>Ga0172380_10004271_pt1 | contig 18532 bp, 12 predicted proteins | sample Leawe162metaG_FD_119747 | JGI IMG/M metagenome (GOLD analysis project Ga0172380, IMG submission 119747) | Leachate microbial communities from a municipal landfill in Southern Ontario, Canada - Leachate well 162 metaG | ecosystem: Engineered > Solid waste > Landfill > Unclassified | place... | reverse complement strand
TATCAACCGAAGGCCGGTGCCTGTTGACCAGGGGACCGTCCTTGACCTCCACATAGTATTTCGCCCCGCTTCTCTTGAGCAGCATGTGATGGTTGCCGGGGGCGATGAGGGCGCGGCCGCGCAGGACGGAATCCCCGTCAGCCGCCTCCTTGACCTCCACCTGGCAGATACTGTTCAGGCGGGCGGCAAAGGCCCTGGTAAAATTTTCCGGCATATGCTGGACAATGACAATACCCGGCGCGTCCTTGGGCAAGGCCTGCAGAAAGACCCGCAGCGCCTCGGTCCCGCCGGTGGAGGCGCCCACGGCCACTATGCACTCGGTGGTTTTGACCATGGCCCGGCCGGCTGATGACGGGGCCGCCAGCATCGCATCCGCAGTCAACTTCGGCTGGACAACCCGCCGGCGCGGGGAGAGCCTCGACAGCTTGGCCCGCGAAGCAGCCTTCACCTTGTCGCAGATCATGATTGCCGCTTCAAGGAGAAACCGTTTTGTGCCGACTCGCGGTTTTTCAATAATCTCAACCGCTCCGTATTCCAAAGCCCGCAATGCCGTCTCCGAACCTTTGCCGGTAAGACTTGAGCAGATAACCACCGGAATGGGACGCTGGGACATTATTTTCTGCAGAAAGGTGATGCCATCCATCCTGGGCATTTCCACATCAAGGGTGATGACATCCGGCAGGCCGTTTTTCATTTTCTGGACCGCGACAAACGGGTCCTGGGCCGTATCCATTACCTCGATCTCCGGATCGGCTGCCAGAATTTCAGCAAGCGTTGCGCGAACAAGGGCGGAATCATCCACGATGAGTACTTTTATCCTGTCTCTGCTAGGCATGGTATTGAGATGATAACCTCTGAAATTAATTTCCCCCCTTCCATCAGCCTCTATAATCCGCTCACCTGCCAGCCCAACGACGAAACGCCCTAAGCGTTATTTTTTCTGATAGATCGTCTGCGCCACCGAAGCAAAGGGCACGTCCATGCTGGCCAGGCTCTCGGAATGCCCGATAAACAGAAATCCTCCCGGTTCAAGCAGGCCAGCGAACTTATGCATCAAGCGCTCCTGCTCATTTTTTTCGAAATAAATAAGGACATTACGGCAAAAAATGATATGCATTTTCTCCGGAATGTTAAAATCATCATCCATGAGGTTAATGCGCCGGAAGGTCACAGACTCGCGCAGATGTTCCCTTATCTGCACCAGCCGTAGAGCGCGATCCTTGCTCCGCAACAGATACTTTTCCCGCAGGCCCAAGGGTATATCCTGAATCTGGTCTTCATTATACACCCCGCGTTGGGCAATTTTCAGAACCCGCGTGGACAGGTCGCTTGCCAGGATGCTATAGTGCAAGGCGCCGTTCTTTTCAGCAAATTCCTGTAAAACCATGGCCAGGGTATAGGGCTCCTCTCCTGTGGAGCAGGCTGAACTCCAGACCTTGAGTTTTGCAGGGCCGGTGAATGCCCTGCCGGCGGTAATGCGGGGAATAATCCGGTCACAGAGAATGGTGAAATGAACTGGTTCGCGGAAAAAGTCTGTCTTGTTGGTGGTGACCGTATCAACCATGTGCACCAGTTCCTCCCGCCTGCCTTGGGGGCTGAAAACATAATCAAGGTAATCCTCAATCGAACTGAATCCCGCCTGCCGCATCCTTCGGCGCAGACGCGACTCAAGCATCACCTGCTTGGAATCCGGCATCTTGATGCCGTAATTGTCCTGAATGAAGCGGGCCAGATGCCGGAAATGGTTTGCCGAAAAGGTCTCCTTGCTCAAACGATATCCCCGACTGAACACAAATTCCTGGTCAAGATTCTTCCTCCTCAAGGGCGGGCTGATCAATCCTGGTCAGCTCGTCCGTGGAAAAAAGCTTCTTGATATCAAGCAGCATGATGAATTCCTCCTGATATTTCCCCACTCCAAGGATATAGTCCTTTTTCCACCTGGTCCCCATTTCCGGCGGAGGCTCGATCTGATCAGGGGCGATTTCTATCACCTCCTTGACGGAATCAGCAAGAGAACCGATCACCAGAGTCCTCCCCTCTCTTGCAATTTCCATAACAATGATGCGGGTTGAGCTTTTCGGCACGGTTGCTTCCATGCCGAACTTGAGGCGCAGATCAATGACCGGGATGACGCTGCCCCGCACATTGATGATGCCGCGCATGAAATGCGGGGCGTCCGGCATTTTCGTAATCTTGGTATACTCGAGAATTTCCCGGACGTTACGTACATTAACGGTGAAATACTCCTCATCAATTTTAAAGGTGAGGTATTGATCAGTCTGGGTTATGGTATCGACGGTCATTGGTGGGCTCCCTGTTGTCATGGATGTTGGGAATCAGTACTTCTCAAATTCCACATCTGCCTGATCGCCGCCTGCTTCATTTAAATCGAATTCGAAATTTTCGGTTTTCTTACCAGCGGTTTTTCCCTTTTCTTTGGGATGGGCGAGGATCTTGTGAGCGGCAGACTTCCTTTTGGCGGATTTCATCTTGCCCCCTGCCGCGGCAGTACGGCCGACATTGAAGAATGAAATCGTTTCCTGCAGCTCCTCCGCCTGACCGGCAAGCTCTTCCGAGGTTGCCGAAAGTTCTTCTGATGCGGAAGAATTCTGCTGGGTAACCTGGTCAAGTTGCTGGATGGCACTATTCACCTGTTCCGCCCCTTTGAGCTGCTCATCAATGGAAGCGGTGATTTCGTCAACAAGTTCCACGGTTTTCTGAATATCCGGCACCAGCTTGTCGAGCATTGCCCCTGCTTCTTCGGCAGTCTGGACGCTTTCACTTGACAGGGAATTGATCTCCGCCGCCGCCAGCTGGCTGCGTTCCGCCAGTTTTCTCACTTCAGAGGCAACAACCGCAAATCCCTTCCCCTGTTCGCCTGCCCGGGCTGCTTCAACCGCTGCGTTCAAGGCCAGCAGATCAGTTTTATTGGCAATCTCTTCTATCACTTTAATTTTGTTGGCGATCTGCCGCATGGCCTCCACGGTCCGGTTGACCACTTCACCGCTCTTTTTGGCATTTTCCCCGGCCTGCATGCTGATCTTGTTGGTCTGTTTGGCGTTATCCGCCGTCTGCTGCATGGTCGAAGTCATCTCCTCCATGGATGAGGCCACCTCCTCGGTGCTGGAGGCCTGCTCCACCGCGCCCTGGGAAAGCTGTTCCGCGCTGCTGGCCATCTCTTCACTGCCGCTGGCCACGTTCTCGGAGGCGGTATTGACATCATTGACAATTTCCCTGAGTTTTGCCACCATGCCCGTCATGGCATCTGCCAATATCCCCACTTCATCTTTCTGCTTGATATCGAGATTAACGGTCAAATCACCACCGGCAATGGCCTTGGCAAAGTCAACCCCTTTGATGAGAGGCGTGGCAATGCCCCTGGCAATAAGCAAAGCGATCACGCCGACAACTACGGCAAGGACCGCGCCGATCAACAGTACGGAATAAATAAGCGACTTGACCGGCGCCATAATTTCCGCTTCGTCAATCTCTGCCAGCAGAGCCCAGGTAGTTTCTCCCACCTTGACCGGCGTATAAGCCGAGAGAACCGGATTGCCGTTGTAGTCGATGATAATCTTTGACCCAGTCTGGCCGGCCAGGGCCTCCCGTGCCGCTTCGGTATCAACACTGCCCTTGGCGGGATTGGCAAATGAAGCCTTGACGGAATGATTGACCGAATCGAGGAAGGAGTCGGAGCGCATGAGTTTATCCGGGCCTACCAGGTAGGTCTCGCCGGTCTCACCCATGCCCTCGCGCTGCTGCATGATACTATTCATCGCAGCCAGGGAGAGCTGCAGGCCCACGACTATTTCTATCTGGCCATGATCGATGACCGGCTGGACGGCAAAGGCGCTCGGCTCATTGTTACTGGGGGCATAGGGGGCAAAATCGGCGATCTCAAATTTTTGGGTTTGTATTACTTTTTTAAATAATTTTCCGAGGTTGGTACCGGAATATTGGCCGTTGACAAAGTTTGTCTGGAAATCCGACTCTTTTGCTGCGGTGTAGAAGGCCGTCCCTTCCGGAGTGAAAAGGAAAAGATCGTAGTAGCCGTATTTCTCAATGTATTTTTTGTAATATTCGTTGCCGTTTTCGTCAACCGGACTGAAGGCCTCCGCCACATCGATTTCCGCCACAATTGCCCAGCTGAGATCACCAACTTTCAGGGGAGCATAAACGGAAAGCACCGGATTGTTATTATAGTCGAGAATGACTTCTGATCCACTCTTGCCGCCTAAAGCCGCATTTACCGCCTCCGTGTCAACCCCGCCTTTAGCTGGATTGGCAAATGAGGCCTTGATGGAATGGTTTGTCGGATCAAGAAAGGAATCGGACCGCATGAGCTTATCCGTGCCGACCAGATAGACCTCGCCGCTTTTACCCAGCCCGGTGCGTTCCTGCATGATATTATTGATGGCAGCCACTGATAACTGCAGGACCACCACCCCGATAATTTTGCCATTTTCTTTAACCGGGGCGCCGACAAAAGCGCAGGGTTCATTATTGGACGGCGCATATGGTTCAAAATCCTGCAGACTGCCCCCCTGCATAGCTTTTTTAAACAATTTCCCAAGGGGCGAATTCTTTAAATTGCCGTCAACTATGTTCTGGCCGAGGTCAGATTCTCTGGCAGCAGTGAAAACGATGTCACCGTCTGCCGTAATGAGAAAAAGGTCATAGTACCCATATTCGTCTTTATACTGTTTTAGCCAGGGCCCGAAGGTTTTCTCTGCCTCAATCCAGGAGGTGCCCCCAATCTTTCCGCCTTCGATCGCGTATGCTTTTCCAAATCTGGATAAAGCGCTCATCACCGTCTCATTGCCGCCTAAGACGTTGGCATCGGCAAGCCGCTCGCCAAAATAACGTTTTATCTGGTTGGATTTGATGGCCTGCACGGCCTGCAGCTTACTGAAGGCCTCCTGCCGGAGAGTAGCCACCGTTTCCATCAAGACGCCCATGTCTCCTTCACGTTCTGCAAAAAATTTCTCAATCTGACTCTTCTTGATCTCCCGCACACCTTCAAGCTGATTGTAGGACTGCTTGATCAGGGCCTTCTTGGCAAGGTTGGCGCCCCACCATCCGACCAAGCAGAGCGGAATAAGGCCAGCCAGCAAAAATAGGCCGATCAGCTTCGGTTTCATTTTCACATTATTCAGATTGAGCATGGTATTTCCTCCGCGGTTTATGATTTAAAGGTCTTCACAGCGGACCTTTGGGAAATTCGTTATTGCCCTGCCCTTATTTTGTCCCGGGACAATACAGACTGTTCTTCTTTCAAAAGTTTGACCGGATCAAGAATGAGCGCCACCGTGCCGTCGCCCAGAATCGTGGCGCCGGAGATGCATTCAACGTTTTTATAAACCTCCCCCACCGGCTTGATCACCGTCTGGTAGTTGCCGATGACGCGATCAACGGCCAAACCCGCCTTTCTGCCGTTGGCCTCACAGAGAATAACCCGCCGGGACTGGGGAATATCGCCGGCAATGGCAAATCGCTGCCGGAGACAGATATACGGCATCATCTGGCCCCAGACATTGATCACATTGTTGCCATGGGCGTTTTCAATATCTTCACGGGTCTGCTCAAAGCATTCGACAACTGCCGCCTGGGGTATCACGTACTTTTCGCCGCCGGTTTCCACTAATAATCCATCAATGATGGCCAGGGTGAGCGGCAGCCGGATGGTAATTTTCGTCCCTTCGTGGCGCCGGCTGGCAATCTCGATGTGGCCGCGTAACGCCTCCACCCCCCGCTTCACCACATCCATGCCCACGCCTCTGCCGGAAACGTCGCTGACAACCGTGGCGGTGGAAAAACCCGGTTCAAAGACCAGCTGATAAATCTCTCCCTCGCTGAGTTCCCCGCCCTCGGCAATAAGCCCTCGCTCTCTCGCCTTGGCCCTGATTTTCGCCTCATCCAGCCCTGCACCGTCATCGACGATGCTGATCACCACATCCGCGCCCGATTGGGTCGCGGAAAGCATGATGACCCCCGTCTTATCCTTGCCCTGGGCCAGTCTTGTCCGGGGTGATTCAATACCATGGTCAATGCTGTTGCGGATGATATGGACAAGGGGGTCGTTCAGCTGCTCGATGACCGACTTGTCCAGCTGCGTCTCTTCTCCCTCCATCTCCAGCACAATCTCCTTGCCCAGTTCCTTGGAAAGATCACGCACCAGCCTTTTGAACTTGCTGAAGGTGGTGCCGATGGGCAGCATCCGCAGACTCATGGTGTTATCGCGCAGTTCCGTGGTGAGCCGCTCAACCTCTTCCGCGATACTTACCGCAATCGGGTCGCGGGATACGGTTGAATGCTGCGACAGACGCGCCTGGACAATGACCAGCTCTCCCACCAGATTCACCAGGGTGTCGAGCTTACTGGCCGCGACCCGCACGCTGTCGCTGCTCTCCATCTCTTTTTGTTTTTCACTGAGTTTGCGGATATGCTGCTGTTCAGCGAGAGCCGATTTTACCCGGCTTGGGTCGACAAGTTTTTCCTGGACCAGGGTCTGCCCAATCAAGGGCCTGTTGGCCAGAATCTCCGCAAGTTTTTCCTGGGCGATGTCCCCTTTCTCAACGAGAATCTCTCCCAGCCGCAGCGGCTGCTCGATATGCGCGACGCTGTCGGCATCCTCGAGAACGGTGATATCGATGTCGCTTTCATCCTCCACAAAGATAAACACATCGCGGATGGCCTGCTCTCCCCGGTCCGTGGTCAGGACAATGTCCCAGGACAGATAACAGCATTGCGGATCGATACCCGCCAGGCCGGGCACGGCCTGGCAGTGACACACCACCGTGCTTTCTCCCAGTTCCCGCAGCTCGGCAAAGAGCGGCGCCAGATCAGTGCCGGTCTGGAAGATATTTTGTCCCGGTTTAAACCTCACCCGCCAGATGGCGGACTGCTTTTTCTCTGCTGAGATTTTTTCCTCGCAGGCCGGGGGGCGGCCCGGGGGCTCGTCCGCCAATGCTTCTTCCCCTTTCTGCATTGCCTGAAACCGGCTGACCATGGCCTCTCTTTCCGCCGGGGTAACCTCCTCCCCACGCACCATCCGCCGGATAACATCGCCCCCGGCCAGCGTCAGACTGATCAGATCCTGGCTTACCTTCAGCTTTCCCGAACGCACCCCGTCATAGATGTTTTCAATCTCATGGGTAAAATCGGCAATATCATCGAAACCGAACATTTTCCCGGAACCTTTGATGGTATGCAGCGCCCGGAAAATCCGGTTTACCAGCGGCATATCTTCCGGGCAGCCCTCAAGTTCAAGCAGCGCCGCTTCCAGGTCATCCAAAATCTCAAGCGCCTCGGTTTTATAGATGTCTGTTTCCATTTTCCTCCTCAGGCCATAACTTTTTTCAACACAGCCAGAAGCTGATCAGGACCGAAGGGTTTCCTGATGCTTTGGGAATCAGCCGCAGGCAATGATCGTTTACATCACGGGATTTCGCCCTCAATGGACAGGGCATACGGCTTCAAGCCCGAGTTCCCTGATAAGCCCGGCTACTGTGTCTGGCGCGTCTATCATCAGGAATTCCTTGCCCGCTTCCTCTGCTGTCTTTTTCAGGGAAACGAGCAACTGCAGCCCGGCCGCATCGCATTCCGCCACCCCCCGCAGATCAACAGTTACCGTATTGGCCCTGGAAGCGAACTGCAAAAGCCCTTCTCGTAACTCGGCAACCCGGTAAATGGTGAGATCACCCGCCAGTTCATATGCCTCTGTATCTTTTCCCGGCTGTTCATCCATACTCATGCCCACACCACGTAAATGAATTGTTAGCGGCTCAACGAGCCAATATTGTTCCACAATCCCAGCCGGCTGTTTCTTCCCTCCCGCCGTTGGAATGTGAAAAACCGGCACAATCAACAGGGAGCCCTTTGGCAGCCGTGCAAACAGCAAACTTTTATCATTTGGGGAGCAAACGCTGTTCACAGGTGAACTTGCCAGGTGGCAACGAACAGCAACCGGCTTCACCTGCATGGGAAGCGGTACACAGGATTGGTCAGCAATTCTGCCAGCGGGAAGGGAAACGGTTACTGATCTTTTTCAGTGCATATGCGGAAGCGGTCAAAACAGAACTTCCCGCGGCACTTCCCGTAACGCTGGGCGTACGCTGATGCGGACCGGCCGGATTGTTCTCGTCATTTTCCTGAAATTCAGGGGAAAACAGGGGTGGGGCCCTGCCGTAAACGCTTAAGGGGCTGCGGTTGAAGTTGTCGGACCGCCAAAATGCTATCGAGCTCTATAAAGATCTGCCCCGCAACCGGTGAGCGGCAGCGCAACAGGTAAGCGGCAGATTTCAGATTTTTAAAAATCCTGCGGCAGGACAAGCCAAGTGATACAAAATGGTATCACCTAACCAATTTCATTATGCACCTTTTTCTAAATCAATGTCTAATGCAAAAATAATAATTCGACAACTTCTCGGGAGAAAGAGATAACCCTTGCGAATTATGGGCATTCAGCAAAATCCGTCCGGCAGCTTTATTGCAAAAACGGCAACAAGGCTGCCGAACAGAAAAATGCCCAAAACGCCGCAGGATGAGGGGGTAATCAAGGGATGGCAGACCTGGGGCGCGCCCTTTACGGATAGGTCTGCCCGGTGGGGCGGATCATGATCTCATTGACATTGACATGGGCCGGCAGGGTGAGCAGCCAGTGAATGCCGTCGGCAATGGCCTGTGGGTCGAGCAGTTTGCCGAACTGGGCAATCCCCTTGCCGAAATTTTCCGCGTCGTAGCCGGCCACATCCTGGAATTCGCTGATGACGATGCCGGGCATGACCACGGAAACCCGCACCCCATGGGAACAGATTTCCCGCCGCAGGCCTTCGGCAATAGCGCCGATGGCGAATTTGCTTGACCCGTAGAAGCCGCTGAAGGGCGAGATATTTCTCCCCACCACGGAACCGATCACCACGATGTCGCCGGCTTGCCGCTGCACCAGGTACTGTCCCGCCCGGCGCATCAGATGGGCAGCCCCCAGCACATTGACCTGGTAAAGCTGCTGCCACTGGGATTCGTCACTGCCGAGGATGCCGCCGGCCAATCCGCGGCCGGCATTGACGACCACGATATCATACCTGCCCCCGCCCTCATTCCAGCGCAAAGCCCGGTCCAGCAGCAAATCAATATCACCGGCAACACCCGCATCACCGGCCACGGCCAGAGCCCTGCCGCCCAGATCGGCAATTTCGGCGGCCAGTTCGTCCAGCCGCTCTTTCCGCCGGGCGGAAATCACCACGGCCGCGCCTGAGCGAACCAGGGCCAGGGCTGTGGCGCGTCCAATGCCGGAGCTTGCTCCAGTGACAATAGCTGTCTTGCCTGCTAATGGTTTATCCATGATTGGTTTCCTCTCTGGTATGGTGGATTCCACCGTAAAGAAAGCATCAAAACAACCTCTTCATCCTCTCTCGACATGGTCTTCCCAACTGGCTCCCATCATCCTCAGCTTCTCCTTTCGAGAAAGGTGTTTTATCTCCATAGTGTTTTGCATGAGGTAAACTCCTTTTATTTTTTCAGTAATTATCCTCCATCTCATGGTGAAGGTCAATCATGGTCATTGGCGAAGTCAGCGCAGGGAACGCGAAAATCACCGGTTTATCCAGTGTATTTTATTGTTAGAAACAAGTGTCATGTCGCAATAATTCCAGCCAATTCCATGACTTTTGTCCGGAGATAGCCAAAGCTAGGGGATGCATTGTTGTTCACATCCATATGTGGTGTGATCCTCTCAGCCCATATAGACTTCTCTGCACCGATGGCTTGCCAACCTTTGGTTGAGAGTGCCGCCGAGCCACCTGGGAAAATGGCATCGGCAAGTTTCTCCCATGTGCCACAAATTGAATCATTATCATATGTGTTCAGAACAGTATCTTTTGCTTTTGGGTATGCTTTCTTGAGCGCGGGAATGTCGCCAAGAAACCAAGCTTCACCTTCTTCTATGGCAACACAAAAACGAGTTTCTGGCTTTGAACCACAAGCGTTGAGGATCGCGTATAATTCTTCGAGGAAGGCTTTCTGGCACTTATCGTCCAAGTCGCAAATCAAAATCACCACAGCAGGGTAATCTTTCGGGTAGTTGGCAAATGTGTTTCCATAGCCCCTTAGTAATTTTGGGAGTTGAGTTAACAAAATGCGTTTGCTTGCATCGGAATTACCGCCAAGATTTTTGGGAATCCGGCCAATTCCTTTATACGGATGAACCTTGAATGTATGCTCAAGACCGATGAGTTTGGGGATCAGAATATCGAGAGCCTTTTTTCCGGACTGATCTTCAACGAGTATCTCAAAATGCATCTGATTACCTCGCATCCAAATAATCGCTGTACCAGAGTCCACCCAAAGGCAATCCCTCCGCAACCAAGTTCTTCACTGTCTCGTCTTCGCTTGCCCTCCGGATAATTGAAAAACCATCTGGGCCCTTTTCCAGAATCCAAACTTCGGAAGGTTCCAAGGCATCAACCAAATACGGTTGATGGGTAGTGATGAAAACCTGAGATCCGCCTTTGCGGCCTGTCGCGTGTTCACGAAATTCCCTCGCTAAAGATTCCAACAGTTTGTGATACAAGCCATTTTCCGGTTCTTCGATGCATAAAAACGGCGGTGGTGTTGGATCTTCAAGCAGAAGTAAGTAAGCGAATACCTTCAGTGTCCCGTCAGACATCTGTTGGGAATAAAATGGGTCCTGAAAGCCCTTGTCATTGAACCGAAGAAGCAAGCGGCCATCGTTGGTCGGTTCCGTATCGATCTTGTTGATACCAGGAATTTTTTCGGCAATTCGGTTGAGGATCGTTTGGAACCGCTTCGGATGCTCCCGCTCCATGAACTGCACTACATTGCCAAGATTGTCGCCCAGGATATTTAGATGTTTTTGTGGACCGGCAAGCGGCAGGCTACGTGCGGAATTCGGAGTGAAGTAACTGACATACCAGCCTTCAATGAACCTGCGAAACGCTGAAATCCTCGGATGTTGTTTCAATGATCCAAGGGTTGCAATTCCCAGCTTGCGCATGTCCTCAAGTTCGACAACTTCGGTTTCTTTGGACTCTTCTTTTGCTTCACCGGACTTAATGGATTCCATCAGTCCAAACAGGTCGAAATCCCCATGATCTTCATTGATTTGACGACCTTCCTGTTCTCCTTTCCACACCACTCCCTTACCATGATTCAACACCAGAAATGAGAATGGCCATCCGTGTTTCTGGCCTTTACGCCTCTGCCTGAGACGCTCTTTCAATACATATGGACGGCCAGAACTATCTAGATCAATTGCAATCTCATAGGTAATGGGTCGAGCATTCCCATCTTCCTTGTAATACACCTCGAATTCGATTGGTGCTTGTTGACCTTGTGCCCTAATTCTATTAAAGCCACCTCGACCGCGAGAGTCGCACGCCTCTTCAATCCCTGATTTCAAAGCATCCGCCAAGAAACCAAACGCATCAAATAATGTGCTTTTCCCAACACCATTTTTGCCAATAACCGCAGTCATGGGCGTGAGAGGCTCGGCCAGTTGCTGATTCCATAGCCGGCCAAGAGTAACGTCCTTCAAAGACCTAAAGTTTTTGATTCTGAATCCTTCTATCTTTGCCATAATTTTCCTCATATTATTGCAGCCGGTCAGTCGTAACACATTAACAGCTATAGCTCTTCTTCGAAATCCAGCAAGGTTAGTTCTTCATTGTAACATCTAATGAATTCTTATACAGATCGGGGATATAATAATCAGAAAAATGCCTACTAATTGCAAATTTATATTTGTCTGGTGTCAATAGTAACATGGTTATTCTAATCGCAGCGCTGACCCGTGAAACGAAGCTTGCTGAGCCGCAGGCGTATGCAAGCGGGAGCCATCGGGTCAAGTGCCTTGTTCCGGCGCAAGGCGCCAGGAACAAGTAATTTCTACAGTTCTGTATATCACCACAAATTGCATGATACACGAAAAGCTGCCAATTATTCACGGGCAATAATCTCTGTCGAGATGATCGCTGAGGGATCTTCCGGTGCTTCCGAATAACCTCTCCTTTTCAGCTTGCCGGGAACTCGGGATATCGCCGCCCGTTATTTTCAAAACTTTTCTTACTCCAGGAATATGTCATCTGGCAAGATGAAAAAAACGCAGGGATAGAGGGAGGCAGGAAAGGAAGCCAAGGGTCAGGAGACAGGAGTCAGAAGACAGGAGGCGGAATAACTGATTTTTTCCCACCTTGCTTCTTGTCTTCTGTCTCCTGTCTCCTATCTTCTGACTTCCAGCGGAGGTTTGGCGACAGGAAAACAGCGCGCAATAATGCAACAAAGCCGTCCCAAACAGAGACAGGCGAGGCTCTAATGCTTCCCCGGGCCGGAGAATTTCGCCTTGGCGCCATGCCAGACAATCGGCAGGACCGACACAATGATGATGCCCAGCACCACTTTTTCGAAATTGGCCTTCACCCACTCGTTGGTGCCCAGGAAATAGCCGGCCAGACTAATGCTGGTCACCCACAAGGTCGCGCCCATCACGCAAAACAGCAGATACTTGCGGTAGCGCATACTGCCGGCCCCGGCGACAAACGGGGCGATGGTCCGGACAATGGGGACAAAGCGGGCGATGATGACGGCCTTGCCGCCATGCTTCTCATAAAAGGCCTCGGTTTGGGTGAGATATTCATGTTTAAAAAACAAAATCCGCTGCCGGGCTTTCACCACGCGGCTGAAATTTTTCCCGACAAAGTAATTGATGTTATCGCCCAGCAGGGCGGCGCCGATCAGCAGCGGGATAAGGATCTGGATCTCCAGCTTGCCGGTTGAGGCGGCCAGCAGCCCCACGGCAAACAGCAAGGAATCCCCCGGCAATAACGGCATGACGATCAAGCCGGTTTCAACAAAGATGACGAAAGCCACCAGCAAATAGGTGAGGGTGTCGTAAACGCTGAGAAAGTTCTGCAGAACGGTTAACGGGTCTTTCAGGAAATCAATAAGAAAATCGATAAATACCATATCAGTCGTACCTTACGCGCAAAAAGCGCCCATCATTATGAATGTAAATCTATCCAAAAAAATCAGCTGCCGGCCAGCCGGAGGTTATATCACCGGCCAGCCGAGGGTCCTCACCACTCCAGCCGGAAGGTGTTGTCCAGGGCATTGACCTTGGCCAGTTTCACTTTGATCCTGTCGCCGGGGCTGACATTCGGCCCCTGATTCAGCGGCAGATCCCCTTCCAGCAGGATATCGGTCAGCACCACCTGGACGCGGCGGGCCTGGATCTCCAGCACCAGGGCCTCCAGCCGGTTGCCGACCCCCACCTCCTGGGCCAGATATTTGAACAGCCAGTAGCGGTGGCGCAGCAGGCGCACCTGATTGGCCCGGGCCTGGGCGGTGAGGATGGCGGCGGACAGGTCCCGGCAGTCGCTCGGGGTGTAAAGCGGCCCCTTGCCCTGCAGCACATGGCTCAACTGCTGCTGCATAACCAGATCGAGCAGCCGCCTGATGGGCGAAGTCACGGTGGTATACTGCGAGGCGCCCACCCCGCTGTGCTGCTTCGGTTCGGTGAGCAGCTGGCCCCTGGACAGGAAACGGCGCTGCCGGAAATTGATGAACAGATCCTTCTGCACCCCAGGGGCAAGGCGCTGCCGGGGCGGCTCCTGGGCCCGGTACAGGGCCGGAATCTGCCGGTCGGCCAGGTACTGGGCGGCCAGCATGTTGGCCAGCACCATGAATTCGGCCACCAGGGTTCTGGCCGGGGTGTCCACCTCGTCGAGATGCACCTGCAGACTGCCGTTTCTGCCGAGATTGATGTTGACGTCCGGGATGGGGAGGATGAGCGCTCCGTCGGCCAGCCTGCGCTCCTGCAGCCGGCAGGAAAGCTCGGTGAGCACCCGCAGCTCCTGATCCTGCCCGCCGGTCAGCAGCTCCTCGGCCTGTTTGTAGGTGATCCGCCGTTTTACCCGCACCACGGCGCGCACGACCTTACAGTCCTTCACTTCGCCCTGGCCGGTCAGCTGCACCAGAAAACTGAGCACCGGCCGGGTCTGGCCCTGGACCAGGCTGCACACCCCCTCCGAGACGATTTTCGGCAGCATGGGGATCTGCCGGTCCGGAAAATAAAGGGAGGTGCCCCGCTGGCGGGCAGCCGTAAACAGAGGGTCTCCGGGTCTGACATATTCGCTCACATCGGCAATATGGATGCCCACCAGGAAATTATCCCCCTGCCGCTCCACATGCAGGGCATCGTCAAAATCCCTGGTGAATTCCCCGTCAATGGTCAAGAGCGGCAGATGACGCAGATCAAGGCGATCGCCGTCAAACAGGGCCTGCTCATCCGGTTGCGCGGCCAGCTGCCCGGCCCGCGCCAGCTCCTCGTCCGAAAAATCAACCGGCACATCCTGCCGGAGAAGGGCGACATTTTCATCCGGCTGCCAGATGCCGGCCTTGATCAGCAGATAAAAGGGATCATGGGGATGGCTGAGCCCGGCTTTTTTGAGCAAGTCACGGGCCAGGGCCGCCTCCGGCGCCTCACTGTCGAAAAGATAAAACTGCCGGACAATATCCAGACACCTGTCCCGTTCCGGCCAGTCAGGCACCGGCTCACCAGCCATCAGGGCCTGCATCATCCTGGCCCCTGTTTCCAGCATCTCCTCGCGCCGCCGCTCTTTCTCCTCACGTTCGCGGAGCTGCTCCACCGCCTCCCGGCTGTGCACCAGGATTGCGCCGTCCTTGAACTTGAAGAAAATCCGGTCGTCAAATACCGCCCGCAGGAAAGCGGCGACCTGATCATCCCCGGTCTGGGCGCCAAAACAGAGTTCGGCCAGGAAGAAAGGGGAAAAGGAGGCAGCCCCCTCTTCCACGGCCAGCTCCCAGATCTCGGCCAGATCAATTTCCCCGACCAGCCGCAGGCGGCTCTCCGCCACCCCCTGCAACAGCTGCATGATCTCCTCGCGGGCCAGCTGGGTCGGGTGTTTCCGGTCAGTCTGATGCAGCACCCGGCTGGTCGGCAGATTGATCTCCTTGCCGTTCTGGTTCATGACGCGCAGCCTCTTTCCCTGGTCCTGCAACACCAGGGCGCAGAAAAATCTGCCCTGCTCAACATATTCTATGATTTTTCCCTGCAATATGAGTACACTCTGTGGTTGGTTATTTTATCAGGACAGTGATGACAACTCAGCTGCCAAAAGCCTGCGGCAGAATGAGTCTGCCCTGGCAGCCCCTGCCGCTTCCCGGACAGGTCCATTGACTGCGCAACGAATAGATAAGGAAAGGAGACCATAATGGATTATCATGGAGAAAAGCAAGTTAAATCAGGCCTTGTGGCCCTGGTCGGACCTCCGAATGTGGGCAAATCCACCCTGCTGAACACCCTGCTCGGCCAGAAAATCTCCATCGTCTCCCCCAAGCCCCAGACCACCAGAAACAAAATACTGGGCATTGTCAATGGCGAGGATTACCAGATCGTCATCCTGGACACCCCCGGCATCCACACCGCCCGCAGCCCGCTCAACCAGGGAATGGTGAAAATCGCCGTCAGCAGCCTGGCCGATGTGGATGTCATCATTTTCATGATTGACATCAGCTTTCCCCTGCCCGGCAAAATCATTGCCGCCACAGACCATCTGCAGAACGCCGGCAAACCGGTCATCCTGCTGGTGAACAAGGCGGATCTGGTGGCAAGGGAGAAACTGCTGCCCATACTTGAGGCCTACCGGAACGTCTTCCCCTTCCATGCCATGATTCCCATCTCCGCCCTGCACCGGGACGGCACGGATATCCTGCTGGCGGAACTGCTGCAACTCCTGCCCACCGGGCCCCGCTTTTATCCCGAGGACATCCCCACCGACTCAACCGAGCGCTTCATTGCCGCGGAAATCATCCGGGAAAAGATCTTTCTGCTGACCACTCAGGAAATTCCTTACTCCTGCGCGGTGATGGTCGACAGCTTCCTGGAGGAAGAAAAAAAGATCACCATTCATGCCACCATCTTTGTCGAGCGGAAATCCCAGAAAGGCATCATCATCGGCAAACAGGGCTCCATGCTGAAACAGATAGGCCAGTCGGCCAGGCTGGAACTGAAGGACCTGCTCGGTATCAATGTGGAGCTGAAACTCTGGGTGAAAATCAGGAAAGACTGGTCAACGGATGCGCTTTTCCTGCGGGAACTGGGGCTGGGCTGAGGCGAGGGTTAAGAGAAAGCCAAAACACCCATTTCGGGGCATGACCCGCTCCTCCCCCGCGGCACTTTCATGGCGGCGAAGCGGCGTCATCGTTGCGGCCGGCCAGCCTGTTGCCGGTTCCCGGCAAAGCCGCTTCACTCCATGGCCTTGCGCAGGGCCTGGCGGAGCTCCTCGAACTGAAACGGCTTGGCCACCGCGGCCTTGAAACCATAGCTCGCGCAATCAGCCATGACCGGATCATTGTAATAGCCGCTGGCCACCACCGCCCTGGCCTGGGGATACTTCTGCAGCAGCCTTGCCACCGCCTCCTTGCCGCCCATGCCTCCCGGGATGGTCAGATCGAGAATGACCACATCAACCGGATTGCCCGCTTCCGCCGCCTGCCGGTAAATGGCAAGCATCTCCTGACCATCACGGGCCGCCAGCACCTCAAAGCCGAGCTGCGAAAGCATGGTGTGCATCACCTCCCTGACGATTTCCTCATCATCCATGATCAGCACCCTGCCGGCGGAACTCAGCGGCCCGGCGGCAACCTCGGGCTGGATTTTATGGCTGTCTCCGGAAACCGGCAGGTAGATGGTGAATGTGCTACCCTCACCCACTTTGGACTCCACCGCCACATGCCCTCCGTGCTTGGCGATGATCGAGCGGGTCACTGCCAGGCCAAGGCCCTGGCCATGCTTGCTGGTGGTGAAATAGGGGTCAAAAATCTTGTCCAGAATTTCCGGGGCAATGCCTGCCCCGGCATCCGCAATACTGATCTGCACATAGTCGCCGGGGGCCAGGGGCGGATGATTTTGGCCTGAATGGCGGTAATTCCCGCAGACTATCTTGATGCTGCCGCCCCCGGGCATGGCTTCTTTGGCATTGAGCACGATATTCTGGATCACCTGGCTGATCTGGCCCTTGTCAATGTTAACCAGCCGCAGATCATCGGGAATGACGAAACTGCAGGCCACGTTGCTGCCATGCAGGACAAAGCCGGCCGACTCGCGGATTACCTCGGCAATGGAAGAGGTTTCCGTCACCGGCTCCCCGCCCTTGGCAAAGGTCAGCAGCTGCTGGGTGAGCCCCTTGGCCCGCACCGAGGCCTTTTCCGCACTGGCCAGCAGGGACTTCTGTCTGTCGTCTGCCGCCAAATTGCCGGCCAGGCTGATGTTTCCCAGGATCGCGGTCAGGATATTATTGAAATCATGGGCAATGCCGCCGGCCAGCACGCCGATGGACTCAAGCTTCCTGGCCTTGAAGGCCTCCTCCTGGATCTTCCGGCTCTGGGTTACATCCCGGAAGACCAGCACCACCCCGATTATCCGGCTCTGCCTGTCGCGGATAGGCGCCCCGCTGTCGGCAACGGACCTCTCGGTACCGTCTTTGGCGATGAGCAGGGCATGGCTGGCCAGCTCAACAATGGCGCCGCTCTTCATCACCTTGTCCACCGGATTCTCATGGGTTTTGCGGCTGAACTCGTCAATAACCTGAAAAACCTCCCCCAGGGGCCGTCCCCTGGCCTCCTGCTGCCGCCAGCCGGTGAGTTCCTCGGCCACCCTGTTGACCAGCACGATATTGCCCGCGGTATCCGTGGTGATGACCGCATCGCCGATGCTGCGCAGGGTTACGGCCAGCTGCTCCTTTTCCTCGGCCAGCTTTTCTTCGGCCTGCTTGCGCTTGGTGATGTCGATAAAGGTGACCACCGCGCCGATGATCTGATCGCCCTGGAAAATGGGATAGGACCAGTACTCCACGCTGAAACTGCTGCCGTCGGCCCGCCAGAAGACCTCGGTGTCGATATGGGACCCCATGCCCTCCAGAAATCCCTTATGGGCGAGGCACTCATCCAGCGCATACTCCCTGCCGTCCGCATGGCTGTGATGGATGAGCCGGTGCATGTTTTCCCCCAGCAGCTCCGCCTCGCTGCCATACCCCATCATCTGCAGAAAAGAACTGTTGCAGAAGGTGCAGCGGCCCTGGGTATCGAGTCCGTAGATGGCCTCGGCCGTGGAGTTCAGCAGCAGACGGCTCTGCTCTTCACTGCGCCGCAGATTCATGTTTGACCTGTCGACCTGGGCCGACATGGCATTGATGGCATCGATGATCGCGGCAAACTCCTGCACGCCGCAGGCCAGTTCCGGCTCCATCATCTGCCCCTCCTGGTTGGAATCATACCGGCCGAGGGACCTGACGATCTGCCGCACCGGCCTGGAGAAGTAACGGTTGAGGGACAGCTGCAGAATCAGATAAACCAGCCCGAAAAAAACCAGCAGCATGACCAGCTGGCCCAGCACAACCCTTTCCACCTGCGCCAGCAGGAGACCTGCCGGCACGGAAAAGTAAATGGCCCAGCCCTGGGGCACGGTCAGGAGCTTTTTATAGGCAATATATTTCTG
>Ga0172380_10004269_pt1 | contig 18537 bp, 15 predicted proteins | sample Leawe162metaG_FD_119747 | JGI IMG/M metagenome (GOLD analysis project Ga0172380, IMG submission 119747) | Leachate microbial communities from a municipal landfill in Southern Ontario, Canada - Leachate well 162 metaG | ecosystem: Engineered > Solid waste > Landfill > Unclassified | place... | reverse complement strand
GGGCCGGGGACGCTGGCGGGAATGCCGGACGACGAGCCTGCGACCTTGGGATACTTGGGCGGCATCGACGGTGACACCGTGGGCGCTCTGACCGACACCGCCATTCGTACCGGTCAGGTAGCTATGACGACCCACCATGACCCGGCCAACCAGCGCTTCGACCTCTGGCGTGAAGCTACGATCAGACCGGAGCGATTTTCCGCCGCATCTCTTCCCCTCAAGGCGGATGGGCGGGTGATTGGTGCCGTCAGTATTTGCGCCTATACGGCAGACGCCTTCGACGCACCGGAAATGGCCTTGCTGCGGGAACTGGCGGACGACATCGCCTACGGCATCATGGCGCGCCGCGAGGCCGTCGAGCGGCGGCGGGTGGAGGAGGAGTTGCTCCTGAGTCGACGCGCGATCGAATCGAGCAACGAAGGAATCGTAATCAACGACTTGCTCCTGCTGGACCGCCCGATAATCTTCGTCAACTCGGCTTTCGAAAACATCACCGGTTACACTGCGGCAGAGGCCCTGGGCAGAAATTTCGGCTTTCTTCTGGTGCGCGACGATACGGAGCAGGTCGGCGTGGCGGAAATACGCGCTGCGCAGCGAGAGCAACGCGCGGCGAAAACGATGCTGCGCAGTTACCGCAAAGACGGTTCGATGTTCTGGAACGAGTTGTCGTGGGCGCCGGTGCATGACGAATTTGGCCAGGCAAGGTATTCCGTCAGCATCATCAACGATATCACCGAGCGCAAGAGTTACGAAATCCAACTCGAATATCAGGCCAACTATGACGCACTGACCGGCTTGGCGAACCGCAATCTGCTCGCTGACCGGCTAGAGCAGGCGATTGCCCACGCCAAGCGCGACAAGCGTCTGGTGGCGGTGATGCTGCTCGATCTCGATCGCTTCAAGGTAATCAACGACGGCCTGGGTCACGACGCCGGAGATGCGCTGCTCAAGATCGTGGCGCAGCGTCTAGCCGCCTGCGTGCGTTCTGTCGATACGGTGGCGCGCCTCGGTGGCGACGAATTCGTGGTGATCATGACGGATATGGACTCGGAACATGACGCCGTACCGCTGGCTCACAAGCTGCTGGATCAAATATCGCGACCGATGACGATCGCTGACCGGGAAATCGTCGCCAATGCCAGTTTGGGGATGGCGATCTACCCCAAGGACGCCAAGCAGGCAGCGGTCCTGTTGAAGAACGCCGACGTGGCGATGTATCACGCCAAGGAACTTGGGCGCAACACCTTGCAATTCTATGCTCCCGAAATGAATGCGCGCACGCTCGCGCGCCTGGAGTTGGATACGGCACTGCGCCGCGCTGTAGAACGCGACGAGCTTGTCCTCTACTACCAGCCCAAGGTGGAATTGCAGCGCGGCAAAGTGGTTGGCGCCGAAGCGCTGATCCGCTGGCGCCATCCGCGCCTCGGCTTGGTTTCTCCAGCTGACTTCATCCCCCTGGCCGAGGAAACAGGCCTGATCGTGCCCATCGGCGAATGGGTGATCAACAATGCCTGCGCCCAGCTAAAGGCTTGGCAGAGCGAGGGATTGCCGGCGATCGGTGTGGCGGTGAATTTGTCGGCGCGCCAGTTCCAGCAGGAAAACTTGGCCAGGATCGTGGCGCAGGCCTTGCGCCTCAATGACGTTCGAGCACACTATCTCGAACTGGAATTGACCGAGAGCGCGGTGATGCAAAATCCGACAAAGACCGAGGCCATCATGCGCGAACTGAAGAAGATCGGGGTGAATCTCTCCCTCGACGATTTCGGCACGGGCTATTCAAGTCTGAGCTATCTCAAGCGCTTCCCGATAGACATTCTGAAGATTGACCAGTCATTTGTGCGCGACATCACCACCGACCCGGATGGTGCGGCCATTTCGCTCGCGGTAATCTCTCTGGCGCACAGCCTCAAACAGAAGGTCGTGGCTGAGGGAGTGGAGACCGAGGCGCAGCTCGGATACCTGCGCAGACATGGCTGTGATGAGATGCAGGGCTACTATTTCAGCCGGCCGCTGCCCGCCGACGAGTTTGCCCGCCTGTTGCGCGAAGGCCGCTCACTGTCGCTTGGCTTGAACATGGACGAGTAATGGGTCGCATTTTTGAATCGAATAAGGAGTCAAGATGAACAAACGCAAATTGGGCCAGTCCGAAATCCTGGTCGCCCCCCTGGCATTTGGTGGCAACGTGTTTGGATGGACCGTCGATGAATCGACTTCGTTCGCATTGCTCGACCAGTTCGTCGCGTCCGGCTTCAACCTGATCGACACGGCGGACAGGTATTCACGCTGGGTACCGGGGCATTCCGGCGGCGAATCCGAGACCATCATCGGCAAATGGCTGAAGCGAAGCGGCAAGCGCGCGCAAGTTGTCATCGCCACGAAAGTGGGGATGGACATGGGGCCGGGCAAGGTAGGACTCGGCAAGGCATATATCCTGCAGGCGGTGGAAGATTCGTTGCGGCGTCTGCAGACAGACTACATCGACCTTTACCAGTCGCATACCGACGATGCCGACACCAAATTGGAAGAGACGCTGGAAACTTATGCGCAACTGGTGCAGGCCGGCAAGGTGCGCGTCATCGGCGCATCGAACTTCAGTGCGCCGCGCCTGGAGCAGGCGCTGAGCGTCAGCCGGCAACACGCTTATCCGCGCTACGAGACCCTGCAGCCCGAATACAATCTGTATGAACGAGCCGCTTTCGAGACCTCGCTCGAACCGGTGTGCGTCAAGCATGGGCTAGGTGTGATCAGCTATTACGCGCTCGCGAGCGGATTTCTGACCGGAAAATACCGGTCAGAAAAGGACTTGGCGAAAAGCGTGCGCGGTGCGGGCGTGAAGAAATACCTGAACGAACGGGGATTGCGGATTCTCGCTGCGCTCGACGCGGTAGCGAAACAGCATCTATCGACGCCGGCCAGGGTGGCGCTGGCGTGGCTGATCGCGCGGCCCAGCATTACCGCGCCGATCGCCAGCGCCACCAGCGCTGCCCAACTGACGGAGCTGATCGAGGCAACGCGGCTCAAGCTGGATCAGGCGTCGATCGAACGATTGAACGTGGCCAGTGCATGAACTGCAGCTATCCCCTGGCTCAGGGAGTTTGGAACGATGAGCAGAAGGATCGATCCGCGCGAGTTGCTGCAGCAGATGTTCGCGGCAGCCATAGCCTCGGCGCAGGCCGCGCGTTGCCTGCCGCCGCACCTCCCCGAAGCGGCGAGCCTGCCCGGCGGCCGCTTGATCGTCGTCGGCGCCGGCAAGGCGTCGGCGGCGATGGCTCGCGCGGTCGAGGATCACTGGCACGGTGCGCTCTCCGGCCTGGTGGTGACCCGCTACGGCTATGCCGTTGCTTGCCAGCGCATCGAGATCGTCGAAGCCGCACATCCGCTGCCCGATGCGGCGGGACTCGCAGCAGCGCGACGCATCCTTGAGCTGGTAGGGTCGCTTCCCGCAGACGACACCGTGCTCTGCCTGATCTCCGGCGGTGGCTCCGCTCTGCTCGCCTTGCCGCTCGAAGGCATCACGCTCGAGGACAAGCAGACGGTCACCCGTGAACTGCTCGGATCGGGTGCGAGCATCAGCGAGATCAACTGCGTGCGCCGCCATCTGTCGGCGATCAAGGGCGGGCGGCTGGCGGCGGCCTGCCATCCGGCCAGGGTCATCACCCTGCTGATCTCCGACGTGCCGGGGGACAGGCCCTGCGACATCGCCTCCGGCCCCACGGTCGGCGATGCGACCAGTTGCGCCGATGCACTGGGCATCGTGGCTCGCTACGGCATCGAACTACCGGCCAGCGTCAGGGAGGTGCTGCAGAGCGGACGGGGCGAATCCGTCAAACCCGATGACCCGCGCCTCGCGGGAGTCGAGACACGGCTGATCGCCACACCGCAGATGGCGCTGGAGGCAGCGGCGAACGTTGCCCGCGCGGCCGGTATCACTGCCCACATTCTGGGCGACAGCATAGAAGGCGAAGCGCGCGAAGTCGGCCGCGTGATGGCAGGGATCGCGCGTCAGGTCAGCTTGCGCCGCCAGCCTTTCAAATCCCCCTGCGTATTGCTCTCGGGTGGGGAAACGACGGTGACGGTGCGCGGGCGCGGGCGCGGCGGGCGCAACGTCGAATTCCTCCTCGCCCTGGGCCTGGCGCTCGATGGCCAGGCCGGGATATACGCGCTCGCCGGCGACACCGATGGCGTCGATGGGCAGGAGGAGATCGCCGGGGCCTATCTGGCGCCGGATACGCTCGCCCGCGCCTGGGCAAAAGGCATCCGGCCCAGGGACAGCCTGGACGACAACGATGGCCACGGTTTCTTCGGCGCTCTGGGAGATGCGATCGTGACCGGGCCGACGCTGACCAACGTCAACGACTTCCGCGCCATCCTCATCACGCCGCCGGCAAGCTCATGATGAAGGTGGTCACACCGTCGGCGGAGCTCACCATAATTTTGCCGCCGTGGGCCTCGACGATGGACTTGACGATGGCCAGACCGAGGCCTGCACCCTCGGCGCCGCGGCTGCGCGCCGGATCAACGCGATAGAAGCGATCGAACAGACGCGGCAGGTGTAGGGCGGCGATGGCCTCGCCCGTGTTCTCGACGCAAATCCGGACTTCGCCCGCATCCGCTGCTTCGACCGTGATAGCCACCGTGCCGCCGTGAGGCGTATGGCGGATGGCGTTGGAGATCAAGTTGCTCAGAGCACGGCGGATCATGGTGGCGTCGCCGGCGATGCGGCCATCGCCGCTGCGGCTTATGCGTACGCCCTGCTCTTCGGCGAGCGCCTGGTAGAAGTCGATCAAGGGGTCGATCTCGGCAGCGAGATCGACGCTCTCGTGCCGCGGCGTCAGCAGGTGATTGTCGGTCTTGGCGATGAACAGCATGTCGGCGATCATGCGCGCCAGACTGTCGTATTCCTCGAGGTTGGAGTAGAGGATCTCGCGGTATTCGTCAGCGGAGCGCGCCTTGGACAAAGCGACCTGGGTCTGGGTCATCAGGTTGGAGACCGGCGTGCGCAGCTCGTGGGCGATGTCGGAGGAAAAATCGGAGAGGCGTTTGAACGAATCCTCGAGCCGCGCCAGCATGTCGTTGAACGACACCGCCAGATCCTGAACCTCTAGCGGCACCCGCTCGACGGGCAGGCGCGCGTCCAGCCGTTCTGCCGAGATGCCGCGGGCAATGTCGGCAATGGCGCGGATCGGGGCCAGGCCGCGCCGGGCGGCGAGCCAGCCGAGCAGGCTGCTTAAGACGATGCCGAGGGCAAGTGCCGCCCAGAGGATGCGCAGGAAAGCGGACATGAACTCCTGGTGGTGTGCCATGTCGAGCGCCAGCGCCACGGTGTACCCAGGCAGACCGCCTGCCGCGGGCACGGCCGCGGCGATGCCGCGAAACACCCGCCCCTGGGCCTCCCAGGTGGCGGGCCGCATCGGCTTGGACAGAAGCCCGCCCGGGCCGGCGTGCAGCAGGCCTGGCGGGAAGTCGGCGTCGGCGGTCGAATACACCACAAGGCCGTCGGTCGCCTGAACGGTGACCGAAAGACCGTGGTCACCCACCAGGGCATCGTTGAGTTGTCGCGATAGCTCGGTGCTCTGCGCCGGCGTTTTCGTCTTGGCGAGAACGTGTCGGATCTGCGTCATCTTGGCGGAGAGTTCGACCAGATCGAGCATCTCGAAATGTTCCTCGACCAGGTAGCCGATCACCGCACCGAGGGCGAGCAGAACCGTGGTCGATACCGCGGCGAAGAGCAGTGCCAGCCGGACCGTGAGCGAAGGGCGGCGCGCCATCACGGCTCGCGGGTCTCGAGCACGTAGCCCATGCCGCGCACGGTGCGGATCAGCTTGGGCTCGAAATCGTCATCCACCTTGGCACGCAGCCGGCGCACCGCCACTTCGATGACGTTGGTGTCGCTGTCGAAATTCATGTCCCAGACCTGGGACGCGATCAGCGAACGGGGCAGCACCTCGCCCCGGCGCCGCATCAGCAGTTCGAGCAGGGCGAACTCCTTGGCGGTGAGGTCGATCCGCCGGCCGCTGCGCGAGGCGCGGCGACGCAGCAGGTCGAGCTCGAGATCGGCGACGCGCAGCAACTCAGGCTCCTTGGCCTTGCCCCGGCGCAGCAGGGTGCGCGCCCGCGCCAGCAGTTCGGCGAAGGCGAAGGGCTTGACCAGATAGTCGTCGGCACCCAGTTCCAGGCCTTTGACGCGATCCGTCACCTCGTCGCGCGCCGTCAGGAACAGCACCGGAACATCCTTGCCGGCGCGGCGCATCGCCTCCAGCACCTGCCAGCCATCGAGGCGGGGCAACATCACGTCGAGCACCACCAGGTCGTATGCTTCATTCAGCGCCAGGTGCAGACCGTCCATGCCGTCGCGCGCCAGATCGACGACGAAGCCGGCCTCGCTCAAGCCCTGCCTGAGGTAGTCGCCGGTCTTCTGCTGATCTTCGACGATGAGTATCTTCATGGCTGCCCCCGCGCTATTCTTGCATTGTGCATGCGGATCTGCCAGCCAGGCGGAAGATTACCAAGATGTAATCCTGCAGTTCTGCGAGCGACCGCCACGCAAATCGCAGCAGCAATCAATGCCGCCGGCGGTCGGCTGAGTCAGGTCACCATCGCGCGGTTGCGCCGGGCCTGGGTAAGCTTTGGCGAAGAGAACGAGTTGAGCAAGCTCGAGGTGCGCAGACACCATTGCTGGCGCCGAACCGTTGCCGCGGAATGCGGGCGGGCTACTTGATAAGCACCCGACCCCGCATGCCGGCTTCGAAATGACCAGGCCGCAGACAGGCGAAATCCACCTTGCCGGCCTTGGTGAATTGCCAAATCAATTCGCCGGTCTTGCCCGGATCCACCGCTACCTGGTTGGGATCGACGTGCTCCATTTGCGGAAACTTCTTCATCAACGCGGCGTGCTCCCGGAGTTCCTTCGCGGAGCCGAGCACCATCTCGTGTTTCTGCTGGCCGCCGTTGTTCACCAGGAACCTGATGGTTTCCCCGCGCCTGACGGTGATGGTGGAGGGATTGAAGCGCATCGCGTCATCCATCTCCACCGTGACGGTGCGCGACACTCTGCTAGGCTTCCCCGCCCTGCCGATGTTGGCGCCATGCGAGTCTTCATCGCCGTGGGCAAATGCCGGGCTTGAAAGAAGGACCAGTGCAAGAAACGCGGCTTGCGCAATTCGTTTCATCGACTCTCCCGCTCTCTAGTATTCACACCCGCGCGCTTCTCAAGCGCAGCGCGTTGCTGACCACGGATAGCGAGCTTACGCTCATCGCCGCCGCGGCGATCAGCGGCGACAAGAGCATGCCGGTGAAGGGATAGAGCACGCCGGCGGCCAGGGGCACGCCCAACGCATTGTAGACGAAGGCGAACGCCAGGTTCTGGCGCATGTTGCGCACCGCCGCCTCGGACAGGGCCCGGGCGCGCAGGATGCCGCGCAGGTCGCCCTTGACCAGGGTGAGCTGGGCGCTATTCATCGCCACGTCGGTGCCGGTGCCCATGGCGATGCCGACATCGGCCTTGGCCAGCGCCGGAGCGTCGTTGATGCCGTCTCCCGCCATGGCCACCTTGCGCCCCTGGGCGCGCAGAGCATCCACCATATCCACCTTGTCCTGCGGCTTGACCTCGCCGCGGAAGTCTTCGATGCCCAGCTTGCCTGCTACGCTGCGCGCCGTGGCGAGGCCGTCGCCCGTCGCCATGACCACGCGGATGCCGACGGCCTTGAGACCTGCCAGCGCCTCGGGCGTGGTCGCCTTGATCGGATCGGCGACGGCGATCAGGCCGGCCAGCCTGTCGTCGACGCCCAGCGCCATCACGCTCGCGCCCTCGCCGCGCAGCGCTTCTGCCTGCACGGCCAGCGCTTCGGTAGCGATGCCGGCATCGGCCATCAACTGGGGACTGCCGAGCATCAAGCGCTTCCCGGCAACGCTCCCGCGCACCCCGATGCCGGAACCCGATTCGAAGGTCTCGGGCTTGTCTAGTGTCAGTTGCCTGCGTCTTGCCTCGGCGACGATGGCGTGAGCCAGGGGATGCTCGCTGCCCTGGTCGAGGCTCGCGGCGAGGCGCAGCACCTCGTCCTCGCTCCAGCCCGCGGCTGCCACGATCTGCTTGAAGGCCGGCTTGCCTTCGGTGAGCGTGCCGGTCTTGTCCACGATCAAGGTGTCCACGGTGCGCAATTGCTCGATCGCGGCAGCATCGCGGAACAGCACGCCCATGGTCGCCGCCTTTCCGGTCGCCACCATGATGGACATCGGTGTCGCCAGACCCAAGGCGCATGGACAGGCGATGATCAGCACCGAGACGGCATTGATCAGTCCATAGACCCAACTCGGATCCGGGCCGAACAGACCCCAGACGAAAAAGGTCGCCAGGGCGATCGTCATCACCACGATCACGAAGTAACCCGCCACGACGTCGGCCAATCGCTGCATGGGCGCGCGCGAGCGCTGGGCCAGTGCAACCATCTGCACGATCTGTGCGAGCACCGTGCCGCTGCCGACTCCCTGCGCCTGCATCACCAGGCTGCCGCTGGCATTCACCGTCGCGCCGATCAGCTTGTCGCCGGCCCGCTTGGACACCGGCAGCGGCTCGCCGGTGAGCATGGCCTCATCCACTGCGCTCTCGCCTTCGACCACCACGCCGTCGACCGGAACCTTCTCGCCCGGCCGCACGCGCAAGCGGTCGCCGAGTTGCACGTTGGCGAGCGGAATGTCTTCCTCGCCGCCGTCGGGACGTATGCGCCGCGCGGTCTTCGGTGCCAGGCCCAGCAGAGACCTGATCGCCGCCGACGTCTGCGAGCGCGCGCGCAACTCGAAGATCTGGCCGAGCAAGGTGAGGGAGATGATCGTCGCAGCGGCCTCGAAATACACGCCGACGCGGCCGTGCTCGACGAAGGAGGCAGGAAAGACGTCCGGCGCCAGCGTCGCGACGACGCTGTAGAGATAGGCGGCGGCGGTGCCCGAGCCGATCAGCGTCCACATGTTGGGGCTGCGTGTCACGACCGAACGCGCGCCGCGCACGAAGAAAGGCCAGCCGGCCCACAATACGACCGGTGTCGACAACAGCAATTCGATCCAGTTCTGGAACTGCGGTGCGAACAGCTCGAAACGATGGGCGCCCATGGCCAAAGCCGTCACGATCACAGTCAATGGCAGTGTCCACCAGAAGCGATGGCGAAAGTCGGCGAGTTCAGGAGAGCTCTCGTCGTCGAGCGCCGGCAGCACCGGCTCCAGCGCCATGCCGCACTTGGGACAGTTGCCCGGCGTCGCCTGACGAATCTCGGGATGCATCGGGCAGGTATATATCGTGCCCGGCTGTGCCGGCTCGGGCACCGCCGCCGCTTGCAGGTAGCGGTCAGGTTCCAGGTCGAACTTGGCCTTGCACTTGGCGCTGCAAAAGACGTAATGCCTGTCCCGGTAGTCCGAGGCGATGCCCTTGCCGGGAGCGACCGTCATGCCGCAGACGGGATCACGGGCTTGTTCCGAGCCCGCACTCGCCGCATTGCCATTCATGCTTTGCCCTCCAATCCGGTAAAAGCCCTCCGGCTATGCAAGTCCTGGGACGTAGAAGGCTACGTCACCCCGTTGGGAAAATATCTAGTGCATCATTCCCTGCATCATTATATTCACCGTGTTGGCAGCAGCCGGCGTTGTCATTCCCGCCCTCTCCATGGCGGCCTGCATGGACTGGCTCGATGTCATGTCAGCCAATTCCATGCGGAACGTTCCATCCGCCTTCACTATCGGCATGTAAGCCGCCGTTACGCGCTGGGCGTTCAATGCCGCGAGGACCGTGGCAGCCTTGGTTTGATCGGTCGCCGCCACGCCTGTCATCGCGCTCGCCATCACGTTCGTGGCACAAGCGACTTGCTGAGGAGTAGAGGTTCCTGCCGCGTTGCAGGCAGCGCCATTCGAATCTTTCAGCGAAGCTGAATTCTTGGCTGCCATCATCACTCTCGTGAGCTGTTGGACCATATTGGCCTGCTTGCCCATCATGGGCGCGTCGGAACCATTGTTCTTCAAATCCATCATCGGCTTGACGGTCAGGTCGACGCCCAAGCCTGCCATCATGGTCTGTACCGTGGCCATCGCCTGCCTCATCTTGTCCGCATCTATGGCAGACGTGCCCACTGCACTGGCGGCCATTTCGCTAAACGGCGTCACATGAACGGTTGTCGTGGCGGATACCGCGGGGACCACCGCCCTCATGGTCATGCTGTAGGGAATATCGGTGCCCGTGGTTTCGTCCAGCATCGTGCTGGCAGTGGCGCCCATGACCTTGATCATCGCCGGGCCAGTATAGCCGTCGGTCATGCTGACGGCGAATGAACCATCGGCCCCCGTGATCCCCGAAGCGCACGTTGCATCTGCCTCGGGTGCGCCGCTCACGATTCGGCAAACGAGAACTCTGGCCTGTTTCACCAGCCCTTTGGCGGCTGTGCCGCTAACTGTCGTGGCTGAAATTGCTGCTGTACCGCCACCACCGCCGCCGCCACAGGCTGACAGGGCCAACAGTCCTGCCAGGGGAATTCCCAATTTTGAAGCCAACTTCCAATGCCTGCTCATGTACTGCTCCTATAAGATCATTAGTAATAACTAATATACTACACCATTCCCGTCAGTTTCTGCTCGAACAGCCCACAGTAAATGCCCTGCTGTCGTGCGGCGCCGCGCTGTTCCGGCGTCACGCCTTGAGGCTGGCGCAGACCCGCTGCAGAAGCGTCCGCACTTCCTTGCCAAGGGCATGCACTTCGGGCTTGTCGACCAACTGCAACACGGCCTCGGGATCCATGAAGGCAACCGCTATGGTTCCATCGGCCTCCTCGCGCACGACCACGTTGCACGGTAGCAACAAGCCGATATCGGGGTCAGCCTCGATCGCGCGGTGTGCGAGCGGAGGGTTGCAGGCGCCGAGTATGCGATAGGGGCGGCGATCGATGTTGAGCTTGGCTTTCAGCGTCGCCTTGACATCGATGTCGCTGAGCACGCCGAATCCTTCCTTCTTCAGGGCCTCGGTGACTTTCGCGACGGCGGTATCGAACGGTACTTTTAGCTGAGTGCTGAATCCGTACATGAATCGACTCCTTCTAAAGTGGTGGAACTAGGGGTTGGACGCCGCGATCTTGCTTGAGTTGCCAGCGCAACGAAGACTGAGCGTCTTCTCCGGCGCGAAGATCTGCAGCTCAATTTACCGCGGCCGCGGCGAGGAGCATGGCGTGGCCGGGCACTGATCTGCGCATCGCCATCATTCCTCGAGCAAGCGCGGAATCAATGTGCACCTTACTTGCCGGGCATCGGCTCCATTGCCTGATCGTGCTGCATCATCTGCTCCATCATCATCTGCATCATGTCCATGCGTTTTTCCATCATCTCGTGGTGCTTCATGTCGCCGCCCTTCATGCGGCCTTTCTTGCCGCCCATCATCATGCCACCATGCTCGCCTGCGCCCTGCATCATCGGGCCGCCCATGCCGCGCATCGTCTTCATGCTTTCCTGCATGGTCTGCATATGCTCCTGCATCAGCCTCCGGCGCTCCGTCGGGTCGCTCGTCGCCCGGAGCTTTTCCATCTGCTCCTGCATCTTTTTCATGTTCTCCTGCATCTGCGGCATCTGCTTGTCCATGTCCCTGCTCATCGCCGGCTTGACCGGCGCGGATTGTGCCTGCGCTGATACGATTGGCGCTGAAAGGACGCTGGTAACAAGTGCGGCAACTAGCATTGAGGCTTTCATAGTGGTCTTTCCTTTGGAGTTGAATAAGTTCATGTTTCCGTTATTGGCGAGTAATGGCAGCCAAGGTGTGCCTTGACTTCAAGGCCATACGTCCACGACTTCATGCCGCCGCTCACTGGCGGAGTCCGCGTGAGCAATCGCCAAAGAATCTTTGTAGACCCATACATTTTCACCGTCTGTGCGCTACCCCTCAGAAGACCTCCATGGCCTGTTGTTGCGCCAAGTTCCCAAGACCCGCATCGGCGATGAGGCGAGAGCACACATAGCGCGAGACGACTACCGCGGGCGGTACGCGGCCGCTGCAATCGGTTGCCGAAACATCTTGGAAAATACCGCCGTTATGTGTGCTTGCGCACATCTCGCCGCCGGATTCGAGCACATGCTGCGGCTATGCTGGCAAACCGTCCGAAGGAGAGGAAACCATGAAACGCAGCGCAAATCGCGGCCCGCAATTATCCGAATATCCGATCGCCCGCCGTGAGGCCGAACACGCCGCGCGGCGGGCCAATGCAGCAGACAAATATGATGATCGCGTCAGCGAGAATATATTCGACGTCGACGGCGAGCGCGCGGAAGTCGACATCATTATCCACGGGATGATTCACGGCGCGAACTGAGTAATGCGCTGCGCGTGCCCCTCACCCGGCGAGCGGCGTTCGTTGCGATCCGTGTCTTGCTTGGCCGTCGAACTGCCGTCGATTCATTTTTCCAAGCCGTATGATCCCGACGTGCTCTATGCGACATTGCTAGGATGGCTGGCACGCCCCGATAGCCGACAAGCGAAAACCCTCAGGCCTTGAGCAGGTCCTCGCGTCCGCCCAGCCAGCGGTCCAGGTGCGCTTCGACGGCGGCCGGATCGTGCTCCATTTCCGCGGCGGCGGTTGACGCCGCCTCGATCAGCGCCGCGTCATCGAGGTCGGCGTAGCGCAACAGCGGTGCGCCGCTCTGGCGCGCGCCGATGAACTCGCCGGGGCCGCGCAGGTGCAGGTCGGCGGCGGCGATGGCGAAGCCGTCGTTGTTCTCGAAGATGATCTTCAGCCGCTCGCGCGCGGCCTGCGACAGCGGCTGCGCAAAGAGCAGGATGCAGGCCGAAGCCTCGGCTCCGCGGCCGACCCGGCCGCGCAGCTGGTGCAGCTGCGCCAGGCCGAAGCGCTCCGCGTGCTCGATCACCATCAGCGTGGCATTGGCGACATCGACGCCGACTTCGATGACCGTGGTGCACACCAGGAGTTGCACCTCGCCGGCGACGAAGGCGGCCATCATCGCCGATTTCTCCTCCGCCTTGAGGCGCCCGTGCACCAGACCGACCTGCAGTTCCGGCAGTTCTCTGCCCAAGCGCTGGTGGGTCTCCAGCGCGGTCTGCAGCTGCAGGGTCTCGGACTCCTCGATCAGAGGGCAGACCCAGTAGGCCTGGCGGCCCTCGGCGCAGGCGGCGCGCACCCGAGCCACCACCTCGCCGCGGCGGCTGTCCGCCACCAGCTTGGTCAGCACCGGACTCCTGCCCGGCGGCATCTCATCGATCGTCGAGACGTCGAGATCGGCGTAGTAGCTCATCGCCAGGGTGCGCGGGATGGGGGTCGCGCTCATCATCAACTGATGCGGTGAGCCGCCCTTGGCGCGCAGCGCCAGGCGCTGGCGCACGCCGAAGCGATGCTGTTCGTCGACCACCACCAGGCCCAGGCGCGGGAAGTCCACCTCGGCCTCGATCAGCGCGTGGGTGCCGACGACGATGCGTGCCCGGCCTTCGCCGACAGCCGCCAGCATGGCCTTCTTCTGCGCTCTCTTCAGGCTGCCGGAGAGCCAGGCGAGCTCGACGCCCAGCGGCGCCAGCCAAGCGGCAAGTTTCAACCGGTGCTGTTCGGCGAGGATCTCCGTCGGCGCCATCAGCGCCCCCTGCCAGCCGCTATCCACCGCCTGCAACAGGGCCAGGGCGGCGACCACCGTCTTGCCGCTGCCGACGTCGCCCTGCAGCAGCCGCTGCATGGGATGCGCCTGGCCGAGATCCGCGCGTATCTCCTGCCAGCAGCGCTGCTGCGCTCCGGTCAAGCGAAAGGACAGAGCTTTGATCAGGCGCGCGCTGTAGTCCCCGGCTGCCGCCAGGACTGGCGCAGTTTGCGCGCGGCGCGCCGCGTGAGCGCGGCGCAGGGACAGCTGTTGCGCCAACAGCTCGTCGAAACGCACGCGGCGCCAGGCGTCGCGATTGGCCTCGGCCAGCGCCTCTTCCCCCAGCGCCGCCGGCGGTTGATGCAGCAGGCGCAGCGCTTCGCCTATGGGCATCAGGGCATGACGCCGCAGCAACTCCGCCGGCAGGGTTTCGGCCACGGTCTCGCGCGCCAGTGCCGCGGCTATCAGACGACGCAGCGTGGCCTGGGACAGGCCGGCGGTGGTCGGATAGACCGGGGTGAGCGCCTGCGGCAGGTCCTGGCCGGGAACGACGCTGTGCGCCCGCGGGTGCACCATCTCCGGCCCGAAATGGCCATCGCGCACTTCGCCGAAGAGACGTAAGCGGGCGCCGGGTGCGTACTGTTTTTGCTGGCTCGGATAAAAATTCAGCAGACGCACCAGAAGGGCGCCGCTGTCGTCGCGAACGCGGGCCAGGAGCTGGCGGCGCGGCCGGTAGGCGACCTCGCAACTCAGCGACTGGACCTCGACCTGCACCGGCGTACCGGGCAGAACCTCGGCCAGCGGCGTGATGCGCGTCTCGTCCTCGTAGCGCAACGGCAGGTGCAACAGCAGATCGGCCTCGCGCCCTATGCCCAGCTTGGCCAGCCTGGCCAGCAGCGGCGGACTGAGGCTGCTCAGTTCGGCCGTGCCGTCACCGCTCACCGCTCACCAGGACGGCGTCGGCCTCGACCAGGGCGCCGCGCGGCAGCTCCTTGACGCCGACCGTGGCACGCGCCGGATAAGGCTGGCTGAGATGGCGCGCCATCGCCTCGTTGACCACGGTGAAGTTGCCCAGGTCGGTGAGGTAGATGTTGATCTTCACCGCGTCGTCCAGCCTCGCCCCCGCGGCCTGCGCCACTGCGGCGAGGTTCGCGAAGACACGCTCTGTCTGCGCTTCTATGCCCTCGACCAGGGTCATGCTCGCCGGATCGAGGCCTATCTGTCCGGACAGATAGACGGTGGCACCGACCTTGACCGCCTGCGCATAGGGTCCGATCGCCGCGGGCGCCTCTTCGCTGGCGATGATCCGTCGTTTCACATTGCCTCCTTCGCAAGCTACGGCGTGCCGGGCGAAGGGCCGCCCCGAGCCCGGCACAGTGTACAACACGGAGCCGTCGCCAGACGGCGAACCACCGTCACCCCCTTGCTCGGCAAGGGGGCTGGGGGGAATGTCGTCATTTCGGCGCGTCTGCGCCCATGTTGTAACGCAGTTCAGTGAAGATGTGCTGCAGTCCGCGCTGCGCCTGCGGATTGATGACCAGGGGCGCTTTCAGGTTGGCCTGCACCCCTTCCTCGCCCTGGCGTTTGGAGAGGATCACCAGCACCACCGCATCTTTCGGGTCGCTGATCTGCAGCGTCTGCATCTCCTCTTCCGAGAGCTGCAACTCGAAATTGAAGCCGAGCGGCGCCGGATCGGTGACGTAGAGAGCGAGTTCCGCATCGTCGAGCGACTGCAGGATGAAATATTTTGGCTTCTCTCCCTCCGGGTGGAAGAGCGTGAAACGACGGCAGTCCTCGAAGCCGGCGATGCCGACGGGGAACTCGATGACCTTGCTCTCCTCGACTTCGAGAACGCCAAAGCGCGGACTTTCAATTCTCATGATCTCTGTCCCCTTCTCCATCCGCCACTATTTCTTCAGCGCCACCAACAGGCCCGGCTGCATGCCCAGCGCGCGCAGCTTGTCGCGTGCCGCCTCAGCCTCCTCGCGGGTCTTGAACGGCCCCACCTGCACCCGCGCCTCGATCTGCGAGGGTATGCCATTCAGCTCCAGCTTGGCGCGCAGCTCCTCGGCGTTGGCGGTATTGTTGAACACACCCAACTGCAATACGAAGCCGCGTATCGCCTCGGCTGCCTGGGTCAGCGGCCGCGACGCCGGAGCGCCGTGGCGTGGCTGGGGCAGCGGCCGCTGCAATTGACTCAGCGGCGCCGGCGTTACCGCGCCGGGTTCCGGCCGCCGCGTGGCGTACGCCGGCTCCGAAGGCTTCATCATAGCCGGACGCGCTTCGGCTTTCTTGGTCAGGGGCCGCTCGGCCTTCGCCGCCGGGGTCGTCGGGGGCGCGGATGTTTCCGCTGCCGCAGCTGTCTCCTCGACCCTCTTGGCCTCGCCGGTGGCGGCCTGTTTCTCACCAGCCGCCTCCTTCTCCGCCGCCGGCGCCTCGGCAGGCTTGGCTTCCTCGACCTTGGCTGCTTCCGGCTTGCTCTCTTCGGGCCCGCTCACGGCCGCCACCGGCGGCGCCTTGGGCGGCGGCGCATTGAGCGCATCAAATACCGCAAGGACAGCGAGCAGCGCCGCGACCAGGACGGCAGCGACCACGGCGCGCGTCAGCAGCTTCTTGCGCAGCGCCTCGCTGTTGTCCGGCGCTGCCGCGTCCGGCTCCTGTTCGCGCTTGTTCGCCGGTTCGTCAGCCTGCTGATCGCCGCGGGTCATCCTCGCCATAGTCCTCGTACTCCTGATTGTCGCGGCTGAGCGCCAAGACCAGTTCCGCCTCGCCGACCGAAATGCCACACTGCTGGGCGATGCCCTGTGCATCGATGCCACGTTGCGCCAACATCATCGCTTCATTGTATTGCGGTGAAACCCGACGCGCAGCCTTTAGCAGTTTCAACTCCTCCCTGAGCCCGGCGACGTCGCTGCGCAGGTGCCGCAGCTCGGCTTCCAGCGTGGAGCGGAACAACTGGTCGCCGAAGGGCTCCACGGCGTCGCCGGGCCTTGCTGTGGCGCCGTCGGCGGCGGCTTCCCCCTGAGCGTTGCTTCTTATCCATCGCGGCAGCCAGTGGCGCTGAGCCTTGGTCTGCTGCGGCGGCGCCGGCACCACCTCTGCCTCGCCGGACGGCGGTTCGGTCGCGTCGACCGCGTCCACCTCGATCGTCGCGGCGCTGGCCTCGCCACCCGGTTCGCTTGGCGCCACCTTTGCCGCTGGCCCCGCCCGGGTCTTGCGCCTGGCGATCTGCAGCAGACGCAGCAGGGACAGCAGCAGATAGGCCGCGGTGGCGGCGACCGCGATCATCAGGATCTCGCGCAAACCGATGTCGGGCATCTGAGCCTAGCCGGTCAAAGCGCGGGCATACTACCCGCAATAGTGACGATAATAGCCAGCGCCGCAGCGTCATAAATGACGATCAGAAGCGCGTTTACCCCCCGTATCCCTCGCCGGCAGACCGCCGGCGGATCCGCACGCTAAAGATCCTTGGCACGTCGGCTGCCGCGCTACTGCTTCAGTTCGGGGAAGTCTTCCTCGAAGAACTCCCACTCGCCGCGTTCGCCTTGGGCGCGCCGCTGGGCTTCGGCGCCGCGCAGGTCTACCCGGCGGATCTTGCCGGAGATGGTCTTCGGCAGGTCGGAGAATTCCAGGCGGCGCACCCGCTTGTAGGGCGCCAGGTTGCCGCGCAGGAAGGCGAAGATGTCCTTCGCCAGTTCGCGGCTCGGCTGCGTACCGGGGCTCAGAATGATGAAGGCCTTGGGCACGGCCAGGCGCACCGGGTCGGGGCTGGGCACCACCGCGGCTTCGGCGACCGCCGGATGTTCGAGCAGCGCGCTCTCCAGTTCGAAGGGACTGATGCGGTAGTCGGACGCCTTGAAGACATCGTCGGCGCGGCCGACGTAGGTGATGTAGCCGTCGGCGTCGCGGCTGGCGACATCCCCGGTACGGTAGTAGCCGTCGCGCATGGCCTCGGCGGTCTTCTCGGCGCTGTCCATGTAGCCGACCATCAGCCCGAGCGGGCGCGGCGCGAGCACCAGGCAGACCTCGCCTTCGTCGGCTTCCTTACCCTCGGCGTCGAGCAGGACGACGCGGTAGCCGGGCAAAGGCCGGCCCATGGAGCCAGGCTTCAGCAGCTGACCGGGCGAGTTGCCGATCACCGCCGTCGTCTCGGTCTGGCCGAAACCGTCACGCAAGGTGATCCCCCAGGCGTTCTTCACCTGCTCGATGATTTCCGGGTTGAGCGGTTCGCCGGCACCGAGCAGTTCGCGTAAGCGAAGGCGGCTGCGGTGGGCGCCGAGGTCTTCCTGGATCAGCATGCGCCATACGGTCGGCGGCGCGCATAGGGTGGTGACGCCGCAGCGCTCGAGCACGCCGAGCATGGCGGGCGCAGAGAAGCGGCTGTAGTTGTAGATGAAGATGCAGGCGCCGGCGTTCCAGGGGGCGAAGAAGCAGCTCCAGGCGTGCTTGGCCCAGCCCGGCGAAGAGATGTTGAGGTGCACGTCGCCGGGGCGCAGGCCGATCCAGAACATGGTCGACAGGTGGCCCACCGGATAGCTCTGGTGGGTGTGCAAGACCAGCTTCGGCTTGGAGGTGGTGCCGGAGGTGAAGTAGAGCAGCAGCGGATCGACCGCCTTGGTCGGACCATCGGGCGTGAAGCTCGCCGGGTGGGCGTCAGCCTCGGCGAAGCTGTGCCAGCCGGGTGCGGCGCCGCCGACGGCGATGCGCGTATAGCTGCCTTCCAGGGCCGCGAACTTGTCCACGTTGGCAGCGCCGACCACGACGTGGCGCACGTTGCCGCGCTCGAAACGGTCAGACAGGTCGTCGGGCGCGAGCAGGGTCGTCGCCGGGATGACCACGGCGCCCAGCTTCATCGCCGCCAGCATCGTCTCCCACAGCGGCACCTCGTTGCCGAGCATCAGCAAGATGCGGTCGCCACGCGCCACGCCGAGGGAGCGCAACCAG
>Ga0172380_10004268_pt1 | contig 18538 bp, 19 predicted proteins | sample Leawe162metaG_FD_119747 | JGI IMG/M metagenome (GOLD analysis project Ga0172380, IMG submission 119747) | Leachate microbial communities from a municipal landfill in Southern Ontario, Canada - Leachate well 162 metaG | ecosystem: Engineered > Solid waste > Landfill > Unclassified | place... | reverse complement strand
TGTGAAGAGGGTGAGTCTTCACTACAACCACTTTTCCCACCCTACCCCTTGTGTTTATGCGCCCTCGCGGGCTTCCGAACCCTGAAAATAGTCGGTTTTTGCCGCCAGTTGAGAAAGACGGGCCAGTGCGGGCGAATTTGCTCAAGGAGGAGGAGGGGCTGGAGGTTTTTCCGTGGAGCAGTTATCCGGAGTATTTGAAGGAGCCGGGGCGGCGGGTGCCGTGGTTGAGGGTGGACCGGTTGTTCGGGGAGCACGGGATCGGGAGGGATGACCGGCGGGGACGGCGGGAATTTGCCATGAGGATGGAGAACCGCATGCAACCGAATGAGGCTTTGTTGAAAAGTATCCGACGGGGATGGAGGTTCGGCGGGGCGGATTTTTTGGAGAGATTGGGTGAGGAGGAGAAGACGCGGACGACAAAAAAGGAGAGCTATCTTGCCGGAGAGTATTCCGAGGTCATGGAGGTGAAAGGGCGAAGAATTATTGGCGAAGAATTGCAACGGCTTGGCTTGAAGGTGGAAGAGCTTGGCAAACTTCGGCGGATGGATTTCAGAAAAGGGGAGATTGCAAGGAGGTTGCGGGCGGAGACGACATTGACAATGGGGTGGATTGCGGAGGAACTGCGCGCGGGAAACGCGGGCACTCTCGGAAACACCCTGCATCGGTTGAAAAGCCGCAAATGTTAGAAAATACGGGACTGACACCTTCCCCGACCTTCAGTCCGGCAGGCTGCTAGCGCTCAAACCGTTTCGATGTTTCGCACTCCATGATCCATTCCTTCATCCGATTGCCCGAGTCCAGTTTCCTTGCGGACAGCTATACCGCCTTGAGGGGGCATTTCGCCGCCCCAGCCGGAGGCACGGCAACGCTCCGGCTCGTGGGGGCAAGCTGGTATCAGGTCTGGCTCGACGGCCAATGGCTCACGGAAGGCCCTTATCGATTTGTTCCCGAACGTCCGGAATACGAGGCGCTCGAACTATCCCTTGAACCGGGGAACCACGTTCTGTCCGTGGCCCTCAATTTCCATGGTGTCGAGACGCGATTGCTCCAAAAATCCGATCCCTTTCTGATGGCAGAGTTGATCCTGCCCGATGGCTCCTCCCTCCCCATCTCGTGGAAAGCAAGGCCCTTGGAAGGCTTCCGCCCGGCCGTGCGGCGGATCAATCCCCAGCTGGCTTGGTGCGAGTGGTGCGATACCCGTTCCGACCCGGAGAATTGGCAGGCGAGGGAATTCGACGACGGCGCCTGGTCCGACCTCGGCCTGAAACGGGAAGACCGGCCCCTGGCTCCCGTCCAGCTCGAACGCGTCCGGCAAATCCCGCGCGTTCCCACCCTCCTGGCGGAAGGCGTCTGGACGGAACTCTTCGGCTACGAGACGGACGATCCGCCCATGCGATTCCTGCTTCGGGATTTGGCCCCGCGCGATTTGCCGCCCCAGGGCGTCTGGCGGCGTTATGATTTGGGGCGGGTGCGGTTGAGCCGACCCCGGATCACCCTCGATCTCCCGCCGGGAACCGTCGTCGAGATGGCCTACGCCGAGGACCTGCATCGGGGGCGGGTGGCCCCGGTGATCAATATTTCTCTCGGCGCTTCCTGCAACCTGGACCATTATGTCAGCCGCGGCGGCGCGCAGGAATTCGGCCCCCTCGCTCCGCGCGGAGGCCGCTACCTGGAAGTTCATGTGCGGGCCGAAGCGCGCAGCGTGCGCTGGATCGACGCGCTCGCGTTGGAGCGCTGCTATTATGGCGAGGCTCAGAGTTCGTTCCATTGCAGCGATCCCTTGCTGAATGAAATCTGGTCGGTCGGACACGCAACCTTTCGCGCCTGCTGCGAGGACGCGCTTACCGACAACCCCACCCGCGAACGCGGCCAGTGGACCGGGGACGTTTGTTCCGTGGGCATGAACATCGCGGCGGCCTGCTACGGCGACCTCCGCCTGCTGCGGCGCGGCCTTCTCCAGAGCGCGCAATCGGCCAAGGATTCCGGGCTGGTGGCGGGGCTCTGCCCGGGCGGCGCGGTCTACCTGGGTAGCTACGCGGCGCAGTGGGTGACAGCCTGCGTCGAATACCATCAGCTCACGGGGGATGTTTCCCTGCTGACCGAGTGCCTTCCGTGCGCCGAACGCAACCTGGCGGCGTTCGATCCATTCCTGGCGGAGGATGGGCTGCGGGACGGCATCGACTGGCCGTTCATCGATTGGGGATTCCTCAAGGAAGAGGGGGCGATCAACCTGCCGATGAACCTGCATTTGCTCGCCGCGTTCCGTTCCTTCAGGACTTGGTGCGGCCTTCTCGGCGATGGACGGCGCGAAAAGGAGGCGGCGGAAAAGACGGAACGGCTGGAAACCATCCTGAAGTCCCATGTCGCAGTCCGATTGCAGGACGGTTTCGTCCGGCTCGGATATCATGGGGCGGCCCTCGCGCTGGCCGCCAACATCATCCCCCAGGACCGCCGGGAGGAAGGCATCCGCTATCTCAAAGCGCACATTCTGGATTGCTTCCCCAACAATCCGCTGGCCCCGCGTCTCAGCGACCCCGATGCCAACAATTCCCGGCTGATCACCCCGTATTTCGCACATTATGCGTTCAAGGTTCTCATCGAAGCCGGGGAGATCGGCTTCGTGCTCGATCAATACCGCCATTGCTGGGGCTGGATGCTCCAGCAGGAACCGGGAACGCTGCTGGAAGTGTTCGACACGCGCTGGAGCCATTGCCACCAGTGGTCCGGCTGCCCGACCTGGCAGTTGAGCCGCTATGTCTTGGGCCTGTGGCCGCGCCGCGACCAAGGGGACAACGCCTATGAATTTTGCCTCCGGACCGGGAATCTCGGCATGGCGGAGGGAACGCTTCCCATCACCGGCACGGATCAGGGCATCCGCATCCGGTGGGAACGGAAGGATGCGGCCGTCGAATACCGCGTCGCCTCCCCCACCCCCATCGAAATCAACGGCGTCCCGGGAATGGAAATTCCCGTCCACATTCATGGGGAATGGAGCGCGCGCATTGAATCGGCCTGACCCGAATCGCGCTGACCCGGAAGCCTGCATGCATCTGATGCATGACACGCCCCTTGCCACCCGTCCAATGCTTTGCAAGGATCGTCATCGTTCCAATCACCAACCTCAAATAAAAACTGATTATGAAGATCCAAAATTGCAAAAAAATGGTTTCCACCCTGATCGCTGGTGTGGTGCTGGCGGGTTTGGCTGGTTCCGTCTCCGCGCAGACAATCATCTATTCGGATGGTTTCACTGGAAGTGCCGGCAGCCTGAATGGACGCGCGCCGGAAACCCGCTCCGGCACGGATGGCGGCAGCGGCTCGGCCACGTGGGTGACCTCGGGTCCGGGGACCATATCGCTGACTGGTGGCGGCATGGCGAGCATTCCGGTCGTTGGCGGAGGTTCCCCTTCTTATGCCACCCTGCCTTTTGTGCCGACTTCCGGAAAGGTTTACGAGCTGACCGTGGATCTCAATCCGATCAATGCGGCGAATAGCAATTGGCTGGCGATGGGTTTTTCATCGGGTACAACGCCGTCCATTGCCAATAGTGTCCCATGGATGCTTTACAGGGAGGAAGGCGATGGAAATGCCTTCAACCAGGGGACCAGCTCGACATTTGGCAGTTTTGGGACTGTGGGAAGCACCAGCGATCCGATGAAAATCACGTTCACGCTGGACACGACCCAGGCCGCGTGGTCGGCCACTTTGTCGGTGTTTAACTTGACCACGCAGACGGCCGTGGTCGTCGGCACCCCCACCTTTAACTATGGTGGCAGTCTGGGGATTCAAAGCGTCTTTATTTCGGCCTGGGCCGGTGGTGCGGGCGACTTCGACAACTTCTCTTTGTCTGTCGTCCCCGAGCCTTCGACCTGTGCTCTGCTGCTGGGCGGGATTGGGATAGTCTCGGTCTGGCAGGGCATGCGAAACCGGGCGGGCAAGGCTTGAGAATCCCCATCCCCGAAGATCCGTTCACCCACCGCGACGCGGCAACTTCGTTCTGGGAGCGCGGATGAACGCTACGAATTGTTCCTCGACGGGCGGCGCATCGGGCTCGGGCCGGAACGCGGCAACCGCGAAAATTGGTTTTTTGAGACCTACGACCTGCCGCTGGCGGCAGGCGACCATCGCCTGGTCGCGCGCGTGACCGCTCTGGGCGACATCGCCCCGTTCGCACAGATCAGCGTGGCGCACGGCTTCCTGCTGGCGGCGGACAACAATCATGGCAATGCTTCAAGGCTTTTTACCATGCCTCTATCGACACGCCCGCATGTCTGCCTTGTCGAACGAAGCAATTTGAAGTAGTTGGCGGAATACATGCCACTGCAATGAACATTCTCGAATTTGCCAGACGTGCAAAAGTTTCCACGGCGACAATCTCCCGCGCTTTTCATGAGCCCGAAAAACTGAAGGTTGACACCCGCGATCACATCCTCGCGCTGGCAACCCAGTTGGGATATTATCCCAGCCCGAGCGGGAGGGCCCTCAAGCGAGGCCGGCATGACGTGTTGGGCGTAATCTGGCCTCTTGAGGTGGAGGGGGCCGAAGCGGAGTTTGCCCTGCGCATCCTTGCCTCGCTCACCCGGCACCTCGTGGCGAACGACTTGGATCTTCTGGTTTGCCCGATAGACCGCCGGGAGCCCTCCACGCTCGCTCACGCGCACCGAATCCTGCAACGTTCACGCTGCGACGCATGGATTCTGCTTTACCCCCGCCACCATGACATACTGATTCGATCCTTGAAGAACTCGCACAAACCCGTGGTCTGCCTCATGGGCGGGCTTCCTGAATGCCCTTCCTGGAAATGCGTTCGCCTCAACCAACGGAGTTGGATCGAGGACGCCCTCCATCGCCTCAAGGCGGCAGGGTGCCGGAGGGTTTCGCTTTTCGGCTCCCGCGCGGGCGAACCCGACCATGAGGAACGCCAGCTGGTTTTTGCCGATCTGGCCCCGAAATATTTCAGGAACCGGGTATCAAGTTTTCCGGGCTGGCCCCCGGAAATGGAAAAAATCAAAGAGCATATTGCCTCCCATGCCATTGACGGCATTATTGGTGTGGATGATCGCGCCGCGTTGACCGCGCTCGATATCTGCCGGGAAATGCGGTTGTCCGTTCCAGCGAAAATGAAAGTGGTCGGCATCGATGACGTTTCGCAGGCCCATTATTCTTCTCCCTCGCTGAGCAGCTACCGGCAGCCGCTTGACGAGATGGCGGGGTGCGCGGTGGAACTGGCGCTGGGAACGCGGCAGCGCTCCCGTCTTTTTGAGGCCGTGTTTGTTCCGAGGCAATCCCTGCCCGCTTGCTGAAATCGTGATTTGGCCAGAAATGTAATGCATTACAATTTTATTGACAGGATCGGAAGTTAACGAAAAGCTGAGCGCTGCACCCTGCAAACCAACTCTCATGACATCCACCGTTAGCAACCGGCCTGACTGGCAGGCGCCACATTTGGTTTCTCAGGCTCACATGAGCCAGAGCCGACGCCCAATTTTCCCGTTAGCAAAACCTGTGCCAGCCCAGAATCCCTGCGCACCTTCTTGAAAACGCCGATGGCATCGCGAAAAATGCGCATTGATGACACACTCGAATGTGCAATTGAGCCAATTCGGCGCACCTCTGCATTGAACGGTCAGTGAAGTGGTCCTGAAGGGGCCTTGCCTATTGACATCCAGGAAAAAAATCTGATCGGATTCCACCATGCCGAAAAAGGATTCGTGGTCAGTCAAAGATTTCTGCAACGATCCGCTGGACCTCCTGGAGTTTCATCCCGCCAACGCGCTCGCCCTGCAACGCGCCCATCACCGCTCTCGCCAGCCGGCCGTCGGCCAACTTCTCCAATGGCAGACCCGCCAATTCCACGAGAAGAAATCCGCAATCCGGGACGAAGGTCGCTGCCCAGCCGGAGATATTTCCGCAGGGATCTCGATCAGGTCCCGGAGGCGGCGCACCGCACTCCACTTGCCCGGCCCCGGATAAATCACCGCAGGAATCACCAGCGGCAGCTTGCCCCTGGATTCGATATTTCCCCGATGGTCCTGCCAGCAGTCTTGGCACCTTGGCCGAACAAGACTCAATTTTGACCGATTCAAATCTGGAATCGCCAGACGGTGTGGCACCACCGTAGCCTGACACGATGCCATATAAGGAATGGGAAATCCCGCTTGACGACGGAATGGTTTTGCTGATTTCCCGTCTGACCGTGAACGGCCGGGTAAGAAAATTCCGCATTTGTTCTGCTGGCTGAGAAAGGGGGGGTGTTTGCGCTGCCTGACCCGTTACGACACAGCACACGGGTATCCTCATCAGGACATTCTTGATAAAGACGAGAATACCCTTGCAAAAATCGTGATCCCAACGGACGATTTGGACGAAGCATTCCACTATGCCATCAACGACCCCAAAACGCACGCATTCCGCTATCTCAAAACGTTCGGGCAAGATTAAGCCCGTTCGGGTTCCGATGCTGAGCGCCTTTCCGCGCACCGAGGAATTCGACGCGAAGGTTGAGGCAATGGGCGGCATTCCGCTCACTGCCGCTGCAGGCAAGAAATACGCCAGCTTTCTCAAGTAAAGGAAAGGCCGAAAGGGTCAAAGATTTCTGAGAATTCTTGCGCGATCAGATCATCGAAGCGATTGAGCAATGTCCGGTCGTGGGAATGGTGGGTGGCTGAGCTGATAGGAAATCGCTTTCGGCCCTACGGGGCGTTGGCCCGGAGTTTGAAGCTGGAAGCGGTCGTTTCCATGTCCGGACGCTGCCAGATGGGGCTTTGAGAGTCAAGCGCCCGCCATTTTGTGGTTCGGGGCGCGCCCCGAACCACAAAATGGCGGGTCCGGCGGGCGGGCGGGCGGGAAATACGAGCCTCCGGGGCGCACCTTGCCGCTGCCGGGGCTGTCAGTTTTCTGCGAACACCGGTTCGTGGTCGTAGTCGGGGAATGGATCGTCTAGCCAGGGTTCAATGACCGGCTCGGCGGGTTCGGGCGGGTCGTGGGCGGCATCGACCCGCACGCCGGCTTCCCACAATCCCAGGTGGCGCAGGATGCGTTCGATGACAGCGGCCTCGTCGATGAGGGCGATGATTCTCATCTCCTTGTGGCATTGCGGGCAGAGCAACGGGGTCGGCTTCCCAGACTTTCTTGATGAGTTCGCGCCACTTCTTGGAGGGGATCCGGCGGGGCTTGAACGCGGAGACGTCGATGACATCGCCCTCGGGCACGTCCACGGCTTCGGCATCCGCCCGCTTGAGCCGCTGGCCGCGCATCTTGTTGGAATACCATCCGTAGTAGCGAACGAGCTGAAAGCTTTTGTCCGGGATGTGCTGGGTGATGCGGGCGATGAAGTCGCACGGGCTGAACACTTCAAAATTGCGCTGGATCTTCGGGTTCATCGCGCACGGAGAGAAACCCGAGCGCATCCGGCTCCTGTTCTCCGCGCACGTCGCCACTTACATCCGCGAGCGCGTCTGGCATCCCAGCCAAATTCTCCGCCAGCACCGCGACGGCTCGCTGGAGATGCGGATCGAAACCTCCGGGCACAAGGAATTGGTGCGCTGGGTGCTCTCGTGGATGCCGGATGTCGAGGTGCTGGCACCGCAAAGCCTGCGCGAGCGCGAGCGCGAGAAACTCTGTGAGGCACTGGGCAGCAGCGCCATTGCGACCTCTCCACCCCGAAGCAGGAACAGCGGGAGTTCTCGGTCTATGACGACATCCGCAGGAAGCTGCTTGCCCGTGGCATTCCTGAAAAAATGCCCGAAGAGATCATTTGCCTGGACGTTTACTGGACCATTGACCGCTCAACATCGGAGGTTTCGGTGGAAACCGGGCTCAAAACCGAACCGGTCCTGGCCCAACGCTACCCTCGGGGTGTCAATCCCGGAGCTCTATCCCTTGATCCAGTTCAGGAAACGGGATATCAACGAGGTCATGGGCGAGCGTCGCTGCGGGTCTCTCGTTCCACAGGGCAGAAGCCCGGGAACACCCGGTAGGAATCAGCCAACCAAGCGCGCGGCTTCGTCTGAAAGAGGGTGTTCAAACGCGGTGGCATAAGCGTCAAGCGTGGACGCCTTGAGACGAAGTTTTCGCCCGATCTCCCGCCACTTTGAGACGACTCTCACGACCTCGCGAAGAATGGACTTGGCCTCGCGCACATCCAGGCCAAACCGCGGCGCGGACGCAAGAGCCCCGGCAATGCTCGGATCTTCCAGGGTTTCGGCGATGGCCGTTTGGGGGACTTTCGCCCGATCGATTTCAGGCACGGGATTGAGATCATACGCCGGGGACAACGACCAACGTCCCGCCACTTCCATGAGAAAGGCGTGGTTGCGCGGGTGATCGTCATAATTACTGATCAACAGCGAAAAAACCATTCGCCTCCACATCTCACGGAGATCCTTCGGGATGTCATGACCGAATTGCCGGATGCCATCGGCCAGCAGCGTATACGCACCGCGCTCGCCCGCAGCCAGTCCCAGCAAACTCGCCGCCGATAGAAAGGGTATCCGATTATTTCCCCTCCGGTCGAATCGTTCGATGACCGCAACGTGATGCGTCCCGACTTTCACGAGACGATGTTCCGCAACGTGAATCCCCGCTTCACGGGCCAGCGTGAGGGCGAGTATCTCGCCCCCGGCGATATCCCTCACGTCATCGGGCTTGGAAAATTTGGCAATCGCCAGACGTCCGTCCGGCAGTGACACAGCGGATTTGGGCCGCGCTCCGCCCAAGGGCGATCCCTCCCCGAGCAGAAACTTCAAATCCTGGGCCGTCTCATTTTCGCCGTGGATCGCCTCGGTGGCACGCAGCAATGCGTTGAGACGGACCAACGGCGGGACTTTCCCGGTTCCATGCGCCAAAAACGGCTCATTGTCGGCGGTGCGAAACCGCAATGCGCCAATTCTCGACACATCGTCGAGGGCGAGAACGTAGTCGATATCGTGATAGGGCTTGCGCTCCAGAATGCCCTTGCGCACGGCGCGCTCGATCAATACCCGCCCCCAGCGATCCGGCCCGCAGTCGCCCAAGGCTCCAAATAATGTGGTGCTATGCTGAGGCCCGGCCCGGAGCAGAAGCGAGGTCGGGTCGATGGCAAAGGCCCCGGGCCGACTGATCCATTCTGGTGCATACTCAAAAGTGACGCTGTTTTCTGCGGTGAAAAGCCTGCCAACCAAGAGCGGCTCTCCCTGCCAATCGATATGGACTTGCACATTCATTTGGCGGGGCGTCGGATCCGTTTCGGTAGCCGCTGTTCGTCGAGGCTCAGGGCGAGCCCGTCTGTTTCCGGCGAAGCCAGATTGGCCAGGCGGTCATGCAATTGGAGGACAAAAGCCGCCGTGACCAGGGCTCCCATGGAAACGCTCGGATCGCCCTTTTCCAACCGCCAGAGCGTATCGCGGCTGACGAAGAGACGCGAAGCCATGTCGGCAGTTGAAATACCGCGCTTGCGGCGTGCAAGTGCCAGATCATGCCCCAGTTTGCGGAGCACTCGAACAACGGGCAACGGTAGCGAGTCCAATTGAGGCATGTTCGTATTGTCAGATAAGTCGGATATAAAGTCAAATCACGACTGACATAACAGACGTTATTTATTCTGGCGTTCTTGTGCGGTTTCTTCCCCCGTCCGGAGACTTCAACGTCTCCGGACCGGCAATGGAAAACCACCAGAAAAATTCCGCCGACAACCTGATCATCCCCGACTACGTCTCAAGGCTCTACCGGTTTCCCGGGGATTCCGGGATTTCGCAAATGCGACACTGGATTTCGACTATTCCATAAAATGCAGTCGGGCGTAGTATGATCACATGAAAATACTCAAAATCATTTGCTACACGGCATCCGTGGCAATATTCGGATCGGCCGGCGCCGCCTCCGCGGCAGTCATAGCCGTCTCATCATCCGCCCCCACAACCGGTCCCGACGATATCGCCAATTTGACGGGCGGGACCAACAATTCGGAAAATAATGACGCGACTGCAGTATGGTCCGACAGGCCGGGCCAAGGCCAAAGTTTTGCCACCGGCAGCAATGTCGGCGGTTACACTATGACGGGGTTCACGTTGCAGAATTTTTTCGTCACTACCAATTGGGCTGCGGGGCCATGGAATGTTCAGGTCGGCACACTCAGTGGGTCAACATTTACACCGATCATAACGGAATCCACATCAGGCACGGTGAACCCTTCCAATACCAGCTACCTCACATGGACACTGGACACACCGCTGACGCTCTCTCCCAATACCCTTTACGCCTTTTATGTATCCACCCCCTCCGGCTTTGGCATGGTGACGAACAACAGTTCCACCGGGAGCAATCCCTATGCTAACGGAACCGCCTTCAGCAGCACTGCGGATGGCCAGGTGATTCCGGGCGGGGGCGCCGCAGTGGTCATTCGTGACCGCGATCGCATTTTCCAGGTCGATCTCGCCGCTGTCCCCGAGCCAAGCACTTGGGCAATGGTGCTGGGCGGAATGGGCCTGACCGTCGCGCTGCGGAGAGCCCGCTTTTCCCGGAAGCTTCGGGTTCAGTGAATGGACGCGTTTTTTTTTCGCTCGCGATAAGCGGAGGGAGACATCCCGATATGGCGTTTGAAGGCCACGGAAAACGCAAAGGCGTCGCTGTAACCGGCCCCCTCGGCAATGGTGCTGATTGTTGCGTTTGACGAGGCCAGTGCGGATGCTGCCTGCTGCATCCGCAGAAAAGTGAGATGCTTCATGGGGCTGCGCCCCGTGGATTGCCTGCTGAGCACGCGCAACGATTCAATGCTCAAACCCGCACGGCGCGCGAGGACCTCCAGCGTCCACTCGTGCGCGAGGTCGGACTCCACCAGGGCCCAAAGCTTCCACAGGCGATCATCCATGCGCGGGACCCTCGCGATGCGCAGGGAATGCTCGTGAATCAGTTCGACATAAAGCTTTTGAATGGGAGCCGCGGCATGATGGCTCGTTTCGCGGTGGAGTCCGCGAACCGCCTCCTCCAGCGGCCCGCCGGCCGCGCGCACCAGTTTTGGTTTATCGGATGAAATGATGGGGGCTTGCCCTTTGGCTTCGTCATAGCAAACCCAGCAAATGCGCCAGACGCCACCGCCCGCAGCCTCGTATCCGTGCAGGACCCGGGGCGGCATCAAATAGGCCATGCCGGGGAGAAAATTTCTGTATTTGCCGTCAACGCAGGCCCTGCCATGCCCTTTGATGGAGAGCATGAGAACGCTCATGTCCGGCCTGGTCCGCACGAACTGGAATCCGCGCGATGCCTCGCTGATTCCAGCGATGCGGATGCCATGCATCTGCAGCAGCGGGCAGGAGCGCGAGTCCACAAGCCACTCGCGAGTGTGCGGGCCGAGGTTTTGGATTTCACCCGGGCCTTTCGTGAAGCGAGCCATCGCCCCAGCATGGGGGACGTTTCGAAAATGATCAACTTTTCAGAACAGGGGCTGGAGGCGCCTGCCCGCGACATCCCTTGCGGCAATCCCGCGTTCTGTCCCGGTTGGGATTTCACAAATCCATTATGGGATTCGCGCCATGTATCGCCGTCCGGATTACGCGTAGCTTGGCGGCATGTCGAACCCGAACCCCGCCATGCGGGAAACCACCGCTGCCGGGCACTTTCCAGACCTCTCCAGCGAGTATTTTGCCGACGGCATGCGTGTCATGAGACCGGTCAATCCTTCGCAGGAAAATGACCGGGTGAAGTTCCTTGGCGGAAAACAGCCCGGCGAACTCGCCGACAGCCCGCTCAACACGCTTGTTTACGGAAAGCGGTGAACCCCTTCCCCCCCCGACTTAGAGGCTAAACATGCATTACAAGCCCGACTGGCACGCAGCAAAGAAACGTCTTGAGGCGTTCTGGCAGGGCGAAATCATCGATCGCTGTTGCGCGGCTGTGCTGGCTCCGCGCAAAACCTCGAAGCTGCCAATGTTTCCCCATTTGACGAACGGTCCATGGTTGGGCGGCCTTGAAAAATTCGCGAGGGAGGACGAAGAGGCCATCCGGCAATGGTGGTGCGACCCGGAGCAGAACCACCGGCGCGCCATCACCTGGATGGAAAACACCTATTTCGGCGGCGAGGCGGTTCCCGGCACGTACATCAACTGGGGCGCTTCCGCGGGCTGCGCCTTTTGGGGCAGCCCGCCCGTGTTCAACCAGACGAGTGCCTGGTATCACAAGGTGATCGGGGATTGGGAGACATGGGAATGGCGTTTCGACCGGAAAACCAACCCCTGGTGGCGAAACATTCTCGAAATCCAGCGGTGCTTCGTCGACCGCTGCGGGGGCCGTTACTTCGTTGGCATGCCGGAAATTGGCAATGCCGCCGACAATCTTTCGCTGATGCGCGGCATGGACGATCTTTGCATGGATTTGGTGCTCAACCCGGATGAGGTCAGGAATGCCGTCGATGTCATGAGCGGCGCATGGGTCACCCTGCACGAAGAACTCCACGCCATGACTGCTTCCGTGAACGGAGATGGAGGAGTGCTGCCGTGGCTGAATCTTTGGGCGCCCGGTCGCCATGACCAGATCGCGAATGACTTTTCGACCGCGATTTCGAGCGCCATGTATCAGGAATTCTTCTTTTCCGAGCTTCGCAAAATGGGCGGTTGGCTGGACTTCGCGACCTTCCATCTTGACGGCCCCATGTGCATCCACAACCATGTGGACGCGCTGCTGCAATTGGAGGAAATCGATTGCATCCAATTCACTCCCGGCGCGGGCAGCCCGCCCTCATCGACCCCGGAATACATTCCGATTTTTCAGAAAATCCAACGCGCCGGGAAGCGCCTGTATTTGCTCGCGGAGCCGGGTGAAGTTGAGTTCCTGCTCTCGCAGCTATCCGCTCGCGGACTCATGATCAACACTTGGGCGAATTCTGAAGAGGAGGCGAATGATCTGCTGGGAAAAATGGGAAAATGGTCTCGCGCATGTGACAATAACGAGTAATTCCAATTCCTGCAGACCGGCTTCGCGCGTTCGACCGACCTCGTGCATTGGGATCGCCATCATAAGGAACTGAATATGACAATGAAGATTGACGCAATGAACATCCCCAGCCGATGGACCGCCGAGCGAGCCCGGGATTGGTATGCCCGCCAGCCCTGGCCGTGCGGTTTCAACTACATCCCCGCCCATTCGATCAGCTACACCGAAATGTGGATGGGTTACAACTTCGATCCGGCCTCGCTCGATCGGGAAATGGCGCTGGCGCAGGAGACCGGCTTCAACTGCGCCCGTGTGATCCTGCCGTTTGTCGTGTGGGAACACGAGCCGGAAGCCTTCAAGCAAAGGCTGGAGACGTTCCTGGAAATTTGTCGGCGGCGCGGAATCCGCGTCATGCCCTCCTTTTTCGACGATTGCACTTTCGGCCCCATCACCGACCCGGTGTTTGGTCGGCAGCCGGACGTGGTCCCCGGCTGGTATGGGAACGGCTGGACGCCCTCGCCCGGCCACGCCATGGTGCGCGATCCCTCCACCTGGCCGCGGCTCGAAAACTACGTCAAGGACCTCGTCGGAACCTTCCGCGACGATCCGCGCCTCTGGGTCTGGGACCTTTACAACGAGCCGACCAACGGCCTGCTCACCGGCAGGGAAAGCTCCCCGCTGGGCGACGTCTCGCTTCCGCTGGCGGAAAAGGTTTTCCGCTGGGCTCGGGAGATCGATCCCTCGCAGCCGCTCACGGTGGGCGAGTGGAATGACAATGCGAAACTCAATGAGCTGGCGAGGGGTCACAGCGACATCATCACCTTCCACAATTACGAAGGGCCTGAGGCGCTGGAAAAGCGCATCGCTCAACTGAAACCCCTTGGCCGACCCATCATTTGCACGGAATGGATGAACCGCGGCTCCGGGTCCACCGTCGCCGACTGCCTGCCGGTCTTCCGGCGCGAAAACATCGGCGCGCTCCACTGGGGCCTGGTCAACGGAAAAACCCAGACGCACCTCAACTGGCGCCATCTCCCCGGCGATCCCGATCCGGCTGTCCCGCAGCACGACCTGTTCCGCGGCGACCTTGCGCCCTACGATCCCGCCGAAATCGAAATCTTCAAGACGTGCCTCCACCGCTCCAACCCGTCATAAAAACGACGATTTCTTCCGGTATTCCAGCGGGGTCAGGCCGGTGGTTTTTTTGAAGAGTTTGGAAAAATAATACGGGTCGTCGATCCCGGACATCCGCCCGATTTCCGCCACCGGCTTGCTGCTTCTGGCGAGATGGAACTTCGCGTGGGCGATCTTGTCGCGGTGGATGAACGCGACGGGAGTCATCCCCAGATGCCGCCGAAACATGCGTCCGATCGACGACACAGTCAGTCCGGCGATGGGCGCCAGATCCTTCACGCAGATTTTGATTTCCTTGTGGTGGTCGATGTATTCGATCATCTGGGTCAGGGCCAGGGGCAGTTCCGGGTTCCCTGGCCGGGAGGCGTGGGCGGAGGCGTGGAGTTCCGCAAGGAGCGATTGCGCGAGACTGCGGGCCTCCCACTCGGTCCCTTCTCGCTCGTGGAACCGCCGGACGATATACTCCGCGAGATAATGCAGCGGGACGGCCTGCTTCATCGAGCCGCGCCGGACCCCGTCCAGCGCACCCAGGGGAAGGTCGCTGCGCCAGGCGCAGTCGGCCATCGGATCCTTCGGGTTGTGGGGAACCCAGAACACGACCGGGCGCGAGCGGTCGTGAAACGGGATGAGATGGATGCTTCCCGTCAGGAACGGCTCGCGGTCATCCGGCAAATAAACCAGCGAGCGGTCCCAGGGCAGAAAACAGAAATCGTCCGGCTCCAGGGGGAGGCGCGTTCCGTTGACCCGGATGCTGCCCTTGCCGGCCTTGCACCAGAGCAACAGGCGGCTCTGGACTTTGGGCTGGGAGATCTTTTCGCCGGGTGCGAATTGATGGTTGCCAACATAGGCGATGACGGCATCGGGCGCGGACGGACCATGTGCTGCGGGGGAGCGCATCTTTTGGGAAAGTTGCAATGAGGGTTGGGAGGAGCCGGAACGTCGATATTTTACAAAAAGTATCCAAAATGTCCATTGTTTACAGATGGGCGGCGTGGCACTTTTTTCCATAACTCAGATTGTTAACCCCCAACAAAAAAACAAACGGCCATGAAAAACCAAAATTGTAAAAAATGGTTCTTTGCACTGATCGTCGGCGCGGCGCTGGCGGGCTTGGCCGGATCGGCTTCGGCGGCGATTGTCTATCAGGACAGCTTCAATCGCTCAGGCACTCTTGCCGGCTCCGCGCCGGATGTCGTGAACACCAATAGCAATACCTGGAGTGTGGCGGGCCAGGCGGGGGTGGTGCCAAGCACCAACGGCTCCGTTCTTCCGGCCCCAGCCCAAAGCCAATGGGATTCGCCCTGGACAACGGCGCTCCTGCCCGTCAACGGCACCTCGGGCGTCACGCTGAACGGCAGCCAGAGCTTTACGTTATCGGCCAGCGCGTTGAACCTTTCGAATGGGTTGTTGGAAATAGGGTTGAGGAACAGCGCCGGCGCGTGGTATGGCATTACGGTTGGCCCCGGCAACACCGGCTACCTGCAATTTGGGATTCCCGCTGATCCCGATCTTACCCATCTTTACAATATGTCCGGTGTCACGCAGCCGGTGAACTTGGCGCTGTCCTACGATGCGGGAAATGGGCATCTCACCGCCCTGCTGAATGGCACGGCAATGCCCTTCAGTTACAAGCACGCCGGGTCGAACGCGGATGGCAGCTACACCATGAGTGCCGCCGAAGTCCAGGCGCTTTCCAATGTGGGAATCGTCTTCCACAAATACAGTTATGTGGCCAACGCTTACGTTCCGGGAACCAGCGGCGCCACCTTGGACAACTTCACGTTGACGGTCGTCCCCGAGCCTTCGACCTGGGCAATGCTGCTGGGCGGGACCGTGGTGGTGCTCATCGGACTGCAAAGAAGCCGCCGCCGCGCGAGCAAGGCTTGAGAGCCTTTATCGCCGAAGATCCGTTCGCCCGCAGCGACACGGCACCGTCGTTCTGGGAGCGCGGACGGTGGCCCTGCCGCTGGATCGCGGTGCCGGAGGCGCGACCGCCCTGTTTCTGCGCGTTCCGCCGGATGTTTTCCATCGCGGAGGAAACCGTCGTCCGTGTCCATGTGAGCGCGGATGAACGCTACGAATTGTTCCTCGACGGGCGGCGCATCGGGCTCGGGCCGGAGCGCGGCGACCGCGAAAATTGGTTCTTCGAAACCTACGATCTGCCGCTTGCGCCGGGCGAACATTGCCTGGTCGCGCGCGTGACGGCGCTGGGCGACATCGCCCCGTTCGCGCAGATGAGCGTGGCGCACGGCTTCCTGCTGGCGGCGGACGACGACCGCTGGAGCGAACTCCTCTCGACCGGTGTCGCGAACTGGGAGGCGAAACGGCTCGGCGGCTGCGAGTTCGCGCGCGGGCACCATCACTTTTCTCCGTATGTCGGGCCAAACCTCGTCGTCGATGGCGGGCGGTTCGATTGGGATTTTCCGAGAGGCGGCGGGAATGGCTGGCGGCCCGTCGAATCCGCCGAGCCGCCCCTCGGTGGCAGGGGGTTTCCGACGGATGTGCATCCGGGCATGCGGTTCATGCGGCCAGCGCCGCTGCCGCCGATGATGGATGCGGAACGCGCGATCGGCGTGGCGCGGTTCGTTGGCGTGGACGGCCAGGACCGCATCGTGACGACCGGAAATTTGCCGGTGGAAGCGGAAGCCTGGACAGACCTGCTGCAACAGGGCGCGCCGCTGGAAGTGCCACCGCGCACGGCCCGCAGGATCGTCATCGATCTGGAAAATTACTACTGCGCCTACCCGCAGATCGTCGTCAACGGCGGACGCGGCAGCCGGATCGAGCTCGCGTGGGCCGAGGCGCTTTACCTCGACAAAACCTCCAACGACAAAGGCAACCGGAACGAAATCGACGGACGCTTTTTCCGCGGAACCGGCGACGTGTTTTTGCCGGACGGCGGGCCTTCCAGAACCTTCGGGACCCACTGGTGGCGCGCGGGCCGCTACGTGCTCGCGCGTGTGCAAACCGGCGATGAGCCTTTGGCGATCGAAAGGCTGGTCTGGCGGGAAACGCGCTATCCGCTCGAGATGGAAAGCAGGTTTACCGCGAGCGACGCGCGGCTTTCGCGCGTCATCCCGATCGCCCTGCGCTGCCTCCAGATGGATGCCCACGACACCTTCGCGGACTCCCCGTATTACGAGCAGTTGATGTATCTCGGCGACACGCGCATCGAGGCCCTGACGCTTTACACCGTGACACGCGACGCGCGGCTCGCCCGCAAGGCGCTGCAAATGTTCGACTCCTCGCGGCTCGCCAATGGCCTGACGCAATCGCGCTACCCGTCCCGCATCGCGCAGGTGATTCCGCCCTTCTCGTTGTGGTGGGTGGCGATGATCCACGACTACGCCTCGTGGCGCGGCGACCGCGCTTTGATCGCCAGCCTTGCGCCGGGCGCGCGCGGGGTGATGGACGCCTTTTTGCGCCATCGGAACGACGTCGGCCTGATCGAGGCGCTCCCGGGCTGGAATTTCACCGATTGGGCACCCGAATGGCGTCCCCACGGCATCCCGCCCGATGGGGACACCGGCGCAAGCGGCGTGCTCAACTGGCACTTCGTCCTCGTCCTGCGCCTGCTCGCGGAGTTGGAGGATTACCTCGCGGAACCGGAACTCGCCGCCCGCTGGCGGCGGCTGGCCGCGGAATTTGCCGAACGCCTCACGGAGGTTTTTTGGGATGAGGAGCGCGGGCTTTTCGCCGATGACGCCGCGCATGAGCGCTTTTCCGAGCACACCCAATGCCTCGCGATCCTCGGCGGCCAGCTTGAGCCTTCGCGCCTCGGGCGGGTCGCCGCCAGCCTCCTCCAAGACAGGCACCTGGCCCGGACGACCATCTACTTCACCCATTACCTTTTTGAAACATATCGCGTCATCGGGCGGATCGACGCGCTGCTCGACCGGCTCGGGCTGTGGTTCGACCTCGACCGGCTCGGCTTCAAGACCACCTTCGAGGAACCCGAACCCAGCCGCTCGGACTGCCACGCCTGGGGCGCGCATCCGCTCTACCACTGCTTCGCCACAATCCTCGGCATCCGCCCAGGCTCCATGGAATTTCAGACGGTGGACATCGCCCCGCAGCCCGGCTCGCTCACCCGCGCGAGCGGTGCGATGGCGCATCCGCTTGGCAAGATCGAAGTCGCCATCGCAATGGAAAGCGACGGGTGGAATGCGCGCATCGCCCTTCCTCCAAAACTCGGCGGAACCTTTTCCTTCGCGGGAAAACATTTCGATCTTCCGCCGGGAGCGGCGCGTGAAATCCGCCTTCCGGCTTCGACGCAGCGCCCCGTCGATTCTCCAATATCCATCGTCCCATGATACCTCCCCCGCGTCATACGCGCGGATCAAGGGAGGAGCCATTTCTGCTTTCGGGGGGGGCCGGACCCAAATCCGCGCGTAAGGGAAGAAATGAGAGGGAAGCGGTTCGACGACATGTCGATAACGCGAGGGAGGGCGAAGCTCCGTCTGAGCCGTAATAAATGGGCTCACACGGAGGTTCGCCCTCC
>Ga0172380_10004267_pt1 | contig 18540 bp, 10 predicted proteins | sample Leawe162metaG_FD_119747 | JGI IMG/M metagenome (GOLD analysis project Ga0172380, IMG submission 119747) | Leachate microbial communities from a municipal landfill in Southern Ontario, Canada - Leachate well 162 metaG | ecosystem: Engineered > Solid waste > Landfill > Unclassified | place... | reverse complement strand
TTTTGCTTACAAGACTCCTATGACAGGAATGCCACAAATGGTGGGATTATTAAATGGTTTTGGCGGCGGTGCTTCAATGTTGGTTGCACTTTCAGAATTTTATAAAATGAAAAATTTCGCAGCCTTTTCTCATGAACTTTCTACCGATGTTTCCGTAGTGCTAAGTATTTTAATCGGTGCTGTTACATTTACTGGATCGTTGATTGCTTTTGGTAAATTGCAAGGAATCGTATCTGGGAAGGTTATTAAGTATCCTTTACAAAATACGATTAATGTTATTTTATTAATTGCAGTAGTAATTGGTGGGGCTTATTTCTCGATTTATAATCCAACTTTGGACTGGGTAATTTTATCTATTGGTGCAGTTGCATTATTACTTGGTGTTCTACTTGTACTCCCAATTGGTGGAGCAGATATGCCAGTGGCAATTTCACTACTAAATTCTTATTCCGGAATTGCAGGTTCTATGACTGGTTTTGTATTGAAGAATAATGAATTGATTATAGCTGGTGCGTTAGTCGGGGCATCAGGTATAATATTAACCATGATAATGTGTAAAGGTATGAATCGTTCGTTGATGAACGTAGTACTTGGTGGATGGGAATCAGCTGGAACCGTTACAATCCCATCAGCTGAAACCTCTTCAAAGGGTCCAGTAAAATCAGTTGATTCAGAAGAATTAGCAATGATTTTTGATGCAGCCACAAATATAATTATTGTTCCCGGATATGGAATGGCTGTAGCTCAAGCTCAACATGCGGTACGGGATTTAGTTAATTTACTTGAATCGAGAGGAAAGAATGTTCGTTTTGCAATTCATCCTGTTGCCGGCAGAATGCCAGGGCACATGAATGTTTTGCTGGCAGAAGCTCAAGTATCTTATGAAAAAATGTACGCAATGGAAGATATTAATGATGATTTTAATAATACAGATATTGCATTCATTATTGGTGCAAATGATGTCGTAAACCCTGCGGCAAGACATGATATAAATAGTCCTATTTATGGAATGCCAATTCTTAATGTGGATTATGCAAAAACAGTTGTAATGAATAAACGTTCGATGAATGCTGGTTATGCCGGAATTGATAATGAGTTATTTTTCTATCCAAATACATTGATGTATTTCGGCGATTCTAAAGAAGCAGTAAATAAATTAGTCCACGAATTAAAAAATGTTTAATTAACACTACTTCATAAATAGTTACATTATTTTTTAAAATAGTGTAACTATTTTCCCGTTTGTCGAGTCTAATAAGATAATCATTAAAAGGGGGTTTTATATGAAAGGGAAAATAACATTATTCGTTTTTCTGTTTTTAGTAGTATCTATTCTAAAAATTAAAGCTGAAGAACTCAAGGTAATAAAATCAGAATCTTATTCTGTTCAAAAATGGCAATCTCTTTATGTAAATGTACCTGGAGCAGATGTAAAAATTGTTACTACCAATTCCAATGAAGCTCGATTAACTGTTTACGGAAATTCCAAAGCAGAAGAAAAATTGACTATCAATATGGAACAAACTGAAAAAGGGCTTAAACTTATCATTAAAAGAAAAGGCTCCTTTAATTGGTTTAATTTTGGAAGAGGAATTAAAGTAAAAGTAAAAGCTGAAATCCCAAATCAATTTAATGCTTATATAGAAACTTCAGGCGGTGATATTCTTTTATCAAAATTAACAGGGAATATTAAGTTAGAAACTTCAGGCGGTGATATTATTACATCTGAAACCGAAAGTAAAATAATTTGCGAGACATCTGGCGGCGATATTGAAGTAACAAATAATAAAGGTGATGCAGATTTGAGTACTTCAGGTGGGGACATTAAGGCAAACAATATCATAGGTAAATTAAAAGCAGAAACTTCTGGCGGAGATATAATGATCGATACTAAAAATGGATCTATTTATGCTGAGACTTCTGGGGGCGATATTGACATAAAATATTATGGTAATGTTGACGGTATTCATGCTGAAACTTCCGGTGGTGATATAAATATAAGTTTACCAACGGAGGCAAATGCTGATATTGATCTTGATACAAGTGGTGGAGATGTTTCTGTTTCTCATAGCAAATCAAATAATTCGCATACCAAGAGGGGTGAGTATCAAGGTAAGTTAAATTCAGGCGGAGCTAAAGTTTACGGCTCTACTTCCGGAGGTGACATAACCTTAACCGAAAACTAATCTCTTTTCTTTAAATTGATGATAGTTTTTGATACCTTTAGGTTCTATTAATTTTGTTTTTTTAGAGATCGTGGTACTTGAATGTGCCACGATTTTTGAATTTAAAGGGTCTTATTAATGCGTACTATTTTCTTAATTCTTTTCTTTTGTTCAAAAGTATTATCGGCTCAAGATATTGTCCTCAAATCGTTGCAAACATATCTTGGTGATAAAGAAGAATTATTGCCTATAATAGATTATAATCAAGAAGCAGAGCAAAAATTAACAATCAATTTTGATGTTGATACAAATAGTTCCCCAAACCTTATAATGGTATTCAAATTTTGTAATCAAAATTGGGAACCATATAACAATATTTTCCTCACGGATCCCTCATATAATACTGAATATAACTTATGGCTTTATGAATTACCCTCAAATATAAAAGAAGCTGATTACCATTATTCTGGTCAGTTCCCAAATGATAATGTCCGTTTTCCTTTTTCTGGTAAATGGAAATTTTTTATTATGGAATCCTATAATAGAGATAACATAATAGCTGAGGGAAAGTTTATTGTAGTACACAAATCAAAAATCAGACTTAGACCAAGTATAACAAGAAGCAGAGCCGAAAATGAATTTCCGGATAATTCTGAATTGGGAAGAACCATCATTTTGAAAACAGATTTTATTCTTCCTGATACTCTTTACCCCAACTTAATTAAAGGGATGGAGATTATAGAAAATCGGAAAATCGAATATCCATATTTTATTAATAGGGATTTTAACACTGATAATAAATTTGTTGATTGGAACGGATCAAATAAATTTAGTTTTTCAATTCGTGACTTAAAGCCTGGAAACAATTACAGAACCTTAAATCTTCGCAACAAAAGCAAATATCAATATCCTTCTGCCGATGCTCAATTTGGTGGGATTGAAACTTCCAATTATTATAAATTTATTGGAGAAGACAATCAAGGAGGGGCTATAATTGATAATTATAATAGCAGTGATGCTCAATACCTAAGTGTAAGGTTTAGAATTAGACCTCCTGAAGAAGTTAAAGCGCCTGTTTTTCTTGTTGGTTCTTTTAATAATTGGGTAGTTTCACCTGATTATGAAATGTATGATAAAGATGGGCTTCTCAGTTTAATTGTTGAACTAAAAAGAGGAATTTATGATTATCAATACGTTACGGCTGAATATAAAAATGATCAAATCGTTAATATTGATTGGAATATATTAGAAGGAAATTTTTGGGAGACTGATAATAGTTATCATATTTTCCTTTATTATAGTAACCCTGATAAAGGTGGGTTTGAAGAAATAATTGCATATAAAAAAATCTCGAGCAGAGGATCATGAAAAAAATTAAAGTTGGTGTAATCGGAACTGGACATCTTGGGAAGTTTCATGTGAAGCTTTTAAGTGAACTTGAAAATGTTCAATTCGTTGGAGTTCACGATATTGATGAAAAAAAAGGTAAGGAAATATCAGAAGAATTTAATACGGTTTTTTTCCCTAATTTGGATGACTTACTTAATAATGTAAATGCAGTTTCTGTTGTTACGACAACAAGTTCTCATTATGAAATTGTAAAAAAAGTTTTTGAGAAAAACATTCATGTATTTGTAGAAAAACCGATTACTTCTAAAATTTCGGATGCAGAAGAATTAGTGAAATTAGCTTCATCTAAGAATCTTGTTTTTCAAGTTGGACATATTGAGCGATTTAATCCTGCACTATTAGCTTTAGATAAATTTAATCTAAACCCGACTTTTATTCAGACAGATAGATTGGCACAATTTAATCCGAGAGGGACAGATGTCGCTGTCGTTCTCGACCTAATGATTCATGATATTGACATTATTTTAAGTTTAGTAAAGAGTGATGTAAAATCGATTAGTGCGAGTGGTGTTGCCGTTGTATCCGATAGTATTGATATTGCAAACGCTCGACTTGAATTTGAAAATGGGGCAGTAGCTAATGTTACTGCATCACGTATTTCTCAAAAGAAGATGAGAAAAATGAGAATGTTCCAAAAAGATTCTTATATTTCAGTTGATTTTCAGTCTGGCGTTTCAGAAGTTTTCAGATTGATTACTCCGGAGGAAGTAAATAGTGGTCATTTTATGACTTTTGGTGAAATGGGAGTCGGAGATAAAAAAAGATTTGTTGTTTATGAGCAGCCGGAAATAGTAGAAGTAAATGCTTTAAAACATGAATTAGGTCTTTTTGTAAATGCTGTACAAGATGGAACCCAGCCCGTAGTTTCGGGTAATGATGGATTAAAAGCTTTAATTGTAGCAGAAGAAATAATTACAAAAATAGAATACTCAAAAACAAATTAAATTCCATTGAGGATAGAATGTCAAAAGTAAAATATGCTGTGGGAGTTGACCTTGGAGGGACATCAATTAAAATTGGATTGGTCAATAAAGAAGGAAAAATAGTAAAAAAAATATCAGTAGATAGTAATGCACATAACGGGCCTGATGAAGTAGTTAGCCAAATTAAAAAAGGAATTAAGTTACTATTAAAAAATACAAAAGATAAAATTGAAGGAATTGGAATTGGTTCTCCGGGAACATTAGATTCTAAAAAGGGGACTGTTGAGAATCCTCCGAAATTTCCCGGCTGGGAAAAAGTTTATCTAGCTAAATCAATTAAAAAAGAATTTGATTCTGAATGCTATGTAGAAAACGATGCGAATGCTGCTGCTATCGGTGAATTAATTTATGGAGCCGGTAAAAAGTTTAATAATTTTATTATGATTACTCTCGGAACAGGTGTTGGGAGCGGTATTATAATTGACAAAAAAATCTATGGCGGAGAAACAGGTGGAGCAGGAGAAATTGGGCATACGACAATTGACCACAACGGTGCAGAATGCAAATGCGGTTCTAAAGGATGTATCGAAGCTTATGTCGGAAACAATTATATAATTAAACGAGTTAAAGAAGAGCTTCCATTAAATGCGGATTCGCTTATAAATAGACTTATTGAAAATGATATGTCTCCTTTAACTCCAAAAATTATACATGAAGCTGCACTTCAAAATGATACTTATGCTATTAGTTTTATTGTTGATATCGGTACAAAAATTGGGCATGGATTAGCTAATGCAGTTAATACTTTAGATATTACAAATTTAATAATTGGCGGTGGTGTTGCAGGTTTTGGTGAAATTCTATTTAATGCTATAAGAGAAGCAACCATAGACCGTGTAATGATTCCATTTAAGCCAAGAGTGAAAGTTAAACCTGCAAAGCTAAAGAATGATGCAGGCATTAAAGGTGCGAGTGCTTTAGTTTTTTATAAATCTTAATGGTATTTGATGAATTTTAAAGGGATCTTTTTCTTTATATTTTTTTGTACGGTTTTATATGCACAGGAAAAGGATTCTCTTTTTGTATCTAAAGATTCTACCATCACTTTAGATTCACTTACGCTCCAGACCTCTGATTCCGTTTCAAATAAAAACAAAAACCAAGTTGAAGATATTGTCTATTCTGAATCAAAGGATTCATTAGTCTTTGATGTAAAAAATAAAAAAATGTACGTTTTTGGCACAGGCGCATTAAAGTATAAACAAACAAACTTAAATGCCGGAAAAATTATTGTTGATTATACAATCAATGAATTAGAAGCATTTGGGAGGATGGATTCTTCTAATACAAAACTAATCGAAACACCTGTACTTAAAGAAGGAGCTGATGCTTATGAAGGGGAGCGAATAAGATATAACTTTAAAACTCAACAAGGTTTTATATCTGAAGCAAAAAATAAAGAAGTAGGCTCTCGTTACGAAGGTGAAAAGGTAAAAAAAGTAGATAAAGATACTTACTTTATTGATGGCGGTATGTTTACAACCTGTGATAGCGATACACCGCATACATATTTCACTGCCTCCAAAATGAAAGTAATCCAAAACGATAAAATATTCGCAGATTGGATTTTTATGTATATAGGAGGAGTGCCGTTGCCGTTTCCAATTCCATTCGCTGTATTCCCGAACGAATCTGGTAGAAGAAGCGGAATAATTGTTCCTACTTATGGACAGATTGCAGATCGAGGTCAATATTTTAGGAACTTCGGATATTTTTGGGCTACAAGTGATTATTTTGATATGGCTTTTACGGGTGATTATTATACAAAAGGTGGATATGCTTTTAGGAACAGAACTCGTTATGCAAAACGCTATTCTTTTTCGGGAAATTTAAATGCGGGTTATTCGAGAATTATAACGGGCGAATCTGGTGATCCTAATCGCAGAAATCAAACAGATTGGAATATTAGCCTGTATCATAATCAAGAAATTAATCCTACAACACGTTTGGATGCTAATCTTCAATTTTTGTCATCTTCTTTTTTACAAAATAATGCAGTGGATTATAATGATCTTTTATCTCAAGATATTATTTCCAACGCGACTTTTAATAAAAGATGGGAAGAGAGCGGAAGCAGTCTCACTCTAAATTACTACCGTCAGCAAAATCTTAAGACAGGCGATACTCGTGAATCTTTACCAAATTTGAGTTTTTCAAAATCGCAATTCAGTCCATTCAAAAAGGACTCCAAAGATTATTCTTCTGAACCAAGTTGGTATGAATTAATCTCACTTGATTATAATGGTCAATTAAAAAACGAGAGAATAAAGAGTGATGGAAATGTTGAAAAAAAAGCGGGGGTTAATCATAATGTTAATCTCAACTTTTCTCCAAAATTAGGATATTTTAATATCACTCCAAATTTGAGTTATAACGAAAAATGGTATAATAGAAGATTAGTAGTGGAATCTATACCTGTTATATCAACAAATTCTGAAACAGGCGAGACCACAGTTAAAGATTCTATCAATGAGAGATATATAAATGAGTTTAATTTCGTAAGAACTTTTGATATGAGTGTTTCAGCATCCACTAAATTATACGGGATTATGCAGACCAATCTTCTTGGCGTGGAAGCATTTAGACATACTATTCGACCTTCTATTTCGTATACTTATCAACCGGACTTCGCTTCCGATAACTGGAATTATTATGATTCATACAAATTAAATAGCGGTGAGGTTATTAGATATGATAAGTACGGAGGAGAAATCTTTGGTGGTGTAAGTAGTGGTAAAAGGCAAAGTTTGAGTTTCTCACTCGGAAATGTTTTTGAAATAAAAACCTTTAAAAATCCAAAAGATTCTACAAATAATGATAATAAAATTACACTTCTGAATTTAGATGCAAGTGTTAATTATAATTTTGCGGCTGATAGTCTAAGAGTAAGTGATCTTAATCTCAGCTATCGAACTCAGATTGGGCAGTTACTTAGTTTTTCTGGTTCATCATCCTATACTTTTTATGATTACAATGGTCCACAAAGAATTAATAAATTTTTATATAAAGAAGGGAAGGGACTTTTCAGACTTACAAACTTTAGTTTTTCGATTTCTACTTCACTCGCCGGTGATAAGATTGAGAAAAAAGAAAAGCAGGATACAACAAAGGCAGATGAATTTGATGCGTTTAAGAAGAAAGATTTTATTGCATTGTATGATAATAGCCAGCCGGCTGATTTATCAATACCTTGGAATTTAAGTCTATCTTACTATTATAACTTATCAAAAAATAACCCAAGTATTGTTAATAAGTTTTCTAATTTAGGATTAGACTTAAGTTTTAATTTAACTGAGAAATGGAAATTCACTGTTAGAGGCAGTTACGATTTTGAACAGAAACAAGTTTCTGCGCCACAAATTACAGTATATAGAGATTTACATTGTTGGGAACTTAATTTCACTTGGAATCCATTAGGGACTTATCGCGGATATCATTTTGAAATAAGAATGAAAGCTTCTGAATTTCAGGATATAAAAGTAACTAAAGCTCACGGTTTATATTCGGGGAGAAGGTAATTTATTATGCTTAATTATATTTGGATCGCCTTAGCAGCAATTGGTATTTTATCCGCTGTTACTATCGATCTCTCAGATACTTATAACGATAAATACGCAAATGGGAGAGAGATTAATGCTGTTTTCCTACTTAAAGATTCTACTAATAATAAAATTGCCTCAGAATTAATAATCTCTAAGGAAACACTAAAGACTATTTATGGGATAGAGGACACCAATAATTTTAAGTCAAATGCTGAACTTACTTTTATAAAATCAAATTCGGGCTCATTTGTAGTAAATATAAATATAGATTCTCCTGAAATAATAAGACAAATTGCATCTGCCGAAGGGAAAAATGATGATATTTACGGGACATTTACTTCCATAAAGAAAAATGAATCAAACACAATTGAAGCGAAAATTGTTTTTGAAAAAGTATCCTTCCTAAAGATGAAAGGAATTACAAATGCAATTTTAGATTATGCTAAAACGGCTGTAAATATTGCGTTAGGACTTATAGGAGTAATGGCATTATGGCTTGGAATTATGAAGATTGCTCAAGAATCGGGTATGATTACTAAATTTGCAAATGCAGCAAAACCAATTACAAGATTTTTGTTTCCTGATGTACCTTCCGATCATCCCGCTATTGGTTCAATACTGATGAATATTTCTGCTAATATGCTTGGACTGGGAAATGCGGCTACACCATTTGGTCTAAAAGCTATGGAAGAGCTTGATAAGCTAAATCCGGAAAAAGGGACAGCAACAAATGCAATGTGTACTTTTTTAGCTATTAATACTGCTGGTCTTACTTTAATTCCCGCAACCGCAATTGCAGTAAGAGCAGCAGCAGGGAGTAGCAATCCTTCAATAATAATTGGTACATCATTCTTTGGTGCACTTTGTGCTACCACTGCAGCAATTATCTCTGTAAAAATTCTTGAAAAATTTTCTATTCCCGGTTTTAAATTTGGAGAATGGATAAAAAAAAGTTATAAATTATTCTTAGGAATGTTTATTTTTTCATTAATTGCTGTGCTTCTTTTCACTTCTGATATTATTCATTTGCCTTCAATAAATATAGAAATCATCAAAGAAATAATTCAATTTATTTCTATATTAGCAATCCCTTTGATTATTATTCTTTTTCTTTCTTACGGGATGTATAAAAAAGTAAAAGTATATGAGACATTTGTAGAAGGAGCAAAGGAAGGTTTTGATGTCGCCGTAAGAATTATTCCATACTTAGTTGCAATGTTAATGGCAATTGGAATATTCAGAGCCGGTGGTGCAATGGATTTTCTAATCGTTCTATTAAACCCCATTACAAGCCTAATTGGATTCCCGGCAGAAGCATTACCAATGGCATTGATGAGACCATTATCCGGCAGCGGTTCACTTGGTATTATGACCGAAATAATTGCTAAGTATGGGGCTGATTCATTTATCGGTGTTTTAGTCTCTACAATTATGGGGAGCACGGAGACAACTTTTTATGTAATTGCTCTTTATTTCGGTTCAGTAAATATTAAAAGAGCCCGTCATGCTTTAATTGCCGGACTAATTGCTGATTTTATAGGTATTATAGCTGCTCTTTTTATAACAAAACTTTTATTCGGATAAGTTTGTATAGTTAAAAAAGAATTGGATATATTGTTGTTAATAATTATTTTTCTTTAAAAAATTAAGACTTAATTATGAGAATAGGAATCCCAAAAGAAACACAGCTCGAAGAGAAAAGAGTTGCTTTAGCACCTGCAGGTGTAGATTCTCTTATTAGAGCAGGTCATACAGTATTTGTTCAATCCGGGGCAGGTATAGGAAGCCATTGTTCCGATGAAGAATATTCTAAAAATGGTGCAAATATTGTTTATACAACCGAAGAGGTTTTTCAGAGATCGGAAATGATTGTAAAAATTGCTCCTTATACAGAGGAGGAAGCTGATCTTCTTCAAGATGATCAAATTACTTTCTCATTCCTCCATCTTGCATTAAATAAAAAAAATGTTTTAGAAAAGATGATGAAAAAGAAAGTAACTGCTATAGCTTATGAATTAATTGAAAAAGATGGGCAATTTCCTGTACTTGAATCTATGAGTGAAATAGCAGGACAATTAGCAGTTCAAGTAGGGGAAAGATATCTTGGAAGCGATAATCAAGTCGGTAGAGGTATTGTAATGGGTGGTATCTCTGGCGTAGCGCCAGCGGCTGTTGTAATTCTTGGTGCTGGTGTCGTTGGTTACAATGCAGCTCGAGCAGCACATGCAAGAGGCGCTCATGTTATAGTACTTGATAAAGATTTGAGAAGATTAAGACGCATTCAATCTGAAATATCTAAAAATATTACTACAGTTTCTGCTAATCCGTTTACAATTGCACGTGGTGCCTCTTTTGCAGATTTATTAATTGCTGCTGTTCAGATTAAATCAGAAAAAGTACCAAGTATCATTACAGAAACAATGGTTAAATCGATGAAAAAAGGTGCTGTAATTGTAGATGTTTCAATAGATCAAGGTGGTTGTGTAGAAACAAGCCGACCCACAACAATTTCAGAACCGACTTTTATTGAGCATGATGTTATTCATTATTGTGTCCCTAATATGCCTGCAATTGTTGCACGTTCAGCAAGTTATGGGCTTAATAATGCTTCGATAGAGTATATATTAGAAATTGCAAATAATGGATTATCTAATGCACTTATTGGAGATACAGGATTAGCAAAAGGTGTATGTTCTTATAATGGATATTGTACAAATGAAATTATAGCCGAAGAGTTTAAGATTGAATATAGACGGCTGCATATTTTTTCAAAAAATTAAAAATTTTAGAGATGGTTATGACAATCGAAGCAACAAAATCTACATTAAATAATAATGCACCATGGGTAGCAAAATATAATTCTAAATTAGTTACTGCCGATGAAGCAGTTAGAGTTATAAAATCTAAGGACAAATTGGTTATTCAGCCTGGATGTGCAGCTCCATTTGATTTAATTAATGCTATGGTCAGAAGAAAAGATGAATTAGAGGATGTAGAAATTTATCATATTTTAATTGTGGGCGATCTTCCTTATCTGAAACCGGGAATGGAAAAACATTTCCAGCATAAGGCATTTTTTATAGGCGGTAATGCACGCGGAGCTGTTAATGAAGGACGAGCTGAGTTTATTCCAATATTCCTTTCAGAAGTAACTTTGCTATTTAAGAAGGGTGTTATTCAAGCCGATGTTGCCCTTATTCATGTATCTCCACCTGATGAACATGGCTTTTGCAGTTATGGTATTGATGTTGGAAATATCAAAACACCAACAGAAAAAGCTAAATTCGTAATTGCTCAAGTCAATAAAAATATGCCACGCGGACTTGGTAATAGTTTTATTCATGTTAATAAGGTTGACTTATTTGTAGAATCTCATACTCCATTATTGGAATTACCTCAAGTAGACCCTGATACTTCGCCTGAGACTTTAGCAATTTATGATAAAATAGGCGAAAATGTTGCTTCCTTAATTGAAGATGGTTCTACTCTTCAAATGGGTATTGGGGCAATTCCGGATTCAGTATTAAAATATTTGAAAAATAAAAAAGATCTTGGAATTCATACTGAAATGTTTTCTGATGGAATTGTTGAATTAGTAGAAAACGGAGTAATTAATGGTGAGCAAAAAACTTTGCATCCGGGTAAAATTATTGCCGGATTCTGTTTAGGGACGAAACGTTCTTATGATTTCATTCATAATAACCCTGTTATTGAATTTCACCCACAGGAATATATTAACGATCCGTTTGTTATATCAAAGAATAACAAAATGATTGCAATCAATTCATCAATTGAAGTTGATTTAACAGGTCAGGTTTGTTCGGATTCAATTGGAACACGTTTTTATAGTGGCATAGGTGGGCAGGTTGATTTTATTAGAGGTGCTTCGCATTCAGATGGAGGTAAACCAATTATAGCACTTCCTTCTGCTACTAAGGATATGAAATACTCTCGAATTGTTTCGATGTTAAAACCTGGTGCCGGGGTTGTAACTTCCCGCGGAGATGTTCATTATGTTGTAACTGAATATGGTATTGCAAATCTTTTTGGAAGAACTATTCAGGAGAGAGTAAGACAATTAATACAAATTGCACATCCAATTTTTAGGGATGAATTAACTGAATATGCTAAAAAGGTTTTCTATATTTAATTATGGTTGCTGTTATTGGTGATATACACGGTTGTTACTATACTCTTGTAGAACTTTACAAAAAAATAGTAAAAAAATATCCTCGGATAAAAGTTATTACGGTTGGGGATATGGTTGATAGAGGAAATCATTCACGTGATGTAATCAATTTTATTATTGAAAATAATATTAAGTTTACACCCGGCAATCATGATTATATGTTTTATCATTTTTTTAAAGAACCTTCGAGTGTATTTGCTCGTTCATGGCTTTTTAATGGAAGTGAATCAACATTAGAATCGTATGAGCATTATGAAAACGATATTTTTTCTCATATTGACCTGATTAGTAAAGCACCTCTTTTTATGGATTTAGATGATTGTTTTATATCTCACGCAGGTGTTTCTAAATCTTATAGAAAATTCCTTGATCCGAACTACAAAAATAATCTATCTGCTTTAGAACCATTGATTATTGACGATTTGAGGAATGATAAAGGTATTTTATGGAATCGAGATCCACTTTTAGATTTGGGAAAGCTTCAAGTTGTTGGTCATACGAAACAATCACAAATTACAGTGGTAGAAGAGTCTAATTCGTGGTATATTGATACTGGTGCTTGTGTTGGAAATGTTCTAAGTGCAATTATTGTTCACAAAAATCAATTCATTGAATCGATCGAAGAGAAAACTCAAATAAAAGATATCATATAATCAATGGATAAATTTTTCCCTCAAAAAGGAATTGCAAATGAGTATGATTTTACTATATTTTTCATATATAAAAAAAATCGGAGGGATTATAAGTCAAACTTTACTATTAATTTAGATGTTTAATATATATCATAGGTATAATATCCACAATTCTGTCAGAAATATCTTAAAGCTGGGACTAAAACTTTTCTTTGTTCCAATTTCTATTTTGTATATAGCCATATCACTTGGGTTTTCAGGGCAGCATACTACTCAATCTAATAATTTACTTTTATTTGATAACTGTTTTGAATTATTGTCAGTTATTAACAATAATCTTCCAGAACAAAATTTTTCATCTAATAAAATATCTCCCAATAATGAAAAAGATTTAATAAAAACAGAAACTACAAAAAAAGATATTGATCTTTTTGATGTCATCGCCGATACAACTAAAAAACTTGCTGCAGATTCATTAATGAGTCAGTTTAAAATTGATTCTCTTAAAAGGATTGATTCTTTATCACAAGACTCTACCGCAAGAATAAAAAATTTCAAGTATGAAAGAGAAGATAAAGCATATACTCAATTTAGACAGAATAGAAAATTATCATTATTCGCATATCCTTCGGCTACTAATTCAACAAGAGTAGTAAAATTAGATTCAACTGGTACTAAAGTTACGATTACAGATATGATTGCCGGAAAAGAAACCCGTCCTTATTTGGAGATGCCATTAGATGAATATATAGATCTTCGATTAGAAGCGATTAGTAAGGATGTATGGGATCAGATTGGTTATAAATACGAATTAAAAAAGGGAACCAAAGACCTTAGCCAGTTGATTACAGATATAACGAATATAGAAATACCTTTACCAAGTACATCGTTTTTATCTATTTTCGGACCCCCAAAAATAAGCTTAAAGATTAATGGTGCCGTTGATATTCATGGTGCATGGCGTAATGAAACAACTGAAGGAATTACTACCTCTGCACTTGGTAATACAAGGAATGAACCAGATTTCAAACAGCAGGTTCAAATTAATCTTAATGGTACTATTGGCGATAAACTAACTATTAATGCAGATTGGAATACAGAGAGAACATTTCAATACGAAAATCAGCTCAAAATTAAATATACAGGTTACGAAGATGAAATAGTTCAAAGTGTGGAAGCCGGAAACGTTTCTTTGCAGACTTCTTCATTAGTAGGAGGTAGTGAAGCTCTTTTTGGAGTTAAAGCTCAATTCCAAATGGGACCATTAAGCTTAACGGCATTGGCTTCACAGAAGAAAGGTGAAATTCAGGAAGTCTCTGTTTCAGGTGGCGCTAAAGCACAGCAATTTGAGATTCATGCTTATGATTATTCACCTAACCATTTCTTTTTACATAAAATGTATGCAGATAGAGATTTAGCAATTTTTAATAATTATTATAGCAGTGCAATTCCTCGTGTTACCGATTCAGTTCTTGTTAAAGATATAGAAGTTTGGAAAACTATTACCGGCTTAGTAAATCCTAATGAAAGAAAAGGTAATGCTTTTATAAATTTAGAGCCAAGAAGAAAAAGTGATTTACTAAATGTTCAGCGCGATAGTACGCTTCAATCAATTCCGGGAATTCAAGAAATTGGAAGACGTTTTGTGCTATTGGTGCAAGGAGTTGATTATGATTATCATGCAGAAACCGGGTATATTAGTTTTAGAACTCAAATCCAGGATCAAGATGCTGTTGCTGTGGCATTCAGAACTGAAGGACCTACAACCTCTCCTGATGATGATCGATATTACGGGGAGTTTCTGGCGGATGTAGCTGCCGATACATCTGCACTAATAGTTCTCAAATTAGTAAAACCTGCAAACCTTCAACCGCAGTTTAAAGATGCTTGGGTACTGCAATTGAGAAATATATATCCAGTGGGTGGACGGGAAGTAAAAGAAGAGGGATTTAAGTTAGATCTTCTTTATAGAATTGAAGGGCAAGAGCCAAGATCAGATTATAATGGGGTAAAGCTTCTTGAAACATTCGGACTTGATAGAACTGATCAAAGTGGAACAAGTACCACTCCTGATGGGGCTTTCGATTTTTTTCCAAACAAAACTATAAAACCATCGACAGGGGAAGTTATATTCCCATTATTAGAGCCATTCGGAAGAGATTTTCCCAAGAATTTACCTGATTCTCTTAGGTATAATGCGGTCTACGATACAACTGTTACTTTTGCTAAGCAAGATCGGTCAAAAGATAAATTCTTAATCTCTGGTGAATATTCAGCGGCTGTTTCTTCAGTTTATACAATTGGGTTTAACGTAGTTGAAAACTCTGTTAAAGTATTGCTAAATGGAATGCAATTAACGGAGGGTGTTGATTATACCGTTGATTATAATATCGGGCAAATTATAATTAGGAAAGGGGAAGCATTAGTTCCAGGTGCAGATTTAAAAATTACTTATGAACAAAATGATCTTTTCCAATTAGCTTCTAAAACGCTTTTAGGTTTAAGGGGAAATATTCAATTTAGCAAAAAAACATCTCTCGGGTTTTCGTACCTTAATTTGAATCAACAAACACTTAGTGATAAAGTAAGAATTGGAGAAGAGCCTTTAAACAACTCAATCTTTGGAGCTGATTTCCAAACGAGTATCGATTTACCTTTTATAACAAAGGGATTGGATAAAATAATTTCTACAAGTGCAGTTTCTAATTTCGCATTAAAAGGAGAATTTGCATATATCGATCCTGATCCGAATACTAAAAAAAGTACTATTACTTCCGATGCGGGAAAGAGTATTGCTTATATTGATGACTTTGAAGGTGCAAAGAGAACAATTCCAATGGGAATGGCATATGGCTCTTGGAAAGATATAAGCGTTCCTAATAATTTACCGGTGATAGGAAAATTCTCTGAATTACAACAGATGAATTATAAAGCTAATGCTTATTGGTTCAATATTACTCCTTCAGATGTTACGGTTCAAAATTTGTATGGTGATAGAAAACAGACAAGCCGTGATCAGCAGCAGATTACTGCAATAGATTTTATATATAATCCGAATGTTAGAGGGTACTATAACTGGAATCCGACATTGGATCAGACAAGCCTAAACTGGGCTGGTATGATGAAACCTCTTTCTTCTACGGCAAATAACTTAGTGGAAGAAAATATTGAGTTTATTGAATTTTGGATGTACACAATATCAGCCCCTCAAGATTTAAAGCTCCATATCGATCTTGGTCAAATAAATGAAGATGTAATCCCAAATGGAAGATTAGATACCGAGGATAAGAACTCGAATGACCTTGTCGATGAAGGGGAAGATACCGGTATTGATGGTCTCAGAGATTTCGAAGAACCAAATTATAATGCTACTACTAATCCTGATCCAAGTTTTGATAATTACTCATTTTCCTTTAGTGCTAATGCAGACTACTCTCGTATAGTTGCTACAGAAGGAAACGCTAAATCGACAGATCTTGGCAGGCTTCCCGATTCAGAAGATTTAAATAGAAACTTTACTCTTGATAGAGTAAATAGCTATTTCAGATATGAAGTTCCATTGGATACAAGTAAAACAACCAACCCATTTATTCAAGGTGGTGGTTATCAGGGAAGCGGTTGGTATTTATTCAAAGTCCCTTTGAAAGATTTTGTTGAAAAATTTGGTGATCCAAGTTTTTCTGTAGTAGAGACAATTCGTCTATGGGTATCAGGTGCTTCTTCCCCAGTTCATATCAGATTCGCAGAATTGAATCTTGTTGGTAATCAATGGCAAAAAGTTCTTACTCCACCAAGAGTTACTGCCGAAGATACCGTAATGACAGTATCGGTAATAAACTACGAAGATAATCCTGAATATTATTTACCTGCAGGTGTAACTCAGGAGAGAGATAGAACAAAACCCGATGAACAAGTACTTAAAAACGAGCAATCACTTAATTTGATAATAAATCAACTTGAGGATGGTGATAAAAGAGAGGTTGTAAAATATCTTTATAAACCATTAGATGTTTTTAATTATCAGGAAATGAAATTATTTATACATGGTGATTTAAGAAATTCACCAGGGTCTATTTCTCATTATAATGATCCGCAAGATTATGCTTCAGAAGTTTACTTACGTTTCGGTTCTGATACGTCTAACTACTATGAATATCGTCAACCAGTTCAAGCAGATTGGAATGAAGTTAGCCTTGTTTTTTCTGAATTGACTGCTATTAAGCAAAGAAGGGATAGTACTCAAATTAAAGGTGTTTATCTTGTTCCATTGGCTGATCTTCCGGGGCACACTTATGGCGTTAGAGGTAATCCAACACTAACAAGAATATCGTTTTTCCAAATTGGTATAATAAATCCAACGGACAAAGGTTCAAAAGGGGAGCGTGTTTCAGGCGATGTTTGGGTTAATGAACTTCGTGTTATTGGAGCTGATGCTACTCCCGGTTGGGCTTATACAGCATCAACTTCATTTCAATTAGCCGATTTATTAAAAGTCAATTTTAATATTAGTCAGACAAATCCTTACTTCCATAAATTGGCTGAAAGGTTTGGAACGAGGGATGATAGAAGAAACTGGGGAGTTTCTGCTGATCTTGACGTTCTTAAATTGATTCCACTAAATCTATCAGGTAGTAATTTTAAAGTTACCTATTCGAGGAATGAATCAACTACAAATCCTCTTTATATGCCCGGAACAGATATAAAAGTTGATGAGGCACAAAAACAAATTGAAGCAAATTTAATAGAAAAGAACGTTGATCCTGCTATAATTCAGGAGCAATTAAGAAGTATTAAAGGACAAACCCAAACTGTTTCTGTTTCCGAAATTTGGAGTGTTCAGAATTTTAGAATAAAAATTCCGACAGATTTTTGGCTAATTAGAGATACTTTTAATAGCTTAGCTTTTAGTTTTACTTATAATAAATCGATGAGTAGAAACCCTACCGTAATTAATGATTTTAGATGGTCTTGGAATGCAAGTGCTTCCTATTCAGTAAATTTAAGTCGAGATAATTTTTTCAAACCTTTGGATATACCTTATATTGGCGATTTACTTAGTTTCTTTACAGACTATAAAGATGTTAAAATATTTTATGCTCCAACATCAATTTCCTCAAATCTTACTGCTTCAAGGAAAAGGTCTTTTATAGTTAATAGAACTTCACCTGATAAGCCAAACGTTCAGCGAGATTTTACATCGAGTCGAGGTGCGGGTTTAGCTTGGTCGATTACTGAAGGTGGACTATTAAATGTCGGATTTAACTATAATTTCGATATACAATCTTCATTGGCATATCTATTGACAGAAAATGATATGGAAAGATCAGAGAGTGAGGTATGGAAAGATATCTTTTCCGGTGCAGTTTTTGGAAAAGATTTTAATTATAGACAAAATTTTGATTTAAGACTTAATCCAAAAGTACCTTCGATTTGGGATTTGAATAAGTTTGTCTCACTAACTACAAATTATTCCGTTTCTTATACATGGCAGAATAATTTTCAACAAGAGAGTCTTGGTAGATCTGCCGGATTTTCAAATCGAATTAGTGCAGGATTAAATATAAGACTAAAATCTATATTTGCACCATTATTTAAAGTAGAAGAAGCAAAAGATGTACC
>Ga0172380_10004266_pt1 | contig 18543 bp, 32 predicted proteins | sample Leawe162metaG_FD_119747 | JGI IMG/M metagenome (GOLD analysis project Ga0172380, IMG submission 119747) | Leachate microbial communities from a municipal landfill in Southern Ontario, Canada - Leachate well 162 metaG | ecosystem: Engineered > Solid waste > Landfill > Unclassified | place... | reverse complement strand
GGATGGCGTAGCCATAATTTTCAGCGATGAAGGCATCTCCGGAAAAAAGCTGGCCATGGAAAGGCCAGAGTACCGAGAGATGATCCGGTATCTGGAGGTCCACCCCCAAGTAAAAACCATTGTGGTCTATGAACTTTCAAGGCTTGGCCGCAACATGCTTGATGCGATTACAACATTCATCACCATGGAAAAGCAGGGGTTTAGGATCCACTCTATTACAGAACAATGGACCCTGCAGGACGATCCTAATATGAGGAGCTTCATGATTCTGATCGTGTCCTGGATGAATGAACAGGAATTAAAGAGACTATCAAACCGGACGAAAGCCGGGATCGACAAGGCCCGGATCCACGGGACCAAAAGCGGCAAGGCAATCGGAAGACCAGAGAAACAACTGGACAAAGAAATCGTACTAAAATTAAAAGGAGAGGGGAAGACCTGGAAAGCAATCGCAGATATATTCCGGGTTGACGAGTCCACACTATTCAGGTATCGGCAGGAGTGGCATAGGAAAGGTCTTGGAAGAGTTTAACTCTCTTTTTTCTTTCAGGTTTCGCACCATCATTACTTAGATTGTGTGTAGCCCGGGCAACTCTTTTGATACAACAGTACTATGTTTGCAGCAGCACCAAGGGCCATGATCAGGTTAAATTCAAGCTGCGATTTCCATGCGAGTTCCGATCACATTTCGCTATCTTTTTGTTGTAGAAAAATATTAAATAATCTCACACTACTACTGTATATTAATATAAGATAGTAAAGAAAAATCACGCGCACAGCGCACAACCGACTATGCCGATTTCCACTGGTAAAAAATTTCAATCAGCTTCAAGCTCAGGTATTTCAGCTCAGCAGCAGGTACTTGAACTGTTTCTGGATGCTATTAGAAGAGTAGAAGACATCCTAGTAGAGGATTACACAGAAAAGGATCGTGAAGAGAAACGTTGGCAGGCATTCCAGTTACAAATGATGTGCCTGAGAAAACTTGTACCGGATCGCGCGGTTCAGCAACGGGTCAAGGAAGCAATCAATAAAAAGCAAAAAGAGTATAAAGAAGAAAAAACATTCAGTTCAGAACGTCAAGCAGATTATGTTGCCCATATGGAAGTATTTACAGAAGTCATGCTCTATCTCAATGAAGGCATGGATCTGATCCACCACGATATTGTGGGAGCAATGACCAGTAGGGCAGCAGAGGGCGCGAAGCTACCAGATCTTCAACCCAAAATTATCCATCCTGAAGAACACGAACAGGAGCAGTTGCCTGCATGAACGGAGCCGTAGCACTATCCCCCAACATACCAGTCCAGATAGTGAACTCAAAGGTCCAGTCGTTCCCCGGGGCGCCAGCATTTTCCATGATAGTAGCCGAGCGCGTAACGAATCCGTATCAGGACATGGACTGCATTATCCTTATCACTGGAAGAAAACGGTCAGGAAAATCCACTCAGGCAGTGGCATTGGCAGAAGAGATTGCCGAGTGGATCGCATACTTCCGCAACGAAGTTGATCCAGATGGTAACTTAAACTCAAAGAAGTTCTTTGACATTACCACCAACGTGATCACAGTATCAAGAATGGGAGGTCTCGGGCTTCTCACCAGTCCACGTATAACCCAAGTCAACAACGTCTTTATTATGGATGATGCAAAGATCAACTTGTCAAACCGTAAATTCAACACGCCAGAGAACCAGCTACAGAACGACATCGCAACGATTGTTGGTCCGTTCCGATTGGTGCTCATCTATACAATGGTCTTTAAGAAAACAATTGATCTTGGCACCCGGGAGCTTGCAGATTACATCATTCAGATCCGGAGTTCCAACCCTTTTACAAAGCAGACATTCGGAAAGATTTACTTCTTCGAGACATCAGACGATGGGATAGAGTACAAAAAATACCTGCGCTGGAAGAACCCAACGACAGGCATAACCTATCGCATCAAAGATTGGATCGGAACACTCCCAACACACGAATCACTGCTTGCCTATAATAATATGCGCAGGTATGGATCAGTCCAGCTCATCGAAGAGGCACGGGCACAGTATGATGGCATCTCAAAAAGGAAGTCTGAAGTCAAACTCTCACGATCTGAACTCAGGAAGATATGGGTCAAAAACAATCGGCTTGAAGTCCAGAACCGAAGAGCGAGTGGGGATAGTATCCGCAAGCTCTCACGGGACATGTCGCAGCCAGTAAGTACCATTGAAGCCTGTCTCATGAAGGAGATCACCTGATGGATACTGGTAAGAAAAAGAAGTTCATCAGCGCCATGCTCCTCTACTGTCTGGCCGGAGATCTCGGAGTACGGATTAATTACGGCGGCATTCTGATCTCGCGGGTAGAAGATTACCTGATCAACGAAGTCGTCCTGAAAGATCCCGGGCACTCTTACCTCGTCCGGATCCTTACGGCAGTCGATAAGACCGTTGAAAGTGCACTCATCACGAAAGGCAAAACCCTCTCGCCAAATGATCTCTCAGACATCAAAAAGATTATCGTGGAGAAGACGTTCACCATTGACGAATCCTGGACGACAAAAGAGGCGTTGGAAGGGATTACGTCGCTGGGCGATCTCAGTGATACCCGGATAGCGCGCTCATATTTCTACTCCGCATCCGATCATTATCCGGCATCGGCCCAGTCAGCAACAGCAGCAGCGGAAGCGATTAAGAACATGGATCGCGCCATGCAGAAGATTGTGGATATCTGCGATCACTACGATTTAATTGAGTTTGGGGCTGACGAGTGGCGGGAGAATGTCGTAGGGACAAGGAAGGAGGACGAAAATGTACGGTGACGAAGAACCAAAAGATCAGGAGCAGTCAGACCAACAGCGGGAGCACGAACAGCGGTTAGCAATTATCCGGAAAGAAGCTAAAGCCATTGCCGATACCAACGAAGCGATCCATGCAAAAGTCCCGGCAATGAACGATGCCCCGGCGCAGGTCAGGATCGCGGTATATGGTATCGAGATCCCATCCATTGATTCCAGCCCGAAAGAGAAGATCCGGTATTGCCAGCAGATCGTAGCGAGGATCCCCAGCTTATCGGTCAGCGAATCATGGGAACTCCGGAGGACCTTAGCCGATATCGTAGACCGTGCCTCAAGCCAGGGACGGGACGGTGTCGTGAATGAACGTCTCGACCTGTTCATCTTCCGGCTCAACGCTCTCGTAGCAACTGCCGATCCAAAAGCCACGCAGGGCCTCACCGGCATCTCCGCACTCATTACCTCTGACCGGAGGGAAACGCTCAACCAGACCGTCAAACAATTCCCCCTGTCACAGAACTCCCCGGGACTTATCGAAGGGTTTAGGAACCTTATCTCAGGAAAGAGGGCGCCATAATGCCAGTCAATTCCACGATCAATGAAACGGTACAGGCAATCATCAACCATACTGCACCCATAAAGCTTCAGGTAACGCCGATGCCAACGCCATTGCCGGCAGGAGTGACAACAACCGCACTGGACTGGGCACCCATACCTTTACCACCCTTCAATATCCCGATCTGGGCAATCCTGGGAGTACTCTCATTTGCCGCGCTGGTAATTGTCATCCTCCACTGGTATGATATGTCCGGGAACCTCGATGCAATCAAACCATGGTTTATCAAGGCGAAAGAGATCAAGCTGGGGAAAATGCAGGTCGTCCGTCTTTCCCGGGCAGGTAACTTCATTCCGGACTGTCTCAACATATTCGATAATATCCTCAGCTACGGGGAAAGCGACGAGAACATCAACCAATGGCACCTCAACAGCCCGCTGGGAATTGTCCGTGTCGGGGGGATAATGGCAGCGATTGTCTCAGAGGACTGGGACCAGAACCGGGATATTGTGACCGAGATCGCCATCTGTGAGGCAGCCGATAACCTCAATACCAATATTGAAGCGCTCCGGGCAGAGCTGAGCGAACGGCACAAGAAACTCATTGTGCAGGGAGTTTATCCTGCAGATGCCCCCAACCCAGCAACCCTGATCCGCCCTATCCAGAGCGGTCTTGATTACCTCGGGAAAGCTGACGAGAACAGCAAGGAAAAACCCGAAGTATCCGGCAGGCGTGTCCTGCAGCTTTTATATCCGGAAGGTATCCGTATCCGGGCTTTCAACCTGTATGCACAGAGCAAGTTCCGGAAGTTCTGGTTCCGGGGAAACACCAGCGCACTTTTTGGAGGGGAGAATATCCGGAGGGTGGAAGATGAGTTTGTCAAGAAAAGCGATGTGCAACCCGGGTTCTTCCAGAGATACGGGGCAATGTTAATCGGAGCCATGGTGTTTCTCGGGTGCATCATTGCCGGGGCGGCGATTCCCTTATGATAGGTTCTACGAAAGATATGGCAAATTCAATGTTCATAATTGCCAGAAATGCAATAATCAAATCTGGATACCAACCGGAAATTGATTATGTACAAAACCGTTTTTTTAAAGATATAGACGAAAGCGAATTTTTCTTTCAATATATCTACGTCATAATGAATTGGAGAGTGCGAGAACAAATTGCCAGTAAACAGACCGATGAATATTTTAAGAATTTGGATTCTTCAGTTATCACCTGTTATTTTAAAGATAAAAAACGTACTGCGGCAGAAATGGCAAAAGAGAATTTTGTACGATGGTTTGGTGAATTAAAAGCTGCAAAAGATCCATTCAAGTATCTTCAGACATTACCTTGTATCGGAAAAGTAATGAAATTCCATCTCGCACGAAATCTCGGATTTGATTGTATAAAACCAGATCGACATTTAATTATGTTATCATTAGAATGCGGATTTAAAACTCCACTCGAAATGTGCGAATCTATCCAAACATCCTACCCAAAATACCGGATCGGAACCATTGATGTGATACTCTGGAGATGGTGCAATTTAGGGAGGCCTTTATGACCGCTCCCTTATTCCTTAACGGTGCATTCAACCACATGGATCCCTGGAACCTGGCGCCAATGTACTTGTGGGCAATCGTACTCTGGTGGATCATCATCATTCCGCTCTCGTGGTTCATGCTCAAGAAAATCAAATGGGACCCCTTCTATAAATTCCACGGACTGCATTACGCAAAGAAAAATGATTCTTCCTGCGCGCTCATCTCGGACGATACCGGTGATACCGAGATGGTGGCAGAACATATTGCGAAATGCATCTTCTCATATGGAGAAGACGATTACCTGATCGAGATCCCCGGGCTCCCTTTCAGACTGTTCAAGGTTGCAGGGATTATAAGTATCATCATCGGTTTTGCTCTGATCATAACCGGGAACATCGCCGGGCTCATCCTCATTGTAGCCGGTCTCCTCAGCTACTCAATCAACCGGGTTATCCCCTGGTTCTATACTAAAATATTCTGGTACCCGACAAAGTATCTCAAAGATATCGGATTGCAGAAAGCGTTCCTCTATAAAATCGGGAAAGTCAACTTTGACTGCAAGATCGCGCAGCAGCTCCAGAACGGGGAATGGGACCATTACCCGGTAGTCAACTGCGGCGGCATCCCTGTAGAGATGGTGTTCGATTCCGATCACTGGTGTGAACGGAAGTCCCGGCAGCACCGGGCAATCGTGATGTCAGCAAGGGAGCACAATCTGGCTAACCCAACTGACCAAGTCCACACTTACACAAAGTACCAACGGTACCTGGATAAAGGAATCATTGAGAAACCGCCGGAGATCAACAAAGATTATCTCGCGCCATGGATACGGATTGACCAAGGGTTCCCAACCAACTTAAAGAACGTTGACTGGGCGGGAAAACTCAGGCAGATGGCGAAGACCAAAGAGAACAAGGATAGGGGGGAGCTCAGCAAGTATACCCTGATCCTTATCGCAGCGGGGATCGGACTGTTCGTTCTCATCATGATTATCCGTGTCGGTATCAAAGTACTGATAAAATAAGGGCAAACCTTTATTTCCTTTTTTGAGTAAGTAGTTACTATTATGGCACGTTTTCCCGATTATGAAGTAAGTTACCGGAACCAGAAAACAACAACCGGAGGAAGCGTTGGAATCACGAATGTCCGGGAAAAATCAACCGGGCAGACCCTTGATTTCGTGGCTACGCGACTTTCCAAAAAGTCAGGCAATTGAAAACTTCAAACATCAGAGGTTGATATAAATGGCACGGTTAAGTTCAGAGGAACAGAAAGAGTATGGAGAGGAGATGGAGTACCACCGCGATAACCAGACGATCACCATCCCGGATAGACACCGGCCAAATGCCATGGAACAGATTACCGGAGCTGTAAAAAGTGTGGCAAAGAAAGTCAACGCAGCGAATAACAGTCCGACCGGGAAAGCAATACGGAGTTTTGCCGAGCGTGTGAATGCGTCTGAAGGCCTCGGGGGATTCGGAGCCCGGGAACCACCCGGGATCATGCAGAACTCCTCAATGAACCCAAAGAAAAAGATTTACAAGAACGAAGGTCATCGGGCACCACGAACCATCAGGGATGTGCTCGGTGAAGATCGCGGTCTCTGACCCCCCAGTAAAGTTTTAGGTAACTATATATACTTTCCTCTTTTATATACATTCTTTAAGTGAGGTGAATCGAATTATGATAAGTTTTGCAAAATTCAAGAAAATGGTTCTTGATGCTGCAAAGTCGATTGAGACCCTCGCACTCCTGAACACCATCATCGAGGGGTTCCTCGTGATGCTCATAGGGGGTGCGATGTATGTACTCACGTACATCTTTACCGGTGAGATGATCATCGTCGCAGAAGGGATCTCCGGTCTTCCCACAAATGTCACGAACGGGATGAACACCGGTATCGGGATGCTGCTTGCCGGCCTCCAGGTAATGGGCATCGTCTTCTTCGTGGTCGGCCTGGTCGTAGTCGTCAGGGCGCTCCTGTCGATCTATGGCGGGGTGGGTGGACAGGGTGGAAAGTATTAACTTTCCCCTCCACTATTTTAAACATATGAAACTATCAACGGTTTTTATCGTTCTCTTCCTCCTCACATCAATCATTGGACCGACAACCGCAGCAAATTATACCAATATATTCCCGGCCAACGAACCCGTCCGGGTTAACCAGTCTTCAATACAGGACCCGACCGGAGGCAACGCCGAACCGTGGCTCCTCTGGCTCCTCTCCGGGTGCACCGGTCTTTTCCTTGTCGCGCTTGCCCTGATAAAACCAAAACTGTACCGGATGGATTACGAAATAAATATCATCATCTCAGTGCTGGCCTGGCCTTTTTTCCTGTACTGGACATGGGGCGGTCTGACGAGCATTGATTATATCGTTGGGCTGTCAATGGCCGGAGTTAACGGGACATCGGTCATGATCACGCAGCATATCCTTTATTCATTTCCTATTCTCGGATGGATCGGAGTAGGCGCCAGCGTTGCCTCCTTCTTAGTAACCATTCTCCTTATCGGCCAGTTCAAGCTCTTCAATGAAAAAGAAGACGAGCAGAAACAACGGGCCGGTGGGATCAGTCAATGAATACCATGAAACGCCTTCTTTTTATCCTGCTCTGTCTGTTCCTGTTGGTTGGGACAGTAGTATTTGCCGCCGATTTAGGAGATGTTCTGCCCGGTGATGGGGATCAACCAACAATTATTGTGCAATACCAAGGAAGCAGGGCGATTACCGATTCCCTTGCATCAAAGTCATCAGGAGAGAAAAACCCAATTTTATCGGCAGCAACCGAAACTGCTCTGAAGGATGTCAAGTATCCCTATACTATTTCCGGTACTGAGATTACTATCCTGAAATTCCGGTGTGATAAGGATATGCAGATTTGCGGGTACTGGATTTCCGCAACCAGAAAAGGTGAAGAGGTTGCAACCAATTCCCCGATCTGGATTTCACCACCACCCTATGAGGTATTTATATCCTCATCGTTTGATGCCAAAGCATTCACATCAACGGTCATCCTGAAGGAAGATCCGAAAGAAGCGGTTGAACAGGTATTGCAGCGATATGTGAGTGGACAACCATTAGGAAAAGCGATAACGGGTACGCCAGCATGAAACGCCTTCTTTGTATCCTGCTCTGCCTGCTCCTGCTGGTTGGCGTGGTGAGTGCAGATGAAGTGGTTGTATACGCTCTCAGTACCAATGCCGACGGCGCTGTATTCAGAGGTTCGGTATATGAACCATATGCAACAATATATGCTGGAAGTGGAACGGGAAGTGATATCACTTCTACAGGGCCGTATCTTGTCCGGCTCCTCGCAACAACAACGAACCAATCTTACTCTGCCAATTATCGGTATATCTGGAGCGGGAATACTACTCTGCCCGCAGGATCGACAATTAATTCTGTGGTATTCAGGGGATATCTGGCATCGACAGCGAGCGGTGTGGGAAATTTGAGTTTCGGGATTACTGGATGCACTCCTGCAAATCCGGCTGCTCTGGCAGCAAGTGATTACAATACCTATGGATCAACGTTTTATAGCAATTATTATTACTTATCGACAATAGCAACCGGGTTACAAAATCTTACTTTAACTGATTTCTCGGGAATAAATACTACAGGTACGACATCATTAATGGTTCGTTTTCCGTCAAGTCCTGGTGAAACATGGTTCAGTGCCCAGGAATCCCACTTATTTATGAGGGACACGTCCTATGCTGGAACCGATTATGATCCAAGACTGATCATTGATTATACTCCTGGATCGCCACCAGATACCACCCCGCCCGCCAGCATCACCAACCTTGCCAATACCACCACCTGCAATTCAATCAACTGGACATGGCAGGATCCAACCGACCCGGACTTCGATGCCGTCCAGATATACTGGAACGGCGTTCTCAATTCAACTGCAGGAAAAGGGATCGGGCCGGAAGGAATAATCTGGAACGGGTTGGAAGAATTTACGGAGTATACGTTCAGTGCCGTCACGTACGATAATGCCAGCCCGCCGAATTATAACTGGTCGTTCGTCAATATGACGGCCAAGACGGATGCCTGTGGGGTTGCACCTGTCGCAGATTTCTCTGCCGACAACACATCAGTCTGCATTGATCAGAATGTTACCTTCACCGATCTATCCAGCAATACCCCGACATCATGGCATTGGGTAGTATCCGGAGGATGGGACAGTCACGAACAGAACCCCATCCATGCTTTCGATGCTGAAGGATTATACGATGTTGTCCTGACGGCTACAAATGATGCCGGGAGCGATGAGGAGACGAAACTGGATTATATCAACGTCACCGACTGCGCAATACCCCCCACCCCAACACCTACCACCACCTCTCCGACCCCTACACCCACACCAACGATTATACCTACAATAACCCCCATCGGAAATTACGCCAATACATTCTTTGAGAACGAATCAGTCAGGATTAACCAGTCACTTACCCACGACCCCATGCAGGGAAAAGCAACCCCCTGGATCCTCTGGATACTGTCAGGATATATCGGGTTAGCCTTTATCCTGTTAGCTCTCTGCAAACCCCGGTCATACCGGATGGACTACGAGATCAACATTATCCTGTCGGTACTGGCATGGCCATTCCTCTGGTACTGGACGTGGGGAGCATTGACCAGCATCGACTATATTGTCGGTGTATCCATGGCAGGTGTTGGAAGTACCTCGGTGATGATTACCCAGCATATCCTTTACAGCTTCCCGATCCTCGGATGGATAGGTGTAGGAGGATGTGTAGCGGCAATCTTCATAACAACCCTGCTGGTCGGCCAGTTCAGATTGTTTAATGAAAATGAAGAAAATCAACGGAGTGAAAGTATATGAGAGAGAAACAAAAGGTTGAATATTCAGAAGAACAGCTTGCAGACATCAAGGAACAGATCATCGCAGACCGGCAGCGGGAACACCGTGCCATTGCCGGAGACCAGGCCTACCGCCTCGCCTGCTACTACATAGCCCGCGATGTCCAGTCCGGGCTCTATGACCCGGAACTCCTGAAGACTCTCGGGGAAGAGTGGGACGAGTTCAAGAAAAGGTACCCGGTGCTGGGAAAGAAAGAGTTGCCGAAATCACCGGATGAGAAATGATTATTACCCGGAAAGCGGCTATCGGTTTTATCCTGCTTGCAATAATTGTCTTCGGCACCACCCAGTACACTATCACCAACATGCACGGCCCGCCTTCAGCAGACTCGGGATATTCACGTTACACCTCATCGGGCGATCCGAACGTATTAAAGCACGAGCCTTCAAGTTACATGCGATACCAGCCGCCCGTCATCAGTCTGGGTAACAATGCGCCGCTCATCGTTACAATGGTCATTGAGATCTTCACCCTTGGATGTTATCTGGTGTTGAAGAAGTACGAACCCCTGATAAACGAGGCTGCGACAGAGATCGTCAAATATTACAAACAATAACTTTTATTAAGTGTTACGTGTAACAATAACTTAAATGTCGAGACCGATAACAAAAGAGGAAACGGGAACTATCCGGGTCTCACTGAGGTTAAAGGCAAATATCCTCAGGGGGGCAAAGGAAGAAAACCTGAGCGTACCGGATTACATGAACAAGTACCCTCCGGGAAAGAAGGCATGACCAGCCGTTTGAACATCATGAAAACCCAGGCCGATCCGGACGGGAAGGCCGGGCACTTTGAACGGGAACGGATGCAGCAGGCAAACAAAAGACTGCCCCCAAAAAGGAAATTCACCGGAAGAGGATCACGGGAACATAACTTTACGATCATGCAGGAACTTAAGATCAATAAGAAAACCCGGTGGGATCCGGTGAAGATTGCCTTCGCCATAGAGTTCTGCCGGTATCTCTGCAAGGAAGAGAGATGCCCACTGTGTGGCGTTGGAAGAACCGTGATACTCGGAGGCGATGGGAAATGACAGATACTAATGGAACAGGATTTGATCTATTATCATTATTCATAGGGATTATAATTGGTGCACTTGCTATGGCAGGATATATATTATGGACTACAAGGTTTTGCCCATGAACCCGCACCCACAACGATGCAAAACTTGCACAAAAATAAAATGTAATCTGCATCCGGACAACGCTCCGCCACCAGAAGCACCGTTAAGAACTATCGAATATGTTGAGATGGCGCGAGAGGATATCAGCGGTTCGGATAAGGGGTGCGCCTCTCACAGCAATGCACAACCCGAGCGTGATAAATTATTTACTTCTCACGAGTGGGCACATTTAATTTTCATGCTCGATGGATGCCGATGTGAAATGTGTAAAAGAATATCGGTAAAATTGGTAGAACTCCGCAGCAAGGCAGGTAAGGAATAATGGGAGCAGGAATACGTCCAAACGGTGCATTCCCATATGCAGCACTTCGATATTCAGTATGCTTTCAAGAAGTTCCCTGCTATGGAAAATCGGAGAGGTGCCCGGACAAAGAACTTTGTAAATCCTGCGTTCACTTTGTCGGGTGCAAGGATAAGCAGCGGGCAGGTGAGCAGGAATGAGGGACTGGAAATTTATTATCGGGATCATCATACTGTCAATTATCGGGATCGTGGCAATCCATTACCTGTTCCCGGGAGTATCCGCAGCGGGTAACAGTACCAACGCCACCCCAACAACCTTCGTACCGTTAATCACGACCCGGGTTCCAACCCCATCGCCAACAAACCCGCCCATCATCTTAAATGCAACCCAGAACGAGACCACACCCGTGAGTACCGGGATCCCGTATTATGTAAAGCAGGGAGATACCGTGTATGTCGGGGAACACATTGATATTTCCGGTGTGGCGCAGGGCGTACTTAATCTCGCATTTTACAACGGGTACGATTGTTATGGGGACACCCAGTACCTTCTCCCGATGCCGAAGACCAAAGCCGGGTATTATAACTTCTATGTAGACCCAAAAATCTTCTCATCAAAGACCGGGATCTGGTGTAAGTGGAACGGGTATGTCGAGAGCAACGGTAACCTGAAAATGTTTACCGTCAGCCGCTCAAAACCGATCCAGAACACCCCGCTCTATAATAACACAACCCTGCAGAACCCGAACCAGACACCGGTTGTATTGCCGAAAGTCCCGGTACTGCCGGTCAAACACGTTGCCGATTACCTCATTGCCCGGGGAGATGGGTTTAACCTGTCAGTCAACGGCACCACAAACGTCTGGATATTTGGCGCGAGACAATCCCTGTACGATCAGCACTCCTTTAATGGATCGGTTGACATTACCCCGGAATCAATCAATACCCTCACACCCGGCAGGTACACGGTACTTATCCAGACCAGGGAACCCGGTACCGGCGATTCAACCGTGCGGTACGATGCCGACTCCGGGAATATCCAGTGGTTTGATCCGGTGACATTTACCGTGCAGGGATTCAGCGTATTGGACCAGACCCCGGATAATGTGCTGGCAAAACTGAAAGAAATCTTCCCGGCAACCCACGACCAGTACCAGTTGTTCAACCTCGAAGTGCAGGATCCAACGATCACCATTGACCAGATCGATTCCCTCAACCAGCTCAATGATACCGGTGCACCGCAGGCACAAGGAATAATCTTAGGGAGCCAATCCTATATTGATGTGCGGGGGTATACCAACGCCGCACCGGATACTATTATCCAGGTCGGGGTAGATATTGATTTCAACCAGGGAGGAGATCCATGGAAGGGGACGATTGCGACATCAGCAGTAGGAGATCCGGGTGGAGACATGCGGGAATGGAAAGCATTGATCCCGTTGAAACTCTATGATATGAAACCCGGCAGGCATTTTGTTTCGGCAAAGACCGCTCTCTCAGATGCAACTATCAGTACCGCAGATTTCTTCATCTACGATAACCCGGCAGGCAACGCGATCCCGAACAAGACTATCCGGTACATCTCGGGTAGGTATGGCCCGGAGGAGATGGTACCGACACCAACGCCAGTGATCGTAACGAAGATTGTTACGCAGGTAGTTACGCAGGTAGTAACTGTACCGGTAACCCCGTCCAACGAACAGGTATTAGCTCAGCAGAGGATCGCCCAGAAAGAGATCAGTGACCGGGACTGGAACCGGACGGTAACATATATTGTAATCGGAGTTGCGACAATCATCGCTATCCTGATCGGGGCATGGATGGTTTCAGCATGGAGGAGGTCAAAGGCATGAGACAAGACGTTAAACGGGTACTCGGGATCTTTGCTGCATGGATCCTCATGACTATCATTATCGGGATCTTCGCACCGCCCGATTGGAAATGGGTTGCGTGGGTACCAGTCGCATTTATCCTACTCGCAATAATCATCTCCAGCATTGCAATCCTCCTAACACGGCTGGGATTCCTCCGGCCTATAACAGCTCGGGTGAACGGCAGGGTATACAAAGCCTGTATGTTCTGTCCGTATAACCGGATAAAGGAGAACCCGGTAAATAAGAATTTACTGATGTACAGGTGTGCAGCGGCAGGGTTGAGGGTTATCTACGTGCCACAAAAAGTACAGGGGTGGTGCCCATGGAAACTAAAGGAAGTGCCGACATGAGGAATATCTCGTTCTCTATGACAAAGGATTCGTTCTGCAATGGAAGCAAAAATGTAACTCGCCGGCTCGGATGGAAGAATTTGAAATCCGGCACTTATTTGATGGCGGTGGAAAAGGCGCAGGGACTGAAAAAGGGAGAGCACGTCAAGAAGTTGGGGGAAATTGTCGTGATGGTGGCAGAACAAGAGCCACTTTACCATATCGTCAAATATCCCATGCGGGTCATCGGTCGTTCCGAGGTTGAGAGAGAAGGTTTCCCGGCGTGGAAGGATACCCCGGAAAAGTTTGTTGAGTTCTTCTGCAAGGTAAATAAGAAGTGCACCCCGGAAACGATGGTGAACAGGATAGTTTTCAAGAGAGTACCATGAATCTTTCAGAATACATCGCAACAGCTCAGCTTACCGTAAGTATCGCAAGTCTCATCCTCCTGTATAAGCTGGTGAAAGACCGATGATCGCCCTCGCCCTCGTAACCGCGCTCTCATTCCTCGTGTACTGTCCTATCATTTGTTACCTTGATTGGAAATACCGGGACATCTTCAGTCATAAGCTCTGGCTCCCGCTCATCGCATTCAATATCCCGTTACTACTCGCAGGTTACGCCACCGGGACATATCCCCCAACGCTCGCGCTCATATCAGGTATCGGTATCATTCTCTGGATTGTCCTTATCGGGATCTCTCTTGGGTGGCTAGGCAAACGCCCGAACGAAGATTTCGTCTGGCTCTGCTTAATCTCGATCTTCATGGTCGTCAACCCATTTAACGGGCAGCCCTTCATGTCAATGTTCTCATTCTTCTTAGTCGGGATGACGGCAGCAGCGTACTGGGCAGTGTTTGTCGATAACGTAGTAAGAAAACATGTACTGAGTTTACGGATGGAGAACGGGATACCGTACCTGATCCCGATATCCTGTGCGCTGATACTGGCGCTGGTGGTAAGCTGAACCATGCCCGTCAAAGTCATCGTAAAAGGAAAGAAGGAACCGGAGAAACCCGAACCACCCCATACCGCATCCATCCAGTCTCCAGTACCGTCAAAAAAGCATAGGGACTTCTATATACTTGCACGGATTAAGAAAATGATTAACATAATGAAGCTGGATGTTCGTATGAAATTTAATAAAAAACTCAAAGACGAGTATGGGGATTACTCAAAGTTTGCGGAACTGGCAAGGAAGAAACTATGAACGGCCCGCTGGCAATGCTCCTCGTTGTTTTTATCATTGTACTCGGGATAGGGGCAGCCTGGGCGATCACCGCGAACGGTGCGGCAACAGGTCCGGTCATGGACTCGTTCGGCAACGCCCCGCCCAACAATACCATCGAACAGGACAACGCCTCGGCAGCTCTCGCAGTATCAACCATGGCGGTCCTCCCCGTTGTTTTTATTATCGGGGTCTGCGTTGTGCTGGTTATCGCAGTTGCCTGGTTGTGGAAGAGCGGCCATAGCTCAAAAGGAAAATATTAACTTAAACCTCTTTTATCGACGGAATAATAAGTTTTATATACATAGTAATCCTATTACAGCATATGCCAAACGAGGTACAGATTGTGAAGGTGCGAAGGATTGGTAAGAATGCAGAACAGGTCCTTCATGCCCCGAGTGTGATCAGTGGGTACTATGCAATGTACTATGATGAATGTACCGGGATTATCAGGTATGAGCCGGTGAAGGTGTGAGGTATGAAAGACTGTATCAACCCGGTAGCATACTGGCAATGCATCAGCCTGAACTCCGGGAAGTGTTTGTATGGCGGTCCCTGCGAACCGATTGACCAGGAAGGCAACCGGTACACCATGGTTGCCATACGGGACGGTGAAAGAACGGACCACCAGAATATTGCGCCCAGTCACTCCAAGAACTCCTTAATTGATAGCGAGACTACCCATGCAGCCATATCGCTTATCAAAGATACCCGGGCCCTGAAACACGCCCCGATTATCGACAATGACCAGTTGAATGAATCGCTGGTCATGGTCAGGCGCCTGAAAGCACGTACCACGTGCCTGGTAATTACTGAGGAGCCGGTACCGGGATATTCGAAACCATCACCGCACCCATTCTTGGATCCAGCAGCCCGGCGCTATAACCGCATCCAGATGATCTGTGATGCCTGCCCGGCATGTAGTAACTGTACTAATGCAAAGGAACGGACAGCACCCGATTTCTGCGATAAACTCCGGAGGGCATTGGCATGAACTGGCGAGAACCTACACGACAGGAGAGGGCACAACTTACCCGGATATATGGTGATGAAAAAAATTGGTTATCAGTACAAACAGACGCAAGTAAAAGTAGAAGGGCAAAATTGCGGGAAGAGCAGAGAAAGTGTGGTGAATCTTCATGACCCTGCATCCACAACGATTTGAAATTATTAAAGAAGTAATTGGAAGTCGTATAATATTTGCTGATCACAATTGCCATCATTTATATCATGTATATCAAAATGGAACTAGTGATCTCATTGCTGTTTTCAAATTAAGAAGAGATGCGTTTCGGTTTCGAGATCGCCTGTTAAATAATGGTTGTGCATCTCATAGCAACCAGCAATCCGAGCGTGATAATGCTCTTTCAAAAAATAAATCTGTTGAATATCTCGAATCCCTCCGTACCAGCAAGCAGGTAGGTGAACACGAATGAAAACAGAATTTCAATATATCAGAATGGAAAAAATAGCAGATAAACCAAAAACATCTGTTTGGGAAGTTCAGAATAAAACAGGAGAATATTCAATCGGAATTATAAAATGGAATCCCGGTTGGAGGCAATACTGTTTTTTCCCAGATAATGAAATTGTATTTAGCAAAGGGTGTTTGGAAGATATTTGCAGTTTCATCGCAGAACTTCGTACCAGCAAGCAGCCAGGTGAGCAGGAATGAACGAGTTCACTCGATTAAAAACAAAAAAAGATCATGCACGGGCAATATTGAGATATCTTGGATATTCTTATGAGGCGGTCTATCATGATCAGGGAAAAATAAAACGTATTGAAGATCTTCTTGAACATTATTTGACGGTGACTCTAAAAGATTCGGGCATGTTATCAGATCTTAAAGAAATTAAAAATCAATTAAAAGCAGATTTAAAACTCCGTATCAGCAAGCAGGCCGGTGAGCAGAAATGACCCCACACCCACAACGATGTGAAACATGCGAGAATAAACAATGTGGTTATCATTCATCAAAAATATCAAAATATCCTTCGAGAATTAAAGATGCGGTGGAAGTTCAATATTATTTAACGGCAGAAAAAGGTTGTGCCTCTCACAGCACCGCCAGCAATGCCGATAAGGTACTGGAAAAATTAAACCGGGATTTAAAAACACGATTCGTATCATCATCTAATCAATGGTCGCGTGGTAGAAATTCGGGTTTGCTTGAGTGTTGTAACATAATTGATGAATATCTAGAACAATTCCGCACCCGCACCCAGGAGCAGCCAGTACAGCAGGCCGGTGAACCATGAGAAAAGAGAAGCGCGATAAACAAAGAGCAGAAGGATTCTGCAAAATCAATGCACAGTGTCAGGATGAAGATGGATGCATTCCCTGTGATGGAGGGTATGAATGTGAGCATCTTCGCCAGACCAAGAAAGGTGAGCGGAGATGACGAAGCATCGCATTTCGACAATGCATGTACCCGATAATTATCTCTTAAGATGCGATCTGCGTAAACTAAAGGGAGAACGAGAAATTGTTTGTTTTGGGAAATGGTCAAATGGAAAATTGATTTGCCCTAATCCAGAGTGTCCGGGGAGAGATGATATTCCATGACTCCCGTCGAACAGGACGAAGAACGCCTCTCCCGGATGAACTCTGCAGAGCTGGTACAGGAAATCCGGGATCTCTCAGTACAGATTGAACAAAACCGTATGCAGATGGCAGAACGGGAGGCGGCGTGATGACCCCGATTGAAAAATATGGTGCAATACAGGCACTTATCTCGACTGTTGACCGGCATCTCAAAGATAAGCCCGGAAGTGGTATTGAGGCCTGCACGATCGGACAAAAAGTCATATTCGTGACAATTCTTCATCCAGTGAGTCCGGTAGTGCAGCGGAGAATTATTTATGAGGTGACAATCGATGACCAGTGAAAAAGAACTTTCCACTGCAATATCAAAAATCGACAATCCAGATCAGGATTTCGAGGAATTTCTTGGATCAATACAATTCCTTGAAGATCGGGTATATATCCAAATCGAAAATGGAGTTTGCCTCGGATTCGATCGGTATGTCCTTGACGAACTCCTAAAACGAGAGAAGGTGCTCTGATGGTCACCAGTGAATCAATGTATCTTCCCATCCTAAAGAAGTTCGATATTATGGAACTAAAAGTTATCACCAAATCAGATGGAACACGAGGGTTCAAGGAATGAGTCATTGTGTTGATTTCTGGCATAAGTGGAGAAAGGAACCGAATTTCTGCGGCCTCTCCCCCCAATCAGTAAGCGAGATTAAGGGATACCTGGAACTGGTTGATAAAATTAAGACGGCGGGTATTTCGGAAGATATCATCTATGAGAAATGCACTTCCGGAGCTTGCCGTCCACTCTTGCGGGTATCCGACGATGATACACGGATCAGGGGTCTGAATTATCTAGTATCCTCTTTGAAACGCGGAGAGAAGATAACAGGCGGGGACCTTCAGAGTAGCATAAATGCATGGCTCGGAAAGGATACCGTCTGCAAAGTCCCCGTAAAACCAGCCCCGGAAAGTACGCAATTGCGTACTGACGTGAATCAGGCGGTGGAAAATGAGGGGGCGGAAGTATCCTCAAAACTTGATGGAAAAGGCAAGTTCATTCATGAAGAGCCGGAGGCCTGCACGTCCCCGCCGGTTCCAGAAAAACCGATTTTCCCGGTAGCAGAACATGGTCGATTCATGAATCCGGGGTCTGTAGCTGGTGCACCCCCACCAGATAAACCATTACCGGGTTCCTGGATCAATCAGCCTCCAAAAGATCCGGAAGCAATCAAGACGGCACAGCGAGAAGAACTCGAAAAAGCGGCAGAAAGATTGCTGGACCTTATGCCGCAATCCATAAAGCTGATCGCCACCGACCAGCTCCGGGATAATCGCATCTGGAAGGTCAAGGACTTTTGGTATTTTGCAGCACAGGCGTTGGCAGAGAAAG
>Ga0172380_10004265_pt1 | contig 18545 bp, 19 predicted proteins | sample Leawe162metaG_FD_119747 | JGI IMG/M metagenome (GOLD analysis project Ga0172380, IMG submission 119747) | Leachate microbial communities from a municipal landfill in Southern Ontario, Canada - Leachate well 162 metaG | ecosystem: Engineered > Solid waste > Landfill > Unclassified | place... | reverse complement strand
GGGAGCGGTTCGACGACATGTCGATAACGCGAGGGAGGGCGAAGCTCCGTCTGAGCCGTAATAAATGGGCTCACACGGAGGTTCGCCCTCCCATCGTTGGCGTTACGCGCGGATTGGGGGAAATCCAGTGCCGTTGACCGGCGGTCCCGGGACTGCTAGCGTAGTTCGCCAAGCAGATGACCTATTATCCATATCGTTCGACAGGCGGTTGGCACAACCGCCTCCACAACATAACCCGCAATCCGTCGGGCGAACCACACTAGCATTGCCGGGGGTATGAAAGTGCACATGAGACAGATCCCGCAGGGGGAGACGCTCCATCTGGAAGGAGAGGAAGAGGCGACCCGCTTGGATTTGCAGGAAGCGGGTGCCACGCCGGTTTCCCCCTTGTCGTATTCGCTGGATGTGGGGCTCAGCGACGGGGGGCTCTTCGCGACCGGGCGCGTTTCCGTGCGGGTCCGCATGCGATGCGTCGCCTGCCTCGAGGATTTGGATCTGGAGATCGTGGCGGACCCCTTCTCGTTGCAAACCGAACTCACCGGACGTGAACAGATAGACTTGACCCCGTTCGTCCGCGAGGATATTCATCTCCTCCTGCCCCCGCATCCCAGATGCGATTCGGGTGCAACGTGCCCAGCCGGTGCCCTGCGCACCAGCCTGCGTCCACCGGAAACGGATGCGTCGGCGTGGGATGCACTAGACAAGCTAAGAACCTAATCACAAATTATTTATGGGAGTCCCAAAACGCAAAACATCAAAGATGCGGCTTCGCACGCGCAAGGCCGCAAACCGCTGGCGCGCACCGAAACTCGGAAAATGCCCCCAATGCGGAGCCAGCGTGCTTTCTCACGTCGCCTGCCCATCCTGCGGATATTACAACAAGCGGCAGGTCCTGACCATTGGTGCCGAATAATCCAATGGGCCGGGTCTCTCCCGCATGAAAATTGCCCTTGACGCCATGGGCGGGGACTTCGCGCCGGGGAATCCCGTGGAAGGTGCCGTGGCCGCACTCCGGGACTATTCCGATGTTTCCATCCTTTTCGTCGGCGATGAAAAACGCATCCGCGACGAGCTTTCGCGGCACGACACCGGGGGGTTGACGGAACGGATCTCCGTCCGCCACGCTTCCCAGGTCGTGGGCATGGGCGACAGCGGGCTCGACAGTGTCAGGAAGAAAAAAGATTCCTCCGTGAGCCGGGCCGTGGACCTCGTGAAGAGTGGCGAGGCGGACGCGGTCGTCTCCGCCGGGCATACGGGCGCGCTGGTGGCTGCGGCAACCATCAAGCTGCGGACCTTGCCGGGCATCGATCGCGCCGGCCTGGCCGTGTTGATTCCATCCGACGGCGGAGTCTTTCTCCTCATCGACGGCGGGGCGAACCTCGATCCCGCCCCGGAGCACATCGTCGGATTCGCCGTCATGGGCAGCATTTATTACCGGGAACTCCTGGGCTGCCCCGAGCCGAAGGTCGGGCTTCTCAACATCGGCACAGAAGCCTCCAAGGGAACCGAATTTGCCAGGGCCTGCCACGCGCAGCTCTCGGCGGCCCCGGTCCGCTTTTCCGGAAATGTCGAAGGGCATGGCATTTTCCGCAAGCCCGTCGAAGTCGTGGTCTGCGACGGGTTCGTGGGAAACATCGTCCTGAAAACCATCGAGGGCCTCGCGCAAACCTTTTTTTCGTGGTTCCGCGACGATCTGAAAAAAAATCCGGTCCGGCTGCTGGGGGCGCTCCTCTGCCGCGGCGCGTTCCGGTCCATCAAGGACCGCACGAGCACGGACGAATACGGCGGGACCCCCCTGCTCGGGGTCAACGGCATTTGCATCAAGGCCCACGGCAACTCCTCGGCCCGCGCCCTCCGCAATGCGATCCGCGTCGCGCGGGCCGCAGTCGGGCAGAAAGTCAACCAGCGCATCGTTGAAGCCATTCAAAAACACCATGAAAAAGTCCCCGACGGCGAAACCGCCCCAGCCTAAACGCACCGTTTCGATCATTGGCACCGGGAGCTACGTGCCGGAGCGCATCCTGAGCAACGCCGATCTCGAGGCCATCGTCGAAACCTCGGACCAGTGGATCATGGACCGGACGGGAATCCGCGAACGCCGCATCGCCAAGGAAGGCGAGTTCACGAGCCACCTTGCGGCCGCAGCCGCGAAGCGGGCGATGGAAAACGCCGGCGTCACTGCGGACGAAATCGACCTGATCCTGGTCGCCACGATCACGCCCGACACATTTTTCCCGTCCACGTCCTGCCACGTGCAGCGGATGATTGGTGCCGGGAATGCCGCGTGTTTCGACGTGAACGCGGCCTGCTCCGGATTCCTTTACTCCGTGGAAATCGCGCAGCAGTTCATCGCCAACCACACCTACGACACCGTGCTCGTGATCGGGGCCGACAAGCTCAGTTCGATCGTCAACTGGCAGGACCGGAACACCTGCGTGCTCTTCGGTGACGGTGCGGGGGCGGCGGTTTTGAGGAACCGCGAGGGATCGCATGGGGTGATCACGACGTTCATGGGCAGTGACGGAAATTACGGGGAAATCCTCTACATGCCGGGCGGGGGGTGCGCCCTGCCGATCACCAAGGAGAACGCGGACATGAAATTCAACACGCTCCACATGAACGGCCGTGAGACGTTCAAGCAGGCGGTCATTTCCATGATGAAAGCCGCGCAGAAGGCCCTGGAGCAAAGCGGGCTCACGACGGACGACCTGAAGTGCATCATCCCCCACCAGGCGAACATCCGGATTATCGAGGCGATGGCGTCGCGCCTCAATGTGCCGATGGACAAGTTCCACATCAACCTCGACCGCTACGGCAACACCTCTGCGGCGGCGGTGGCCATCGCCTTGGATGAGGCGAACCGCACGGGGCGGTTCCAGGTCGGGGATTACATCCTGCTGGTCGTCTTTGGCGGGGGGCTGACGTATGCGAGCTCCGTCGTGCAGTGGTGACCTGACGAATCGACGTGCCCGCAGCCTGACCACGATCACTCCAGCGGTGCCGAAAACCGCGCCCCGTCGTGGAATCCCCAGGCCTGAAATTCCGCGGCACCGAGCTCGATTGTGACCGCCCCGGACATGTCTTGCCGGAAAACCCTGATGCCTCGCCCCTCGACCAGCGACACCCAATTTTCGTCCGGGCGTTCGCTTTCGGGAAAATGGGCGCCCGTGCACACGACCAGTTTGGGCCGGACGGCATCGACGAACGCGCGATCCATCGGCACTCCGGATCGCGGTGCCCCCTTGACGAGGATGTCCGCAGGCAGCTCGGATGCCGCGTTCTGCATCAACCACTCGAAGGTCGCCGACCCGCCGTCCGACAGGAAGAGCACCCGCGCATGAGGGGCGTCGAGCCTCACGACAAAAGCCTTGTCGTCCGCCATATCGCGCGCAATTCCCGCAGGGGGATACAAGATCTTCAATGTGGCATCCCTGGAAATCCGGATGGAATCCCCCGCACGATGCAGCGACTTCGGGATCCCGTGTTCCTCCAGCAATTTGTGGAGATGGTGACGCCGCGAAGACCGGTCGGCGAGCATCGACTCCACGAGGACCCCGGGGGGATTGCTGCCGACGATCTCGCATGCGCCTCCCATGTGTCGCGCATCACCATGTGTCACGAGCAAACCGTCCGGAGCGGATTTCCCCCGGCTGTGCAACCAGGGCATGACCACCCCGTCGAGCTGCCACTTCGACCCGCAGTCGAGCAGCCAGACTTTTCCGTCCGATTCGATCCCGGCACCCCCGCCCGCTCCAAAATCGAAGACCGTGACGGTCACGGGTGCCGAAGCCGGACTCCCCACGTAGAGGAAGGATGCGGGCAGGCTGGACATCAGGTGGACAACCCCAAGGAGAAGCGTGGAAAAAGCCCAGTTCGCGTTGTTGAAAATGGCGGCCAGCGTGCCCCAGAACACGCCGCCGAGAAGCGCGAGAACCGCAGTCACCATGATGGCAAACGCCAGGGGCACGATGAGCAGGTTCGCGGGCAGCGCCGAGAAGGAAACCAGGTGGAAATACCAGAGTGTCAGCGGCAGTGCCCCCACCCATGCGGCAAACGACACCGAGGCCAGCCCGCCGAGCGTTTCCACGGTCCCCGACGCCCGCTTTTGCCATCTCGTCCAGAGCTGGCGCGGAACGAAGGGATCCGGGTGGCAATGCTTCCGGATCAAATCGTGGAGGGGAACCGCCAGCAACAGGATCGCCGCCACCACGAGAAACGACAGCTGGAACCCCGGGTTGAACGCCTCGTTGGTCCATTGCACAAGGATCAGAAAGGCTGCGGCGCAGAGTGAGTTGATGGGGACGGGCTGGCGCGAGGAAGTCATCCCGATCAGGAAAATGGCCGACATCACTGCCGACCTCAGACCTGCGGGCTTCCACCCCGTGAGCAGGGCGTAGAAGAACAGCGCGGGGATGATCACCGCAACCGCCCAGCGCCTGCCGACCCCCGCAATCTTGAGCGCCTGCCAGAGGATCAGCCCGATCATGCCGACATGCAGCCCGCTGACGGAAAAAAGGTGAAATGTCCCGGTGTTCCGGAACTCCTGCCGGATCGCGTCCGGGATTGAAGCCGTCACGCCGAGGACCATCCCGGCGAGAAAATCGCAGACCACCGGATCTTCCGAGATCCCGGCCCGCAACGTGTTTTCCATCCACTGCCGGGACCGGTTGGCCAAACTCGCGAGGGAATACGCGGAGGCTTTCCGGACGACGGCGAGATCCCCGCCCGCAGAGGTCTCGATCTGGCAGGTGATGCCGCATTGGGCCATCCAGGCCTTCGCGTCAAACTCCCCGGGATTTCTCGGGGGCCCGATCCCCTGAAGGCTCCCGGTAACGCGGATCAGGTCGCCTTCCGCCGGGGCCGGCGACGGGACGATAACGGCGACGCTCGCGGAGGGACGGAACACGTTCCCTTCCAGTTCCAACCTCTCGACAGACAGCGTGAAACGCTCGCGGCCTGTGCCGCAGGGAACCGGATCGGACGCGACCCTCCCCTCGGCCACAACGAGGAACCGCCCGTCTCGCACGAGATCCGCCAGCCTCCGGGACGTGGATTCCCGGGTCTGCCAGGCCTGCACGCACGCGAAGGCCCCCGCCACGGAGAGCAAAATCCACGGCCCCCGCACCGGAAGGAATCCCGCGATGAGAAAAATCCCGGCTGCCCCGCAAAAAACCGCCGACGGCCAGCCCGCAACCCCCGAAAACAATATCCCGGAAATGGCCGCAAGGAGGAGGCCCAAAAACGGGAGCCTCTGCCGCAGGAACGGGAAGTTCCCGCTCACGGCTGCCCGCAAAATTTGAACAGGAAAAGCTCAGTCTCCTGCCCGGGTTCGTAATAGAATATGTGGTCGATTTCTTCGGGGGTTGCGCCCTCCTCGACATCGGCACCGACGATGCGGCCCACGACCCGGACAAGCGGGGCATCGGGCAAAAGAAACCGTTGCGGCAACCGGCGGTGCGCGCCTCCGGGCATCGTTCAGTTGTTGAAGGAAAACGGGCTGTAAAGCGACTCCTCGTAGCCGGAGTCATACCAGTCATCGATCGTCGGCTGGTTGTAGGCGAACGGCTGTTTGTCCTGGTAGTAGGGGCTGTTGTAATACTGGTCCTTCTGCATCTTGGCCGCCTTGGCTTTCTGGCGGGGAGAGTTGTTTCCGTAAAACCCCTGCGTTTCAGTGAGGTAGTTCAAAACCTGGGGGGTGGCTCCCGCCGCTTTCAATCCCGCCAGTTGCGCGTATGTGAAGTCGTAAACTTTCCGGGTGCTGTTGAGATAGGCCACCACCGTGCCCGAAGGCACCCCTTTGCCCACGAGATCGAGGATGTCGTCGTAGTCGAGCACCCGGGCGTTCGCCATTTTGAGAACGGTGCCGGGGTTGACCCCGCGCGAGGTCGCCGCCGCGGTGACCGCCGGGTCAACCTGGGGCCCGGATGCGCAGCCGACGAAACAGGCCACGAAAGCTGCAAGGAAAATCAGGCGGATGGGAAAATCGCTCATGGAATAAAATGCGGGCTTCGGAAAAAAATCAAACCTCTCCGACCGCCGAATCATACCCCCGACCCGCAGGCTTTGCAAAACCAAATCTCTGTCACCCCCCCAGAAGAGATTTTTCCGGGGGACCCCAAATCCGCAAGGGAGGAAATGAGAGGAGAGCGGTTCGACGACATGTCGATAACGCGAGGAATGGCGAAGCTTCGTCCTGGGAGGGCGAAGCTCCGTCTGAGCCGTAATAAATGGGCTCACACACCACCGGCAGCCGGGAGGCTGCGGGGAAGCCTGCCGCAGGCAGCCCGTCAGGGCATGACCCGCTGGGAAGCGGGCATGGCAAAGGTTCGCCCTCCCATCGTTGGCATGCCCGCGGATCGATGTGGTGGTTGTGCCGTTCCCTTTTCGCCCTCAAACGCCCGGCATGGGCAATGCCACATCAGCGCACTTTTGAAGAATCCGCTTGTCACGCGTCCGCAGAATCAATTTGCGGGAGCGCGCTCAACCAACTCTGCAATCACCTCTTGGTTCAAACTGCGCCGATTCCTCAGCGCCTGTTCTTTCAGTCGCACATGGAGATCTTTCGGCACGTTTCGTATCGTCAATGTCGCCATGACAGCAATCTGACGGCAAAACGCAGTCACCGCAACCCCGTTTCCACCAACCCAACGCGTTCGGACCCCATCACGAACCCTCCCGACACGCCAACGACACCCTTCCTCCAACCAAAACCAGACATCCAAAATCTTTTTTGAGGGTAGGACAGCCGTTGACCGGGTAGCCGCTTTACCGTCCGCGCCATGATCCCCGTCAATACGCATCGTGGAAAACTCTTTTTTTCCAAAACTGTCCATCTATTCTGGATTCCCCCTACCCAGTACCCATGAATCATTCTTACGAAGTGGAATTCGAAATCGCGGGTCCAGCCGCGATGTTTACCCGCCCTGATACTGGGGCAGCGCCGATCTCGTATCCGGTGCCTACATGGTCGGCGTGCAAGGCGATGTTTGAATCCGTTGCGCGTGGGTTTTTTGCACATGGTGGGCCGCCTGCTGCTTTCTTCTCGGCTACCGAGATTGAAATCTGGAAGCCTGTTCGGTTTGAAAAGTATGTAACGAACTATCGTGGGCCTTTGCGGAAGGGGGCGCAGATCGAGAAGAATGCATCATATCAGCTACCCGCCACGATTTTGGTGGATGTCTGTTTCCGCGTCAGGGGGCAGTGTATTCGAGTTCCGGGAGCACTGGACGAGTCGAACAACGCCCCCCATGCTTTGAAAGAAATGTTCGAACGGAGACTTTCCCAGGGAAAGAGCAAGTATGCGCCTTGCCTTGGTTGGAAGGAGTTCGTTCCCGATTACTTTGGACCATTTCGGGATCATGGTGCTGGAAATGGGGGCTTTGAACTTCAACGACAATACTTCGCTGAGCTTCCCGCTCTGCTGATGTCGGCGTGGGATGCTCCTGCCAATGGTCATTATCAGCCGATCTTCCGTGCTTTGGAAATCCGAGAAGGTGTCTTGAGGTTTCCGCAAGCCCATGTGCGCAACGGAAAACTCGACTTTGACAGGGAGACCATGAAATAGCCATGCTGTCAGAACTATTCCACATTGCGAAGAATCTGAGCCATCAGGGGAAGGAGAAACGCCTGGTTCATGCAGATTTCGGCGAGCCGGGCCTTTCTACGAACGTGAATCTTCGGCTGCTTTTAAGTGGAGACGGTAGGATCGTCCGACTTGAAGCGCTTCAAGCCACAGAAGCTGTCAGTCTTTGGACTCTGAAAAAAGGCGGTTTCAGGTTTTTCCCGGCAGTGCGTATGCCAAACCCGCTGCTTGACATGTCGGCGGACGACCCTGCGTGGAAGGCATTAAAGAAACCCACGGTAGAGGCGCTTCGATCGCTACTATCAAGCAGGAAAGATAAGGTTCAACCGGTGAATGTTCCATCAGAGCGCGAACAGGCATCCCGGATGATGAAGTGGAACCACGAGGATCACGAAGCGGTTGACCGCATTCAAGCCTTTGCTGGACAGTTCCTCGAACTGACAAAAGACGGGAAAGTCTTCGCCATGACGCTAGCAACCGCGCTCGAAGCTGCATTGATCAGCACCACCGACGAAAAGCTGCTCAAGCCGCTGCAAGTTCTTCTGTGCGGTGTGCTTAAGGAGCCGAAGAACAAGCCTTCTGAAGTAGAGTTCAAAGTTCAGGTGATCTTCGATTATCTGCCCAAACATGAAGTTACTGGATGCCTCTACAACCCAAGGGCGAGGCAAGTTGTGCTCGAATGCCTGAATGCAGAAAAGTCAGACGCACCCAAAAAAGGAAAAGAGCATGAGGTTGATGAGCCAGCGAGAGCCTGCGCCTTTGAAGGCAGATCAATGACTTTGCTCGATGGGCCCTATCCCGACTGGTCTGCACAGCCGGTCATTGGGAAAGCATTCAAACCGTTCTCCAAGTTTTCAGATGCCCCCTGCAACTACCGTTACCATGTTGCGGATAGTGATGGATTTGCGATTGGTTCGGACACGGCCAAAGAACTCGTTGCCGCTGGTTGCACCATCACCAGTCCGGAGTCGCGGAATAAGACTTGGCGTTCCCTTCGCAATGGCAAGTTCGACATGCGCAACGGCAAAAAGATTGAAACCAGGGATGTGCTCATTGCTTATCCAAGCTTCGATTGGAAGGAACTCGTTCCCGTCAGCATCTTTGGCAGACCCGACAGCGAAAAAAAATCTGGCGAGGAATCAGATGACGACGAGGCCAACGCTCCCGCTACCTCACAAGTATTCAGCCAAGTGGCTGAAACCTTCGTCAATGCCCTGATGAGCGTGGTTTCAAAGTCCGATCTGGAACGCAAATATATCAGGCTTCTTGTCTTGCGTGCCATATCACCGGGGCAGGTTCAGCTCGCTTATTCTGCCACGCCCACCTGTGGACATTTTGCCGCTGCCGTCCAGCACTGGATCGCTTCGGAGAAGAACCTGCCGCCAAGGCTCACCGTTCCCTTGCCGTCAAAGAAAGCAGAAAGCGGCTTCGGATGGTTTGCTCCCAATCTTCTGTTTCCAGATGATGCGATACATATTTTTTCCCATCAGTGGATGCGAGGCGGAACTGAAAGCTCCCGGCTGCAAGCCCCTCCAGTGTCCGCCATTCTGGATGTGTTTCTTCAACGCCAAGGAGTTTGGCAGGATACAGCCAGACAACTTTTGGAAACGCTTCTTCCTCGCGTCGAGCCGCTTCTGATCGGTGCAGGGAACATTCTTCATCGCATCGACCGCCAAAACCCCAGCGCCTGGAGAGACTTCGCTCCCAAGACTGAGGCAGGGCAGCCTGACAAGCGCAAACCTGATCCCCGCTATTATCTCGCCAAAACTCTGAGTCTTATCGGCACCCTGCTTCACGCACTAAACTCCACACCCAACCACTACATGAAAGAAACCGCCTATCTTGTTGGAAAGCTGCTCGCCGCGATGGATGAGCTGCACAAATGCTACTGTGTCTCCGAACGTAAGGGGGACATCCCGCCGACACTGATCGGTAACGGTCTGCTCGGGCGGGCTGCCGATTCGCCGGAGATGGCGTTTGATGAATTGTGCGAACGAAGCAGGATTTATCTCGGCTGGGCGAAGGCCGTGCAGCTTTCTGGAAAAGAAACCGATGCTGTGAAAATCGCGGTTCATTCCGCCAGGAAGCTGCTGAGAATCGTCGAACCGATTGCAGCAGAACTACACCAGTCTGCGAAGCTGAATCAGCCGATGAGCGCTGAAGGCAAGACACATCTGTTCTTGGGTTACCTCTCGCCTGTTTTGGGCGGCAAAAAGGAGCCTGACGAAGCCCCAACCGAACCCACTCAACCCGAATAATCTACCATTCATCACACCATGAGCACTACCACTAACAACATCCCACGAGCCACTGGGCTACTCATCATCGAAGCGCGCAACTCAAACCCCAATGGCGATCCTGACCGTGAAAGTGACCCGCGGACGCGCTCTCATGATGGGAGAGGTGTGATTAGCGATGTGTCATTCAAACGAAAGCTCCGCGAACTGGTCTTGGCCAAAGAGGGGCCGGTTTGGGGACAGTTTAAAGGCGACATGAACCTGAGTGACGATGAGTTTGGAATTCACGTTGACCAAGCAACTCGCACCAAGAGCAAGGCAACCCAAGGCGAAGGCGAGAAGAAGAGTCTCTCTGCGGCCCATTGGGATGTAAGGGTCTTTGGAAGCACAAGCCTGGAGGAAGGGGACAATTTCATCCGCACGGGTGTCGTTCAGTTCGGTATCGGTGTGTCTGCCGCCAAAGTTCGCATCCAACGAGACACTAACACCGTGAAAGCCGGCGTGGACGTCAGCAAGGACGCTGATCGTGGCATGGCTCCACTTGGTTTTCGAATCATCGAGCACGGTGTGTATGCCATGCCTTTTCTTGTCAATCCAACGGCTGCATTGAAAAGTGGGTGCCAACTTCGCGACATCGAATTGCTCTGCCGTTTGATTCCTTATGCCTACGCACACAATCCTTCGCGTGTCCGCCCGTTCGTGGAAGTCCGCCACGCTTGGTATTTCCAGCACAACAGCGGCTTGGGTTCAGCGTCGGACTTCGCTGTCATTGATGCGCTGACACCGGCCAAGGCCGATCCGTCAGAACCTTCTGCGACTTGGGCTGACTATGACTACGACGGCAGTGCTGTCTTGGCGAAGGCACGGCAAGCCTTTGAGGGCAAGTTCCAGCACTTTGGTGATCTTTGCGATGCCAGCTTTGTGAATCAGGTCTTTCCACACAAAGGATGAGCGAACCGCTGGCCCATAGCGCCAGACAAGGGGCACCGACTCAGTCTTACCACGACCATGTGAGCAACGTGGTCAGTGGTGCCGTGGCACGGGGTGAACGAATGCTTCAGCACTACACTCCAGCGTCTAGCTGGATCGACTTACCGTCAATGCTGGCGATTATTCGGAGTGCCGCAAGGTTTCATGATCTTGGGAAATTGGATCGCGGCTTTCAAAAGACGCTGGAGACGAACCGCACCTCCAATGAACACGTCAGGCATGAGGACGCTGGCGTGGCATGGTTGTTGGCAAACGAGGCTGACGAAGCGGCCGGTATTGTCTCAGCGCACCACCAGGGCTTGGTGCGCTACTTTTTGGAGATAGCCGATGATCGCCCCGTGGCGACGGGGCGTCTTGAGGGAACGGCCTTCCGAATCAACGAGGACAGGACCACGAAGGCTACGGCGACATCGCTCGAATCCTACCTCAGGGCACACGAACACCATTTTGGCCCACGCACGGTCGAGCCTGAACAGCACCAGAACAAGCTGACAGGACTATCGCGGCGTCTTCTTCTCTCGTGTCTTGTGGACGCGGATCATTCAGACACGGCAGCGCATTATGGAAATGAGCCAGCAGTGTCACCTCCTCTTCCGCGCTGGGGAGAACGGTTGGCGAAGCTCGACGAGTATGTTGCCAAATTGCCACGGGCCAATCCGAAGAAGGCGACACCACAGGAGTTGGAGAGGCAACGCATTCGTGATGAGCTTTACCGGCTCTGCCGGACTGCCGGTCCAGTGTCTCGATTGCGGAGTTGTGATGCTGTTGTCGGTTCAGGCAAGACCACGGCGCTGATGGCTCATCTGCTAAATGTGGTCGCGACTCGGAATTTGAGGCACATCATCGTTGTTCTGCCATACACCAATATCATTCGCCAGTCGGTGGATGTTTACCGCAAGGCGCTCTGTCTTGAGGGGGAGAATCCGGAGGAGATCGTTGCCGAGCATCATCATCAGGCAGATTTCAAAAGCCTGGATGCGCGCTACCTCACAACCCTGTGGCAGGCCCCCGTTATCGTAACGACAGCCGTTCAGTTCTTCGAGACGCTGGCTTCCAACAATACTTCCCGTCTCCGTAAACTACATGAGCTGCCGGGTTCCGCTGTCTGTCTGGATGAAGCTCATGCCGCACTGCCTGCGAGTCTTTGGCCTGTCTGCTGGAATTGGCTCACGCAGTGGACGCGAAGATGGAATGGGCATCTCGTCCTGGCTTCTGGCTCGCTGCCTGCCTTTTGGACGGTAGAGGATTTTCGCTCGATTTGCGAAGGCGGCGATTCGGGTAGAGCACCAAAAGGCCCTGCTGCAACGATTGAGCCATTGTGTTCATCGCTCACCGTTCAAGCTGAGGAAGCGGAACACAACAGGGTGAAATTCATCACGGAACCACAACCACTTACTGCCGATGAGTTGATCGAGCGAATCGAAATATCGGAAGGTCCGCGTCTTGTGGTGGTGAATACCGTGCAGAGTGCAGCCATGCTTGCGGCCCAAATCCGGAAACGGGGGGAGATGCAAGTGTTGCATCTCTCAACAGCGCTGGCCCCGGTTCATCGGGCCATCATCATTGAGCGGTTAAAGGCTTTGCTCAAACACAAGTCAGACTGGGTGCTGGTAGCCACCAGCCTGGTCGAGGCCGGAATGGATTTCTCCTTTGCCGCGGGTTTCCGGCAACGCGCATCAACAGCAAGTCTCATTCAGCTTGGTGGTCGAGTGAATCGCAGCGGCAACCGAGGGGATGACTGCACCGTTTTGGATTTCGATTTCGCTGATGCGAACACATTTCCAGACAATCCGAGTCTGAAGCCTTCCAAGGACGCCTTGGAACGGCTGTTTGCCGACGGCAAGATCGGCCCGGACAAACCTTGTGTTTTGGGGGACATCTGTCTCGCCGCCATGAAAGCCGAGTTCCGTCCCGGTGCTCAGCAAACCGCACTGAATTTGATAAACGCAGAGGGCGAACGCGACTACCCCAAGGTCTCCCAGGAATGTCGCGTGATTCAATCTGAAACACGCACTGTGCTGATTGATCAGAACATAATCGGAAGGCTCAAACGGTTTGAGCGGATTTCATCGCTGGAAATCATGCGGCATAGTGTCCAGATGTATTCGCAGAAAATCGCCAAGTTTGCTATCGATCCAATCCGACAAGACTCCGATCTTTTTTGTCTTCCAGAGAGCTGGAAATATGATCCCGATTTTCTGGGCTATATGGCTGACATTTTGGAATCTGCAACAGCTTCTATACCATGCGGTTATTTTATATAACCCCTATGCGTCGGATCGTATGAGCGAGAAGGAAGATATTGGGTCGGCCCGGAACAAGGTTGATGAAGCTTCGGAGCCGCTGGTTGTGAGCATCAAGCAGCGGCTCCCAGAGCTTGAGGAACTTTTGAAAAGAGTCTCCGACCACTGGGGGTTTGGATCTGGATTTTTTACGAGCGGGCCTGCTCCAGCCGATGTCCCGCCGCATCCGGACACCCGATTTGAAATGTAGTGGACGCGATTCCGATCTCCGCTTTGCAGCACGCCCTCTTCTGTGAGCGGCAGTTCGCGCTCATCCACCTTGAACGCGAGTGGAGCGAAAACCGCCAGACGGCGGAGGGCCGCGTCCTGCACGAGCGCGCGCACGAGGGACCGGCGGAATCCCGTGGAGACATCCGGACCGTGCGGGGGATTTCCATTGCCTCAACCACCTTCGGCCTCACCGGCCAGTGCGATGTGGTCGAGTTTCACCGCGACGGGCGGGTCATCCCGGTCGAATACAAGCGTGGAAAGCCCAAAAGCCACCGGGCGGACGAGGTCCAACTTTGCGCCCAGGCGCTCTGTCTGGAGGAAATGCTCTCCCTGCCGCGCATCCCTGTCGGTTTCCTCTACTACGGCATGCCTCACCGCCGGACCGAGGTTGCCCTTGACGAGGGGCTTCGGGAATTGACCTGTGGCATCGCTGCCCGGGCACGCGAAATCCTCGACTCCGGCCTGATCCCGGCCGCCCGTTACGAAAAATCCAAATGCGCAGCGTGCTCGCTTGTTGAAATCTGCCAGCCCCGATGCCGGAAATCCGCAGCGAACTGGTTCGCATCGCAACTCAACCAATCTGAAATCTCAAATTTGCAATCTTAAATCCAAAACTCATGACCTACCAACGATTCGAAGACCTGCCCGTGTGGCAGGATGCCATCCGCCTCGCCGAAGGGTGCGAGGATTTTATCCTGTCCGCAAAAGACCGGATCACCTGGTCGAAGCGCGACCAGATCGACCGCGCGTCGCTCTCGGTTTCCAACAATATCGCGGAGGGATTCGAGCGGGGCACGACCAACGAATTGCTCGCATTCCTCTATATCGCCCGCGGATCGGCAGGAGAGGTGAGATCGATGCTCTGTTTCTTCGAGCGACGTCCGGCTCTGCAGAATTTCAGATCTCAGATTTCAGATCTCAAATCCGTGGCCGAAAGCTGTTCCCGTCAAATCCGCGCGTGGGCGGATTCCCTGCAAAATTCGGAGATCAAAGGCCAGCGACATCTGACGGACAAAGGCAGAAAGGGCCACGAAAACAAAAAACGCGCGGAGGAATTTCTCAAAAAACTCAACGAAAGCCTGCCTCCCGGTCATCCGGCCCGCAGGGATTCGAAATCTGAAATCTGAAATCTCGAATTTGAAATCGCAATCCCATGAAAACCCATCTCAACACGCTTTTCGTCACATTGGAGGGGGCCTATCTTCGCAAGGATGGCGAGGCGGTGGAGGTCCGGCACGACGGGCAGACGAGGCTCCGGGTTCCGCTTCACAATCTCGATGGCATCGTTTGCTTCGGCTACGACACGGTCGCCAGCGCGATCCTCATGTCCGGTTGTGCCCAGGCCGGTGTCTCGCTCTCATTCCACACGCCGCAGGGAAAATTCCTCGCCTGCTCGAATGGATTTACCCCGGGCAACATCCTGCTCCGCCGCGAACAATACCGTCGCGCGGACAGCGAGAACACCAGCCTCGTGATTGCCCGCAACATGGTCGCCGCCAAAATCGCCAATTCCCGGAACATCCTTCAGCGGGCTTCGCGGGATCACGGGGACAAGGATGCCACGCGGGCGTTCGAACTCTCCCGGGCCGTTGACTTCCTCGACCGGCGCATCGGCTATGCCTCCCGGGCGGTTTCTCTCGGGGAACTGCGCGGGGTTGAAGGAGATTCCGCCAGCGCCTACTTCGCCGCCTTCCCGCGTCTGTTCACAAACCACGACCCGGCCATCACCTTCGACGGGCGATCCCGCCGTCCCCCCCGTGATCCCGCCAATGCCCTGATCTCTTTCCTCTACAGTCTCCTCATGCACGATTGCCGGTCCGCTCTCGAATCCTGCGGGCTCGACCCACAATGCGGATTTCTCCACCGCGACCGGCCCGGACGACCTTCGCTCGCGCTCGACCTGATGGAAGAATTCCGCGCCTTCCTCGCCGACCGCACCGCCCTCTCGCTTTTCAACCGCCGCCAGATTCTCAGCTCCGATTTTCGCACCGAGGATGCCGGCGGCGTTTTTCTCCGTGATGACGCGAGGAAAACCGTTCTCACAGCATGGCAGGAGAGAAAAAGCGATGAGGTGATCCATCCATTCCTCGAGGAAAAAATGACCGTCGGCCTTCTTCCGCACATCCAGGCCCGGCTCCTTGCCCGCCACGTTCGGGGCGATCTCGACGCCTATCCCCCATTTCTCGTGAAATAATTCCATGCAAGTCCTCGTCACCTACGATGTCGCAACCTCCAGCGAGGGCGGTTCGCGCCGCTTGCGCCGCGTCGCCAAGGTCTGCCTCGATTACGGCCAGCGTGTGCAGAACTCCGTCTTCGAATGCAAAATCGATCAAGCCCAATTTGTCGCCCTTCGGAAAAGAATACTTGATCTTGTTGATTGCGGACAGGACTCCGTAAGATTCTACTTCCTTGGAAATGATTGGAATGGTCGCGTCGAACACTACGGAGCCAAGCCCTCCCTCAATATGGACGGCCCGCTTCTCCTTTGACTCCCCGCGAACCCCTGCCCATCATGCCCGGCGGCTGAAGTTCGCGGGACCCGCAATCCTCTGAACAATAGCTCCTTGACATTCTATTCAACAATCGCGTTCAGTTTCGCATGATCTCATTTGCCATTGTTCGCGGCAAAGCGTAAGTAAGTTCCATGTGGCAAGGCACTTCGCCCTGCCGCAGTCGCGCCCCTCGCGGGCGCGCGGATTGAAACCACCCCTGACGAACAACTTGACAAAGCGTGCCAAGTCGCGCCCCTCGCGGGCGCGCGGATTGAAACGGCCCTGGATGGGGTCACTGTCAGGGAAGCGTGGGGTCGCGCCCCTCGCGGGCGCGCGGATTGAAACTTACCAAGTTTATGGCGGTGCTGGCCTTGCTGGCGTCGCGCCCCTCGCGGGCGCGCGGATTGAAACTTTCGTTCGATGACATAGAACACCTTCATAAAAAGTCGCGCCCCTCGCGGGCGCGCGGATTGAAACCGCAAAGACTTGCCGAAATTCGTTTTGATGACGGTCGCGCCCCTCGCGGGCGCGCGGATTGAAACGGTATGTTGAGCATTTCGAGTTGGCGCAAGTCAGGTCGCGCCCCTCGCGGGCGCGCGGATTGAAACGCTTCGTGGGATGGGTGTCACCCTTTCCATTCGGGTCGCGCCCCTCGCGGGCGCGCGGATTGAAACATCATTGCGATTTGCCAGTGATGCGCGTCCGGAGGTCGCGCCCCTCGCGGGCGCGCGGATTGAAACCATGGACCGATGCACAAACCATTGCGAGGTTGCGGTCGCGCCCCTCGCGGGCGCGCGGATTGAAACCGCAGAACCCACAACATCATCATTGCTTTGCGTTGTCGCGCCCCTCGCGGGCGCGCGGATTGAAACCACCGTCCGAACTGGAATGGCAAGCGCAGAAGAAGTCGCGCCCCTCGCGGGCGCGCGGATTGAAACGGTTCCGGGCTGGTCAAAGCGGACCAGGTGGAATGTCGCGCCCCTCGCGGGCGCGCGGATTGAAACCTGACCGCGATGGAACACACAAACAGAATTTAACGTCGCGCCCCTCGCGGGCGCGCGGATTGAAACTGCCAGTCCGATTGTTGCAGTCTCTGGCGGGAGGTCGCGCCCCTCGCGGGCGCGCGGATTGAAACAACGCTGCGGCGAAATGAGCCCGTCCCCCGTGCGGTCGCGCCCCTCGCGGGCGCGCGGATTGAAACGTCACTGCAAAATCCCCATTTCGACGGGCATGGGGTCGCGCCCCTCGCGGGCGCGCGGATTGAAACAAATCGTTGAGATCACCATGAGCCTCAGTTGCCGTCGCGCCCCTCGCGGGCGCGCGGATTGAAACATTTTATTAAAAAAACTGCTGACCAAATGCAAAAAGTCGCGCCCCTCGCGGGCGCGCGGATTGAAACGCCGCTTAGGTTTTTCGCGCCCCCTCCAGAATCGTCGCGCCCCTCGCGGGCGCGCGGATTGAAACGTCCAAAACCACCAGCACAGACAATTCCTCATCGGTCGCGCCCCTCGCGGGCGCGCGGATTGAAACCAGTCAGTGCTCCCAGTCCTAGCTCACAATTTCAGTCGCGCCCCTCGCGGGCGCGCGGATTGAAACGTCTTCTGATGGGTTTTTGCCGTCGAGAATCTGGTCGCGCCCCTCGCGGGCGCGCGGATTGAAACGACTTGTCATCATCGGTGATGCTCTGCCGGTTGAGTCGCGCCCCTCGCGGGCGCGCGGATTGAAACAGCCCGCTCTTGATTATGATGGGTGCCGCCCCGGGTCGCGCCCCTCGCGGGCGCGCGGATTGAAACAACGACCAGTTGGAATACTCAAAGATTCCCCCGAGGTCGCGCCCCTCGCGGGCGCGCGGATTGAAACTTTTGATCTCGCCAGACGGGGACCGCTCATGGCAGTCGCGCCCCTCGCGGGCGCGCGGATTGAAACTTCCAACCGTTGATGTTCGCCCCGAGCTTGTGGCGTCGCGCCCCTCGCGGGCGCGCGGATTGAAACTGCAGTATCGATGAGGAACCGGAGCGATTTTCCCGTCGCGCCCCTCGCGGGCGCGCGGATTGAAACCCTTCGATGGTCTCAAGGTGGGCACGGGCATTGGTCGCGCCCCTCGCGGGCGCGCGGATTGAAACCCTTCGTTGTTCTGAGGACCAAGCCTTGCACAAGGTCGCGCCCCTCGCGGGCGCGCGGATTGAAACGTTTGGAGCGGATCGGGGTTGCAACTGTGGATAGTCGCGCCCCTCGCGGGCGCGCGGATTGAAACAACTTCTTATCAATGGAGGCCACGGATTCAGATGTCGCGCCCCTCGCGGGCGCGCGGATTGAAACACTATCGCGAAGCGAACGGAGCACCCGCCGTGCCGTCGCGCCCCTCGCGGGCGCGCGGATTGAAACTGGCGATCTTGGTGGAACGACTCTCCCCGATAAGGTCGCGCCCCTCGCGGGCGCGCGGATTGAAACCCGTCGTCATGGATAAGGACATCCTCATTGACGGGTCGCGCCCCTCGCGGGCGCGCGGATTGAAACAAATCTGTGATCCAGACGATGGGGGACATCGGGTCGCGCCCCTCGCGGGCGCGCGGATTGAAACCGTAATGTTACTCGACCTCTTTCACGGGGGAAACCCAAATCCGCGCGTAAGGGAAGAAATGAGAGGGGAGCGGTTCGACGACATGTCGATAACGCGAGGGAGGGCGAAGCTCCGTCTGAGCCGTAATAAATGGGCTCACACGGAGGTTCG
>Ga0172380_10004264_pt1 | contig 18546 bp, 20 predicted proteins | sample Leawe162metaG_FD_119747 | JGI IMG/M metagenome (GOLD analysis project Ga0172380, IMG submission 119747) | Leachate microbial communities from a municipal landfill in Southern Ontario, Canada - Leachate well 162 metaG | ecosystem: Engineered > Solid waste > Landfill > Unclassified | place... | reverse complement strand
CGCGCGAGATGCTCGAAGGGGCGCAGCCCCTTCGGTTCTCCACCCCTACCGCGCCGGGAGGGGAAGGGGTGGGCCGCCCCTCGTCGCACCACCACACCGCCCCGCATCACGCCGCCCCGCCACCGCCCCGCCCCGTCCCACACCGCACCCTGCGCCCCCCGTGGAGCGCGTGATCGGGCCCCGGTGCGCGCCTGCCGCCGGGCTGAGATACTGCGACGGCACCGGCACACACTGCACTGCACCCGCAGCCCGCCATCTTCCGCGAGCAGTCCATCCGCGAGGTCACCCATGCGCGCCACGATCTTCCACGCCCCCGGCAACGTCACCGTCGAGGATCGCCCGTCGCCCGTGGCCGGGCCCGGCGCGATCCGCCTGCGGATCGCGGCCGCCTCGCTCTGCGCCTCCGACGTGCGCGTCTACCGCGGCGAGAAGCACGCCGCGCCCGGAGTGATCCCCGGGCACGAGGTTGCGGGCGTCGTGGACCAGGTCGGCGAGGGCGTCGAGGGTATCCGCGAGGGCCAGCGCGTGATCATCTGCCCGATCGTCGCCTGCAACCGCTGCCGCTACTGCCTCCTGGGCCGCCGCAACCGCTGCGAGAAGCGCCTTACGCTCGGGTACGACCTGGACGGCGGCTTCGCCGATTACCTCGTGGTCCCGCCCGCGATCGTGGGCACCGGCCAGGTCTTCGAGGTGGCGCCCGATCTGCCGCTGGACATCGCCGCGCTGACCGAGCCCGCCGCGTGCACCCTCGCCTCGCTCGAGCTGTGCGAGGTGCGTGCCGGGACGTCCATGGCGATCGTGGGCGCGGGACCGATGGGCATCCTCCACCTGATCATGGGCCAGGCCCTGGGCGCCGGACCGATCATCGTCAGCGAGCCGATCGCCGAGCGCCGCGAGATCGCGAAGCGCTGGGGCGCCGACCTGGTCCTGGACCCGGCGAAGGATGACGTGAAGGGCGCGGTGCGCTCCGCCACCGGAGGCCTCGGCGCCGACGCGGTGATCGTCTCGGTCGGCATCGCGGACCTCGTGGCGCCCGCGCTGGACCTCGCGCGACCACAGGCGGTGGTCAACCTCTTCGCCGGGTTCCCCCGCGGCGGCGCGCCCGTGCCGTTCGATCCCAACCTGGTGCACTACTCCGAGGTGCTGCTCACCGGCAGCCAGAACGCGACGGCGGATCAGTACCGCCGCACGCTCCGGCTGCTACGCACCGTCCCCCACATCGACGAGGTGGTGACCAACCGCTACACCGTTGAGACGTCGCCGGAGGCGTACACGGCGCGGCTGGCGATGAACGGGCTGAAGTCCCTGGTGCAGTTCCCCGGCGTGGACGTCGCCTGAGCGCATGACCGCGAAAGACCGTCGCCGATGATGAGGTGGTCGCGCCGCCGCGCGCAGCGGGTCGAGGACGAAGCCTCGGCCGCGGTGGTCGCCGACGAAGTCCGCGAACGCGCGCGGCGCACCGGCGACATCCTTCGCCAGTCGCGCACCGAGCGCGGCATCACGCTGGCCGAGGTCGAGCAGGACATCCGCATCAACCGTGCGTACATCGAAGCGCTGGAGAACGCCCGGTTCGACCTGCTGCCCGCGCCGGTGTACGCGCGCGGGTTCATGCGCTCCTACGCGCGCTACCTCGGCCTCGATCCGGACGAGGCGGTGCGGGCCGTTCCGCGCGACCTCCCGCGCCCGGCGGACCTCGATCCCCTGCCGGGGCTGCGGCGCGCCACGCCCTCGGGCCTCCCCTCGTTCCCCACCCTGAACCCGCCGATGGCGATCGGCATCGGCGGGGTGCTGTTCCTCCTGCTCGTCGCGCTGGTGTTCCTGCCCCGGCTGGGCGGAGGCTCGGACGCGCGCGCCACCGCCACGCCGTCCGCCACGGCGACGGTGCAGGCGAGCTTCGACGCGCCGAACCTGGTCGGCGTTACGCGCGAGGCGGCGACCGCGACGCTGGATCGCGCGGGCCTGACGCCGCTGATCTTCGAGTCCGCGAACGCGGCGCCCGCCGGGACCGTGTTCAGGCAGGAGCCGGGCGCGGGCACCTCCGTGAAGCGCGGCGCGGTGATCACGCTGTACGTCTCGCAGGGCGCCGGGGGCGCCTCGACGCCGTCCCCCACGCCCACTCCCACCTCCACCGCCACGCCGGCGCCCGGCGGCACGGCCGTCCGCTAGCCGCTCACCGTAGACTGAGTACGAGAACCACACACCCCGGCCAGCCCCTGACGGCCCGACGGAATCGATGCTCGTGAAGTACCACCTGGTCACGCTCGGCTGCGCGAAGAACACCGTGGACTCCATGCGCCTGGAGCAGGCGCTGCGCACGGGACGCCATGTGGCGGTCTCCGCACCGGGGGACGCCGACCTGCTGGTGGTGAACACCTGCGGCTTCATCGACGCTGCGAAGGACGAGTCCGTGGCGGTGGTGCGCGCGCTGGACGCCGCGCGCCGCCCGGGCCAGCGCCTGTACGTGGTCGGCTGCATGACGCAGATCGCCGAGCACGAGGTCCGCGCTGCCGTCCCCAACGTGGACGCCACCTTCGGCGTGGAGCAGTGGGACGAGATCGCCGCCTCGCTCGGCGCGGCCAGCGAGACGTACGACATCCCGGATGCAGTGCTGCCCGTGCTCGGCGCGCCGAGCGCCTACCTGAAGATCTCGGACGGCTGCGATCGGCCCTGCACGTTCTGCATCATCCCCGCGATCAAGGGCGGCATGCACTCCGCGCCGGCGCGGCGGCTGATCGCGGAGGCACGCATGTACGCGGCCGCCGGGGCGAAGGAGCTGGTGCTCGTCGCTCAGGACTCCACCGCGTACGGCGAGGATGGCGCCCCCGGGGACGGCGGCCGGGACGGTCTCGCGGCGCTGCTCGAGGAGCTGTCTGCCGCGGTGCCGGACGTCCCGTGGATCCGCCTGATGTACGCCTACCCCGGGCGCGTCACGCCGCGCCTCGCCGAGGCCATGGCGGCGCTCCCCAATGTGGTGCCGTACCTCGACATGCCGTTGCAGCACGGGTCGGACGCGGTGCTCAGGCGCATGAAGCGCCCCACGCTGCTGCGCTCGCGACAGAGCATCGAGGCGATCCGCCGCGCCATCCCGGACGTCACGCTGCGCTCCACCTTCATCGTCGGGTTCCCGGGCGAGACGGAGGCGGAGTTCCGTGAGCTGCTGCGGTTCGTCGAGGAGGAGCGCATCGATCACGTCGGCGCGTTCACGTACTCGCCGCAGATCGGCACACCCGCCGCCGCATACGGCGACCAGATCCCGGAGCCCGTGAAGCAGGAGCGCTACGGCCGCCTGATGGAGCTGGCGCAGGGTATCTCGCACGACGCGAACCGCGCCCAGGTCGGGCGCGAGGTCGATGTCCTAGTCGAGTCGCGCGAGCCCGGGCGGTCCGCGACCGGCGAGCCGATCGCCATCGGCCGCACCGCGCGCGACGCACCAGAGGTTGATGGACTTGCACTGGTGAAAGGCACCCACCCCATGGGCGCCGTGGTGCGCGTGCGGGTGGACGGCGCGCTGCCCTACGACCTCCTGTGCACCCCGGTCGAGGCCCTCGCGCGTCCGTAGTTTCGACGCGTAGGGGTTCCTGAAGCGTGCTCCGAGGGTTCTCCCTGAATCTGGAAGGGCGAATTTCGACGTTCGGGAGAGAATTTAACCGGGAATTTACGTGATTGTGCGCACAATCACTTGCGATCATCCGCCGTCGGCGCGAAACTACTGGCATCGAGACACCAGGAACTCACCAGGGTGCTCGACAGGTCTGGGCGGAAGGGGTGTAGGCCCCGGCCGAACCGGAAGAAGGCAGGAACGACAGATGGCTGACATGACCCAGGTACAGCGCATGTACAACGCAATCGTCGCTCGTGGCACCCGCTCGGTGCCGACGTTTGCCGAAGTCGCCCGCGACGTTCGTCGCGAGGCGTTCGACAGGCTGAGCATCGAGTCCCGCTACTAGTCGCAGCAGCACGGTAGGCCGCTCGCTGAGGGACCCCCTCCCCCGCAGCGAGAGTACCGGTCGAACCCATGAGAAGCGCCCCGTCCCCGCGGGGCGCTTCTTGCGTCTGCTCGATCTTCGAGGCGGGGTGGCGGGCGGGGAAGGGCCGGCGGTGACGGCTACGCCTCCAGGTCCCACTCCTCCTGCGCCACGTGCAGCACCTCGGCGCGGCCGAGGAGCTTGCTGTCGATGAACCGGCGCGCCTCCTCGACCTGGTGGCGTGCGGCGGCGCGGTCCCCGGAGACCGCCGCGAACCCGATCTCCGCGGAGCGCACCTCGTCCTGCCTCCCACCTCGGCCGCCGCCACGTGCAGACGCTGGCGCAGGCGCTCGACGAGCGACCGTACCACCGCGCGCTTGTCCTTCAGGGACCGCGCGGAGGGGATGTCGATGGTGACGAGGACGCTGATCGTGATCACGCTTGCCGGCTCCCGGTGCCGCCCGGCCTAGGCGTCGTCCCCGGCGTCCTCGCGGAGCGCCGCCTCCGCCAGGTGGGCCAGCGCCGCGCCCGCTGCCTCGGTGAGGACGTGCACGTCGGCGGGAATCTCCACGCGTTCGTCGTCCGCGATCGCGTCCTCCTCGCCCCCGGCGTCGCCGGCCGCGCCGGCTGCGGTGTCGGCCGCCGCGAGGGCGTTCACGACGTCCTGCTCGGCGAGCCCGAGCTGCTCGCTGATCTCCGCGGGCGGCAGGTCGATCTCCTCGGGCAGCGGGGGGAGCTGGCCCGCGCGCTCGAGCCCGAAGTGCTCCAGGAACCGTTGCGTCGTCTGGAAGAGCATCGGGCGGCCCGGCCCGGGAGCGTGCCCCGCGGGGGCGATCAGCGCGCGCGCCCGCAGCGTGGCGACCGCGCCGTCGCTGCTGACGCCGCGGATGCTGTCGATCTGCCCGCGCGTGATCGGCTGGCGGTAGGCGATGATGGCGAGCGTCTCCAGCGCCGCCGTGCTCAGACGGCGGCTGGCCTCCAGGCCCAGGAAGTGCTCGATGCGGGCGGCGGCCTCCGGGGCGGTGACCAGCTGCACGCCCTCCGGCCCGCGCTGCAGGCGGATGCCACGCTGCCCCGCGCGCAACGTCTCGCCGAGTTCGTCCAGGGCGCGTTCGATGCGCGTGGACGTGACGTCCAGCGCCCGCGCCAGGTACGACTCCTCCAGCGGGTGATCGGCCACGAAGAGCAGCGACTCCAGCAGCACCGGCAGCTCCGAGAGGTCTTCGAAGGGGGCGCTCGCCTCGGGCTCGGCGTGCACCGCGATCACCTCGACGGGCTCGGGCGCCTCGTCCTCAGCCTCGGGGACGGCGGGGGGCGGCTCGGGCTCCGGCTCGGCGTCGAAGGGGCGGGGCGGCGTCATCGCCCGCAGGCGCTCCTGCTGCTCGCCGTCCGGGCCGTGATCGCCGTCACTCATCCGCTCGCCCCACTCTCCTGCGCATCCCGACCGTCATCCTCCCATGCCCGCACGCGAACCGCACGGCCACCACGATCGTGAAGCGCATCGGTCAAACTGACCCACTCCGCAGGGTCCGCAACATCGTACGATCGAGCCATGATCGTGGACGTGCACACGCACATCTTCCCGCCGCGCCTGATCGAGGAGCGCGCGCGCCTCGCGGCCTCAGACGCCGCGTTTGGCGAGCTCTACGGCTCCGTGCGCGCACGCATGGCCACGGCCGAGGATCTCGTCGCATCCATGGACCGCGCCGGCGTGGATGCCTCCGTCGCCGCCGGCTTCTGGTGGAGCGATCCCGCGCTGCGCGCGGAGCACGCCGCCTACCTGCTGGAGGCCACCGTTCGCTATCCCGGGCGCATCGTCCCCTTCGTGCCCCAGCCCGCGAGTGTCGCCCTGCCGGGCGCCTCCGGAAGCGGCGAGGTGCGGGAGGGAGACCCCGCGGCGATCACCGCCGGCGTCCTGCCGATCCTCGTGCATTGCTCCGAGGAGGTCGGACATGCGTACGGCGGCAAGGCCGGCGGCCTGACGCCAGGCGCGCTCTGGCGGCTCGTGGAGTCGCAGCCGCACGCGCGCGTGATCGCGGCGCACTGGGGCGGCGGCTTCCCCTTCTACGCGCTGATGCCAGAGGTGCGTGCCGTGATCGACGCCGGACGGCTCGTGTTCGACACCGCGGCCTCGCCGCTGCTGTACGCGTCCGAGGCCATCCGTTGCGGCATCGACCTCGCGGGCGTGGGCGCGGTCTGCTGGGGGTCGGACTTCCCGTTGCGCGAGCAGGCGCAGGACCGCGAGGCGATCGAGGCGGTGCTGCCCCCGGGCGCGGAGCGCGACGCCGTGCTTGGCGGCAACGCCGCGCGCTTCCTGGGCCTGGCCCGCGTGTAGCCCGGGGAGGCAGCGATGCGCCTCTTCATCGCCCTCGATGTGCCGGACGCGTGGCGCGATGCGGCGGCCGCGCAGCAGGACACGCTGGCGTCGACGCTGCCCGAAGGCGCGCGCCGCTCGCTCCGCCCCGTGCGCGCCGAGTTGATGCACCTCACGCTGCGCTTCCTCGGCGAGATCGACGAGCAGGATCTCGAGCCGCTGCAGGAGGCACTGGAGGACGTCCCTCCGTTCACCGCCGGGCTGACGCTGCAGCGCGCCGGGACGTTTGGTCCGGCCCCGCGCACGGGCGTCGTGTGGCTGGGCGTCGGCGGAGACCTCGCCGCGCTCGGGGGTATCGCGATCGGGGTGGAGAGCGCCGTGCGCCGCGCGGGACTGCCGGGCGACGACCGGCCGTTCGCCGCTCACCTCACGCTCGCGCGTCTCGACCGGCGCGCCTCGGCCGGCGACCGCAGCGCAGTCGCCGCCGCCGTGCGCGCACTGCCGGCGCCGCTCCCGTTGCCCTTCCTGGCGGGCGAGATCGTGCTCGTCCGCTCGTACCTCGAGGGACCGTCGCCGCGCTACGTGGTGCTGTCGCACCACCCTTCCTAGGCCTGCTCTCTGGCGCCGTCGCGGCCCACTTGTGAGCGCGCGCACGAAGTTGACGCGTCTCCTCGCCGGTACTAGGTTTCGCGACAGAGGTGGTCGATGGACGCACTTCACACGAGACGCTCTTCAACGTAATCGCCGCGGCTTGCCGCGGCGATTGCCGTTTGTGGGGCGGTGTCACCGGCACCCGCGATCCGTCGCGGCGAAGGAGGCTTCCGTTGCAATCCGGCATGATCGGGAAGATCGAGAAGGCTCATCGGTACGCCGAGCAGCGTGAGCGGTTCGACTTCCATTCGATGGTGGTCACCGTGCACGGCAACAACGGCGACCACACCGTCCATTACGACGGCGAACGCTGGTCATGCGAGTGCGACTACTTCCAGCAGCAGCGCGCCTGCGCGCACACCATGGCGCTCGAGGTGCTGCTCGAAGGCATGGTTCCCCAGCACAGCCGCATGGTGGGAGTCGCCTAGCCCGTGGGGCGGGGGCGCTCCGCCCCGCCGATGGATCACAGCACGGATCCCAGGACGGATCGCAGTTGATCGCAGCAGAGAGGCCGGGCTACATGCCCGGCCTCTCGCGTGTCTCGTTGCCCGCCTCGCGCCCCGCTTCCCTCCCCGGGTGCGATCAGCCCTCGAAGCGGCGCAGCACCAGGACGGCGTTCTGGCCGCCGAAGCCGAAGGAATTCTTCACCACCGTGCGCACGTCCGCGCGGCGCGCGGTCAGCGGCACGTAATCCAGGTCGCAGGCCTCGCCCGGGTGCTCCAGGTTGAGCGTCGGCAGGATCGTGCCCGTGCGCATCGTCTGGATCGCCGCGATCGTCTCCACCCCCCCGGACCCGCCGAGGAGGTGCCCGATCTGGGACTTCAGCGCGGACACCGGGACCTCGTACACGCGCTCGCCGAAGACCGCCTTCAGTGCGCCCGTCTCCGCGACATCGCCCACGTCCGTGGCGGTCGCGTGCGCGGAGACGTAGTCCACCTCGTCCGGGCTGATGCCCGCGTCCCGCAGCGCCGAGCGCATCGCCCGCGCCGCGCCCTCGCCGTTCTCGGACGGCGCGACGAGGTACGCCGCGTCTGCGCTGACGCCATAGCCCAGGAACTCCGCGAGGGGCGTGGCCCCGCGCGCCAGCGCGTGATCGAGCGACTCCAGCACGAGGATCCCGGAGCCCTCGGCCGGCACGAAGCCGTCGCGATCGCGGTCCCAGGGGCGGCTGGCGTGCTCGGGATCGCCGTTGTGCGTGGAGGCCAGCGCGCGCATGGAGGCGAAGCCCGCGAGGCCGAGCTCGCACACCCCGGCCTCTGCGCCGCCCGCGATCATCACGTCGGCCGCGCCGCGCCGGATCACCTCGGCCGCGTCGCCGATCGCCTGCGTGCCCGCGGCGCACGCGGTGGCCACGGTGTTGTTGTAGCCGAGCAGCCCGAACTGGATCGAGATGTTGCCCCCGGCCATGTTGTTCAGCCGCTTCGAGATGTAGAACGGGTCGACCTTCATCCCGCCGCGTTCGAGGAGCGTGCGCATCGCCTCGTCGTCGTTCGGGATGCCGCCGCCGCCGTTGCCGATGACTACGCCCACGCGCTCACGATCGGTGTGGTCGAGGTCGAGCCCGGACTGCTCCAGCGCCATCCTCGTCGCGGCGACGGCGTACTGGGAGAAGCGCGCCATGCGCCGGCCGTCCTTGCGATCCATGAACTGCGTGTAGTCGAAGTCGGGGACCTCGCCGGCGACCTGGCACGGGTAGTTGGCGGGATCGGCCAGGGTCATGCGGCGGATGCCGGATCGCCCGGCGACCGCGTTCTCCCAGAACAGGTCCACGCCGACGCCCAGCGGCGTGATGGCCCCCATCCCGGTGACCACCACACGTCGACGCCCGGGGGGGTTCATCACGCTGCACCTCGTCTGGACACGCTGGATGCCGGCCGGCGCCGTCGATCCTACCGCAGGCCGAGGACGTGGTCGCCCGCAATGCCCAGGACGTGCTCTCGCGCCGCCGCCACCGTGTACAGGCTCCCCACCACGATCACCGCGCCCCGTTCGCCCGCCTGCGCGGTCGCGAGCTCAATGGCGGCGCCGATGCCGTTCGCGCGCTGCGGGAGCGCGCCCCGTTCGCGCACGGCGCGCACGAGATCCGCAACGTCCGCGGCGCGCTGGGTGGGCGGCGCGGTGACGATCACGTCGTCGTCCTCGCCGATCAGCGGCTCCAGGATGGCGGCGGCATCCTTGCCCGCGAGCATGCCGATCACCCAGATGCGGCGCCGGGGCACCGGCACGCCATCCAGCGCCTGCCGGAACCGCCGCGCCGCCAGCGGCGTGTGCAGCCCGTCGAGGATCGTGAGCGGGCGCTGGCGCACCACCTCGAACCGCCCGGGCATGCGCGCCGCCGCCACGCCGCGGAGCACGGCCTGCTCCGGCAGCACGGCACCCTGCGTCGCGCCGTCCCCGGAGGCGCGTGCGAACGCCTCCTCCGCCGCGCGCACCGCGGTCGCGATGTTCTCGGACTGGTGCGGCCCGATCAGCGGGGACTTCAGCCCGCGATACGTGCGCAGCGGCGTCCGCAGATCCAGCGTCTGCCCCTCCAGGCCGTGCGCCGTGACGTGCATCGCGCACTCGTCCGCGACCGCATGCAGCGGCGCCCCACGCTCCGCGGCGCGCGCGCGGATCACCTCGACCGCGCTGGCGCGCATCGGCGAGACGATGACGGGCGCATCGCCGGTGATGATGCCCGCCTTCTCCGCCGCGATCTCCGGGATCGTGTCGCCGAGGATCTCCGTGTGCTCCAGGTCGATTGGCGTGATCACCACGGCTGCCTTGCACTCGGCGGGCATCGCGTTCGTGGTGTCCAGCCGCCCGCCCAGGCCCACCTCCACCACCTGCCAGTCGCACGCGGTCTCCGCGCCGACCAGCCACGCCATCACCGTCAGCATCTCGAAGTACGACCAGCCCGCGGTGGCCGGGTCGTCCAGCAGCCGCGTCGCCGCCCGCGCGAAGGTCGCGTGATCGATCGGCTTGCCGTCCACGGCGATGCGCTCGCGCGCGGAATGCAGGTCCGGCGAGGTGATGAGGAGCGTGTGGGCGCCGGCCTCGCGCAGGATCGCCTCCGTGATCGTGGCGACCGAGCCCTTGCCCTTCGACCCCGCGACGTGCACGGCGGGACGCCGGTCCGGGCGCCCGTGCGCCTCCAGGTACGCGACGATGTGCTGCAGGTCCCAGCGCTTCGCCTCGGCGGCGCGGCCGGTGCGCTCGTAGCCGCCGTGCGCCAGCAGCCGGCGCATCACGTCCATGTACGCAGTGAGGTCGGCGTCCCCGGGCGCAGTGGTCACCGATCCCGCCTTCCCATCCCTCCCCGTCTCTCGCTCGGCCGGCGGCCGCCGCCGTGGCGGGCGCGGGAACCGGGGTGTCGAGTGTAATCTGAGCGGGAGATGACCATCGAACACATCCCACACGTCCCCGCCCGTCCCAGCCCGTGGCGTCCCGCCTCGCAGGTCCCCGATCACGCGCTCCAGGCGATCGACGGCGCAGAGGTGGGCAATGGCGTGCACCTCGCGATCGAGATCGGCCCGCGCAGCAACGTCGGCAGCGACTACTTCCGCGCGTTCCTGGACAGCCACTCCCTGGGCCGCACCGCGGAGCCCTTCCTCTGGGGGCTCATCAACCGCGGCAGCTTCCCCGGGTTCAACTGGGTGGAGGTCACCGGCTCCACCGGCCGCGTGCCCATGGAGAGCGGCGACGAGGTGCAGATCCCGGAGGGCATCGACCTCCAGGTCGTGATGGCGCTGGGCACGCTGGTGCCGGCGGGCGGCCACCTGATGATGGAGTACGACTCCCGTCAGCGCTCCCTGACGGCCCGCGCGCTGATGGCCAACGTCCCCCCCGTGGCGACCCCCCTCGGCGCGATGATGTTCGCCGCCGGCTGCGGCGTCGCCTTCACCGACTGGTACATCTCCGAGGGCGGACGCGAGGGCGCACGCAAGCTCCAGGGCTTCCGCGCGCTGGACGCCGCGCACGAGGAGCGCCGGGGGCGCGAGATGCTGCAGGCGCTCGAGGCGTTCATGCCCCGGGCGCGGGATCTGGACTGGGATGTCCAGGCGGCAGTCCGCCCGCTCGCCCAGGCGGCGATCACCGTCCTGCGCGAGCGCCTGGGCGTGCCGGACGGACCGATTGCCCCTCGCGGCGTTTGACCGGGCTTCCGGGCCGCGAATAGCATGCAGACATCCCCGGCTGGAATCTGACCCGCTGAGATCGCTGAACCACTGACTTCGGGCGCTGACCCTGCGTCGGGCGCCGAGGGTGTGTAGAACCGCACAGGTGCGCTGGCAGCACGGCACAGCACGGCACAGCGCGTAGCACTGCATAGAGGAGCCATCCATGCCGCAGACCCTCAGCGTGATCAAGGCCGACATCGGCGGATGGGTCGGCCATTCCGCAATGCACCCGGAGGTGCTGGACCTGGGCCGCGAGCGGCTGGCGCAGGCGGTGCAGAGCGGGCTGCTGATCGACGGCCAGGCGCACGCCTGCGGCGACGACATGTTCCTGGTGATGTCCCACGATCGCGGGGAAGACAACACCGAGGTCCACCAGTACGCGTGGGACACCTTCACCGCGGGCACGGAGATCGCGAAGAAGCTCAAGCTGTACGGCGCGGGCCAGGACCTGCTGGCGGACGCCTTCTCCGGCAACATCCGCGGCATGGGCCCGGGCTCGGCAGAGGTCGAGCTCGTGGAGCGCCAGTCCGAGCCGGTGATCGTGTTCATGGGCGACAAGACGTCGTCCGGCTCCTTCAACCTGCCCTTCTACAAGATGTTCGCGGACCCGTTCAACACCGCCGGACTGGTGATCGCCGACGCGCTGCACCAGGGCTTCGCCTTCGAGGTCCACGATCTGAAGAACCACAAGAAGATCATGTTCAACGCGCCCGAGGAGATCTACGACCTCCTGGTCTTCATCGGCTCCCCGGCGCACTACGCGATCAAACGCGTCGTTGCCCGCTCCACCGGCGAGGTGGCCGCCGTCTCCTCCACCGACAAGCTCTCGCTGATCGCCGGCCGCTACGTGGGCAAGGACGACCCGACGGCGATCGTCCGCTGCCAGAACTCCTTCCCGGCCGTGGGCGAGGTGATCGAGCCGTTCACCACCCCGTACATCGTCGAGGGCTTCATGCGCGGCTCGCACTACGGGCCGTGGATGCCGACCTCGGTGGCCGACGCCCACCCCGCGCGCTTTGATGGCCCGCCGCGCGTGGTCGCGCTGGGCTTCCAGCTCTCCGGCGGCAAGCTCGTGGGCCCGCGCGATATGTTCGACGACCCGTCCTACAACAACGCCCGCCAGAAGGCGAACGACATCTCGGACTTCCTGCGCCTGCACGGCCCCTTCGAGCCGCACCGCCTGCCGCTGGACGAGATGGAGTACACGACGATGCCCGCGGTCGCCGCGAAGATGGCGAACCGCTGGAGCGAGATCTAGCCGTCGCGCCGTCCGCGGGTGCTTGAACTGCGAAGGGGCCGTGCGGACGGCCCCTTCGCATCGAGCGATGCTCTGCCGATGAGGGTGGCGGCCACCTCTGCCCCTCCCGGCACGGGCGGGGTTCTGAAGAGGGCGGGGTTCTGAAGAAGATGTGGGGGCTGCGCCCCCACGCCCCGCGGAGGGGAAGGACGCTCAGACCCTCGCCCCGTTCGGGGAGAGGGCAGAGTGACGGCGTGCTGTCGGAGAAGGAGCGAACGATGTCCAACCCTCGAATGCTGCTCGCGACGGGCAACGCCGGGAAGGTGCGCGAGATCCGCGCCATTCTGGGTGATGCCGGGTGGGAGATCCTCACTCCCGCCGAGGCCGGCGTCGCCCTCGGCCCCGTCGCGGAGGGCGGACGCTCGTACGCCGAGAACGCGATCGCGAAGGCCGTCGCCGCCGCGAACGCGAGCGGGCTGCCCGCGCTCGCGGACGACTCGGGGATCGAGGTGGACGCGCTCGACGGGCGACCCGGCGTGACCAGCGCGCGCTACGGCGGACCCTCCATGCGCAACGACCACGACCGCAACGCGCTTATCCTGCGCCGCCTGGAGCGCGTGCCCGCGCCTCGACGCACCGCGTGCTTCCGCGCCGTGGTCGCGCTCGCGTTCCCCGGCGACCGCGTCTTCACGCGCGAAGGCATGGTGGAGGGGCGCATCGCGCTCGCGCCGCAGGGCGCCAACGGCTTCGGCTACGACCCGATCTTCCTCCTCCCCGACGGCCGCTCCATGGCCGAGGTCGGCGCCGCGGAGAAGGACCGCATCTCCCATCGCGCCCTCGCCCTCGCCGCCCTCCGCCCCCTGCTCGCGGAGCTGCGCGCGCAGGCGTAGCGCGCGACCCTCAGCCTGCGAACCGCCTCGGCGGAGCCGCGCGTGAGGGGGGCTGAGCCTCAGCCGGGGTGCTACTCCCTAGAACCGGAGCGGGCGGTCAAGCCCGCAGCGAAGCAAGGTAGGAGGACGAACGTATTCGTCCATGAAGCGATCGATGGGATCACGGAGCGAGGGCTCCGGAACAGCGGGCTAGGATACGTACGCTCGGGAGGGGCAGATGGGTGATTTTCTCGCGCTTGAGGCGTTCGTCACGCTCTATCTGTGGCTGGCGTGGGGTGGATACCTGGCGCTCAAACGTCGATGGCCATGGCCCGCGGGCATCCCTCCGATCGCCCTCACCGGATTCTTGGGTCTGGCAACTCGGCAAGTTCTGGCAACAGGCCTGCTCCTCATCGGTTTCGTCGCACTCACGCTAATCAGCTGGCTCAACGCCCGAAGAAGGGGCGCGGCGATCGACGCAGGAGCCCCGCCGTCTACGAAGACGTTGATGAAGCTCCAGCAGGCCTTCGACCGAGTTCAAGACCGTCGGCGTGGCAGCGGAAGCGCCACGATCGGAACATGGCTCCCCATCCGGCTGACGGTTGAGCGCGAGATCATCGCCACCCCGGACGAGGTGTTCTACTGGTTCAGTAATCCCGCGCGGTGGGCCGAGATCTCGGTCGGCGCCGGTGCGATCGTAGAGACGTCAGAAGGTGAATGGGGCGTCGAGTCTACCTACCAGTCCCAGTCGGAGATGATGGGTGCCCGGTGTTTCTGCCTCGGTATTGTGACTGAGTATGACCCTCCCTTCGGGTACGCGTCGCTTTCCGTCGGGGATCAAGGGCAAGTAGGCGAAGGCGGCGTTCACATACGCCCGAACGGCGAAGATCGAACACTGGTCACGATCTGGTCCCGCGCCGGACTCCCTTCGAGAATCTCGACCGCGATAAATCTGTTGCTTTGGCCTCTTCTGCGCCCGGCGATTCACCGGCACCTGCAGGAACATTTCGAGGTGTTGGAAAGGCGCATCGCTGCTGCGCGAGCGCGCTGAGGCGGGAAAGCCAGAGGGGTCTCACCCAGATCACTCCCGCGCGACGCCCCACTCCACCGCGTAGGCGGGTCGCCACGACTCACGGGTAACGAGGGTTTGCCTCTCCTCCGTCTTTCATCCTCATCGCTGGGTGCAGCATCGGCCTGGCCGGTGGGGTGCAACCGCCGCGCCGGGAAGGGGGCAGGGGGATGGGTCGCCCCGCGATCTCCTGGACGCCGCGCGCGCGCCCCGCGCGGTGGGGGTCAGCGCGCGAGGTAGACGTCGTAGCGGGCGGCGCGCCCGGGGATCTCGAGGTCGGGCGGTCGGATGCCCGCGATCTGCGGGGCGTGCACCGGGCGCTTCAGGATCACTCGACGGCGCGCCGTCGCCAGCGCGACCTCCAGCAGCGACACCGTGTCGTCGCCCGGCCCGAGCAGCCGGCGCAGGAGCTGCATCTCCTTCTTCGCCCGGGCCGCCTTCGTGCGCTCGGGGAACATCGGATCGACCAGCACCGCGTCCGGGCGTGCGTCCCCGGGGGGCCGCGCGAGCGCGGCCAGCACATCGCGCGCGTCGGCGACGCGCAGTTCGATGCGTGCGACCACCGACGCGAGCCCCGGCACCCCCGCCGCGCGGTCCAGGGCGTCCCGCAGCAGCGTGGCGACCACCGGCGAGCGCTCGCAGGCGATCACGCGGCAGCCGAGCGCCGCCGCGACCGCGCTGTCGCGGCCGAGGCCCGCCGTGGCGTCCAGCACCGTGGCGCCCGGGTGGCGCCGCAGGCCGAGCGCGGAAGCCAGCCGTCCCTCACCGCGCGCGCCCTGCCGCAGCCGCTCGCCCAGCCCGCCCCCGACCAGGTCGGCGCGAACGGCGCCGGGCGCGCCGGGCGCCGGGTCGAAGAGCGCCCAGCCCTCCTCGTCCAGCCGCAGCGCCAGCGTCCCCGGCTCGGCGCGGTCCACGAACGCCAGGCCCAGCGCGTCCGCACGTGCCCGCGCCGCCGCGGCGAGGCTCGCCGTAGAGGCGGTGACGACCACGCGGGTCGTACCGGAGGGAGCGGGGGCTGAGGCGGTCACGCCGCGATCGTAGTCCGTCGTACCGCCCGCACGCCGCCGCCACGCTGCCGCCCCCCCCGCCGCCCGAGTGGCCCGCGCGGGCAATACGGCCATGTTTCGGCTTACACTGGAACCATGCCGCACCCCGATCTCGAGTTCGAACTGCCTTCGGAGGCCCCGGCGCTCGTGGACCGCCTCGGGCGGCCGCTGCACGACCTGCGCATCTCCGTCACCGATCGCTGCAACTTCCGCTGCCGCTACTGCATGCCGCGCGAGGTCTTCGGTCCGGACTTCGCGTTCCTGCCGCGCTCCGAGATCCTGACCTTCGAGGAGATCACGCGTGTCGCGCGCCTTTTCGCCGCGCGCGGCGTCACGAAGCTCCGCCTCACCGGCGGCGAGCCGACACTGCGCGCCGATCTGCCCCGGCTCGTCGCGATGCTGCGCGAGATCTCCGGCGTCGAGATCGCCATGACCACCAACGGCACGATGCTGAAGTCGCTCGCCACGCGGCTGGCGGACGCCGGCCTCGATCGCGTGACCGTCAGCCTCGACTCCCTGGACGACGCGATCTTCCGCGACATGAACGACATGGACTTCCCCGTCGCGATGGTGCTCGAGGGCATCGATGCGGCGGTCGCGGCCGGGCTCGGCCCGGTGAAGATCAACGCCGTCGTGCGCCGCGGGGTGAACGATCACACGCTGATCGATCTCGCGCGGCACTTCCGCGGCACGCCGCACATCGTGCGCTTCATCGAGTTCATGGACGTCGGCAGCACGAACGGCTGGCGGATGGACGAGGTGCTGCCCGCCGCGGACCTCGTGCAGCGGATCCACGCCGTCTTCCCCCTCGATCCCGTCGGGTCGAACTACCCCGGCGAGGTCGCGCGCCGCTACCGCTACCGCGACGGCGCGGGCGAGGTGGGGTTCATCACCTCCGTGACGCAGCCCTTCTGCGCCACGTGCACGCGCGCACGCCTCTCCGCGGAGGGCTCGATCTACACCTGTCTCTTCGCGGCGGAGGCCGGCGCCGACCTGCGCGCCGCGATCCGCTCCGGCGCGACCGACGATGCCCTGGGCGCGCTCATCGACGCCACGTGGCGCGCGCGCGAAGATCGCTACTCCGAGCTGCGATCGGCATCGACCGCGGGTCTGCCTCGCGTCGAGATGTCATATATCGGCGGCTAGCCCGCGCCACGAACCCGCGGAGCCTGCGAGGACCGAACGTGACCAGCGATGCGCTCTCCCACCTCGACGAGCACGGGCACGCGCGCATGGTGGACGTCTCGGACAAGGACGTCACGCAGCGCGAGGCCACCGCTCGCGGTCGCGTGGTCCTGCTGCCGGGGACGCTGGCCATGATCGTGGAGGGGCGCATGCCAAAGGGCGACGTCTTCGCCACCGCGCGCATCGCCGGGATCATGGCGGCCAAGCGCACCCACGAGCTCATCCCGCTCTGCCACCCTCTCCCCATCTCCGGCGTCGAGGTGCACCTCGACCCCGGCGCGGACGGCGCGTCGGTGGAGATCGAGGCGACGGTCCGCGTCACCTCGCGGACGGGCGTGGAGATGGAGGCGCTGACGGCGGTCTCGGTCGCGGCGCTCACCGTCTACGATATGTGCAAGGCCGTGGAGCGCGGCATGTCGATCCAGGACGTGCGCCTCACCGCGAAGTCCGGCGGCCGCTCCGGCGACTACCGCGCGCAGTAGCGGGCGGGCTACTCGATTCGGTCGCTCTTTCGCAGGTTGTGCGCCGCGCAGAGGATGCGCAGGTTCTCCACGGTTGACGATCCCCCGCGGGAAAACGGGAGCTCGTGGTCGAAGTGCAGGTTGTCGGGGCTCCCGCAGAGCACGCACCGCCCGTTGTCACGGAGCCACACAGCCTGCTTCACCAGACTCGGAATCACCCGCGTACGCTCACCGGGGGGTGCGGGGCTCGCATTCGGTGTGGTCGTTTCGTCGGTTGCTACCAGGCGGAACTTGAACACATCTCGGGCACCCGATCGTGCGATCCAGGCGTGCGCGAGCTCGAACAACCCGTTGTAGACCCACACGCCGGGGTACAACTTCTCGTAGACGCGCACGGGGTGGCGGATCCCGGACATCGCGGCTTCGTAGAACTGGCCGTTCTGAGTCAACGAGCGGCCCTCTCGCATCGGCTGATCGACTGACCTGGGGTCCCGGATCGCCTTTGACCTCCGCGCGTCGTGGCCCTCGTAGATGACGACCTGGCCATCCTCGATCACTTCGTCCACGTAGGGCGCGTTCGGGCGGCGGCTCATCAGGACGACGCTGTGCCCGCCGTGGAGGCGGAAGTTCATTCCCCGCTGGAGGCTCGCCCCCTCCTCCCGGCACATATCGAGGTAGGGAATGACCTCACCCGGCCCGAATGGCATCGGCTGGTTGCTCGCTTCTCCGGGGGCGCCGGGTCAGGCCCGGCCGGAGGAAGTCCGGGTCCCACTGCTTGCACTGAGGAAATTACGTCATTGCGGCCGTATGATATGCGCACTTAACGCAGGCGGGACAACATGCAGGCAACTCGACAGCAGATCCTCGATTTCCTCCGTCAGCGCGGCGAGGGGAGCGTGCGGGACCTGGGGGCTCACCTGAACCTCACCCCCACGGGCGTCCGCCAGCACCTGGCGATCCTTGAGCGCGAGAGCTACGTCGTCAGCCGCGAGTTGCGCGGACACGTCGGCCGCCCGGCGCTCACCTATCGCCTGACCTCCACCGCCGAGGCGCTCTACCCGAAGTCCTACGGTGAGCTCGCCAGCGCCCTGCTGGAGTCGGCCCGCCTGACGCTCCGCGACGAGGAGTTCGAGCGCCTGGTGGATGGCGCGGCCGAGACGCTGGCCTCGCCCCACCTGCCCGTGCTGACCACGCTGCCGCTGGCCCAGCGCGTGGAAGCCGCGTGCAGCGCGCTGCGCCAGCAGGACGTCGTCGTCACCTGCGAGCCCGACGGCAGCGGCGGCTTCGTGCTCATCGAGCGCACCTGCCCGTTCCGCGACGCCGCCAGCCGGCACGTCACGGTCTGCGGCATGCACGAGGCCCTGATCGGCCGGCTCGCCGGGATGAAGGCGACGCTCGTCTCCACGCTCGCCAGCGGCGCGGATCGCTGCGTGTATCACCTCGTGCCGGCAACCGTCGGGGCCGATCGATCGGCCTGACCGATCGCCCCCGTACCGGCGCACCCCTTCTGCACGCCCGCACGCCGATCGACGCCCGCGTTCGCGCTTCGCTATCATGACGGCGCCTCCCCGGGCGGGGATTCCGGAACGACT
>Ga0172380_10004263_pt1 | contig 18546 bp, 20 predicted proteins | sample Leawe162metaG_FD_119747 | JGI IMG/M metagenome (GOLD analysis project Ga0172380, IMG submission 119747) | Leachate microbial communities from a municipal landfill in Southern Ontario, Canada - Leachate well 162 metaG | ecosystem: Engineered > Solid waste > Landfill > Unclassified | place... | reverse complement strand
TTCGAACAGGTCAGGAGCGAGGCAAGCCCGAGCCGCTTTTCTGAGCGGCGAGGGAGTAGGCGAGCGTCGTTAAGCATCCGGGGGATGCTTAACGCTGACCCAGGACAAGTGAGCTTTTCGGAAGAAAAGCGAGCGCGAAAATCCCCGCCTCTCCGCGTACAAAATAAAACAACCAATTTGGTGAACTGTACCCCAAAAAGTGGACACGAAATGAATTGTACTCCAAAGCATTTCTGGCGCTTCGCGCCAAATCTGTTGATTTAAAGATTTTAAGTGATATCAATGAGATTGTTAAACGACGTGAAAGTAAACGGAAAGAAATTGTTGTTTCTAGGCAGGTAGATAATTGGGTTAAGCTTTATCCCACTAGCGATATTGATGCGGAGGATGCTAAAAAAATTTTTGAGTCAAGATATGATAAAATTAGAAAGTGTGAGATAGAATGGGAAGGGGCTCAGAAAAAAGTTGATAAGATTCATAAATATAGCCAGCAGGAGGGTAAGGCCTGGCAAAGATTGCTTAGTTTAAATGAAGAGATAGAAGAATTAGGGCAGGATAGTAATAATCAGGAACAAAAGATAGAAATTTTAAAAAAGATTGATAAAGAGAGAGATTTGATCAAGAAATTTGAAGAAGAAATTAATAATGAGCTAGAGCTTGACGATGAAATGGTGAGGGGGGAGACCTAGATAGTATGCTGACTATTTTTGACTATTAAACCTTATTTTTGCATCACCGCGCTCCCTTTCTTATAGATGGTGATTTGAAAGTTTTCCTCATTTTTTCATAATAGTTTAATAGTTTGGCGACCGGTGTCGCTATAATTAAAATAATTTAATTTTGAGCTCTTTATTCGGTTCGCCGCTTGCTCTGAGTTTATTAAGCTGTGTTAAAATTTCCTCTATTTCTTGAGGCTCGGTCAGATCTTCAAAAGGATTAAATTTTAGTAATTGTTCAAGTTGATGTTCGCCCTCATTTTGTCCGGTTTCTAAATTCCATTGTTCTGCCATGACTTCTAAAGCCTGATCGGTTCCAATTTTAGGCAGATCGGAGGCTTGGGCCACCAAAACTATTTTTCCTAGCCTGGCGACCGGGCTATTATATTTGCTCATATAGTTTAATTAATAAAAAATTATTTTGATTTTATTGTTGGCTCTTTTTTCGCCCTCATTTTGTTCATTGTAGGTGGTTATTGCCTCTTCAATATTATTAATTTCAGCGGCGTTTAGTCTGCTACGGGAAATGTGGATAGATTCAATAAATGAGGCCCGCAGTGGCCAGTGATATTGGGCCTCTAAATAGCCCGATCCCCAGGCACTAGGACACGAGGCTTGCTCCATTCTTTCTGCATAATGAAATTTTTCCAGACTGGTGAAATGAGGCTTGATAGCGGGACTGGGAGGGACTTTATCCGCCATTTCTAGAGAGTCTTCAAAAGTTACGGTTGTTTGTTTAGCTATTTTATCTTTTTTAAATTTTACATGTATTTTCCCATAACGAATGACATTGGAGTTTGTGGGGTAGGCCACAGTCGCACCGACTAACCCATGCTCATTATCGGACAAATAGCCATAATTTGGCCTGACGGTTTGGCCTTTAGTTTCGTCGCTCTTATAGTTAAACATTCTTTCTTCTTGTTGGGCTCGATAATGAGGATCAAGAGTGCCGGCACTGGAATGAGTTTCAAACTGCGTTTTAAAACGACGGTCTTGTAAAACATTTTTTAGAGTTTCAACGTTTATGGCTTTAAAATAGTGGGCTTGAGCGGTGACCTGTTCTAATTTTTCTTGAGCGGCTCTTTGCGCTTGTTCCAGGCTGGTATTTTTTTCTAGCGCTATTTTAACATAATTTAATAAATTTTTTTGTTCGGCGTGTCGGATATTTTCCTTAATTTTTAGCAGTACTCTATTAGGCAGCTTTAAATCAGCTGTATCCAGTTGTTCTAAATATTCTGTAGTCACTTTTTGTTCTCGAGCTTCTTTAAATAAGGCAGGTAGACGTTTTAAATTTGCCTCCCAGCTTTCGGGATGATAGGAGAGCTCGGCCATAAATCTTTCCAGTCCTAGCTCTTCTAGGCCGGTCGGTATTTCTTTAAACAATAAACTTAGTTGTTCTTGGCGGGCTTTTTTAAAAACAGTATTAAATCTAAATATTAAGTAAGGAGCGATTTTTTCTATGGCGGTTTTAAATATTAAGAGCTCGGCGGCGTTTAGCTGCTTAGTCTCTTCGGGATAACCATAATATATTTCAATCAGGGTTTTTTCAAGTGTCTGAACATCGCCGGTAATTTTTTCCAGTAGCTGCTCATATTGCTGAGGGGCCAGCTTAAAACTGTGGCGTCTAACGAATAGATTAATGGGATCGCTGGATGATAAATCGGCAATTATTTCTTCTTTAGTGCTGCCTAATTTTTCTAAATTTTTCTCCGATTGCAAATATTGGTAAGCACCATACTGTTTAAAATTTTCAATTAAAAACTTTTTTTCTTCTCCCTTAAGATTAAGCCAATCTAATTTATCAAAAACTTCCGACGGGAAGTTGCTGGTTAGCGTTTTAATTAGTTGGTCGTGTTCGTCCGGGGGGAGCTGGTCGTAGTAATTTTTAAATAGCTCTAGGGACAACAATATTTTCCCCGGGTTATAGATTTTATATGAATCAAAAAGGGGTTTTAATATTTTTTCTTGCTCTGAGTCAGGAAAATCTTTAATATTATATTTTGCTAGATATTCGCAGGCCCCTCTTTTTTGGTACGTTTCCTCCACTATTTTTACTTGATCGGCAACGGAAAAATCAGATTTTGAATAAGGGGAAACAGCGGCTAGCAAATCAAGATTACCGGTAAAGGTCGATATAATTTCTTCGGGAGTTAATGAATCAGCCTTGGCTTGTTGGTATATTTTATGGGCAATAGTGGATACCTCATTATTCTTTAAAAATTCAGCGGGTAGCATCTTATATTTAGCCAGGGCTTCTTGCCAGGGAGTATGGCCGCTAGAGCGAGGGCCTCTTAATATTTTTTCTAGGTCGTCTTCAATAGCCGAAAAAAGTTGTTTTTCCTGGTTTGGTCTCTCGGAATCCAGGATTAAATCCTGGTGTTCTAAACTTGTAGGCATATTTTGATTTTTTTATTACTAATATCAGGGCTAACTTCTTGCTTGGAATTATTCTACAGTTATTATACATCAACACTTTTGAAAGATGAAGACTCGGGCATATAAATACCCTAGACATAAGCAAATTTTTCTTCTATAGTTGGCTTAAATTCTTATTCCAAAGGGCAACATTATCTAATAGCTAAATAGAGTTAAACGCTCAAAGTAAATTTAGGGAAAGATCTAAAACATCCGATCTCCTCTTATTGTAAAAATAATACATAACTTGACTTAAGATAGTTATGGGTATATACTCATAATAGACAATAGATTAGAAAGGTCGTATTGTCCCTTATTAATCATTTTAAAATATAAACATATGCCTAAATTAGATGGCGCTGGCCCTAGGGGTCAAGGGGCGGGATCGGGCAGAGGAATGGGTAACTGCGGAGCTGGCCCAGGAATGGGCTTTGGTGGTGGCCGAGGAAGGGGCCAAGCTTGTTGCAACGGTTTTGCTCGTGGACCCCGAAACTTTATTTCCGCTAAGAACGAATTAGACTCTTTAGAACTTAGAGAGAAGGCTCTAGAAGCAGAGTTAACAATAATTCGTGAGGAAAAGTCCGCTCTTAAAGCATCAGAAAAATAAAAGAAGGCTTGGGAACCGGCCTCTTAAGTAAGAGGTCGGACAGCCTTCTTTTATAGAGATATCTTAGCAAATTTGCTATAATTTGAATATATATGACTAGACCAAGGCTCAATCGAAAAATAGGATTTAATCCAGCAGTAACTTATTTTAAACCTCAAGGAATACCTATGAGGAATTTGGAAATTGTAGAACTCACTACCGAAGAAATGGAGGCTTATCGTTTGCGTCATAGTTATGGTCTTGATCAAAAACAAGCCGCTGAAAAAATGCACACTTCAGCTAGCACTTATCAAAGAATATTGTATTTAGCTTATGAAAAAATAGCAGATGCTCTTGTTAATGGTAAGGCCATTAAGATAATTAAATAGTCTTAGTAATTAATTTTAAATTTATGACAGGATTTCACGCCAACATTGAAGAAGCTACTTTAGATAACAATTACTTTCGTAAAGTCTTATACTCAGGCCAGCATAGTCAATTAGTTTTGATGTCGTTACGTCCAGGAGAAGATATTGGCTCAGAAATTCATGCCGACAATGACCAGTTCTTTCGTTTTGAAAAAGGACAGGGGAAATGTATAATTGACGGCCACGAATATTTGGTACAGGATGGCTCAGCCGTAATTATTCCAGCCGGAGCAGAACATAATATTATTAATGTTTCGGAAACGGAAGATTTAAAATTATATACTATTTATTCTCCGGCTCATCATAAAGATCAAATAGTACACACGACTAAAGAAGAGGCCGAAGCCGCTGAAGAGGAGTTTGATGGTCAGACAACGGAATAAGTCGTCTTAGTGGATAGCCTGGAATCTGGAAAGTCTAATTTTTTTCTTCCAGCTTTATTTCTTCTACAATTTTTTTGGTAGATTTATAGAAACCCATCGCCATAAAAATAATCCAGCTACCAATAACAATACCGAGCACGTTAAGAAGATAAACGTGAAGAGCTTCTTGAAATATTATAAAATTTTGAACAGATAAGGCTAAGCCCATGACCGTTAGCGGCGGCAGCAAAGTGACGGTAATGGCTACACCTGGCAGGGAACTATTTAAATCTTTCTTAACCCAGGTAAAGCTACCAGCCGCCCCAGCTGCGATAGGAATAAGAAAGGCGGTGTAATCTACGGCTTTCATTATTTCAATGAGACTAATTTGGTCTAGAGAAAAATTAGCAATGAGACCTAGTATATATGAGACAATTAAAGAAACTAAAGCGGAAACTATAAAAATTCTGATTGATCTAAAAAATACTTTTAAATTGAAAATAGTAAGTGACAAGGAAATTGACAGAATCGGAGATAAGAGAGGGGCAACTAGCATACCGCCGATAGTCAGGATAATATTATTTTTTAATAAACCAATAGTCACGATAAAAGTGGAGAGCACTATAAGTAAATAAAATCCCGCCTTCAAAGAAGAGGAGTCTATAATTGTTTTACATAATTCATCACGTTCGTTTTTACTGGCTTCTAAGGAGTTGCTGTGATTATTACTAAAAATGAGGTTTTTTAAATTAAACATATTTATATAATATTTTTCTTTTATTCTATCATTTTTACTGAAAATAAACAAAAAACAACAGTTCTTCTTAATATAATTAAAAACAACCCCTTTTTTGGGGTTGTTAATGTAAATTTGACTTATTTGTTTAATTTAACGCTGGATAAGTACCCGATGATACTTCCGATACCTAGGGGTACCGAAATCCAGAATAAAATCATGCAGATGACAATAAATGTTTGGCCGAAGGGAAGAAAGAAAAGGAAAGCTCCGGCTACTAACTCAAAGATATTTTTTATCTTACCCGTTAAACTAGCTTGAGTAGCCATGGTGAAGGGCAGTTTCTTAATAATTAATTTGATTCCAGTGATTATTATTAAAATACCCTCTATACATAGTATCGTCAAGAAGATTGAAGGGGGTAAATATCTAGAGCCAAGAGTTAAGAAGGGGGCCGCTAGTAAGGCTTTATCGGCAAGCGGGTCCAGAATTTTACCTATCTCGCTAATTTCATCCAAGGCGCGGGCGGCAGGCCCATCTAGTAAGTCTAATAGACTAGCAACGAGGAAAAGTATAAACGCCAAGGAAATAATTGCTATAGTTAATGTGGCCGCCAGATAAGTGTGGATGAGTAAGAGCAAAAATATAATAATTGCTAGGAGAAGACGAATGACCGATATTAAGTTAGCTACAGTTTGTGTGTAGTTTCTAATTATCAATGGTGCAAATATTTTTTCCCACCAGTAGAGATTAGCGGGGTAACGTTGACGGACGTCATTAGCATAGGCTTTGATATGTGATTCTAACCACCTATCTTTTACCTTGTTGATATAATTGACGTATTTAAGCGACCATATTTTGGGAGCTAGTAGTTCTTTGTCCATTATTGCCTCCGCAATTTTGAAAGTACTTATTTAAAATTATATTTATTCTTATATTGCATAATTTTCTATGTTATGTCAACATATATTTAAATATACATTTGATATGAATTATCGTAAATATACTAATAGGTCGCTGCAAAACTTAGTTTCAATTCCTTTTATTTGGTTGCCTTTGCCATTTCTGATCATGTTAGATATTGTTGGTTCTGTTTATCAGGAGGTTTGCTTTCCTCTTTATGGTTTGGAAAAAGTTAAACACTCTGATTATATTTTAATTAGAGATAGAGCGAAGTTAGATTATCTGACGACAGTGGAAAAATTTAATTGTATGTACTGTGGTTATGGTAATGGTGTGTTATTGTATCTGAAAGAGATTGCTGGCCGTACAGAAAAATATTGGTGTGGTATTAAACATCAAAATAAACCGGGATTTGTGGCTCGTCCTGATCAAATTGCGGCTGACTATGCGGAATTTGGGGATGAAAAAGATCTTAAGGACAAATATGGCGAACACCATGGTTATTAAACTTTGTTTGTAATATTTTATAAAACAAGAGCGACTTGAGGTCGCTCTTTTGCTTCTGTTGTTTTGAGGAATGTTAGTGGAGCATAGCGCGAAAAGCGGCGGTTTCCCTCAGGCCTGTCTCTATGGGTTGAATTATTTTATTTAGTAGTACAGAGTTATTTGATAGTCCGGCCTTTTGCCCGGCTTGGCGAGTTTTCTGGCATAGATATTCCAGCTGAGCTGATAATCTAACGGTGCTTTCCACGAACAATAAATAAATAATTTCTGGTTCTTTTTTTATATTTAAAGAAATTTTCCTGTGTTTAGCAGCTTTCAGAATATGAATATTAGCGGCTGTTATAGCACCATTTTTTAAGTCTTCTAACCAGTCTCTAGTATCGTCGGAAAGTTGTTTTGTAGCGAGAGCCCTTCTAAAGAAGTTCAAGACTGAGTGAATTTTTTTCATTTCTACTTCTGGATTAATAAGAAACATAACAGCTATTGGGCCTAAACTAAGAGCTAAAGATTTTTTTGATAAGTCAGTTAAATTTTTAAAATTAGGTAAACGAGACGGTAAAACAATATTGTTGTCTTGTATTTTTAATTTTGGCTGACTAAGTTCTTGGCGATTAGCATTATCTAATTCATTGTTAATTTTGTTAAATAATTTATAAAATTTTGACGGTAAATTTAGACGATAATAAATTTCTAGATATTGACGGTAATAGCTATTAGCATTGGGCAGGAGTTTAGCTTGTCCGGTCCCGTCTAGAAAATCATCATAAATATTTAAAGATCGCCACAAATAAAGATTAGCTTGTCCCAAACTTTTTATTTGAGATAATTTTATTTTTTTTCTATCTTGAGGCGATAGCGAAGTAATAAACCACTGTGGCCAGAAATAAACTTTTTCTTTTACCATTTTGTTAAATATATTTATTTAATTATTTGTTTGGAGTGTTTATATTATGACGGGGCAGGGAAATCGTAAATTGACTACCTTGCCCTAATTCACTAGATACGGTAATTATACCGTCGAAATCTTTTTCTACAATATTTTTAGTTGAGGACAATCCTAGACCTAGGCCACGGCCAGCCGTTGATTTTGTACTAAAAAAAGGAGCAAAAATTTTCGTTAAATTCTCAGGGCTAATGCCATCGCCCTCATCTGCTACAGTGATGATTATTTGTTTTTCGGTTTGCTTTAGTTCTATTAATATTTCTTTTTCTTTATTATTTTTTTCTTCTTCGCCGGCTTCAATGGAATTAGCTATAAGATTCATAATAATTTGTCCAAATTTTACAGCATCACCATATAAATAAACATTGTTATTACTAATGAAATTAATTTTGCTCTGGGCTTGTCTGGATTTGTAGGTTAAAATTTCTATAATTTGTTCAATTTCTTCGTTAACGTTGAAACTAGTATAACTATTTTGGCGTTGAATTTGTTTTTTAATACAGCCAATTAGCCCCTCCATTTTATGAGTGGCTGATAGCGCTTGGCTGAGATAGGATTTGGTGTTGATAATTTTATTGTCTGTATCGCTTTTAATTTGTTCTAGATTAAGAGACACGGCTGTTAGAGGATTTATTAAATCATGAAAGATGCCGGAAGAGAGGCGCCCAAATTCAGCTAGGCGGTAAAGCTGATTAATTTTTTCCGCTTCGGCTTGACGTAATTGTTGAGTTCTAGTCGCCACTTTAATTTCCAGAGAATCACGTTCTTGGCGTAAGGCTTGTTCACTATTATGCGCTTTAGTAAGAGCTCGATTATTTTCTCGTGCGAAAAACCAGGCAATGATGGCTATGATAATTAATAAAATGGCATTAGCGATAGCATCACCGATTTCGCGATTTTGATTATGCCAGCTAGAATCTATGGGAATTATATTAGAGCTCTGTAGGGCGGTCAGAATAATCATCGTTAGGCCAATAATGGTGGTACTAATTAGAATTAATTGATCGCCTAATAAAATTCCCGACAAGGTAATTATCAATACAGCCAGTAAAATTGCTGCCGGCAAATCAGAGCCCCAGATTAATAGACAATAAAATAAAGGCAGGGAATAAAGACTCACTAATAACCAAGCAACTGTTTTTATCTGGCCACGACGTGATAGCCAGAGAAAAAAAGAAAACACAGTGAGGATGCTTAAGGTGTACATGATTGGCATACCGTTATCGTCGGGGCGAGTTAAGATGTCTGATAGACGGATTAAATTTAAAATTATGAAACCGCCAATGGAAAATAATAATAGAATATTTAATATTAATTCCCGTCGCCTTAATTCTTCAGTCATTGCTCGTGAAGGTAATATTTTTTTCATGACCTGTTTAGCGTACTTTATTATATTGCTGGTCATAATTTATATATTTTTAGAAAAAACACTTCTTATAAAATTTTTATAAGAAGTGTTAATGATCTTTAGTCTCGCCAGGGAATACCCGGATTGAGAGCAAGAGCCAAAATCATGGCTGAGAGCGACATTAGTTTTGATACTGTAAGATTAGTTTTCTTTTTGGAATTTTTAGACATAAATTTAAAATTAAGATAATTTTAATGGTGATATCGACTTTTAGTCGCCAGAATTATTAGACGGCTTATCACTCTTTTATAATACTTGAATAATACTGAATAAAATTTAAAATTTTTCTAAAACTATTTTTTATTTTTCTTCGTCAATCTTATAACCGCGATTGGAAAATGTAAAAATAAATTTATGACGATCGTTTCCCAATTTACGACGTAGACTGCGGATGTGGACTTCAATCGTGTTAGAAAAAGGGTCAGCATTTTCATCCCAAACATGTTCTATGATTTTTTGACGAGACATGATTTGTCCTTTGTTTCGTAAGAGATATTCTAAGAGAGCAAATTCCTTTGTAGATAAGTTTATTCTTTTGTTATTTTTTAGGACTAGAAATTTATCGGGATCTAGTTCAATATCGCGAAATTTTAAAATATGTCCCTGCCAAATCTCAGGGCGACGAGTAATAGCTTTAATACGAGCCAGTAATTCTGAAGTGGCGAATGGTTTAGTTAGATAATCGTCAGCCCCTATATTTAAAAGATCAACTTTATCGTTTATTTCTGATCGCACTGTAAGTATCAAGATCGGAGTGCTTATATTTTCTTGGCGTATTTTTTGCGTTATTTCTCGGCCGCTCAATCTGGGTAGATTATAGTCCAAAATTATTAAATCATAATCATTAGTGCTGGCCAGTAGATAGCCACGCTCACCGTCTTCAGCAACATCAAAGACATGACCATCAGCTTTTAAGCTTAAATTTAAGGCGCGTCTTATGTCATCATCATCTTCTACTAATAAAATTTTCATAATCTTAAAATTTATGCCTACTTTTATTTTAACGTAAATTTTGCTTGAAAACAAACATTAATATTATAAATGATGTTAGATAAAATAAAATTAAAATTTTTCTAAATAAAAAATAAAGTTATTTCCCATTCTTGCCTTTCCCCTCTAATCGCGTTAAGATTATATGGATAATGTTTGCCGTTTTGACTGAGAAAACAGCTTTTTATGAGTTCTAAAATATTCAATATTATTAAGAAAAATCGCCTGATTGAGTCTTTGCGACCAAAAAACTCCGATCCTTTTTTAGTTAAAGAAGGGCGTTTTTCTTTTGGCAATCTTAAGGACTCTTCTTATTACACTAACTGGACCGAGGAAGCTTATTTGGCTGATACCAGCCATAAAGAAATGGTCAGTCGTTCTTTTGATTTTCGTCGTTTAAAGTATGTATTTTTTGTCGTCATTTTGGCTTTAGGAACTTTAGCGGGTAGAGCTTTCTGGTTGCAAGTCTCTCGTAATGATTATTATAGTTTGTTGGCCGATAGCAATCGCTTGCGTGTAGAAACGATTGAGCCTAAACGGGGAATTATTTATGACAGTGCCGGTGAACCTTTAGTGCGAAATAAAGCGAATTTTGTTTTATCTTTTCGTCCGATTGATTTGCCGCGTGATGAACTAGTGCGTGATGAATTATTACGTCATATCAGTTTAATTTTATCGGGTGAAATTACTAACCTGGGTAATGTTCCGGCGCATTCTCGCTCAGTCGACCAAATAACCAGCTCTGCTACGCCTGGACTGGAAGTGAGCAGTGATAACGCTCTTTTTTATCAGTTTAAAGAAGCTTTATCAAAAATTACAGTCGGCTCCCTGGAATCATACCAGTCAGTTTTTGCTGAAGATAATATTGACTATGATAAAGCGATGCTCATTGCTTTAGAATTACCGCATTGGCCGGGAGTCTTTTTATCTACCAAGATAAGACGTGAATATTTAGAGCCAACCGCAATTTCCGGTACTCCCGCGGTTTTAGGCGAAAGCAGTTTTAGCCATATCTTGGGCTATACCAGCAAAATTAATGAAGAAGAAATGGCGACTCTAGATGATAATTATTCGCCGATTGATTATATCGGTAAGACTGGATTGGAAGCTTCTTGGGAAACAGAATTAAAGGGCGAGCCCGGTCAAAAAAATATTGAAGTGGACGCTTTAGGTCGCCAGAAAAAAATAATTAATGAAGTGCCGGCGCAGGATGGCGTTAATCTGCAGCTTGCAATCAACGGTGCCTTACAACAAAAAGCGGAAGAAGTGGCTAAGTCTTATTTGGAAAAAATGAAATTGAAGCGTGCTTCGGTAATTATCATGAATCCCAATAATGGGGAAATAATGGCTTTAGTTAGTTTGCCAGCTTATAATAATAATCTTTTTGCTACCGGTATTAGCCAATCAGACTATAGTAAATTTTTAAATGACCCTGATCATCCGCTTTTTAGTCGCGCCGTGAGCGGAGAATTTCCTTCGGGTTCTACTATTAAGCCAATTTTTGCGGCTGGTGCTTTAGAAGAAGGAATAATTACCGCAGTGACCAGTGTTGTAAGTACTGGCGGATTGCGTATCGGTGAGTGGTATTTCCCGGATTGGAAGGCGGGCGGTCACGGTATTACTAATGTGAAAAAAGCTTTAGCGATGTCCGTTAATACTTTCTTTTACTATATTGGTGGTGGTTATGGTGATTTTAAAGGATTAGGCGTGAGTGGTTTAGTTAAGTATGCCAATCTTTTTGGCCTGGGCCAGGTAACGGGAATTGATTTGCCGGGAGAGCGACCGGGCTTTGTCCCGACTGCCGCCTGGAAAGAGGAAGTTAAGCAGGAGCCTTGGTATATAGGCGATACCTATCATTTTGCTATTGGTCAGGGTGATGTTTTAGTGACACCTTTGCAGGTAGCAGTTTACACGGCGGCGATTGCTAATGGCGGTATTTTGTATCAGCCGCATGTAGTTAGTAAAATTTTAAATAGTGATAATAGCGTTAAGCGGGAAGTTAAGCCGCTGATAGTGCGTCGTGATTTTATTGACCCCGCTAATTTAAAAATTGTTCGTGATGGTATGCGAGAAACGGTGACTATTGGAAGCGCCCGCTCTTTATTGTCTTTACCCATAGCTATGGCAGGAAAAACTGGTACTGCGCAATGGTCCACTAAAAAAGAACCGCACGCTTGGTTTATTGGCTTTGGCCCTTATGATAAGCCTGAGCTAGTGATTACGGTCTTAGTGGAAGAAGGAGTCGGCGGGGAAGTAAGTGCCACTCCGATTGCGCGTGATATTTTGAATTGGTATTATAGTACCAAAAAAGACTAAATAATTTTGACAGTTATATGGAGCATTTACCCTTGCCTTTACATTTATCTATTCATTTTATTCTAGCCGTTTTAGTCGGCTGGTTACTAGGTCGTCGTTTTAATAAACCGGTCTTAGGAATTATTGCCGGATTATTAGGAGGGTTTTTTATTGACTTAGACCATGTTTTAGAATATTTTTTAGTGTTTGGTCCACATTTTAATTTAGTTTATTTTCTAGACGGAAGACAATTTTTAGCTAGCAATCAAGTCCATATCTGGTTTCATGCTTGGGAATATGCGCCGATATTATTATTGTTGGCTTGGCTGTTACGGAAGAAGAAGGCAGTGATGGTTTTTATTCTAGTTTTAACGGTTGGTGCTTTAGTTCACTTGGCGAGCGACTGCGTTATTAATCAGTATCCGCCTCGTAATTACTCTTTATTATATCGCTGGCGTGTTAATTTTTCTGTTGATCAGATATTAAGCCCAGAACAATATCAGGAATTTCTGAATCAAAAAAAATATTTTGATTCGTAATTTTAGCTAAAGTTTCTACTAATTATAGTAAAAAAGCCTATTTGTTAGCACTCTCTTGACTTGAGTGCTAACTTTGTTTATAATACTTTATATGATGAGTGATAGAAAAAAGTTTCTCTTAGAAACAATTGTCAAAGAATATATAAAAACTGCCCAGCCGGTTTCTTCTGGTATGTTGGTCAGTAAATATAAGTTAGATATTTCGCCCGCTACGGTACGGAATGAAATGATGGAGTTGGAAGAAGAGGGCTATATTCATCAGCCCCATACTTCCTCTGGGCGCATACCCACTGAAGCTACTTATGAATTATTAATTGGAGAACTTAAGGCGGGGAAGAGTCGTAAGCGTTTAAAAGAGTCGGAAATAAAATTATTAGAACAAGTTTTTAAACAGGAGGAAATGGCCTACAAGCAAACAGCTAAAGCCATTGCGGAATTTTCCGGTTCCGCCGTTTTCTGGGCCTTTCATAAAAATGATTTGTATTATACCGGTTTGTCTAATTTGTTTGCTCAACCGGAATTTCGTGAGACCGCTGCGGTTTGTGATGTGTCTGGTGTAATTGATCGCATGGAAGATATTATTGATACGATGTTTGAAGAGTTTAGCGATGGTACCCAGATCCTTGTCGGTTCTAACAATCCTTTTGGTAATTTTTTAAGTGCGGTGATTGTAAAATATAAAAATAATAATCAAGATGGAGTATTTGGTATTTTAGGGCCCCTCCGTATGGACTATGGTCGTAACCTAGCCTTAATAGAATTTATTAAAGAAAAGTTTGAATAAATATGAGTAAAGAAAAAAATAAAAATCAAGAAGCACGGCCGATTGATGACTTACTTATAGAAATAAAACCCGGCATTTACCATCATTTTAAGGGTTCTGACTATAAAGTAATTTGTGAGGCGCAGGATCATAATAGTCAAGAAGCGATAGTGGTCTATGCCCCCGTTGCAGGCGGTAATTGTTGGACAAGATCTAAAGCTGATTTTTTAGCTGAAGTAGAAGTTGATGGCGAAAAAAAGAAACGTTTTGAATTTTTACGTGAAGAAGAACAGGATTCTTGGGAGAATAAGTATCTTCGTGCCTTGGCTGACTATCAAAATCTTTTAAAACAAACAGCTAAAGACCGGGAAGACTTTGTGAAATATGCTTTGGATGATTTTCTTCAGAATATTTTACCGATTTATGATCATTTAAAACTTTCAGTAGCTGGTTTAAGTGAAGAAGAGAGTAAAAATGCTTGGGCGCAGGGAGTTACTCACGTTTTAAAACAGTTTAGCGAGGTTTTGTCTCAGCATGGCATTGAGGAAATAAAAACTGTGGGCGAAAAGTTTGACCATAATACTATGGAGGCGATTGATGGCAGCGGTGAAACAGTTAAACAGGAAGTAATGCCCGGCTATAAATTAAACGGTAAACTTATTCGACCGGCCAAAGTAACAGTAGAATAAATTATATATTTATTGTAGAAATACTATTTTTGAGCGACTTTTTTCCGCAGGAAAAATCCGGAGTGAAAAAATAGTATTTCTATAATGAATAAAATGTTTGAACGATTTTTTCCGCAGGAAAAATTTGGAGTAAAAAAATGTTATTCTTATAATAAATAGTATATTTGAACGACTTTTTTCCGCAGGAAAAATACGGAGTGAAAAAATAGTATTTCTATAATAAATAATATTAACTATAAAAATATGTCATTAATTAAATGGACACCATTTTTCCCGGAGTTTGAAGACATGGACAAGAATTTTGAATCCATGTTGCCATCCGTCCAGGGCAATCAGTTCGGTTTTACGCCGGCAGTTGATATGTATGAAGATAAAGATAATGTCGTAGTTGAAACTCAATTAGGAGGTATTGACCCTGATAAAGTAGATATCTCTATTGAGAATAATGTTTTAACTTTAAAAGGTGAAAGTGAAAAGAAAAGTGAAGTTGAGGAAAAAAATTATTATCGCAAAGAAATTCGTCGCGGCTCCTTCTATCGCTCTATCCCACTGCCAACTAAAGTAGATGGCGATAAAGCTAGCGCGGTGAGTGAAGGAGGCTTGTTAAAAATCAGTATCCCTAAAGCGGCTGAAACAAAACCAAGAACTATTAAAATACAAACTAAAAAATAAATAAATAAATAATAAATAAAAAATATGTCTAAGATTCTAGGAATTGATTTAGGGACAACTAATTCCGCCATGGCAATTATGGAGGGCGGTGCCCCGAAGATCGTAGAAAATATTGAAGGTAATCGTACCACGCCTTCAGTAGTAGCCATGTCTAAGAGTGGTGAACGTATTGTTGGTCAGTCTGCTAGACGCCAGGCCGTTATTAATCCGGAAAATACCATTTATGCTGTAAAGCGTTTAATTGGTCGTCATTTTAATGAGGAAGAAGTACAGCGCGACCTAAAAACCGCTCCTTATAAAATTATACAGGCGGGCGAAGGTGTAAAAGTAAAAATGGGTGATAAAGAATATTCTCCGCAAGAAGTTTCGGCGATGATTCTATCTAAAATGAAAGCTGACGCAGAAACTAAATTAGGGGAAAAAATTACTGAAGCGATTATTACCGTCCCTGCTTATTTTAATGATTCTCAGCGCCAAGCCACTAAAGACGCCGGACAAATCGCCGGTTTGGACGTTAAGCGTATTATTAATGAACCGACAGCGGCCGCTTTAGCTTATGGCTTTGATAAAAAACAAGGACAAAAGATTGTTGTCTATGACTTAGGTGGCGGCACCTTTGATGTTTCTGTTTTGGATATTTCCTCTGATACGGTAGAAGTAAAATCTACCAATGGTGATACTCATTTAGGCGGTGAAGATTTTGATCAAAGAATTATCAACTGGATTTTAGAAGAATTTAAAAAGGACCAGGGCTTAGATTTATCTAAGGATACTTTAGCTTTACAGCGCATTAAAGAGTCGGCGGAAAAAGCTAAAATTGAATTATCCACGGCGCAGGAAACAGAAATTAATCAACCCTTTATTACTACCGACGCTAATGGCCCTAAGCACTTAGTCATGAAATTAAGTCGGGCCAAGTTAGAGGCTTTAGTGTCTGATTTGGTGGAAAAAACTATTGAGCCTTGTAAAAAAGCTTTAGCTGATTCCGGTTTCCAGTTGAGTGATATTAATGAAGTGTTAATGGTTGGCGGTATGACTCGTATGCCTTTAGTTTTGCAGAAAGTTAAAGAATATTTCGGTAAAGAACCTAATTTGAGCGTTAACCCCGACGAAGTAGTTGCTTTGGGAGCGGCGGTTCAGGCCGGAGTTCTTCAGGGTGACGTTAAAGATGTTTTGCTTTTAGATGTTACTCCTTTAACTTTAGGTATTGAAACTCTTGGTGGCGTAGCGACTCCTTTGATTGAACGTAATACCACTATTCCGACTTCTAAGTCACAGGTCTTTTCTACAGCGGCGGACGGACAAACAGCGGTAGAAATTCATGTTGTGCAAGGGGAAAGACCAATGGCAAAAGATAATAAAACTCTGGGAAACTTTACTTTAGACGGCATTCCGTCTGCACCGCGTGGCGTGCCGCAGGTAGAAGTGAAGTTTGATTTGGATGCTAACGGAATTTTAAATGTTAGCGCAACTGATAAAGCTACCAATAAGCAACAGAACATTACTATTACCTCTTCCTCCGGTTTGTCTAAGGAAGAAATTGAGAAGATGAAGAAGGAAGCAGAAATGCATGCCGAGGCAGATAAAAAAGTTAAAGAAGAAGTAGAAATTAAAAATCAGGCTGATGCTGTTATGTTCACCATGGAAAAAATGCTGAAAGAATCGGGTGATAAAATGAAGCCGGAAGACAAAAAAGAATTAGAGGATAAGAATGCGGAACTCAAGATCGCTAAAGAATCCGGAAAATTAGAAGATATTAAAAAGAAAATGGAAGAAATTAATACCATTGCGCAGCGTATCGGCGCCGCTATGTATCAGAAGCCGGGTACGGAAGCTGGCGCGGCCGGAGCTGAGGACAAAAAAGAAGGAGAAGCCGAAACTAAATCCGGCGAAGAAGCTTCTGCTGACAAGAAAGATGATAATGTCGTAGAGGGAGAAGTGGAAGAAAAGAAATAAATGTCTAAAGATTATTACAACACTCTCGGCGTTGACAGAAATGCCAGCGCCGATGAGCTTAAGGCCGCTTTCCGTAAAAAGGCCCATGAACATCATCCTGATAAAGGGGGTAATGCGGAAAAGTTTAAGGAGCTGAATGAGGCTTATCAGGTTTTAGGTAATGCCGAGAAGAGAAAACAATACGATCAGTTCGGTTCTACTTTTCAGAACGGACAAGCTGGTGGTGGCTTTAATGGCGCCGGTGGTTTTTCCGGTTTTTCTGGCTTTCAAAACGGTGGTGCTGGTTTTGATTTTGAAGATTTGGGTGATATGTTTGGCGGCTTTGGTGATATTTTTGGTTTTGGTGGTGGTCAGAGTAGAGGACGGAAACAGTCACGTGGTCGTGATTTAGAAATGACTTTGGCGGTTGATTTTATGGACGCGGTTTTTGGCACGGAAAAAGAATTATCTTTTACTAAGAATACTACTTGTTCACGTTGTAAGGCGAGTGGGGCTGAACCGGGCGCTAAAGTAGAAAATTGTCAGACTTGTGGCGGACGTGGTTATGTTACAAAAATTCAAAGAACCATACTTGGCAATATTCAAGCGCAGGCAGTTTGTAGTAGTTGTGACGGAGAAGGAAAAATTTATAGTCAAAAATGTACACAATGTGGTGGCACGGGAATACATAAAGAAGCGGTTAAGCTTAAGGTTCGTATTCCGGCCGGTATTGCTGACGGTGAGTCTATTCGTTTAAGCGGCCAGGGAGAAGCTGGTCCTAAGGGTGCTCCGGTGGGAGACTTGTATTTACGTATTCGTCTTAATGCTCATAAAAAATTTCATCGTGATGCCTATGATATTCGAACTGATGAAACTATAAGCATCAGTCAGGCTATTTTGGGAGATAAAATTGAGGTAGAAACTGTTCATGGTCCCGTTAAATTAAAGATTCCGGAAGGGACACAATCGGGCACTATTTTTAAATTAAAAGAGAAGGGAATTAATAAATTACATGGTCGGGGTCTTGGTGATCAATTTGTTAAAGTAACGGTAAAAATACCGACTGGAGCCACTAAAAAACAGAAAGAATTGTTGGGAGAATTAGGTATTTAAGCGATTGACTATAAGCCCATTAGTGCTATAATAAATATAGATAATTAACTAATTAAATTTTATGTTTGATTGGATAAAAAGGCTTTTTGGCTTTAAGAGTAAATGCTCCTGCGAGGAAAGTAATTGTCATTGTGAGGACGGAAAATGTGAGTGTGACGACGAAAAAGAGGTTGTTTCGTCCACTCCGATGACAGAAGATCCTTCCAAAACGATGATTACCCCAGCTCCCATTGAAACTCCAATAGCTCCTTCTGATGAGCCTATATTTACCCCGGCCCCAGAAGAAAAACTCTCAGATCAGCTATAATTATTTTGGTCTATAGTGACCGTTTAAAAGGCGCGATTTTCGCGTTTTTTAAATAAGTTTTTTCTTATGTTAATTGATTCTCATTCTCATCTTAATTTTAACGCCTTTAAAGACGATGCCGACGAAGTAATTCGTCGGTCTTTGTCGTCTGAAACCTGGATGGTTTTAGTCGGTTCAGATTTTAAAACTTCTAACCGTGCCTTAAACTTTGCTAATAAATATGATAAAGGGGTTTATGCCGC
>Ga0172380_10004262_pt1 | contig 18546 bp, 15 predicted proteins | sample Leawe162metaG_FD_119747 | JGI IMG/M metagenome (GOLD analysis project Ga0172380, IMG submission 119747) | Leachate microbial communities from a municipal landfill in Southern Ontario, Canada - Leachate well 162 metaG | ecosystem: Engineered > Solid waste > Landfill > Unclassified | place... | reverse complement strand
GGAGGGCGAACCTCCGTGTGAGCCCATTTATTACGGCTCAGACGGAGCTTCGCCCTCCCTCGCGTTATCGACAGGTCGTCGAACCTCTCCCCTCTCATTTCTTCTCTTACGCGCGGATTTGGGTCCGGGGGGAGCGCTTGTCAGAGCCGCCGCAAACCGGTAGTGATCTGGGCTGTTGAAGCCGATCGAATCCCTTTTTCTTATAGCTGGCAGCGGAGAATACCCGCGCCTGGTGATGGATTCCGCCCGCTCCGCCGGCGTGCGGCGGGTCGCGCTGGCCGCGTTCGAGGGGGAGACCTCGCCGGAGCTGGAATCTCTCGCGGATGAAGTCCACCGCATGAAAGTCGGGCAACTCGGAAAGCTGTTGGACGCGGCGAAAAAATCGGGCGCAACCAAGGCCCTGATGGCCGGGCAGATCGCCCCGGGCAACCTTTTCAACCTGCGTCCGGATTTCCGCGCGCTCGTGATTCTCGCGCGCCTGAAAGAACGCAATGCCGAGACCCTCTTCGGCGCTGTGGCCTCGGAACTCGCCTCGGCCGGGGTCGAGATCCTGCCGGCCACGACCTTCCTCGAAGAGCACGTCGCCCGCAGCGGCCACCTGGCCGGCCCGCGCTTGAAACCGCGCCGGATCGAAGATCTGGAATTCGGGTTCCGCATCGCCAAGGAATCCAGCCGCCTCGACATCGGGCAGACGGTCGTCGTCAAAAACGGGACCGTGCTGGCGGTCGAGGCTTTCGAAGGCACGAACGAGGCGATCCTCCGCGGAGGCAGGCTCGGGCGGGGTGGTGCCACCGTGGTGAAGGTCTCAAAACCCGGCCAGGATCTCCGGTTCGATGTCCCCGTGATCGGAACGAAGACCCTCGAGACGGCGGCGGAGGCGAAGATCGTGGCCATCGGCGTCGAAGCCGGCACGACGATCCTGCTCGACAGCGCCAAGGTCGGACGGGCGGCGGACTCGCTGGCCATCGCGATTTACGGATTATGAGAACCTCCGACGTGGGGCGGGCATCCCGCCTGCCGTTCCTCCGATGCACAGGCAACCGGCACGCGCGCCCCGCATCCTGACCCGGCTTATGACAAACCTCAAAACTGGCGTGGTCGGAGTCGGCCACATGGGCATCAACCACGCGCGGATCTACGGCGAACTCGAGGGCTCGACGCTCGCCGCCGTCTACGATTCCAACAGCGCGACAGCCCATGCGGCGGCCGCCAAATACAACACCAGGGCCACGACCTCGCTCGACGAGTTCGCCTCGCTCGTCGATGCCGCCACGGTCTGCACGCCGACTGCCACCCATTACGAAATCGGGAAAATCCTGCTCGCCAAAGGCAAACATCTGCTCATCGAAAAACCTGTCGCCGACACGCCCGCCCACGCGCGGGAACTCTCCGATCTCGCCGCCGCGAACCGCTGCGTGCTCCAGGTCGGGCACGTCGAGCGCTTCAACCCGGTCCTCCACGCGCTCGAATCCCAGCTGCAAAACCCGCGCTTCCTCGAAGTCACCCGCCTCTCGCCCTACCCGAACCGCAGCACCGACATCGGCGTCGTGCTCGACCTGATGATCCACGACATCGAGATTATCCTGCACCTCGTCCGCTCGCCGATCACGAGCATGGACCCGGTCGGCATCTCCGTCCTCGGCCGTGGCGAGGACATCGCCAACGTCCGCTTCCACTTCGAAACCGGCTGCGTCGCCAACCTCACCGCCAGCCGCATCAGCCAGGACCGCGTCCGCAAAATCCGCGTCTTCCAGGAAAATGCCTACCTCTCGCTCGACTACAAAAACCAATCCGGCTACCTCCTGCGCCTCGCCCGCGACGACGAGAAGGAAACCTCCGGCATCGGAAAACTCATCGGACTCGCCACCGACTCCAAAATCGTCACCGACTTCAGCGGCCACCGGATCGTGCGCGAGCCGGTCGAGGTCGAAAAAGGCGAGCCGCTCAAGAGAGAACTCGAATCGTTCGTCCAGTGCGCCCGCAACGGCCTCAAGCCCCGCGTGACCGGCCAGGCTGCGGCGGACGCCCTCGACATCGCACTCGAAATCACCCGCCGGATCGAGGAGGCCGACCCGCGAAAAGCAACGGGGCAACCTCAACGGGAGGGCGAACCTCCGCGTGAGCCGTAATAAATGGGCTCACACACCACCGGCAGCCGGGAGGCTGCGGGGAAGCCTGCCGCAGGCAAGCCCGTCAGGGCGTGACACGACGGATTTGGGCCCAATGTTCCTGATTGCATTGTTTGGGAACTTTATTGAGATTGGGAGCCGACCAACCCATGGGGCAGAAACCTGAAAAGCCAACGCTCGAGTCCGCGATGCAGCGGATCACCGGGATCGTATCGGAGATGGAAGAGGGCAATCTGCCCTTGGAAACCCTGATCGTCCGCTACGAGGAGGGGGTCGCGCTGGTGAAGTTCTGCCAGGAAAAGCTGGATGCGGCGGAAAAGAAGATCCAGATCATCTCGCGCGATGCGCGGGGTGCGGTGGAGTTGAAGGACTTCGAGGAGTCCGAGTCGTGACATGAAGTTGCCCGACGAACACCTGCCCATGCGAAAAATCCGGCAAGACATTGGCAGGACGCCCAATCGGGTTGATTTCTAGAAGCATCACCATGCCCGCATCCCAAGCGACCTCAATTCTGGGCGGCATCTCCTCCCCTGCCGATGTCAAAACTCTTCCGGCCGAAGCCATGCCACAGCTGGCATCGGAAATCCGCGGGGAACTGATCCGCGTGCTTTCCACAACCGGCGGACACCTCGGCCCGAACCTCGGTGTCGTGGAACTGACCGTCGCGCTCCACCGGGTTTTTGAGACGCCAAGGGATAAAATTGTTTTTGACGTGAGCCACCAGGGCTATGTCCACAAACTGCTGACGGGACGGCGGGAACGGTTCTCCTCGATCCGCCAATACGGGGGGCTGAACGGCTTTCTCCTGCGCGCCGAGAGCGAGCATGATTGCTACGGGGCGGGCCATGCCGGAACCGCCCTCTCCGCCGCGCTCGGGATGGCGGCCGCGCGGGACATGCTCGGCGGTGACGGGCATGTCATCTGCGTGGCGGGCGACGCGGCCTTCACCTGCGGGGTCAGCTTCGAGGCATTGAACAACGTGGCCTCGACGACCAAACGCCTGATCATCGTCCTCAACGACAACGAGTGGTCGATCGCGAAAAATGTCGGGGCCGTCGCGGAGTATCTCAACCGCCTCGTGACGAATCCCGCCTACGCCCACCTCCATGACAAGGCGGCAAAATTCGTCGAGTGGATCGCCGGAAAAAGCGCCCGCAAACTGGCCCACAAGGCCGAGGTCGGGCTGAAGAACCTTCTTGCCCCAAGCGTGATTTTCGAGGATCTCGGCATCCGGTATTACGGCCCGATCGACGGGCACGACACCGCCCTCCTCACCGAGACATTTCAATTTCTCAAAACCCAGAACGACCCGGTCATCCTCCACATCCTGACCCAGAAGGGCAAAGGCTACGCCCCGGCGCTCGAGAAGCCCGACAAATTCCACGGGCTCGGAAAATTCCACCTCGACACCGGGGAGACGGTCGCGTCGCCGACCCCGACGTATTCCGAGATCCTCGGCACGTCGCTCGCCAATTTCGCCGACCACAACAACAAGATCGCCGCCATCACCGCAGCCATGCCGACGGGCACGGGGCTCGTGGGGTTCGCAAAACGTCATCCGGACCGGTTTTTCGACGTGGGGATCGCCGAGGAGCACGCCGCGATCTTTGCGGGCGGTCTCGCCGTGCAGGGGATGAAGCCGTTCCTCGTGATCTACAGCACGTTCATGCAGCGGTGCTACGACATGATCGTCCACGATCTGGCCCTGCAGAATCTCAACGTGGCGCTCTGCATGGACCGGGCCGGCCTCTCCGGCGACGACGGCCCCACCCATCACGGGCTGTTCGACATCGGCTACTTGCGTCCGGTCCCGGGCCTCGTCCACATGCAGCCGAAGGACGAGGACGAGTTTTCCGACATGCTCTGGACGATGGCCAACTACCACGAAGGCCCCATTGCCATCCGCTATCCGCGCGGCGCGGGCACCGGCGCCGTTCCCAAGAAAAAACCACAGATCCTCGAAATCGGAAAATCCGAGGTCCTCCGCCACGGCTCGCGCGCGGCGATCATCGCGCTCGGGAACATGTGCGAGCTCGCCCTGGAAGCGTCCGCGTCGCTCGAACAAGCCGGGATCTCGACCGCCGTCATCAACGCGCGCTGGATCAAGCCCCTCGACACCGCAACGATCGAGTTTTTCGCGCGCGGCTGCGAGGTCATCTGCACGATGGAGGACCACGTGCTCCACAACGGGTTCGGGTGCGCCGTGATCGAACACCTCTCGGAACAAAAAATCACGACCCCCGTCGTCCGCGTCGGCTGGCCCGACCAGTTCATCGAGCACGGCAGCGTCCCCGTCCTCCGCGCCAAGCACGGCATCACACCCGCCGCCGCCGCCGAGAAAATCCTCTCCGTCCTCCCCGCCCGGAAGGCTGCAGGGATCCAACCCGCAGCCTGAATCGCGTGCAAACGGGGCGGCCGAGACGTCCGCCCCACGTCCCAAGTCCACGGTCAATTCACAGACATGTCGCCCAAATCCGCAAGGGAAGAAATGCGAGGGAGGGCGAAGCTCCGTCTGAGCCGTAATAAATGGGCTCACACGGAGGTTCGCCCTCCCATCGTTGGCGTTACGCGCGGATTTGGGTGTCGCGTTCCTCCTTGCCAAGCGGCCCCATCCCATTATCCTGCTCGCCCTCTATCTATGAACATCTGTGACTTTTTGATCCTGGCGCAGACCGCGACGCCGGCCCAACCGCAACAAAACCTGCTCGTTTCGATGATGCCGTTGGTGTTTATCTTCATCATTTTCTACTTCCTCCTCATCCGCCCGCAGCAGAAGAAGCAGAAAGAGCACGAGAAGCTCGTCCAGGCGGTCAAGACCGGGGACCAGGTCGTCACGAGTGCCGGGATTCACGGCACGGTTTCCAACGTGAAGGATAAAACGGTCATCATCAAAATCGCCGACAACGTGAAGGTGGAATTCGACCGCGCGGCGATCGCCAGCGTGGAAAAGCCCGCCTCCACCACCTGATCCACCCTCCGGACCGGGCGTCCGGATCACCCTCCTTCCTTCATGTCACCCGCCTTCACATTTTTCTTTGGCCTGGTCATCCTCGCGCTCTTCGGCTGGTATTTTGCCACCGAACTCGCCAACCGCAAACGCTGGCTCGGCCTCGTCCTGACGATTCTTCTCACGGCCTTCTGCATCGAGCAGGTCTGGCCGCCGACGGATGTCAAGAACGCCGAAGGGCAGGTCGTCGTCCCCGGGAAAATCCGTCTCGGCCTCGACCTCCAGGGGGGGACTTCGTTCCTCATCCGCCTGATCCCGCAAACGGATTCCGGAATCACGAAGGACCTCCTGGACCAGGCGGTGGAAGTCATCCGCAAGCGGGTGGACCAGTTCGGGGTCAGCGAGCCGGTCATCAGCCCGCAGGGCAAAGATCAAATTCTCGTCCAGATCGCCGGGCTGGATACGAAGCAGATCGAAGACGCGAGAGCCCAGCTGCAAAAAGTGGCCAAGCTCGAGTTCGCGATGGTCGATCCCGGAGGAGAGGCCCGGGTGGCACGGGTCCAGGCCGGCGAGGAAGTCATGCCGCCCGCCTACATCCTCAAGCCCTACAAGCTGAAGAAGGACTCCAAGGAAGCCACCCAGATCCTGATCACGCGGCGGCCCGCGCTCACCGGCGAGCACGTTGCCCGGGCGTTCCCGTTCTTCGACCAGCAGGGATACGGGGTTTCGCTCGAGCTCGACGCCGAGGGCGCGAAGATTTTTGACGAGGTCGCCGTCCAGCACAAGGGGCACCAGATGGCGATTTTGCTCGACGGCGAGGTTCTCTCGGCCCCGGTCCTGCAAAGCGACCATTATTTCGGGCGCGCCCAGATCACCGGCCACTTCACGGACAAGGAGGCCCGCGAGCTCGCCAGCGCACTGGAAAATCCGCTCCGCGTTCCCGTGCAGATCGAAGAAACCCGGAGCGTTTCCCCGACCCTGGGAGAAGACTCCGTGCGGAGCGGCGTGGTGGCCGGCCTTGTCGGCCTGGCGCTCGTGATCCTGTTCGTCCTCCTCTATTACCGGTTTGCCGGCCTCGTCGCCATCTTCGGGCTCCTGATCAACATCGTGATCCTCTTCGGGACGATGGCGATGTTCCATTTCACCCTCACGTTGCCGGGCATCGCGGGCATTATCCTGACGATCGGCATGGCCGTCGACGCGAACGTCCTCATCTACGAGCGGCTCCGCGAGGAGATGGCGGCCGGGAAATCCCTGGCAGCCGGCCTGAACGGGGCCTACGACAAGGCCTTCAGCGCGATTTTTGACGCGAATGCGACCACCCTCATCACCGCAGTGATTCTCTTCTGGCAGGCCACGGGTTCGGTGAAGGGGTTCGCCGTGACCCTGACGCTCGGCATCATCGCCTCCATGTTTTCCGCCCTGCTGATCACCCGCACCGCTTTCCGCTGGATGATCGACAAAGGGGTCCTCAAAAACCTCACCATGCTGGACCTGATCCCGAAGAAGAAATTCGACTTTCTCGGAAAGCGCTGGGTGGCGGCCGTCTTCTCGCTCCTCCTGATCGGGGGCTCGGCCGGGATCTTCGCGCTCCGCGGGGAAGGCAATTTCGGCATCGATTTTCGTGGCGGCGACCTGCTGATCGTGGACTCCGCGCAGCCGGTCTCGGTCGCCGAGGCGCGCAAGGCCGTCGACGATCCGGCTGTCGTGATCCAGTTCGAGCGCGCCGGCATGAAGGATCTCCTGTCCTTCCGCAGCGCCCAGGGGTCCTCGAAGGAGATCGTCGGAAAATTAAAGGCCGCTTTCCCAGACCGCGGAATCTCGGTGATCGGGCAGGACACCGTCGGCGCGCAGATCGGGATGGAATTTGCCAGGCGCGCCATTTGGGCTCTCGGCTTGGGGATGGTGGGCATCCTGATCTACGTGACCCTGCGCTTCGAGTTTTCCTTCGCGCTCGGCGCCCTGGTGGCCCTGCTGCACGACGTCATCATCACGCTCGGGATTTTTTCCCTCATCGGCGGAGAGTTGTCGTTGGTGATGGTCGGCGCGATTTTGACCATTGCCGGATACTCGATCAACGACACAATCGTCGTCTTCGACCGCATCCGCGAAGGCCTGAAGCAGGGGGAGCGGGGCTCGATCCAGACGCTCATGAACAACAGCATCAACGAGACGCTCGGACGCACGATCCTCACCGGCGGCAGCACCCTCCTCTCGGTCGGCGCCCTGTATTTCTTCGGCGGCGCCGTGTTGCGGGATTTCTCGTTCGCGATTCTCGTGGGCATCGGGATCGGGACCTACTCGTCCGTCTTTATCGCGGCCCCGATCGTGCTGTGGGCCTCGAAACTGCGCGGGAAGAGCGTCCGCCGCGAGGTCCTCGAAAGCGAGGCCCTCAGGCAGCCCTGACAGGAATCCGTCTTGTCAAGCGGGCTCCGCCGCGCTAGCGGTGGGGCCATGAAAACATCCCGACAAGTTGCCGCCGCCGTGACGGGCTTCGCCCTTTTCACAACGGCCTGCGAGAATCTGACCCCCGGGGAAAACGCCGGCCTCTTCGGAGCCGCTGCGGGCCTTGCCACCGGAATCCCGCTCGCCGCAGCCGGCGTGGACCCCTCGATCACCATCCCGGTCACAGCAGGGGCGGCAGCCATTGCAGCCGCGAGCGCCTACATCATCTCCAAGCAGCAGGCCACGGAACGCCAGCGCAAAATCGCCGAGCAGCGCGCGCGCCTCTACATGGCGCGCCGGCAGCAGCAGTTGGCGGCCCAGCCGACGGCGGCAAAAAAAGCGAAACCGGCCCGTTACATTGCCGTCCAGACGGAAAAAACCGAGCAATCCCAAGGGAAGGCTTCGGTCATGGTTTTCGACACGCAAACCAACGAGGTGGTGGGAAACAATGTCTATGACCTGAAATCCGCCCCGCAGGTCGGTCAAACGGCCAAATTCGATACCTACTCGGCCCAATACGTGGGGGCGGGCAACTGAATTTCGCGGTGCCGGCCCGGCGATTGTGACGAAATTGTAACAAATCTGGTTTGGAACAACCTTCACGCGAGGGTCTAGTCTGATCTTTCACCAGCAGCATCCATGAAATTCTCAAAACTCCTCTTCGTCGTGGGATCGGCCGTTCTCGGCATCGCATCCCAGTCCTCCGCACAACAACTTTCCGGTGCCGGCGCCTCGTTCCCCGCCCCGCTTTACCAGCGTTGGGGGGTGGAATACAACAAGCTCCATCCCGGCGTGCAGGTGAATTACCAGTCGGTCGGCAGCGGTGCCGGCGTGAAGAACTTCACCGCCGGAGTGGTGGACTTCGGGGCGAGCGACGCCGCGATGAGCGACGCCGAGATCGCCAAGGTCGCCAAAGGCGTGGTGATGATCCCCGCGACAGCCGGCGAAATCGTCTACGCCTACAACCTCCCCGGGGTTTCCGGCCTGAACCTCTCCCGCGAAGCGATGGCGGGCATCTACCTCGGGACCATCACGAAGTGGAACGACCCCGCCATCGCCAAGGCCAACCCGGGCGCGAAGCTTCCCGCCCTCCCGATCCAGGTCGCGTTCCGTTCGGACGGCAGCGGCACGACCTACGTGTTCACCCAGCACCTCTCCGCCATCAGCAAGGATTTCAACGACAAGATCGGGACGGATAAATCGGTCACCTTCCCCGTGGGGGTCGGTGGAAAAGGGAACGAAGGCGTCACCGCCCTCGTGAAGCAGTCGCCCGGAACAGTCGGCTACGTCGAATACGGCTACGCCAAAGGCAACGGCCTGGCGATGGCCAACCTGGAGAACAAATCCGGAAAATTCGTTTCCCCGACCGGCGAGGCCGGTGCGACCACTCTCGCGAATGTGAAACTTCCAGAAAACCTTCGTGTCTGGCCGGTCGACCCGGAAGGTGCCGGCGACTACCCGATCGCCAGCTTCACCTGGCTTCTGCTCTACAAAAAATACGACGACGCAGCGAAGCTCAAAGCCCTCAAAGACTTCGTGGCCTACGGGCTGACCACCGGCCAGGGATTCGCCGAGGAACTCGGCTACATCCCGCTGCCTGACGCGGTTGTCGAGAAGGCGAAGGCCGCTCTCGCCACCGTCGAGTAAACCCCGCCAACTCCCGCAAGCGCGTGCCCGAGCAAGATTCAAAAAACCGCGCTTTCGCGGAAGTGCGGGTGGGGCCGGACTTGTTCCATCTCCTGTGTTGGGTGGCTTCGGCGGCAGCCGTGGCCACCCTGGGGTTGATCGTTTACGAGATCATCTCCGGTGCCTGGCCGGCCATCCAGAAATTCGGGTTCGGGTTCCTCGCCAGCTCCTCGTGGGTTCCCAACCGCGCGGATTTCGGCGTCTTCCCATTCATCATCGGCACTGCGGTCAGCTCGCTGATCGCGATCCTCCTGGCCTTCCCGCTCGGCCTCGCCATCGCGGTTTTTCTCAGCGAAAACTTCCTGCCGTTGCCCGTGAGGCAGGTGGTGCGGTTCGTGGTGGAGATGCTCGCGGCGATCCCCAGCGTCGTCTACGGCCTGTGGGGGATTTTTGTCGTCATCCCGATCATCAAACTGTTCGGCACCTGGGCGGTTTCCGTCTTCTGCAACACGTGGACGACGCCGGGAATCGATGGGGCACCGGACACCCATAGGGGGATACCGGTTCTCGAGACCCTCTTCGCTCCGCCCGCCTACGGCAACTCCATGTTGACGGCCAGCATCGTCCTCGCCCTGATGATCCTGCCCACCCTGACCGCGATTTCGCGCAATTCGCTCACGGCGGTCCCGAAGACCCTCCGCGAGGGGGCCTACGCGCTCGGGGCCACCCGGTGGGAGGCGATTCTGGGCGTGATTCTTCCGACCGCCGCACCGGGCGTTGTGGCGGCGACAATCCTCGCCCTCGGGCGCGCGATGGGAGAAACGATGGCCGTCGCCATGCTCATCGGAAACAGCTCCCGCCTGTCGTGGTCGCTCCTGTCGCCCGGCGGCACGCTCGCCGGGCTTTTGGCCAACCAGTTTGCCGAGGCCGAGGGGATGCAGGTCAACTCCCTGATGTTTGCGGCCCTGATCCTCGTGGCGATCACCCTCTTCGTGAATCTGATCGGGGAGGCGGTCCTGCGCCACACCCAACATCAAACTGCGGGGATCCGCTGAACCGATGGACAACATCGTCACCCACGCGCCGGATTTTTTCCACGACACCCGTGCCGAATCCACCAAGGCCGTGGCCCGGTCGCTCTGGAACCGGGTCCTCAGCTCCGTCTGCGTCGGGCTTTCTCTCCTGAGCCTCGTCCCGCTGGTTTCGATCATCTACCTCGTCATTTATCACGGGTTCCCGTTGTTGGGGTGGGACATTTTCACGCAGCTCCCCCCGGCCGCCGGAATGGGCGGGGGCGGCTTCGGGAACGCGGTGCTCGGCACGCTCGTGATGGTCGGCCTCGGGCTCCTGCTGTCGGCCCCGGTCGGTATTCTCTCGGCGATCTACATCAGCGAATACGGCCCCGCCAGCCGCCTGGCGCAGGCGGTGCGCCTCGTCGCCAAACTCCTCACCGGCATCCCCTCGATCATCTGCGGCATCTTCGCGTTCGCGCTCGTCGTCGCCACGGTCGGAAGCTTCTCCGCCTACGCGGGGGGCGTGGCCCTAGGGGTCCTCATGCTGCCGACGATTCTCCTCACCTCGGAGCAGGCGCTCATGGGCGTGCAGAGCGCCTACCGCGAAGCCTCCTACGGCCTCGGTGCCACAAAATTCCAGACAATCGTCCGGATCGTCCTCCCGGATGCGCTGCCCGCCATCATGACCGGGATCATGTTGGCGGTCGCACGTGCCGCAGGAGAAACCGCCCCCCTGATCTTCACCTCGCTTTTCAGCTGGTTCTGGCCAAAATCCCTCGCCGAACCGACCGCTTCCCTTTCCGTGCTCGTGTATAACTTTTCGATCGGCACGGACAGCCATCAAATCCAGCTTGCCTGGACGGCCTCGCTCGTTCTCGTCGCCTTCGTGACGCTCGCCAACATTGCCGCCCAGCTCGCCTTTTCAAAAAAATACTAGCCTGCCCGCCGCCCCATCGAACATCCTTCGATCACCATGACTGAAACCATCGCCCACTCCGTCGCCGCACAGAGCCAGGCCCCGGGCCGCCCGGACTTCCTGACCGTGCGCGACTTCGATTTTTTCTACGGGAAAAAGCAGGCGCTTTTCGACATCAACATGGACATCCCGGAGAAGCGGGTGACGGCGTTCATCGGGCCGTCCGGCTGCGGCAAAACCACGCTGTTGCGGAATTTCAACCGCATGAACGAGCTCATCGACGGCATCCGCCACTCGGGGGACATCCGGCTTCTCGGGCAGAGCATTTACGGGAAAGGCGTCGAGGTCATCGCGCTCCGTCGGAGCATCGGCATGGTCTTCCAGAAATCCAACCCGTTTCCGAAATCGATCTACGAGAACATCGTTTACGGGCTGCGAATCGGCGGGGAAAACAAAAAAAGCGTGCTGGACGAGGCGGTCGAGCGCAGCCTGCGCGGGGCGGCGCTCTGGGACGAGGCGAAGGACCGCCTGCACGAGAGCGCGCTCGGGCTTTCCGGCGGCCAGATGCAGCGGCTCTGCATCGCCCGCGCCATCGCGAACCGCCCGAAAGTCCTGCTGATGGACGAGCCCTGCTCGGCCCTCGACCCGATCGCCACGGTCAAGGTCGAGGAACTCATCCACGATCTCAAACAGGAATACACCATCGTGATCGTCACCCACAACATGCAGCAGGCCACGCGGTGCTCGGACAAAACCGCGTTCTTCTACCTCGGCAAGCTCATCGAGTTCGCGGAGACGCAAAAAATCTTCTCGAACCCCGGCCAGAAACAGACCGAGGACTACATCACGGGACGCTTCGGGTGATCCGCTGCCCAGCGGTCCGACCCTTCTCGCACAAGGCCGGAAACCTCACTTTTTCTCCGGTTTCTCGAACAGCGCTTTGTATTGCGGGTAGCCCTCTTTTTCGAGGTCCTCAACGGGGATGAAGCGGAGGGCTGCGGAGTTGATGCAGAACCGCATGCCTGTCGGGGCGGGGCCATCGGCGAAAAGATGCCCGAGGTGGGAGTCCCCTTCGGACGAGCGGACCTCGATGCGTTCCATCCCGTGCGAGCTGTCCTTTTTTTCCACGACCGCCGAACCGTCAAGCGCGCGGGTGAAGCTCGGCCATCCGGTGCCGGAATCGAATTTGTCTTTCGAGCTGAAGAGCGGTTGGCCGGAGACGATCGAGACGTAGATCCCGTCGCGGTGGTTGTTCCAGTATTCGTTTTTGAACGGTGGTTCGGTCCCGCACCGGGCGGTGACATATTCTTGGAGCGGTGTCAGCATGGGCTTTTTGTCCTCCGCCCGCGCCACCCCGGCGGAGAAGGCGAGCAGGGCGAGCACGACGGCTTTCATGGCGGGAATGTTGCACGGGGGAAGCAGCCCCGCCACCGGAAATTCAACCCACAAAAATCAGTCTTGTTCGGCGGCGGGAAAGCGATATCCTCCCATCCCCACGCCAGGGTAGCTCAGCGGTAGAGCAGGGGACTCATAAGCCCTTGGTCGGGAGTTCGATTCTCCCCTCTGGCACCAACACCTATTTATGGCCAACACCAAATCTGCAGCAAAGAGCGCCCGCCAAAGCGTGCGCCGACGCGAAATCAACGCCAGTGTCATCACCGGGCTCAAGACCGAACAGAAAAAGTTCCGGGCCGCCCTCGCGGAAGGGAAGACGGGAGCCGCGCGGGAGGAGTTTGTCAAACTGACGTCCGCGCTGGACAAAGCCGCGAAGCGCGGGATCATCCACAGCAACGTGGCCGACCGTCGGAAGAGCCGCCTGAACAAGGCGCTCGTCAAAGCGAAAGCCTGAGGGGGAAAAACGCCCCAGTCAGGATGTCCGATCCTGCCGTCGTATTGAAACCGGCCTGCGCGCTGGCGCGCCCCCCGACTCTCCGGCAGGGTTTGGGGGGGCGGCTGCATCAGGAGTCGGAAACAATCGAAGCCAGGCGTTTGACCGCCGGGTAGGAGAGCATTTCCGCCCACGTGCATTTGACCGGTTCGATGCGGGCCGAAGGCAGGATCTCGAGCCATGCGGGGGCGGCGTCCGGCGGGAAGTCCGACGGGACGATGATCCGGGCCTCGAGGTCGCAGGGGACGAAGCGGTATCGGTGCCAGGCCGCCTCGTGGGTTCGCGCGGGTTCTCCGATGGAAGAGAAGGGCTCTATGCGGTCCTCGGGGTTCAGGCGTCTGAAAACGCTTTTCATCGAGGAGAGCCAGCCGGCGGGTTTTTCTGTCTGGGGCGGGGGGGTTCCGACGAGGATGAGGCCCGGCACGCGGCGCTTGGCGGACGCGAGCTGGCGGGCCATTTCCAGGGCTGCAATCCCCCCGTAGCCGAACCCGCACAAATCAAAAGCCAGCGAGGGATCCTCCTCGGCAAGCGCATCGATCCAGGCCGCCGCCGCGCCCTCGATCGTCGTGTGGCAGGCTTCCGGGTCGCAGGCCCCGCGCGCCGTCAGGCCGAGGAGACGGCGGTCGGTGCCCAGGGCCGAAACCAAATCGCGGTATGTCCCGGTGACTCCCGAGATCGTTGGCACGAGGACCAGGGGCATGGAGGTGCCTTCTTTTTGAAGGACGCTGACCGGAGTCCACGGGGCAACCGTCCGCTGCGGTTGCTCCCTCGGAACGGCCTTGGGGGCTTTGTGGGAGGCGGGTGGTTCCGGCCTTGGCAGCGAGGGTTCATCGATCCATCCGCCCCGCGTGAGCGGCCACTCCGCAACGGAAAGCGCGCCGTCCACCGGGCCGGACGAAAGGGTCCATGTTTGTTCGCCGATCAGGAAGTCGATGGCATCCGGAACCGAGCGCAGGCGGATGGCTGCGGGTGAAAAAGCGGGGAACCGCCCGTCCGGGCCTTCGATTTGGAGAAGGCCCTTTCCGTTGCGCCATGCCCGGAGCCCGGTGTCGATGCCTCGTCGGCCATGAGGTTGGGGATTTTTCTTCCAGCCCGGGAATTTGATCCACAGGGTGCCGGAAAACCCCGGCGGGACATCCTGCCCGTCCCCATCGCAAACCGAGGTTTCCACATCCGGGGTGGGTTTTCCGACCATGAGGAGTGAGCCCTCCGCAGTGGCGTCGGAAGCGATTCCGAGCCCGCAGAGCCCGGCGGGGCTGAAGAAGGTGACGGTTCGCGCGGTGCCACCCGTGCGGTGGTTCCAGATCTCCAAGGCGCGCTTGGAGGCGATCCCGCATTCCACGGCGATGACCCTGGGAGGAGTTGGGATGAGGTCTTCGCCCCGCGACCAGCGGGCGGCCTGGTTGCTCCATTCCGGGGCCGTGAGGCGGAGGTGGGTGACGCCGTTCGAGATCGGGTCCAGCACGTCGTCGTCGGCCACCCGCACCGTCCCGCCGGCCAGAATCGGAAGCAGCCACTCATCGAAAAATGCGCCGCCGCCCGCCGCGGAATGGGCCAGAAAGGAATCGGAGGGACCGAAGTCGAGGAGCCGCGCGCCCTCGATGGCGGCGGCCACGAGCATCTCGTGGGTGATGGCGCGGATTTGTGGCGGGGGGCCATCCGCATGGCCCGGCAGAATGGCGGCGGGGGAATCCGGGGTGATGTCCGGGACCGGCGTCTCGCCGGTTTCCAAACTGTCCCATTCCTGGTCCAGAACAATCCGCCTCCGCGTGGAAGCATCGAGAAGCGGGGCGCTTGCGGCGTCGCAGATGACAACCCCCGCATCATGGGAGGTGAGCATGGACTCGATCCACTCGGGCGGGGCGGACGGATCGAGCGCGAGACAGGAATTTCCCGCTTTCCAGGAACCGATCAGGGCGATGGCGATCCAGGATGACGGCGAGAGAAACAGGGCGACATGCCAGCCTCCGGCGAGCGACGCTTGCGCGAAATGGGCGGCGAGGCGATCCGACAAAGTGTCCAGCTCGGCGTAGGTGAGCTCGTAATCGCCGTCGCAGACCGCGATGTTTTTCGGGTGGCGCGCGGCGGTTTTTCGGAAGGCTGCGCAGGCATCCGGGGGGCGTTCCAAACCCTCGGGCCCGCGGGACCATTCCTTCAGTGCCCGGATTTCCTGGGGAAGGAGAAGCGGGATCTGGCCCATCGGTTTTCCTTCCAGGGAATCGAGCGATTGCATCAATCCCGCCAGGCGCTCGAGAAGGTCGCGTCCGAGGGCCGCGCCGCCGATCGGGCCATGAATTTGCAGCGCGATCTGCGACGAGGAGCGTGCTTCGAGAAGCAGGAGATCCGGTGAGGGGGTCCGGATCCGCGCGTCGAAGTTGATCCACCGGGGGAGAGCCGTCTGGATGAGGTCCCTGACTTCCGGGCCCCGCCAGGCGAACCCCGTTTCCAGGCTGTCGGCCGCGAGGGAGGCAGCGGCCGTCGCAAGGGCCGAAGCGGGTGAGATCCAGGCATTGGCGGCTGTCGCTTCGAAGGCCTTTTGGGATTCCCTGAGCCAGTCCTTCGACCCCCAGGAATGCACCACGGGGAGCCAGTTTTCGAAATATCCGGCATCACCGGGACCGCGCCGCGCGTCGAACAGGCCGAGCGTCACATTCCCCGTGGAGCCCAGCCGACGCAGCAGCAGTGCCCACAGGGAGTGGAGGACGACGCGCGGGTCCAGGGATTTCGATTTGCAGGAATCCAGAAATGCGCGGGATTCGTCCCGCCCGACGGCGAGCGATGCGGATGCGGGAACGGGTGCGGGGGGCCTGGGATGCAGGACGAGCGGGGCCTCCGCAGGCTTCAAAATGTCCGTCCAAGCCGAGGCATCAGCCAGCGGCATCGGAAGATCCGGGGGTGTGGCGGGTCGGCGTTCGAGGGCCACGAGCCAGTCGAGGAGAACCCGCGCGATCGAGATCTCGTCCAGGAGGAACGGGGGGGCCGTCAGCAGGTGGTGCGACGATCCGCCCGGCAGGAGGATTTCCGTGATCCGGGCCGCCGTGTCGGAGTCCGATGGTTCCGCCGCGTCGGATTTTTGGAGCGCGGCCCATTTGTCTGGGATCTGTGCCGCATCCAGTGTCTTCCAGTCGATTTCGCGCCAGGTGGTTTTTGATGCGGGGGAATCCAGAAGCGAGACGTCGCCGACTGCGGATCGGGAGAACCGGGACAGCAGGATGGGATGGGTCTCGCAGACCACCTCCCACGCGCCGCGCAAGGCTCCGGCATCCATCCGCTCCCCGAAGCTGATCGAAATTTGGGTGTGCCGGGGATCCGTCGCGTTCCGGTGGCGGTGGAACGCCGCTGCCTGCATGGGGTTGGCCGCGCGCTCGCTCATGGTTTCCCTAGAAGCCGAAATCGGTGACGGCGCCAAGCGAGGCGGTCGAGACATGGGCGGCATACTTGGCCAGGACGCCGCGGCGGTATCGGGGTTTGGGCTTTTTCCAGCCCGCCAGGCGCGAGGCGATTTCCCTGGCCGGGATGTCGAGGGAAAGCTTGCGGGTGGTGGCGTCGATGGTGACCGTGTCTCCCTCGCGGACGATCGCGAGCGGCCCGCCCTCGAATGCCTCCGGGGTGATGTGGCCGACCACGAACCCATGCGTGCCGCCGGAGAATCGCCCGTCGGTGATGAGGGCGACATCCTTGCCGAGACCGCGACCCATCACGGCGCTCGTCGGCGAGAGCATTTCGCGCATGCCCGGGCCGCCGCGCGGCCCCTCGTAGCGGATCACGATCACGTCGCCCTTCCGGATTTTTCCGCCGAGGATGGCGGCGAGCGCCTTTTCCTCGGACTCGAAGACCCGGGCCCTGCCGCTGAACCGCTCGCCCTCCTTGCCCGAGATTTTTGCGACCGCGCCCTCGGGGGCGAGGTTGCCGCGGAGGATCACGAGGTGGCTTTCCTTTTTCAGCGGATTCCTGAGAGGGGCGATGATCTTCTGGTTTTTCGGATAGGGTTTGAAGGCGGCGAGATTTTGTTTGAGGGTTTTTCCCGTGACGGTGAGGCATCCTCCGTGCAGGAGGCCGGCACCCAGGAGATCTTTCATCATGGGGACGATCCCGCCGATCTCGACGAGCTCCGACATGAGGAAGCGTCCGCTGGGCTTCAGGTCCGCCAGCACCGGGACGTTTTTTCCGACGCGGGTGAAATCGTCGATTGCGAGTTTCACGCCCGCCGAGTGCGCGATGGCGAGCAGGTGGAGGACCGAGTTTGTCGAGCCGCCGAGCGCAATGGTCACGGTGATCGCGTTTTCGAATGCCTCCTTGGAAAAGATGTCCGACGGGCGGATCCCTTTCTTCAGGAGGTTGATGACGGCGGCACCCGCGTCGCGGCAGTCTTTGGTTTTGTGGGTGGAGATGGCGGCCTGCGCGGAGCTGTTGGGGAGGCTGAACCCCAGGGCTTCGATGGCGGAGGCCATGGTGTTCGCGGTATACATTCCGCCGCACGAGCCCGGGCCGGGGATCGCGCAGGATTCGACGTCGTGGAGTTCCCTGCTGGAAATCCTGTCCGCCGCCCGCTGGCCGACGGCCTCGAACACCGAGACCACGTCGATGTTTTTGCCGGCGAGGCAGCCGGGGAGGATCGTCCCCCCGTAAACGAACACCGCCGCCCGGTTCATGCGCGCGATGGCGATCAGGCATCCGGGCATGTTTTTGTCGCAGCCGCCGACCGCGACAAAGCCGTCGAACCCCTGGCACCCGACGACGGTTTCAATCGAGTCCGCGATCACCTCGCGCGACACGAGCGAGTATTTCATTCCCTCGGTGCCCATCGAGATGCCGTCCGAGATGGTGATCGTGTTGAAGATCGTGGCCTTGCCGCCCGCCGCATCGATGCCCAGGGCCGATTCGCGGGCGAGCTGGTCGATGTGCATGTTGCAGGGCGTGACCATGCTCCATGTCGAAGCCACCCCGATCTGGGGCTTCGCAAAATCGCCTTCCTTGTAACCGACCGGATAGAGCATCGCCCGGCTCGGGGCCCGGCTCAGGCCGTCGAGGACGACGGACGAGTGCGGGCGGAGGCGGGAGGAGGATTTGGAACTCATAAGCCGACCACTCTAGCAGAGCCAGCCCGGTATCCATCAAGGAAAACCGCCGCGCGCCAGCGATTCCGAAGGATGAGCCATACGGGGGGCATCCGATGTATTTTTTGCGCTGCGGTACAGGGATTTAGGAGGAGTCCCGGACAGGAAAGCTTCGTGAGCAGATTCGCAAGGGGGCCGAGCGCTGCAATTTTGCGCTTCCAGGCAAGCAACGCCGACGACCTTGGGATTGCGACCGGTGCGGGGGCGCATTGAGGGGGGGAGGGAGCGAAGGAGTCAACTGGATGTAGAGGTTCCAAAGTTTCCCGGATCGTTGCGGCTCAGATTCGTGCGCAGCAAATAACGTCCTTCGCGGCGGCGGGCCAATCGCAGCGTGCGCGAGGTCAGATTGGGCACGGTTTTGTGCGGCAGCAACAAGAAGCGGCAGTTGTTGACCACCAGCGGCAATCGTCTTCTGCGCTCCTCCTCACTCCAGCCAATCCATTGGTCGCGGGCGCTCAGCCGTCG
>Ga0172380_10004261_pt1 | contig 18549 bp, 25 predicted proteins | sample Leawe162metaG_FD_119747 | JGI IMG/M metagenome (GOLD analysis project Ga0172380, IMG submission 119747) | Leachate microbial communities from a municipal landfill in Southern Ontario, Canada - Leachate well 162 metaG | ecosystem: Engineered > Solid waste > Landfill > Unclassified | place... | reverse complement strand
TCCACATTTGATCATGAAAAGTTTCAGTCACCTTTTGCTGTGCCTCAAAGGATGCCCGCAAGGAGACTTCTTGGCCCTTGTAATGGATAAGGCCACCAATGACGATGAACGCAATGGCCGCCAGCAACACCGCAATACCGATTCCAATTTTCACTTCTCCACCTCCACTTGTTCAGTTTTAGCAACCTGTACCTTGTAGTCAAAGTATCTATCAACGATGTAATACGAAGAAATAGATATGGCAACAACACTCAAGAAAATGAAAAACCATTTTTCACCCATATTCATACCCCTCTGTTCTGGAAATTCTCTCACACACCTTGTTGCGGATGACTATACTATCGTGGCAAGGCTGGACTTTTCCAACCCATGCCAAAAAAATCAAGAAATTTCCCCAACTCTCTCGGGGAATTGGAAATCAACATCAATACTGACAATACCATACTCGGTTCCATAGTTAGCTCCGATTAGATTTGCCGCTTGCAGTGCATCTTTCTTGTTGTCAAAGACATTTTCGCCATTGCTCTTAAATACCGATTCCACCCACTTGCCCCAATTTGTCAACTCAATGTCATCTTCATTGATAGGATATAGATTGTCAATGGCAGAGCAAATGGCAACACGGTATTCTCGTTCTCCGGTTAGCTTGAGGAACCCAACAACATAAATTCCGTTATCCGCCGACATGGTTCATCCCAAACCTTTCTTCGAATTTGCGTTTCTCATCAATGGACATAAATACTGCGATACGATATGGCGTGTTGTCCCAATACCACCGCGTACTACTCACATAGCTTGTATTCACGGTTTTAATGATATCGTCAAATTTTCGCCAATTTTCGCCACCAGTATTATATTCTCCCATAATCTTTTCGCCAACTACATTATTCACTGGCATGGCTGTATACTCCAAACATGTCTTCAAAAATCTGCAGGTGGTTGGCAGACTCAAATTCCAAAACCTTAATGAAAGTGCCGTCCCAGGTACGATAAGAGCCAGTCAACATAGGACTTGGCTTCACGGTTTTGACAAGAGTATCAAATAAGAGAGTGTTGCTCTCATTAAGATTAAACCCCTTCACTACCTTTTCAACAAAGAATGCGCTCACTTATTTTCTCCTTATACCAAATTGGGTTTAAGAACAATGTGTTTGGCAGGATTGTAGCTGGCGACCAATTTCACATACCAAGTATCGATTTCAGTTTGTACATCATTTGGTAGATACTTGAAACCCTCAATGTTTGTAATGATAGTCCTAATGTGATCTGTGAAGCGCATTAAATCGTAAAAATTGGTGACATACATTTCAACATTAAACATGTAATTAATCGCCACCGACAATAAAAAACAGCGAGCATTCGGAGAAAGGTCTTCAAGAATCTGATGGAAATAAATAGCGTGAGCTTCAATTTGCACGGGCCGAGATTCAAATTTTTCGCTTTTTTCGCTCATTGGTGTTCCCCCGTTTTTGGTTTCTCTCACAGCCTTTCCATATAAGAAAGAAATAGGAGAATAACCGGTTTCGTTCCTTATGAATAGACCACACTCTCTCTGCACATCATCAGGTCTGGCATTACAATTGTAGAATAATTCCTTGGGAAGTGTTTTCTTAAGATTTTCCTGTTCAATTACATCTGGCACGCGAGTGACATCATACTTAATATCCGTTATGTGAAGGCGCATCTTCTATTCCCTCGTTTCGGTTGGAGACTTATGTTACTGATGACTATACTGTAGCCTATGAGTGTCTACGAATACTGTCGAGCCATGAGATCGAGTTTCCAACAGCACGGGCCAAAATCCTGCGTTTTTTCTGCCGAGTTTCGCTTTGCTACAATTGGACCAATATTGTCATTCATAGCTTGATCCTATTCTTCGAGTTTCTGGTAAAAATTGAGTTCAAATTCAAACTTCTTACGGGAACACTTTCTCCATACGCCATTGACATCTTTAGCCTTCACCGTATTCCCGAAACAGTGAGCTTCGTATTTATGCGGTTCGGTATTGTTTTCAGGGGAATACCGTGGGAACAAAGCGTCAAGGAGGGGCTTTGGAGTCCGAGAATCGTGTTCAATACGAGTGACAGTACCAGTCCATCGCTTAACTTTCATCAGTTCTACATATTCTTCTTTATTTTCGGAGAATGGCTTCTTGGTCTTTAAAACAAAATCCCTTGAATGGCAAGAGTTGCTACCCCAGAAAGATGAAAAACCGCGAAGGGATTCCAGCCAACAACTATAGTAATAATAGCCGTTTTGACTTGCTCTTCCCGCAAGTTTGATAGATATACCCTTGACGATATTGACTGGATAAAGGTCATTCATCGAGTTTTTGCCTTTCAATGATAAACTTGAATTGTTTAAGGCTACACTTGCGCCAAAATCCATTACAATCCTTGGCAAAAATAGACTTGCCATTGTAGTAAGCCTCATAGAAAGCCAGATCGGGCTCTACACTAAAAACCGGGAAATTGTGGTCGAGAGAAGGTTGTTTGGTTTTATTTTTATATCCCAAACCTGTCCGCCGCCAAACTGTTCCCTTCCACTTTTTATTCCTGACCAAACGAGTTAACTTTTCTTTGTTCTCAGGCCAGGACAAATTAGTATCCAAAACAAACTCAAGATGCCAATAATGTTCCCACCTATCTGTCATGCGAACATCAATCGTCAATTGGCAGTCGTAGAAATATTTTTCGCCACCAACCGGCTTGGCCCTATTGCTTTTACTTGGTGAAATGGCAAAACCATTTGAATTTGGGATATAAATATAGTCGCTCATGGCTTAAAACACTCATAGTTACGAATTTTGGAGTTACGGTTAGTATGCTTGACGGCGTACTTAATTTCAATGCCCTTCGCCTTGGCACATTCAAACAAAAGGCCAAAGTCGCAATCTTCTTCCAGATAGACAGAATCTCCACGCTGATACGAATACGATGTGATCTCGCGAAAACGGGGACCAAGAAGTTTAATGGCCTGTTCACGCTTAACCTTCAACCAGCCATGTCCTGGGTCTGCATAAAGGACGAATTTGAGTGAGGTTTTCATTTTATTCGCCTTTCTCCCAAGATTTTACCATTGCCCAAAGATTAAGGCCGTTAAGATATGGCGCCCAATCATCAGCCCCACTAAAACTCGGACGATTACTCAAATCATGGCGAATTTCATCGGTCAAACGGTTCACAATGTCTGCTGTGGCGTTTTGGCCAAGCGCGCAATCAATGTAGGCGCGCAAATCTGAGGACGAACCAAAATAGATACCCTTACTCACGGCTGTTTCTCCAGTTTGTTTCTTGGCTTGGGACTTAGGCTTTCATACCCATACTGTCGAGGCAACTTTCATCCTTTCCAACCGTAGCTGAGAGATTTTTGAGATAACTACTATTTCTAAAATAAAACCTCCCTCACTTTGGAGTGTGGGATACATTTTAGCAAAGCCAATTTAAGGTAAGTAAAAAACTTTGATAAAACTTTCCATGTTGTACGCCTAAGCATACCCAAACAAGGATTTATTTTTAGCAATGACACCCAAAACTACAGCTATGCTACAAACCAAAAAGCTAACCAAAGAACGGCGTAGTCACCTAATTCCAAAAGTATATACCCTAAAAATAGATAAGTCAAAGTTGGCCAAGACAACTATTTCTAACCTACATTTGTTGTTTAAGGAAGCTAAGTGGCTATATAACAATATTTTATCAAGTGAAGACTGTTTTAACTACGATACGAAGTCAGACAGAGTAACAGTATTTGATAAAGATAAGGTTAAAAATGAAGTTGATTTAACTGTTATTTCAAGTCAAGTTAAACAGTCACTAAAAGATAGAGTTAAACAAAATATACTAAATTTAAACAAATCTAAAAAGTCTGGTTTAAGAGTAGGAAGGCTAAAGTTCAAAAGCATAATAAATACAATTGAATTAAAACAACCAAATGTTACATATAAACTTGAAGGAAATAAACTTAGAATACAAGGCTTCAAAAGTAAATTTACAGTAAACGGAATTGAACAACTTAAAGATGTCGTGGAATTTGGTGAAGCCAAACTCCTAAGAAACTCTGGCAATTTCTACTTCAAAGTGTTAACCTATGAAAACCCTAAAACCAGAATTAAAACTGGTAAAAGCGTAGGTATAGACTTTGGGCTAAGAACAAATTTAACACTTGTAGATACAGATGGTAAAACCAGTAAAATAAATGTAGAAGTACCAGTTAGTGGCAGACTTAGAAAACTACATAGAGGTTTAAGAAATAAAGTAAAGAAGTCACAAAACTGGTATAAACATAAAGTTAAGTTTGAGAAAGAACATACAAAGATAACCAATAAAAAGAAAGACCTTAAAAACAAGATTATACACAGTTTAACAACCAAGTATGACCAGGTTTTTATACAAGATGAGGAAGTAAGTGGTTGGAAGACAGATAGTTGGAGAAATAGGAAAGTACAGAATTCGAGTTTAGGAGGGATTATTTCAGGACTTAAAAGAAAGCCTGAGACTCTGGTGGTAGATAAATGGTTTGCTTCTACTAAAACTTGCGTTTGTGGTAAAATAAATGATGTTGGAGAAGCCAAAGTGTATAACTGTTCTTGTGGATATATTAAGGATAGAGATATACATGGTTCTACTAACATCTTAAATGAAGGTTTAAAGACCCATCCAATACGGTGCGTAGAGGATGTAAAAACGCTTGTGCTTGGGGGCTGGCCAAAGGCGCCTCCGATAAGCCAAGAAGCCCTCACCCTTTAGTACCTCCGGGTATTTAGGGTAGGGTAGCTCACACCAGACACCTTGTGCTGGCGGCGCTCAAAAAAAATAAAACCGCAATAAGCCCCAACATTGTCTTTGTGGGAGCCATCCGTCACAATAATCACTTTCTTGTCCGTAGTCATTGGAGGAATACCAGCCATCTTCTCTCTCATTGGTTTTTTGTGATTTTTCAATCAATTTTCCAGCCAAACGGATTTTCTACATGAACAGGATTCCAAGGCATTTCAAGCATTCCGAGGCCGATATAGGCAAGACTTCCAATTGGCTGAGTCATTACTTTAGCAAAGAGTTCATCATCCACTACTTTCAAAACCCCAGATACTCTATAGGCGAAAACAGGACCACCCTTTCCCATAAGTTTCTCAGGACTTCCAATTTTCATTCCTGGCTTAACCACCACGGCCTTGCCATTATAAGACAATTTCCGCAAAAACTTATCCTCGACGGTACCTTTGTCGTGGATATAGTTTATCTGATCTTTTCCGTCCTCATCCTTAATAGCAAATAAACACGAAAAATAAACAACATCATACCCTGTTAGACGGATGGGAGTTTTCTTTACTTGGAAGTCAGTCCTGTGTGGAGGAATTGAAACGACTTCTCTATCCGTTAAAATAGAAATCTGAGGCTTGCCGTGATGGTCTTTAGTAACACCAAAAATGAAATCACGCTGGAAGTCATCAATTCCACAGGCCATCAATTGGTATACAAAACAATGGAGTGAGTACCTATTGAAAAAATTGCCCTTCCCCTCAATTGTAAAAAGGTTGGTTGTAGTTTTCATCAATTTACCCCTTCAAGTAATGAAAATGCCTTCAATAGCTTCCTTAGCAATTTCATTTTGGGTCTTTTCCCGACTCCATTCCGTTGCGGCGTCCGACACATTACAATAGGTTCCATTTGGCATTAAGTGTACAGTAACCTGATAGTCTCCGTGCTTACTGTTAATCTTTTTCCACGGACATTTGGCTGAAAATACATTGCGGTAGACATCAAAAAGACGCCCATAACCATACTGCTGAAGCTCACGACCAAGTAAAATAAGTTCGTCTCGCAATTCGGGGGTAATCTGGAAATTACCGTCTGGATGTTTTTGCCAAGCAACGCCAGCAGCAGCAATCAATAATTCCAATTTCATCTGCTCAACGATGTGCCGTTCATTAGAAGTCATCTTACTTTCCTTTGCCATGATGTGGTTGTTTTTAGGCCGACACTCATACTATCGTGTTAGAGGTGAGGTTTTCCAATAAGCACGCCCAAATATTTTCCAACGCCATAACCTACATCAAATTTGATTACTGGCAAATTTACCGGCTAATAGACTTTCGATACTTGTTAAAAAGAATGAATAAGGAGAGTTTTTAATTACGGGCTTATTGAGGCGTCTTACCTCCGAAAACCAATCTGCGTGTATTATGTTTAATATCGCAACTATCTCAATTGTTTTTCTATTTAATTTTGAGTATTTGAATAAAGTATCCATAACATTGGCACACGGAATACACAACACTACCTTGCTTTTTCCATATTCTTTAAATATTACTATCCTCTGGCGTCTTTCATTCTTGTTAACAGATTCACAAAGTTTAGCAATACATCCTTTGGGGTCGTAAAAAGGGACGCTTCTATTATTCTGTCTCACAAGTACTATATTTGAACCAGATATCGGACCATTCTTTAAACCATAAGACCCAAACCAAACATATTCTTTCTTTCTATTTGTTACTTTATTAGCAACAAAATATGGCTCTTCAGTGTTTAAAATAAATACAGCGCATTTATTTTCTAAGTCTATTGTTACAGATAAAGGTTGAAATTCAATAGTTTTTGGTATATCAATGTAATATTTTATACCTGGAATCTTAACTCTTGGCTTAACACGGTTGGCCTTTAAGATTAAGAATGTCAGTGGTGGGTACTCAAGATATACCGGCTTACAAAATAACATAGGAACATCTGTCATACCGAGCATTTGTTGTCTTAACTGATGACAAATCTTAACACGGAAAAGGAGACTGTCTTTGTATTCTCCAGCCCTACGATACATTTCCTTGGTGTAGTTATTTAATAGTAACCTCCAAGACTTTAATGTCTCAAACTGGTCTTCTGATAAATTTAAGTCAATACTAAATTTGAGTCTATTTGGTGTATCTTGATTCATTTAAACACAAACTTCTGTTAGGCTTGTAAAAACACTTTGGCGAAATTAGGCTTTTATGTTGAAAATATCTTAAATCGTTAACATTTATCTTTTTGTATTCTAACAAACGAATGCTGCCAGTTTTCCAAGTTCCGCCGACCCAAAAGCCACCATACCACCAACCATTTGTCCATTTACTGTTTTCAAATATTCCGAAATACCAATGGCCGGATATCCATAACCCATTTGCAAAAGTTCCGGCATACCAAGAACCGTTCCATTCTAAATTTTCAGACCTACCACAAAGACCTGGTTTGTTAATATGGCCTTGCGACTTCATTAAAGCGTATAAACTCCATTATAGACTTAAAATCAATTCCGTCTTCCCTGCATAGGCTTAGTAGTTTATCTTCGTCACACCCATTACCATTAGACTTCTCAACATTAAAAATTCTTTCTATCCTCTCATGAACTAAAATACCACCGATACTTCGCAGATATTCTTGCTCTTCGCTATTAACACTCATTAAGTCCTACTCCGTTTATTAAAGCAAGATCCCATTGGTTAATTCTCCCCATCCATACGGTAATTGTAACTTTCCAATTTGATCCTCACCTATATTTGCAATCTCTAATTGTAAACTATGCCCGACACCAGCCGGAGGATTGAATCTTAAATGCCCAATCGCTCGACAATCTGGTTCCACATTTATATTATTATCATACACCAACAATAATCGTATAAAACTTTTGTTGGGAAAATAATAAATTCTTTTACAACTATCTCTTAATTTTAGAAATTCTACATATCTTTTGGCAACATTAATCTGATCAAAAGACACAACATTGCCAGCACAGCCACCAGCACTTTTCTCCTTAACCTTTTTCTTCACCACTTTCCATATCCATTCAGGCGGCTTTGGGTTAATATACTTTCCCCAATCTTTTGCCGCTAACTTAATCATCTCGTTCTTATCCAAACCTAATTCTTCCGAGATAACACAGATAACGACAAGCTCTCTTGGCGGTGGCATAGAGCAGTTTATAATCTTCAACAATACCTTCTCACTCATTGCCACCTTTGCTGACAAGATATTCGTGTCAACCTTTTTGCCAGACTTTTCTAATTGTTCCATCCGTTTAGAAATACAACTGCCAAATTTACCGTCAAATACTGGTATCCTACTTAATATTGGTATCGTATTCATTTTGGCCTCTTCTTAAACAAGTCCGCCAAGTTTACAAAAGCCTTCTGCTCCACCGGGTTTAATACCGGCGTTTCTTCTTTTAATACTGCTGGCTCTAACACAACAGGAGGAACAACCGCAGGGGTGGCCTCAGAAACAACAGAGACGGGCATAGGAGACGCAACAGGCTCAGAAACGGGGACAGATACGGGTAAGGGGCTTTGTGCGTTAGAATCGTTTGTAGGGGCATAGTCTTGAGGTATTTGTTCTGGCGAAGGATTGGCTGGCTTTGCTTCCACAACTTTAGGGGCATCTTCTTCCAAAAGGGTAAGAGCTTCCAACAAGGATTCCAATGTCTTTTGCTTTTCCCCATCCGTAATAGAATTTTCAACACCTACAGAATCGTCATTGGCCATATCGACATTTCTAATCTCTTCAAGTTTTTCTTTGCTCATTTCAAGAACGCGACCATTTTCAACCTTATGTTTTGCCCAGAATGTAAAAGTAGGAATATCTCGGCCTTTCTTAATTTCTATCTGCCATGCCCTATCCTTCTTGTTGGAAGTCTTATCTTCTTGGTCAACATCAAACCTCTGCATAATCACACCAAACACATTGGCAGGGTGTAGCTGAGCCTTCGCACCGTGAACATCCAACCTACCAGCATGGCCACCCTTTTCCTGTTTACCGTCCAAAACAGATGCTCCCTGTAATGCCGAAATAACAGGAACATTAAAAGCTATTGATAGGTCTTTAGCATCTGCAGCAACTTTGGCTCGTTCATCGTGCTCTCCCCAACCCTTTTGAACTGGCATCATATTGTTGAGATAGTCAATTAGAATAAGGTCAATCTTAATACCTTTACTCTTTAACTCAAAAAGTGTTCGTTCAATCTCGGTAGCAGTTGAAAATGCGGGAATTTCTTTGATAATGATACTTCCATGCTTAATCTTAATTCTCTCTAATGTTTTCTTCCACATGTTAAGATCGTCAAATCTTTCTGGCCTTCCGATGTTGCCCCATTTAAAATCAGAATATGGCAATCCAGAAATAACAGCGTCGTACTTATGGGCCACCTGAGTTTTATTTTCTTCATTAGTTATGTGAAGGATGTTTACCTTTCTACCGGCATGAAATAACACATTAACAGCAATGGCTTTCATAAATGTCGATTTACCTACACCAGTCAAGGCCGCAAAAAGTGTTAACTCTCCTGGAAACAATCCTCCACTCTTAGCGTCAAAAGTTGGAAAACCAGTCTTTAATCCAGAATATAACTCAGGATGTTCAATCTTATTCCGTATTTTATTTAATCTGTCATTGAAATCCGTAATGTCAAGTTCGGGCTCTTCTTCTCTTACCTTAGACAAATCGACTGACTTTTTCCTCAACAACAAGGCGGCCTCTTCAATATCTCCTTTAGTAATAAGATGAATGGCTTCCTCTATTAAGTCTACGGACCTTCTCTTTAAGTCTTCCTTTATTGCTAAGCTGGTTAATGCCGGAAATTCATCTACAACGGTAGTGGCATTTATAAGAGCCCATTCATTGATATAGTGCTGCTGTTCTTTATCCGGGATCTTTGCCAAAACTTCCGTAGTAAAAATGTTCTCTGTTAGTAAGCATTGATTCTCTTTTAGATACTTTGCCAAACACTTTAATACGAATTTTCTTGGAGGAGAAGTCATCCAAGCATCATCTACAGAGTTAAGATGAAGTCTGGCTAAAGATGAATCTTCCAGCAAAGATTTTAGGATTGATCTCTCAAGATTAAATGTATCAGAAGTTGCCATTATTTATCCTTCACAATAGTTCCAAAATTTCTTTAGATGACAAGCCCTTAAACGCTTCAATTTCTTTTACATCGTCGCCAAGGGCCTCGTTGGACAGCGCCTCTTTATTACGCAGGATTCCCCGTATGTTCTCCTCAATCGTCCCACGGCAGATAAAATTGACCACGGTAACGGCGTTCTTTTGGCCCATTCGGTGTGCCCTATCTGCCCTCTGGTTCATAATAGAAGGGCTCCAGAAATCGTCATAGTTTACCACATACGACGCTCCAGTCAAATTTAGCCCTGTAGACATGGCATCTGTCCCTAAAATAATATCAATAGTAGGATCTGTATTGAATTTATGTTGCATGTCCGCCCTCAATTGTTTCGGAGTCTCGCCGGTAAGATACAACAATTTCAATCCCTTATCTTCCAGTTCACCCTTTAATATCGCCGTCATTGTTGAATACTGAGAGAAAACGATTGCCTTGTTGCCGTTCTTAACCACGATTTCATCAATGATTTCCATAAAGGCATTCAACTTAGAATTATGTTGGGTATTAGGATTTATCAATCTTGGGTAATTACAAAATTGTTTACACCTAATAACTATCTCCATTGCTTCCGAATCTTGTGTTACTAAATGCTTACCCTTTTTTAACTCACCATATTCTTTTTTCTCTTCGGCTGTCAATTCAATCAACACATTTTTATAGGTCTTTTCTGGTAACTCTTTCAACACATCACTTTTCAATCTTCTAATAAAAAATGGTTGTATTTTTTCTCTAATTTCGTCAACATTCCTATACTTTACAATATTACCAAAATAATCAAATTGGGCATGTCTCTGCAGAAATACCATATACTTTTGGAATAACCCTGGCACCAAAAACTCCATGATAGAATGCAACTCTTCAAGTCTACCATCCAAAGGCGTTCCACTTAACCCAATGCGATATTTAGACCTTAATGCTTTAATACACTGAGATCTCTTAGACTTGTGAGATTTTATCCAATGTATTTCGTCACAAACTATCATATCGAAGACGCCCTCACGGAGAGACTTTAACATCTTAGTTCTAATTTTCTTTTTGCGTTGGCTTTCAGACTCCTCTTTCTTTTCCTTGGCAACTCTTTTATTGCTTGGAACTTCGCCGCCAAACAGATCCTCAACTACCAACTCGTAATTGACAACCGTAAAGAAAACATCCGGTGTCAGCCATTGAGCAACCCTCTTCTCGGCGGGACCGTCTATCACTATAAATTTCTCATTGGTGAACTTCTTAATCTCTAATGGCCAATTGAATTTTAACGATGCAGGAGTCACCACCAAACACTTTTTTATATCCCCCTTATGTTTCCTAAAGCACGCAGTACCAATAGCTTGGGCCGATTTGCCAAGTCCCATCTGATCGGCGATTAATATGCCATTATTTGCTGTAGATGCGAACATAACTCCGATCTTTTGGTAGTTATGAAGTGTACCCAAAAATTCTGGTATGCGCAGATTAACTTTATCGTTGGTTTCCGACAAAGCCTTTATGGTTTTTATCTTTTCCTCTACTTGCTTTAGGTTTACCAAGGCTTTAGACACATCATTATCTATTTTTAGGTTGGGAAGGTTGTCTACTAAGTATTTATAGCTTTCAACGGTGGCTGGTACTTTCCAGTATAGACCTCTATCCTCAAAGTGGGCTCCGAAATCTTGAAGTACTTTTCGATGAGCAAAGTCACACTGAACTATCCAATTGCCAACTCCATCAAACAACAGGAAACTCATGTCCTTTTCGTTCTTTGATTTATTAACTATGTTGTTTGACGGCATTCTCGATTCCTTTTAAAATAAAATAATGTTTTTGTTCATTAAGTTAAATAAACAAAATAAAAATTATGATCCGACTCGTTTGATAAGATTTAGAACGCCATGGACGATTCTATATTTCTTACCGTTGGCTAAGGTTATATTTACATCCCATTTATATTGGCGAATTGTTAAAGCTGAAGTATCTCCAGGAATGATATAGAAATAAATCTCGCCTTCGTCTCCTGCCCCAATTTCGCCCTGTCCAGAAGTGGCCGTAGTTTTGGTAATTGAGGCTGAAGAGTCTAATGTGGCCTTTACTGTGAATACGGCAGTAGCTCCGGTAACATCTACGATATCTAATTCGGGATTTCTGGCCAAAATGCGGATCGTTCTATTTACACCAGCTTCTAAATCTATAACTTCGTATGGCACTTTCTTAACTCCTGGTGCTGTGTTGACAATCCCGTTAAAACTATTTTGCTTAACCAATATACCAAAAAAATCGGTCGTGTCTATAAATCTATTTTCGTACCAGACATCGAAACTCATTTGCTATCCTTTTCCTCTGGCCCCCAATAATCTTTAGGACATCTTACCCCTGCGACATGAAGTTTTCTACCTAAAGGACACCTACATATACTACATTTATTACCAGATTTATCAAAGAATTTACAGGCTGGCTTTGTATCCGTACCTTCGCAGATGGATTTTCTATACGCTACGGTTTCTGGTTTGGCCAACAATTTACCTTCCGTTACTGCTGTCTTTACTATACTCACGGCAGATTCGGCAGCCAACCTTATCGCATTCGTAATTGATTTTGCCTCTTCATCGTTCTCTTCATTAAAGTGTTCTTTTGTAATTCCATAAGGACACTCAAAATTAACCCCAGTATTAAATTGTTTGTCTATGCGAATCCTAAACGCTTCAGATAAACGACAATTCTTACAACTTTCACGACTATTACATATACTTGAATTAAAAAATCTATTCATTCACATCCACCAGGAGTTATTATTGCAGATCCACCTTCGCCATATTTAGACCCATAGCCTCCATAAGATGCGCAGAAAGGGTATACATCTACATCAGATGTTAATACCGAATAAAGATCTCCGGCTACATCTACATCTAAAGCCGTGCCATAAATCGTTGCCCCACCGCCATTACATGTCACATCCGCGCTGGAAGTAAGAACTCGTATTGTATATGAACCACACCCAGGAACACCGTCTTTGCCTGTGATATATATATCTGCGTCTAATGTAAATTCTCTTGAAAAATATTCCTCTTCACAATTCCCTTCTATACCTATTGGGTAGACATATTCCCTAACATTAATAGCGTTTGGAATATTTAATAGCCATCTTGCATCGACACCAACACAATCCAAGAAAGGAATTTTAAGGGAGACTCCGAGGGGAAAGTCTGCGTAGTCAATCTGCCAACCCACCGAACACTCCATTCCTGATGTTGAATTCTCATATACTTCGCAACACCCACCAGTAATGCCTGTTATTACTATATTCCAATACAAAGGTTGACAACAAGTAGAACATATATCATCAAATGTAAGTTTCTCCACACAATACCATCCGGACTCCATACATGCAGATGTTGCTGTTCCGGTTTCCGTATCACATTCTAAATCGTCTAAGGTAAAGGCCGAAGCGGAGGGTGTAAATGCTTCAATATATCTTGGAATCCTTGAAAATCTAAATTCGTCTATCCAACCATCAAGGCCGCTTGAATATGCTGTTGGAGGGATTCCAATGCTTAGACTACCAAGGGTGAAACTTGCAGCGCCAATTGAAGAAGAATATGCCCATATATCTTCTTCAGCTCCGTCTACAAAAAAATACATTACGCCGTTAAACCTGACAAGGGCCACATGATACCAAGTTGCAGTAGAAAAACTATAAGTTATAAACCTACCGCTTGGGTTTACATAAAATCCCGTTTCTATCGCCTCAATCACAATGCTACTATGGGTTAAAAGTCTGGAATTGACGATGGAAGTTGGAAGCGAATCCATCCGAAACCAAAGCTCAACCGTGAAATTTCCAGTTCCAATATCGAACCACCCGTTAGAGGGGACATATCCAATTCCTTGAGTGTGAAATCTTAAAGAACCCGCCCCAAATTTAGAAACGCCAGTATCTATTTCCGCATCTCCATACAAATTTATAGCTTGATTATTAGAAGAACTATCTATTACCTCTAAAAAATAAGGAGTTGTTTGTGGCGTAAAGTTAGATGTGAACCTTGATATAGAACTAACCCTTATTTCATCTACCCACCCATCCAAACCAGTTGGGTTGCCATCTCCAATGTAAACATCAACTGCGTTAGTTATGTTGCTATTATCTGAGATGGCCGCTCCTTGCTGTGTTCCATCTACAAATAATAACACATTTCCAGAAGATGAGCCCTCACGATTCACGCAGAGATGATACCAAACTCCGGTTGAAAAAGAGAACGCCCTTTGGTAGTTCGTAGTATTAATGTTGCAATCTAACTGTAGTGCTCCACCCGAAGTTCTTGCGACACCAAGTGTTATACCATTGGCGGCGGTACCACCCTTGTTAATCAGATATACAACCTCCGAGGCGGCAGGAAGGCTATTTAATCTTATCCACCCCTCAAAGCAAAAATTTCCAGTACCTAACGCCCATTCTGTTGAATCTCCAAAAGCCACATTTCCGGTACCAACTAATAACCCAGATGAAGCTCCGACTTTATATTGTGCTGTGTCAATTTCAGCATTTGTAACGGAAGCCCCAGCATTATATTTACTTGAATCTGTAAAAGTAGTTGACGCATCACTTCCTTCACAGTGTAATAACAAAACCGTATCATCAGAATATTCATCAAAGTGTGCCAGTAAAGGAGTTGGCTGATATGTCGTTGCCACTGCCGTAACTGTAAACGATGCTCCAAACGGAAAACACGAATTTGTAGCAGGTCTTTCCATTCTTGTCTCACCCTGAAGGATTAATTCTCCTCCCATATAAAAACTAATAATCCATTTCCCATTAAAGGCATCATTAGAGCAAGAGATTTGCCCCGAATCTGGCATCAATGAGTCTACTAAAGTATAATTACAGGCTTCTCCTGGACTTGCCACCAATTCAAAATAGAAAGTACCATTTAATACAGCACAATCACCGGTAAATCCAGAAACGATTATCCTTAATGTTGGGCAGCAGCAATAACACAAGCCTGGACAATCGGCGGGACAACATCCACAATCGGACATAATGATGCCATTGCCATTCATCTGGATTGAGCCACCTTTAGTTTTAATTACACCTGGTGGCATATATCACACTTCTTCACATTCTTCAGTTGTAAATACAATCGTGTCTACCTCGTCTACTGCCCATTCCAAATCAAGCTCGGAACCGTTTTTTGCTATTCTTATAATATCTGTTGTTAATATACATTGTCCACTAACCGCGCTGTAAATTATATCTTTGGGAATTCTTACTCCCCCACCTCCGGTTGGCAATGAAATTCCATACCAACCGTCAGTAATTACGCCTGGCGAAGTCTCGTACCCAACCGGCACATTGGAATTCACTACCCATGGCCTATTAAAAATTGGCACCATCTCAAAAACATCATCTGCCGTTGCTAAGTCTGGACTATCAGTCACCGGCAAGGGCTGCCCTAACCCTGTAATGATACCCCCAGCAATCTTTACTTGCCTGATTGACCCTTGGGCACAACATAGTACCCGCCTCGCTGGTACTTGGCCCCCTGTCGCTGTTACAAGTGGCCCATAATCCGAGTCTCCTATAGGGTAAATGTCATCATAAGAATAAGTGAAAGAGTTGTGGGCCATATTTACATTGGTCCAGAATGTCATTGTTATCAAATTAGACGCCGGATCATAAATAACTCTTGGTGAGTAAACCTCCCTAAAAGGTCTTATCACGGTATTATCAGAGCCACTTGAATATGCTCCATCTATCCAAGGAACCCATCTAAATCCGTTTGCAATGCCACCGGAAGTTATTCTTGCAAACAATAAAACCCTATTTGATACAACAACCGCCACATCTGTTCCTGTTGCAGCATAGGAAGGAGAGGCTAAAACGCCAGAGGCACCATCTGACAATGTAATACTCATTCCACTAACAGCATTCTTTGTTACTATGTCTGGAATAAATGCCATGACATCTCCACTAGATAGGCTTACTAATTCGGCGCCTCTGGAAATGTTAAAAAATTTGTATCTTTCTAAGTTTGTATAGTCTGGCATTTATTTCTCTGTCAATTTCTTCAATTTTTCGTTTATTTCGTTTATAGCTCCAACAATTGACTTATTGTTAGTTTTCAATTCATGGTTGTTATCATCAGAAAGGTTTGTTGAAACTCTTTTATCAATTAATGTTATTTCTTTATTTGACACAATTGGAACGGTATCTTCGTCTTCTGAAGTCAATTTCAAAAATTCTCTGACGACTAAAGTATCTTGGACTAACTCTACGCCGTGGGGATTTATTTTATCACTTAAATGTAGACTTAAATCTTCTGCGTAGATTTTTCCATCTGGGTAAGGATCGATTGTTGGACTCTCGCTTCTCAAGTCCACCACAGCCATCAACATGAAATTCTTGTTTTCAGTTTTACGATAGGAAGATAAATAGACTTCTCTGACAGATCCTTTATTATATGGCAAATCATCTTTTCCTTTTAAATACAGGAAATACTTTTCGCCATTTTTTAGACCGCGCCAAAATAAAGCCTCGGTAACATAGAAGAAGAATCCGTTAATGACACCCGAAACGGATAGGATAGAACTTTCGTGTGATAGTCTTACATCGTATTCATCTGTACCCTTTTTGAAGAACGAAAACTCTCCTTCTTCAAAAATCATACAGCTTACGCCTTTTGTGCCTGCTAAGATTTGGTTTTCAATAATTAGGGCTTTTTTCATTTCGGTTTCTGGGTCAATTCTGTCACCCTTAGCACCTACTGGAATTCCTAATACCGGTGTTTTTCTTCTATATTCGCTCATACTTCCACTCCCAATCCTATAACCGAACCATCACCAATTTCAGATTCGCCGACTATGAATAATTTGTTGCCATTTTCATCGTAATTGTTTTTTACTTTTCTTTTGGCACTTCCACTTTTTGAATTAATTAAAGCTCTATTAGCAATACCCGAAGCATTATTCATGGCGTTTGTAGTCGCCCTTGACATTACCTTACCCATGTTTCTATTCATTTTGCCGTAACTCCGTTAAAGGTTATTCTGGATAGCCCTTGGCGAGCGTGAGTCCAGTTGTCCATACCTTACTGTTAAAATCCAGATTGTGGTTTATACTAACAATTAAATTAGAGAAAACTTGGGCAGGTGTCCCTGGAACTGTAACTGTACCAAATGTGTCATATATCTGAATTGTCGCATTGCCTGGTACTTCCACTTGACCTGTTAAAAAATAACGCTTTGAGTTTCCTTTTAATTTATTTGCCATTATTTCTAAGTCCGCTGGCGAGATAAAACCGGGTGGGCCGCCTGACATTGCCTTGCTCCACGGAAAATAAGGGACCGTATCATAATCACCCGATTTATATGTGTACGGCAATAAAGGTACATTACTAATATCTGTTTGTGCGCCACCTCCGACCCTTCTTAATCCAAACAAAACTATTTCATTTCGAATGTCTTCAAAGTCTGGCGACATCGAAGTATTCATTACTTTTGTGTTTGGATAAGACGAAAGCCAATCCGTAGGCGCCGAAACAATTGGCAATGCGGTGGCTTCATCTATCTTGTAGAAATATATCTTAGAATATGCGCCAGTTGCCCCTGTTGAAAAACTTCCAGATGGCTTTACAATATAAGACAATAAATAATCCTCACATACTTTTTCCAATACTTCCCTAACTGGAGTTCCGGGCGGGAAATTATAGATGGGAGAGGCCAAATCTTCGGTGTATCTTAATTTATCAGAAGAGGTGAGTGAACAATCCGTCATATCTTTTGTGATACCAACCTTATCAACAATATAATCAATAGCCGCATCAACTCTATAATTATCTAAGTATGGACAATCAAACAAAACAATATCGTCCAACTTTTTTTCCAATCCTACCAGATTAATCGTCCATTTACCTCCATCTGTACCATCTGTTTCTGAAACGCCCATAGCGACCCCTGAGAATATAACTCCATCAACTGTTCCGTTGCCGCCCTCAGCATATATAGTGATAGAACCAACTGAATTTACTGTTGCACCACTATCGCCGCCGATACCTTGCAATATCTTAGCATCTTGCCCTGCCAAACCAAACTTGTCAACTATGATTTGTCCTGTCATCCCCTCTTCTGTTTGAGATATGTTCACACTTAGAATATAATCTCTCCAATTTGCAACAGTAGCTGCCACAACATCGCCTGGGGTTGAGCTATAATAAGCAGAGTTTACATCGCCCGGCTTAGCTGTTCCTGCAATCCATCCCAATATAAAGTTACCATTAACATTGTATGGGTCATCGCTCAATTTTTCTTTCACCCTAAAATAAGTACCAAAAACCTCACCAGTTGAACGACAATGTAAGGCCGCATCCGGGTCTGATATAGAATTAGACAAAACAAGCCAAGTAAATTTCCAATAACGATTATCTCCTAAATCTGGAGGAGGTGTTACTGGTTCGTCTACCTCGGCAGCCGTTCTTGCGGTAGGATCTCCAGTATCATATATGCCGAATGTTGATTGTGTATTTTTAGTATATATGATGTAGTTTTTATACTCAAACAAATTGGCAATACCACCTTTGTCGGCTCCTATAAAAAACTCATCAAACTTAAACTTACTCAAGAAAAAGCATGGTAAATAAGCAATGTTAGCTTTACATGCTCT
>Ga0172380_10004260_pt1 | contig 18552 bp, 14 predicted proteins | sample Leawe162metaG_FD_119747 | JGI IMG/M metagenome (GOLD analysis project Ga0172380, IMG submission 119747) | Leachate microbial communities from a municipal landfill in Southern Ontario, Canada - Leachate well 162 metaG | ecosystem: Engineered > Solid waste > Landfill > Unclassified | place... | reverse complement strand
GATGCAGAAAAAGTTAAGAGAGGAGTAGTCGCAGCAGCTTCGCAAGCCGGACTTTCAGAAGAAGAGACAGCCAAAGTTGCAGATCAAGTTTCTTCCACCATAATGGGCGCATTTATGGGGGTGGAGGAAGTAAGTACAGCGGAAGTTAAGGAAAAGATCCTTTCGGAGCTTGATTCCTCTGCGCCAAGCGTCGCAGAAGCTTGGAGGAGTTACGAAGCGACAAAGTAAGGCGGGGATGCAAAAAGCCTGGGAGTGCCCAGGCTTTTTTTAGTCTTTGTCATGCGCGAGGAACTTATTGACAACGCTGGCCTTGTCGGGTCCTATTTGTTTTGTGGTACAATAAATGCATTATGGAGATAAAAAAGAAATATACGGATAAAGAGCTTATGGATCTACTTGGCGTAGATCAAAAAACTTTAAATAGATTTAAGGAGGTTCAGAGGATGACCATCAAGGAGGCAAAAGATCGGGCAAGCAGCAAAAATAGAAAAATAAAGGTGCTCGGCATCTCCAGTTCTGCCAGAGACGCTTTCGATAAAGCTCAAGAGGCTTCAAACTCAGAGGCCCTGCTCTCTTCCTGTCTGCAGCATTGCAAAGATTTGGGAGCAGATATGGAAATTATTTCTTTAAGGAAATATAATATTCAGCATTGCAAGGCTTGTTATTCCACAACAAACACCCAATGTCATTTTTATTGCAGCTGTTACCCAAAGGGCACTGCCGAGGGAGATGATATGAGTAATATTATATACGACAAGATATTGGGAGCCGATGCCATTATTTTTGCAACTCCGGTGAATAATTTTAAGATATCAACCTTGATGGCGGCTTTTATTGATAGGTGCATAAGCTTGGACGGCTCTTTGCCACCTGCAAACCCTGAGTCTCCAAAGGATAAGGAATTAAATATAAAACATACAAAGTTTGTCGAGCTTACGGCAGATAACGATGTCCCCGGAAGCGGTTTTTTAAGAAGATTCTCCGGAAAAGTGGCGGGAATAATTACTACCGGGCACGAAGAGGGAGCTTCTATGGCAATAAGCAACCTATTTATGACGCTTAATCACTTTGGCATGATATTCCCTCCGTTCTCCAATATGTATGCAATGTCTAACGTGTGCCTAGGTCTATACAATGATAAGCCTCTTGTCACAAGTGATTGTTATCTAGAAGAAGCCAAGATATTAGCCAAGAACGTCATGACCGCCTCAAATTTGGCAAGGAAGATAAAAACAACCGACTGGAAAAACGAGTATGGTGCAAATTAATATCTTATTATTAATTTATCTAAAAATATGATTCCAGACACCAAAGAAAACGCGGAAAGGTGCATTTGCGCAACCTGCCCGACAAAAAACCAGTGCATGAAGGACAAAGTGGAGTGGTTCTTCTGCGCGCGAGGCAAGACTGCCTGCGCTGCCCAGAGAAAAGGGTGTTTTTGCGGAGGCTGCCCTGTTTCCCGAGATTATAAGCTAAGTAAGCTATATTATTGCCTGGAGGGCAAAGCCGAATAAAAAGATCTCCTTAAAATATAAATATATGTCAAAAGAAAAGATAATAGAGTTACTAAATGGTGCTCTGGAGCTGGAGCACGCGGCATACATTCAATATTTGAGCCACACAGAGATCGTCGGTGGCATAGGCGCCGAGCCGATCATCGCCAGGCTGAAGGAAATAGCGGGAGATGAGAAGGTGCATCAAGAAAAATTCAGAGCCCTGATAGGCGCGCTCGGAGGCGTGCCTACCATGAAAGTTGCGGCTACCCATCAGGCAAAGGACCTGAAGGGAATCTTGGAGCAAAATTTAAAAGACGAAAAAACCGCAGTCGACACCTATAGGATGATAGCCGGGCAGTTAAAGGGTGAGGGAGGCTATTATGACCTTTTGTTGGAGGATGGCGTAAAAGATATTTTAATGGAAGAGCAGCAACACATAACCGAGTTGGAACTATTAATGGCAAAACAAGGAGGCAGCTATTAAAACAATAACCCCCCAGCGGGGTTTTTGTTTATCTCTTGACAAGTTTTTTTGTGGTATAATTAAAAAAATAATTAAACTATTAAGATATGAAAAATAAAATCTCAAGGCTGCAAATAATCATAGGGATTGTTATCCTGGTAGTGATTGTTGTTATCGGCGGGATATTCGCCGGCACAAAGGGGATAGGATCAGCGGTCTATGCCAACACCGATTACGGAGTTAAGTTTACCTATCCGTCCGATTGGGAAGTTATAGATAACAGCGCCAATGGATTTTTCATGATTTCTTGCAAGTACAAGAATTCAGCGTCGATTTCTATGGATATACAAGTGCTTGACGTGGGCAACGTCGCATTGAGTGACTATACCGCAGGATTTATCAACGGAACCCTAAAAAAGGAGAAGATTTTAGAATCAAATGACATTACATTTGCCAATAACCCAGGCCACGAGATAATCTATGAGGCCGGCTCGGCAAATCCCGATGGAGACGGCAGATATATGCTGGTCTACACCATCAAGGGGATGAAGTCGTATGTCTTGGCGTTTTCTTCCGGGAAGGAAGATTATTCCTCTTTCCTTCCTGCAGCAGAAAACATAATAAGCTCCTTTCAAATAACTAAGTAGGCGAGAGTAGACATTCAGTTATAGATCTCGGGCAGTGGGCCCATCGCGTCTTTCTGTCTATCTTCTTGGCAAAAGGTCGAGTTTACATTTTAAACTTTATGTGTAATTTTGTAATAAAACGCGACGGCAAGAAAGAACAATACGATCCAAATAAAATTGAGAAGGCTATCGCCTCTGCTGCTGTGGAGTGTGATTTGAAGGAAGCAGAAATTTTAGATGCGGTAGAAGAAACCTGCGGCATGATTAAAAAAGTTCTCGCTAATTTAGATGAAATATCTACAAAGGATATTAGAGATATGATTCTAATAAAACTAGATACAAACTGGCCATCTATCGCTGAATGCTGGAGGGAGTATGAGGCTGATTACATCCGGAGCGGAAAGCAGGGAAAGGCCTAAATAAAAATATTTATTAATAGATGATCGCGTATCGGCAACAACTCAGGTGCGGCAAAAACAGACAAAGATTGAGCGGGTATATGATGCCCGCTTTAATTTTGTGGTAAAATTATTAATAGATTAGTAATTATTAATTTTTACAAATATGTTATTAGAATTCTACGGCCAGGAATGCTCTCATTGCATATCAATGAAGCCGCTAGTAGAGCGCCTTGAGAAAGAAGAGGGCGTTGAGGTAAAAAAATACGAAGTCTGGCACGACGAGAACAATGTAAGGGAAATGGAAAAGTATGCAAAGGCAAGCTGCCTTGGCGTGCCATTTTTCTTTAATACTGATACGAACGCCTCGATCTGCGGCGAAGCAGATTACAAGGAGCTTAAAAAATGGGCTAGTAAGTAACTTTTAAAATATGGCTGAAAAATTAGAAACAATTGTTCTTGGTGCGGGGTGCTTCTGGTGCACTGAAGCAACCTTCGCTACGTTAAAAGGAGTAATGATGGTCTCTCCCGGATATGCCGGCGGAGGCGTTAAAAACCCTACCTATGAACAAGTAGCCTCAGGAAAGACCGGGCACGCCGAGGTGATTAAGATAAGCTACGACGCCAATATGATAACGCTAGAGGCTCTGCTTGACGTCTTTTTTTCTGTTCATGACCCGACTACATTAAATAGGCAGGGAGGCGATGTCGGGGAGCAATACAGGTCCTTAATCCTATACACCACGGAGGAACAGAGGACGGGCATAAAGGAATTTATGAAAAAGTTAGCCGCAGAAAAGAGATTTAAAGACCCGATTGTTACTGAGATAAAGAAGTTGGAAGAGTTTTACGGCGCGGAAAATTATCATAAGGATTATTACGCCAAAAATCCCCACAAACCATACTGTCAAGCAGTTATTAGTCCGAAACTTTCCAAGATGAAAGAAAAGTTCGGAAGTTTGCAAAAATAAACAAGGCGAAAAGATTTTAAACAAATGAGAATTGGGCAGAAAATAACAGCGTCCCTAATAATCACCGCAATCCTTGCGGTCGGCACTATTGGCTTAATTTCATACTTTAATACTAAGGCTGGCATCGAGGGTATAGAGATAAATTCTCTTAAGTCAACGGCCAGGCTCAAGGCAGATATTATAGAGGGTTTCTTTTCAGATGCCACTACCTCTATTAAGGTTGCTCAGGATTTTTTTAATATAAAAACTAATCTGCCGATTGTCGCTCAGTTTTTTGATTCACCGGATAATCCCGAATACATCTCCGCAAAAAATACTCTTGATAGTCAGATTGTGCCGGAAAGGACTACTCTGGGGCTGATAAATATCCTACTTTTTGATCCTAATGGGAGAATAGTCTACGAGGCGAACCCTGAGTATATCGGTTCCTCAAAATTTGTGCCGGAAATATTTCAGAGCTCTTTTTTAAAAGGGAAGGAGGAGATAAGTATCTCCGATATTTTTCCTGATCCCGGAAAAAACGAACAATTTAATTCGCTAGTAACTGCGCCCGTTATTGTGGATGGAAAATTCATTGGCGTGATTGGGTTTATCGAAGATGCGGGGGAATTGTATTCCCTAATTCAAGACGTAACTGGCCTGGGAGAGACGGGGGAAACATTGCTGGTGAAAAAGATGAACGGGCACCTTTTGTATCTAAATCCCCTTAGGTATGATCCGAGCGCGGCTCTCAAAAAATCAATAGAAATCGGATCAAGAGAAGCTCTTCCCGCGCAAGAGGCAGCGGCGGGAAGGAGCGGGTCGGGAATAAGCATTGATTATAGGGGCCAGCAGGTTATTGCGGTCTGGTTCCCTTTGGCGGATTTAAGCTGGGGGTTTGTGGCAAAGATTGACACTAAAGAAGCTTTTGCACCGATATATATTATAAGAAATCTGATTATTTTAAGCTTCATGGTGCTTGTTTTTCTTATTGTCGTCGTATCCTTCTTTGTAACAAGATCAATTTCCGGTCCCCTCAAGAAATTACAAGAAGGTTCAAGGATCATCGGAGGGGGAAACCTTGATTATCGGGTAGAAATAGAAGGGGAAAACGAAATAGCCGACCTTGCTCGTGAATTTAATAAAATGGCCGGCGAGCTTAAAGGGGCCCGTTCCGATTTGGAGGGGAAGATAGACGCTAGGACCAGAGAATTAAGGCAGGTTCGAGATGCGTTGCTTAATATTGCAGAGGATTTGGAGGTAGAAAAGAAGAAAATTGATGAGGCGCGGGTTAAAGACGAATCTATCTTGGGAAGCATAGGAGAGGGGCTCTTGGTAATTGATAAAGGCGGAGTAGTCAGCATGACTAATCAGGCGGCGGGGAAGATGCTTGGCTACGACGCTCAGGAAATTATTGGTATGCCGATCCTTGAGGTTCTTCCAATGGAAAGCGAGAAAGGAGAGAAGATTTTGGATAAAGAAAGACAGGTCTATTCTTCTATAAATAAAGGAAAGACGATGAGCGGGGTATTTTATTGCATCCGTAAGGACAAGACTAAGTTTGCCGCATCGATTACGTCTTCCCCAATTGTCCTTGATGGGGAGATAATAGGCGCCGTCGATATCTTTCGAGACATAACGAAAGAAAAAGAAATTGATCGAGCTAAGACAGAATTTGTCTCTTTGGCGTCGCATCAATTGCGCACCCCGATTTCTGCCATAAAGTGGTACTCAGAGATGCTTCTTGACCCTGGGAAAACTAAAGTCGGAAAGCTTAATGTAAAACAAAAAAGATATATCCACGAGATTTATCATGGGAACGAAAGAATGATTAAACTAATTAATAATTTGCTTAGCATTTCTCGCATCGAATTGGGAAAGCTGGCGGTTAATCTTGTGCCAGTCGACCTTAAAGGTTTGGCGGAGGAAGTTATTAAAGAGCAGAAGCCAGAGATTGTAAAAAGAAGCCAAACAGTTAGTGTCGAGCAAAAAGGAGAAATTCCTAGGGTTTATAGCGACCCTACCTTGCTGCGAATGGTAGTGGAAAACCTTCTTTCTAATGCAGTCAAATATACGCACGAGAAAGGAGAGATCGATTTTATAATAAAAAAGCAGGGACAGAATATTTTATTTGAAGCAAAAGATAACGGCATCGGGATTCCTAAGGCAGAGCAGGGGAGAATATTCGAGAAGCTCTTTAGGTCTTCAAACGCAATGATTGTAGACAAAGAGGGAACGGGCCTGGGCCTTTATATCGTGCGCGCAATTATTAATTCTTTGGGCGGAGAAATATGGTTTAAAAGCGAGCAGGACAAGGGAACGTCTTTCTTTTTTACCTTGCCTATCAGACTTGCGCCAAAGTAATCAAGAATCCGCTAGACCCGGTTTTGTGGTTGGTGGTATAATAGATAAACATATTTAATAACCTGAGTAATATTTCTATGGAGATTAAAAACAGGAGAGACAGGTTAATTAATAAACTGGCTATCGGTTTGCTGGTTTTCTCCGGCGTCACTGTTGCGATGCTTTTCGGAGCTGTTATTGTCCAAGCCATAGATGGTTCTGGAACTAATGCGGTCGATCCAACATCGGTTGTTACGGGATCTTCTGGAAATACCGAAACTTTTACCTACACTGCCTCCGAAACAATGGATTCTGGAGGGATCACGATCACGGTTCCTTCTGGCTGGACCGCTCCTCAGGGGACGAACGGCAGCGCAGGATACACGACCGCCACCTCCGCGTCCGGAACAATTGCTAATGTTTTAAATAATCTTGACTCGGCAACTGGATGGACCGCGACATACCATATGGCGCTAAGCGCGGATACCGGGGATAAGCAAGAAGGATCTGCCTCCCTTTTAAATACAATCACGTCTTACGCAGCTGCAAACGAACAGTGGTACTTTAATTATGGGGCAGCTTCAAATTGGGGAGCGTCGGCAGATGGTAACCTCGGCGTTGGAATGTGGTTAAAATCAAGCGCTAATACTGCGGCAGGCGATTTTTATTGGCAAAATGATGATACTGCAAGCTTAGCTAGCCCCAATGATACGATCAGCCTAGCGGCTTTAACTGCAAACACTTGGACATACACTTCAGCGACGTTAGGAGCGACTTCAAGGACCTCGATTTTATCTTATGGGCTCAGATATACAAATGATATCGGAGTAGTCGATCTAAGAGCAGACTCAATATCGGTGCTGTTTAATCGTTGCGAAGCAAATACTGGATGGTCCGGAGATGCTAATATATCAGATTCTAGTATATCCGGGGCCGGAAATTTTAAAGAAGGAACGGCAGCGGTAAGATGTACATATGCTGGTGGTGCAGGTACCGGAACCAGCGGAGATTGTTGGAATAATGAAGGATCAGCTATTACTGTGGGCCCCGGAACAACAGTAAGTTTTTGGATTAGATCTAGCGTAGCTTTGGCCGATGGAGATTTTGACTGGGTAGATGATAATTCTACTAACTTAGGTTCTGCTGACTCCTCCGTTAACATACCCGCGCTCTCTGCAAACACTTGGACATATGTTACTTTAACTTCCGGAACTTCAGGAGACATGAGGTCTTTTGGGCTTAGGCAGATAGTTGATAAAGGAGCTCTTACTATCGATATCGATGCCATTGGAAAGCAAGTCGATTCTGCCAATGCAACAACTGGTTGGTCTACTTCCTCAGATACTGTTCAGACTCTATCTGCGGACTCTGGGGTAAAGCAAGAAGGAACCAACTCTTTAAAAAATGTAGTTAATGCGACGGCAACAGCTGGCGATAAGTGGTATCAAACATTGGGAGCAACGCAAGATTGGTCAGGATATACAACAGTAGGTTTTTGGATAAGATCAACTGTCGCTACAACTTCCGGACAATTGCAGTTTGAGTATGACGACGCCAGCGATTTGTCGAGTCCTATCGGAACTTTAAACATAGGGGCGCTTTCAGCTAATACTTGGACCTACCAAAAGTTGGCGCTAACTGGTACGCGCACAAGCGTTAATAGCTACGGCATAAAATATACTACTGACATTGGTGCAGCCACCATTTACCTGGATGACGTATTAATTGGTCCTGGTAGCCCGACCTTCCCTGGGGGCGGAGTAATTAATGCAAGATTTTTGCAGCTAACGACCGGGCAGACTGCAATCGTGACTTATGGCGCTGGCGGAGGGGCAAGCGGCGCTGCTGCGCCAGGATCCTGCGAGACATCTACTTTTACGACGCAATCACGGATTTCAGATGCAGGAACGCTTTCAAGCATCAGCTCCTCGCCGACCGTCACTGTTAAGGGTCCTGTTTCCGAATTTACCTTAAATGACCCAGGCGATACGACTGTGGGTACAAGGTTGGGATATACGGTCACAAGGAAAGATACTTGCGGCAACGCGATAACCTCCGGCACCACTACGGTCTATCTATACTCCTCCTCAGTTAGCGGCAGTAAGAAGTTCTACGACGCAGCTTCAGGTGGAAGCATAATTACTTCAATAAATATTACAGACGGAAATAGCACTGCCGATTTTTGGTACTACGACGAAACTCCGGGAACCTATACAATTACAACCTCAGACAACGCAACTTCCCCGGATGGAGTCACTGGGATCGACGACGCTACTGATTCAGTGATTGTAAGCGCAGGGGCTACGGCGCAATTCACCTTAAATGACCCAGGAGACACGACTGTGGGCACAAGATTGGGTTATACAGTCACAAGGAAGGATCAGTTTGGAAATCTTACAACATCTGGCGCAACAACAGTTTACCTTTATTCTTCCTCAGTTAGCAGCAGCAAGAAATTTTACAATGCTTCATCTGGCGGAAGTATAATCACTTCAATAAATATTACAGGAGGAAATTCAACTGCGGACTTTTGGTATTATGACGAGGCGCCCGGAACATACACGATTACCGTATCGGATAACTCTTCGGCTCCAGACGGAACAGTCGGCATAGACGATGCTGCTGATTCCGTAACTATTTCTGCTGGCCCGCTTTCGCAATTTAGCTTAAGCGACCCGGGAAATACAACCGCAGGAACGAGGTTAGGCTACACGGTCACAAGGCAAGATGGTTTTGGCAACGCGATAACCTCCGGCACCACTACGGTCTATCTATACTCCTCCTCAGCCAGCAGCAGTAAGAAATTCTACGATGCAGCTTCAGGAGGCAACATTATCACTTCAATAGATATTACAGGAGGAAATTCAACTGCGGACTTCTGGTACTACGATGAGACTCCAGGCACCTATACAATTACAACCTCAGACAACGCGACTTCTCCGGATGGGACAACAGGAATAGACGACGCGACTGACTCAGTAACGATTTCTGCGGCAGCTGTGTTTGAGTTTACTCTAACTGATCCAGGCGATATGACCGTCGGCACTCGCCTTGGCTATACGGTTACAAGAAAAGATCAATTCGGAAATGTAAATACTTCGGGCACAACCACAGTTTATCTTTATTCTTCTTCTGCGGGTGCAAACAAGAGGTTCTATGATGCGGCCTCGGGAGGCAACATCATCACTTCAATAGACATTACAAACGGAAATTCAACTGCGGACTTCTGGTACTACGATGAGACTCCGGGCACCTATACAATCACAGCTTCGGATAATGCGACTTCTCCAGATGGGACAACAGGAATAGACGACGCGACAGACTCTGTAGTAGTTTCTGCGGGCGCAACTTCTCAATTTACCTTAAATGATCCCGGGGACACAACCGCAGGAACAAGGTTGGGATATACGGTTACAAGGAAAGATCAGTTTGGAAATCTTACCACTTCTGGTACGTCCGCAGTCTATCTGTATACAACCTCCGGCGGGGCAAATGCTAAGTTCTACGACGCAGCTTCAGGGGGCAATGTTATCACCTCGATAAATATTACAGGAGGAAATTCAACTGCGGATTTTTGGTATTATGATGAATTGGCAGGTACGTTTACTATCACCGCTTCAGATAACGCAATTTCTCCAGATGGAACAACAGGAATTGATGACGCCACTGACTCAGTGGTGGTTTCTGCGGGTGCTACCAGTCAGTTTACTTTAAATAACCCAGGAGACATGACTGTGGGCACAAGGCTTGGCTACACTGCGACAAGAAAGGACGCGTATAGCAATGTAGTTACCGCGGGAACAACGACAGTATATCTTTACACAACATCCTCTGGGCCCCAGGCAAAGTTCTACGATGCAGCCTCGGGAGGAAATATCATCACTTCAATAAATATTACAGGAGGAAATTCAACTGCGGATTTTTGGTATTATGATGAAACTCCAGGCACCTATACAATTACTGCCTCGGATAATTCGACAGCTCCGGACGGAGCGTCCGGAATAATCGACGCCACTGATTCGGTGACAGTTTCCGCGGCAGGTGTTTATGAATTTACCTTAAATGATCCCGGGGACACAACCGCAGGAACAAGGTTGGGCTACACGGTCACAAGAAAAGATCAGTTTGGAAATTCTGTGACAACTGGCAGTACGACAGTTTATTTATACACAACTTCCGCAGGGGCAAGCGCAAGGTTCTATAATGCTTCCTCTGGCGGATCAATAATTACTTCAATTAGCATCACAGACGGAAACTCAACTGCAAACTTCTGGTATTACGATGAGACCCCGGGAACCTATACAATCACAGCTTCAGACAACGCAACTTCCCCGGATGGAAATGCGGGGATTCACGATGCAACGGATTCTGTGACAATAAGCCCTGACGCAGTCTCGCAATTTACCTTAAATGACCCGGGCGACGTTGTTATAGGAAATAGATTGGGATATACGGTGACAAGAAAGGACCAATTCGGAAATTTAGTTACGACCGGGACAAACACCGTCTATCTATACTCTTCCTCAGTCAGCAGCAGCAAGAAGTTTTATGACGCAGCCTCGGGAGGAAATATCATCACTTCAATAAATATTACAGATGGAAACTCAACTGCAAACTTCTGGTACTACGATGAGACCCCGGGAACCTATACGATCACAGCCTCGGATAACGCAACTTCTCCGGATGGGACGACAGGGATTGATGACGCCACTGACTCCGTGGTGGTTACCGCAACGCCTGCGTCTAAGTTCACCTTAAATGACCCGGGCGATATTGTCGCGGGAGATAGGGCGGGCTATACGGTTACAAGAAAAGACGAGTTTGATAACGCAGTTACATCGGGGACCACCACGGTCTATCTATACTCCTCCTCAGTCAGCAGCAGTAAGAAATTCTACGATGCAGCTTCGGGAGGAAATATCATAACTTCAATAAATATTACAAACGGAAATTCAACTGCAAACTTCTGGTACTACGATGAAACTCCAGGCACCTATACAATTACAACCTCAGACAACGCAACTTCCCCGGATGGAGTCACTGGGATTGATGATGCTACTGATTCAGTGGTTGTCAGCGTCGGGCCGCTGTACAAGTTTACTCTAAATGACCCGGGTTCAATAAGTACGGGGAGCCGTGCAGGATATGTAGTAACAAGAAAAGATCAATTTGATAACTTAATTACGCTTGGCTCTACATCAGTCTATCTATATACAACGTCATCGGGACCTGAGGCAAAGTTCTACGATGCAGCCTCTGGTGGCACTGTTATCACCTCAATAGATATTACAGATGGAAATAGCACCGCTGATTTTTGGTATTACGACGAGACTCCGGGAACCTATACCATCACAGCTTCAGACAACGCAACTTCTCCAGATGGAAATACCGGAGTTAACGATGCAACAGATTCAATAACAGTTAGCGCTACTGCCACTAAGTTCGTTATTGAGGATCCAACAGACGGAACAGTCGACAATCCAATTACGGTAACGGTTAGAGCTGAAGATAATTTTGGCAATGTCGATACAAATTACGAGACAAACGTAACCTTGGTAGCAGATGGGTCTGCTACGGGAGACGGGCTGGTAGATATTACCAGTGGCGTGGGGACAAAGAATGTTTCCGACACAGTTGCAGAAACGGTTAATTTGTCTTTGTCTGACACGGAGTTCACTGGTTTAAATGTAAGCTCTACTCAGAACGTTGTCTTTGCGGCTGGGGCGGTCGCGCAATTCTCTTTAAATAATCCAGGAGACATGACTGCGGGGACAAGGCTCGGCTACACTGTCACAAGGCAAGACCAATTCGGAAATGCTATAACCGCAGGCTCTGCAACTGTTTATCTTTACACCAATTCTGCGGGAGCCAACGCAAAATTCTATGATGCGGCTTCGGGAGGCGCCGAGGTTACTTTGATAAATATAACAAATGGAAATAGCACCGGAGATTTTTGGTACTACGACGAGTTGGCTGGTACAGCCGACATTACTGTGTCTGATAGCTCTTCGGCCCCTGATGGAAATACCGGCATCAATGATGCAACAGACTCTGTGGCAATATCCGCAGCAGCTACAGGTAAATTCCTATTAAACGACCCCGGCAACATGACTGCAAATACAAGGTTGGGATATACTATAACAAGAAAAGACTCTTTTGATAACTTGGTGACGTCCGGAAGCGACACGGCATACCTATATACCAATTCTTCCGGACCTGCGTCTTTTTACGATGCAGCGACGGACGGAAATACAATAACCTCCGTAGTAATCAGCGGCGGCAGCTCAACTGCAAACTTCTGGTACTACGACGAAGCTGCAGGAACCTGGACGGTAACAGCCTCGGACAACGCAATAGCTCCTGACGGAAATACCGGGATTGATGATGGGACAGATTCGGTTACAGTATCTGCGGCCCCGATTGTGGCTACTAAATTTGTGATTTTAAATCCAACAGACGGAACAGTCGACAATCCAATTACAGTAACAGTTCGAGCTGAAGATAATTCTGGAAGCGTAGAAACAACGTATCAAAGCGACGTTACTTTAAATGTTTCCGGCTCGGCCACAGGCGGAGGACTGGTGAGTATTGTTAATGGGATAGGGACAATAAATATTTCAGATTCTTTAGCCGAGACAGTCGACTTGTCGTTGTCCGACACGGAGTTCACTGGCTTAAATGTAAGCTCCACTCAGAATGTTGTCTTTGCGGCCGGAGCCGCCGCTAAGTTTTCCATAAATGACCCAGGAGACTTCGCTGCTGGAGTAAGGGCGGCCTATGTTGTGACTAGAAAGGATCAGTATAATAATATAGTCACCCTTGGCACTACGACAGTTTACGTTTACACAAGCTCTACCTCTGGCGCCTTCTTTGACGCGGCCTCAGGGGGAAGCCAGATAACTTCTATTGATATAACGAGCGGAAATTCTACAGCGGCCTTCTGGTATCGCGATGAAATCCCAGGAATCTATACGATCACGGTCTCCGATAATGCAACTGCTCCTGATGGAGTGGTCGGGATGGACGACGACGTTGATTCCATAGTTATCTCTGCCGGTCCAGTATCGCAATTTACCATTAATAATCCAGGAGATATGACTGAGGCTACGAGACTAGAATATACTGTTACTCGGAAGGACCAATTTAATAATTTAGTTACTACTGGATCAAATACCGTATATCTTTACTCTACTTCAACTGGGCCTTATGACTTTTATGATGCCTCGACAGGAGGGAATATAATAACCTCCGTAGTAATCAGCGGTGGCAGCTCAACTGCAAATTTCTGGTACTACGACGAAGCAGTCGGCACTTGGACGGTAACTGTTTCAGACAATGCTTCCGCTCCGGATGGTAATACGGGAATCAATGATTCTTCCGATTCAGTGGTCGTTACTTCAATACCTATCGTTGCTACGAGGTTTGTTATAATCGATCCGAATGACAGCGTAGTCGGCACTCCCGCCACAGTTACGGTAAAAGCCGAAGACAACTTTGGGAGTGTGGAAACAACATATCAAAACGATGTTACTTTAAATGTGTCTGGCTCAGCTACGGGCGGAGGGCTGGTAGACATTGTTAACGGCGTAGGAACGCTCAGTATTTCCGACACAGTTGCAGAAACAGTAAGCCTATCATTGTCCGACACGCAATCTACCGGCCTGGATGTAAGTTCTACTCAGAGCCTTGTATTCTCCCCGCTCGGAACCATTATAGTCCGGCCCGTTCCTCCGGGATCCGCTCCATCTCCATCGCCTAAACTCGGAGGAGCCATCAGCTTCTCGGGACGAGCATTCCCAAGCGCTAAAGTTACGATAGTGACTCAATTAGAGGGTCAGCCGATTCCGTTAAAGCAAGAGACAGTTGCCTCTGACACGGGCGAGTTTAGGATTCAATTCTCGGGGCTCCCAGCTTTCACTGGATCTCGGCTCTTTTACCTTTCCGTCACTGATAAGCAGGCGCACGTTAGCTTAAGCAATGTATTTGATGTTGCTCAGCAATCGTCTAACATCACCGATATATTCCTTGCCCCGACAATAGACTTTTTGGCATCGGTTAAGCAGGGAGAGGCTTTAAGCGTCGCGGGATACGCGGTTCCTAATGGAGTGATCGAGATCGAGGTTGACGGCAATGTGCTGGAGGGACAGCCCAGGGCGGGACAGGACGGATTCTATACGGGATCAGTTAACACTGCGGGGCTAGACTTAGGGAATCATGTTATAAGGGTCAGGCAGACAGACGTGACTGGTCAGCAGAGCGTATTTTCCCTAAGGAAAAGTTTTGCAGTCGCGACCTTATCCACAAGCGAGATACAGACAGATTTTAATAATGATAGTATAGTAAATATAAATGACTGGAGTATTTTCCTGTCCAGGTGGGCGTCTCCCGATCCTTCGACCAGAAATCTCGATGATCTAAACGGAGACGGAGTTGTCGATGTCTCTGACTTCAGCATATTCATTAGAACAATTAGTAAATAAACCATGATGTTAAAGAAAACACTTAGAGCTTTTTCCGTAATCCTGTTTCTTTTTGCATTTTCTTCAAGCGCCTCAGCCGCTACGCTAAGCGTTTCTTTAACTGCCGATACTTTTGCGATCGGGGACTCCTTCGACGCCAAGATTTTGATTGACAGCCAGGGCGCAGGCATCAACGCCGCGCAAACAACTTTGCGATTTCCTACAAATATTCTGCAGGTTGTAGCAATAAAGAAAACGGATTCTGTTTTCAGCTTCTGGTTGACCGAGCCTACATTTTCTAATGCTGACGGCACGGTCACTTTCGTCGCAGGCTCTGCTAGCGGATTTGTAGGGCCGTCGTTAAACGCTTTGACCGTTACCTTTAAGGCAAAGGGCACTGGGACTGGGGATTTGGTCTTTAACAGCAGCGTGATAACAATAAGCGACGGTTCTGGGGCCAACGTGTTGTCGGATACGAAGGTTTCTAAGGTTACAGTCTCAACCCAGGGCACAGTCACGCCGACAACGCCTACTGCAGTTCCCCCTCCGACTCAGATAACTCGTCCCGCAGTTCCAGCCGAGAACCTACCTGCCAGGCCAGCCTTGGTGGTCCCGCTTTATCCAGACCCTGCAAAATGGTACAACCTTTCTTCAATATTCTTAGCAAGCTGGACGCTGCCTGCGGATGTGGCCGATGTTGCGACTGCCGTAGATAAAGATCCGGCCTCAAGGCCTACAGTTTCTGAGGGGTTGTTTGATAACAAAGTATTCACCCCGCTTGATAACGGAGTTTGGTATTTGCACGTCCGCTTTAAGAATAGTGTCGGATGGGGAACAACAGCCCACTATAGATTGGCTATTGATACAACTCCTCCAGTTCCTTTTGAGGTTAAAATATCAGAAGGATCTCCTACTGATGCCCCCGCGCCTACTTTAAATTATCCGTCCGCCGACCAGCTTTCTGGATTGGGCAACTATTCAATAAGAGTGGACAACGGAGACTTAATTAGTGTTGGCGAAAGCATGTATATCCTTCCGCTCCTTGCGCCAGGCAAGCACATGGTTAGAGTCGATGCTCAAGACCAAGCCGGAAATATTACAGAAGATTTAATCAGCCTTGAGATACTCCCCATTGAAGGTCCCAGAATAACCTCGGTTAATAAAGATGTCTTTATTGGAGAAGGAGGAATAAACATAAACGGTAGTTCTTTGCCGAGTATTGCGATAATTCTCAACATTAGAGATGAAAAGAATAATCCAGTTTATTCTGCTACTATCAGCGCCGATGGAGATGGGAATTGGGTAGCTAAGCTTGATCAGCCGCTAAAGAAAGGAAATTATTTCGTCGAAGTTATAGCTCAGGACGCAAGGGGAGCCTTAAGTCTCCCTGTCAGATCGGATTTAATAAACGTTAGGTCAAAGCCATTAGTCGTTCTCCTCGGGATTGAGATTACTGCGGTTGATTTGGTGTTTTTACTTTTATTTATTCTAGTTGGAGCGTATTTTCTCGGATGGAGAATCAGCCGTCGAGATATAAAGAGAAGGGACCAGAGGATCCTAATATCCCAAAGGGACGTGGCGGCCACCAGGAATGTTATTAAAACAGATATTGATAAGGCAATCAGCGCTTGGAGAGATGGAAAGGTCGAGGAAAGGGAGGTAAATGAAATAGAGTATCTTCTGAAGCGCGTCGAGGGGAACCTTGATAAATTGGAGAAATATATTATAAAGGGGGTAAAGGAGATAAATAAGTAAAAATAACATAATCATGAAAATTCTAATTGTTGAAGACGAGGAGGCTTTATTTAATGTCTTAAGGGAAAGGTTTACTAATGAAGGCTATGAGGTTGCAGTCGCCGAAGATGGAGAGAAGGCGATAGTGGAAGCAAGGCGCTTTAAGCCCGACATGATTCTTCTTGATTTGATTCTGCCAAAGAAAGACGGATTGGCGGTCTTGGAGGAATTGAAGGGAGACTCGGAATTAAAATCAATTCCAGTAGTGATTCTTTCAAACTTAGCTGAGGACGATAGCATCAAGAAGGGACTGGCGTTAGGGGCTCAGGACTATTTTGTTAAAACCCAGCATCCTATCGGCGAGGTAGTAGAAAAGGTAGATACATATATCCGCAACCCAAAACCAGGAGAGCTAAACGATAAAGAGTAAGAATTCAATGGCATACTTGGATAAGAAAATTTTAATTGTTGAGGATGAAAAGCCTCTTCTTTCGTCTCTAAGGGAGAGATTCGAAAGCGAAGGCTTTAAGGTCTTCGTTGCAGAGGACGGGGAGGCTGGATTTGAGGCTGCAAAAAAAGAAATCCCGGATATAATTCTTATCGATATCCTTTTGCCAAAAGTTGATGGGATCGCAATGGCAAGGATGATAAAGGGCGCGGGAGTTAAGGCGTTGATGATATTCTTGACCAACCTAGGGGATGCCGAGCATGTTGTGGAAGCGTTTGGGGCATCTAGCGAGTCTGATTACCTAGTAAAATCTGACTGGAACATCAACGATGTTGTAGCTAGGGTTAAGGAAAGATTAAATTTAAAATAAATAAACAATCCGGGTTCAGCCCGGATTTTTATTTCAATGGAACTAAATAAGTTAACCAAAGAAGAAGAAGGGGTCATTTCCCAAAAGGGAACAGAGGCCCCTTTTTCAGGAGAATACGATAAGTTTTATAAAGAAGGAACCTATGTTTGCAGGAGATGCAATACTCCTCTATATACATCGGAGAGTAAATTTGATTCAGGGTGCGGATGGCCAAGCTTTGATCAAGAAATTCCCGGGAGAGTAAAAAGAGTCCCTGAATCAGACGGCAAGAGAACAGAGTTAATCTGCGCAACCTGCGGGGCTCACTTGGGTCATGTTTTTGAAGGTGAGGGTTTTACTCCAACTAACGCCAGGCATTGCGTAAATTCTATATCTCTTAAGTTTATCCCCAAGCAAGATAAGGGGAAGTAGGTTAGTCTATCCCCCAGAATCTTTTTTTCCCTTTTGCGTCAACCCCATAGAATTTTAGTTGTATAAAATCATCCAGGTCGCTGACAAATAATCCCACACCAAACATTATCGTGGGGATGCCGAAATATTCTTTTACAAAAAACATTCCGCCAATGGCTAAAATCAGGCCGTAGATCCAATGGTGCGGGCTTCTAATTTGTCCCCCCAGGACGTGTCCGATCCTGCCTATAATGTATCCTATGAAACAAGCGATTGCTGTTAAAATGATATCCATATAGTTTAATCTTAACATAAATTGATAAATCTATAGATCAGAGCTACAATATAGTAAAATAATATAAACATAATATATGGCAGAAACCACAATAACTTCATTGATGATGCAGCACCACTCTGTAATAGTGGGCCTTTTAAATAACCTTAAGACCGCCGTGAAAAAAGATGCGGAAAATATAAGAGCTGAGTTTGCCCAATTTGAAAGGCAGGCCAAAGAACATTTTTCTATTGAAGAGACTGTCATCTTCGAATTTTCCAAAACGCTAGATGCGAAAAGGACGGAAATAATATTGTCCCTTATGAGGGAGCACCAAATTATGCTGAGTTTGATGGATGTAGTCTTGAGGGGCCTGCCGGAAAATGATTATTCTGGCGTTTATGAGTTGGAAGATGTGTTGATAAGGCACGCTACTACCGAGGAAACTATTCTTTATCCCGGTCTGGATGAAAATTTACCGACCGAGAAGAAGGAGGTCATGATAAAGAGGATCCAAGAAACATCGGGGGAATTATTAATTATTAAGAGTTAGCTATAGGGCATGAATAAAATCATAGAGCTTTTGGTAAAAATAATCTTC
>Ga0172380_10004259_pt1 | contig 18555 bp, 18 predicted proteins | sample Leawe162metaG_FD_119747 | JGI IMG/M metagenome (GOLD analysis project Ga0172380, IMG submission 119747) | Leachate microbial communities from a municipal landfill in Southern Ontario, Canada - Leachate well 162 metaG | ecosystem: Engineered > Solid waste > Landfill > Unclassified | place... | reverse complement strand
TTCCGGGCGCATGGCGGCGTTGCAACTCCTCAGAATGGAACAACCATTCTTCGTCGTTGCGCCTTGCCCTGCACCCGGAAAACCGCACACTCCAGCCCGTTCAACTGAGCTTTCTAGGATAATAAAATGCATTGGGAGAAAAAAGGCCATATCTTCGTTCCATCGCCTGCCAGTTGGATGCATGCTTACGCGCAGGTGCCGACACCGCTGGTTTTTGATGATTTCATTCGTATCTATTTTGGCTGCCGGCCAAAAATCCAAGACAGCTTACCCATTTCTCAAATCGGCTTCATAGATGTCGATAAAAATAACCCTGCCAAGATTCTGAATTACGGTGAAAAACCTGTTTTGCCTTTAGGCGATGTTGGGTGTTTCGATGAATTTGGGTTACACCCGGTTTCGGTGATCCGGGTTGAAAACAAAGTTTGGCTTTATTACGTTGGGTGGACACGGATGCAATCCGTTCCTTTTAATCGCGCAATCGGGTTGGCTATTAGTGAAGACGGCGGGCTGACATTCGAGCGTTACGCGAAGGGGCCAATTTTGGGGGCTTCGCACAATGAGCCATACCTTCAGCAAGGCCCACAAGTAAAAATTGTTAATGGCATATGGCATATGTGGTATCTGACAGGCGTGGAATGGATACCCGATACCGATGGCCGCATGGAAGCGATATACCGGATAGCCCATGCCACTTCAACGGATGGCATTTTTTGGAAAAGAGATGGGAAACCGGTAATGGAAACCAGAGAAGAGAATGAGTGTCATGCGGGTCAGGCAATCATTTTCAGAGAGGGTTTGTGGCACATGTGGTTTTCCTATCGACGTGGCCTGCAATTCAGAAACGCCGAGGGCGGTTACAGAATCGGCTATGCAAGCTCAAACGATCTGGAAATATGGCAACGAGACGATGCAAAAGCCGGAATATCTCTTTCAAACAGCGGGTGGGACTCGGAGATGATTTGCTATCCGAACGTTATTGAGTTGGGTGGCAATGCCCTGATGTTCTATTGTGGGAATTGTTTTGGTAAAGACGGCTTTGGCTATGCCGTGCTCGGAGAGATATAGAGGCCGAAGCAAGTAAAGCAACATGCCCTGCCAGGGTAAATTTGTTCTCGGCACGGAAAAAACCGATTCACCGCAGAGGACGCGGAGGACGCGGAGGAAGAGCATGAGGGGTTTCCTCTGCGTCCTCCGCGTCCTCTGCGGTGAAAAAGGTTTTGTCTTTATGGGTTGCCGCCATGAGTCGAGCGGAGTCGAACGGAGTCGAGTAGCATCCTGTCGCTTTATTAGCTTGGGACTCTATATAGTTCTTTATGAAACAGACGCTTATTCCTTTATCACATAAGCCGTCGGGATCCATCCATTAGGAAAAGTCCGTACAACTACGTGAGGTAAAAATTCACGCACGGCCTGCGTTTCACCGGGAGCAATATCGAAGTTATATTGATCAAAAATGATAATGCCGCCTGGAGTCAAACGCTCCCAGAAATGGGGCAGGCAATTACTGACAACCTCGTATATGCCTATGTCGAAAATCACCAACTTGAATTGCAGATGTTTATTTTTCTGAAAAAATTCACCTACAGCCGCAGATGACATGTCCATGTCCTGGATTTTCAGGATGTGATCGAGGTTCTGAGCCTTCACTAAGGTTTCAACTCTGGCTTTAGGCTCGAAGTAGGAGCCTTCCACGAGATGTTTCCGGTCTTCTTCAGACAGGTTTTGCGCGCCTTGGAACCAATCGAAGCCATGAACCTGAGTTAATGCATTTGGCTCGTAAAGCTGGCTAAGCTTGGCCAGAAAAATAGAACCCGCCCCTTTGTACATGCCGATTTCGGCCATGTGACCAGCGATGCCTAGTGTCTTCTGATAGCACTCGTTCAACGAAAGAAACCTAGCAAGTGTCAGATGTCCGCAGAAGCAAGGAAAATTGTGGATATAGTCCTCAACCGAGTAGCCCAGCCCCTTGATGGTTTCCATGGCTTTGTAGTAGGGTTCCTTCAACGCGGAGAACTTTGAGCTTTCCAGTTCTCCTGGAATATAGTTGCTTTTCGACATGGTTATTTAATTTCCATAATATCAGCAGGAATGCATTCGCCAAGGTTAACGCGGTTCGCTACTAAATTTGACAAACAACGCTTTTCCGCAAACAAATGCGCGTTCAATATCGTGAGCGCGCCGTTCCAACAGCGCGTCTCCCACGCGGCGCGGTCCGTCGCCATGCACCCATAGGTAATCGTCCAGAATAAGCCACCCATCCTGTGCCATCAGCGGCAACCATAAATCGCAATCCTGTTTCACCTTGGCATAGTCGTGGTTGCCGTCGATGTGTATGATGGCTATCTTACCTTGATAATCCACCCGTCCGAATGCTTGGCTCCTCACCGTATGGTTTTCCCGAAACAGTTCAAATCCTGTTGCGGATTCCTGGCGTAAATAATTAAAGCCGCCCAAACCGACCGGCAACAGGTTGACGACCAAGTCCCGTGGCAGCATTTCATGTTCCCATTCGCGCACCATATCCACTCGCACTGTGTCGGGTGCATCGTGTTGCGTCGATGTTTCCTGCAGCCAGGGATCAATGGCGAGCACATTGCCAATCCGGTAGCGCTTCGCAAGCCAGGCAAGCACAGCCGCCGATTTTCCCACCAGCGAACCAATTTCGATGACATCTCCCGTGGGAGCGCTGGAAAAAATCGCCATCATCGCCGCAATCTTGTGCTCGTTCGATTCGCCGTAAATATTGCCGGCCAGGCGAAACACTGCGGCGATCTCAAGGTCGCTCAGATCGCTTGCGCCTCCGGCGCATTCATCGATAAAACGCCTGTAGTTGGCCACCTTGTCCATCAGCCTGTTAAAACGCGCCATTTCCCGTTTGACCGGGGAGCCGCCAACCAGCCGTATGGCAAGATTGTTTTCTGATATGAAGCGGGCCAGCCACGAATAGACGGCCGCCACCGGCGCGTACACGCGGGTGATGTTGCGTTTTCCAACCAATTCCAGAAAGCGGTCGGGAAAGGTTGGCTCATGAACATAAGGCAACACGATTAATTCGCCTATCTCGCCGGCCAGCTCCGCATCCCACTCGGATGACGCCGCAGTCACATTCTCATCGCGTTCCCGCGCGGCTTCGAGATATTCCCGCCCATCGGGATGCGTGGCGGGGAATACCAAGATTGCCGGTTCCGTCCGATTATTGGCGGCGTATGCACCTGATTGCATCATTCGTTCTTTCTGACAAGGCATATTCAGCCGGTTGAGCACGGCAGAAAAATATTTCAGACTAAATCCATTTCGGCGAGCATGCACCGGACCGCACTCGGCTCATTGAACATGAGCACATCCATGATCGATAGCCCCGCAACGTGTTCGCCCTTCCCTTGAGAATAGGCGACCGGACGCGAGCGCAAAAAATAAAGCGACAACGCCTGCCGCGAGAAGTCGGCGCGATTGTATAAATCCATGCCGCCAATCGAATTGACATAAATGTCGGCTTGTTCTTGCCGACAGATGTCCAGAATGCGTTCCTGCCCCTTCAAATGGGTGTTTTTATAGATGCGCGAGGTGCTGACGATTTCCACCTCCAGCGACAAATAATGCACGATTTCATGAAGGCTGTTGAGTAAAAACGCATCAAGCCGGGTCGATGGATATTTGATGACGCGTTCCAGCAGAGTGGATGCCTGTGCATAACATGGCGCTTTTCCGTAGGCTAGGCGAATGGTGCGCAGCAATTTTTCCCGCCAACCTTGCTCGTCGTCCAATTCAATTTCGCAAATCAACCTGTTCTGACTGGCGCCGCGTAGCGGCATCGTGAAAGTATGAGGGGTGCCATTGAGCAATAGCCGATTTCTATTGATCCAGCCGCGATTAATAAAATTCACATCGTCAAACACCACAAATTTATCCGCCGCCGCCATTAGCTGAAAATAACCCATATAGGGCAGAAAATAGGGTTGCATGATGGCGACAGTCTTCATTTTCTACTGCCATGCTCCGTTGCAACGAGACGATTGTTTCTGACTGGTCGCAGACAAGGATTTGCCCGAATCAATATTCGCTTTGTGGCGCTTTTGTAGTCGCATAACTCTCCTTTTGTTGGGCAACCTGCCTCAACCGCACTTAACTAAGCCAGAACTTTACTCGGCCATCCACACTACTTTGTTTGCACTTGGAAATGGCGCGGGAAGTTCATGTGCCTGACGGGTCTGAAAATGGATTGAGCAACACAACTCCGCTACGTTCAACGTCACGCACATTGCGTGTGACCAGCGTCAAGCCATGTTCAAGAGCGGTGGCCGCCAACAGCCCGTCGATAACCGGCAAAGGGTCGGGCGAATTGATACTGCCCCACCTTTGTGCGATATTTTCGGTGATTGCCAATATACGCCCTTGCATTTTGGATAGCACATCGACAAGGCGATGCTCAAGTCGTTCTGCTTGAATGGGGTCGCGTCGTCTCAAACGCTCAATGCCTTGGCGAATTTCTCCGACAACCAGCACCGAAAGAAACAAATCATCGGGATCGCAATTATCGTACCAAATTTTGACGCCAACATCTGTCCGTCCGCCTTTTTGTAGCTCAGACAGAATGTTGGTATCAATCAGGAAGCCCATTCCGGCGCCTCTCTACCCAAATCCCGCAAACGCGCAGTGTCTGCTTCGGTCATACCTTCTGTTATGGAGGCGAGCAAGGTTTTGAGGTTGCGGTCAACCGGTTTGGCAAACGGGGCTTGCGAAAGCAGTAATACTCGCAGGGGAACGCCATCGGGAACACTATCGGGCAAACGAATAATGTGTTGATGGGAAATGGTTTCAAATTCTATTACGTGCATTTTCGATCTCCTTATGCCTACCATTTAGCACTGCAATACCCTGCGCACAGGCAAAGCCTTGCCCAACTCAAGAACAGGCTGGTCAATTTTCAGCTTTTCCTCAATTTCAACCAATATGTTATACATGTTTTCAGCGGCTTCGCAGCCCAGGTTAATTAGTGCGGAATTTTTTTCCCCGTCATTGGCAAGATGGGCGCTAGCGATGTTAATGCACGGCACAAATAATAGATGTTGCGCTCGCATTCGCGCCATGCGTCTTGCAGCCGAAGTGTCGAAACGTTGTCTGTCATAGCAATATGCCGGTCTGCTTGGCGATGGAAAAAATGGGCGGGTGGGTTTTGCGCGATGGATAATCCAGCAGTACATCTATTTTTTGCTCTCCCAGCTTCATTTGAATCTTGGTCAGGAAGGCAATTTCAGTTCGCGCTATGGCATCGCCGTCAACTTGATCCGTTTCGATCAGAAGGTCGATGTCTCCCCCTCGCTTGTTGTCATCCACTCTTGATCCAAACAGCCACACACTGGTTCCTGCGCCAAAGGTCTCAGCTACGGTTGCGCGAATGATGGCGCACTGTCGCTCGGTTAGTCGCATCATTATCCTTTTATTTCGTTGCGCCGACCGCGAGTCGTCATGCCAAGTGAGTCCCGGATCAGTTCAATAATGAAATCAACCTGTTCATCGGATAAAGCAGGATAAATCGGCAAACAAATTACCTGCTCCGCTGTTCTCCTCGCCACCGGCAAATTTGCATGCGCCGCGGAAGGCATCCCCCGGTACATTGGAAAATCGCTTATCAACGGGTAAAAATAACGCCGCGCACAGATGCCGTTATCTTGCAGCTTTTGATACAACGCATCCCGGCTGAGCGGATATTCAGTTTGCACTAGAATCGGAAAGTACGCGTAATTAGATACTTTCTCCCCCGTGTCCGACAAGCAATGAATGCCTGCGATATCCACCAGGCCTGCGCGATAACGCGCATCAATGACTTTGCGCCGTTGCAGGGCGGCATCTATGCTTTTCAGTTGCAGCAGACCGAAGGCGGCGTTAATCTCGCTCATTTTACCGTTGATGCCGGCGGCTACCACAGTCACTTCGTCCACGAAGCCAAAGTTTTTCAGATGGTCGATATGCCGTTTCGTCTTGGCATCCGGGCAGACGATGGCGCCGCCTTCAAAGGTGTTGAACACTTTGGTGGCATGAAAACTCAGCACCGACAGGTCGCCGTGATTGAGCACGCTGCCCTCATGTCCCTGCACGCCAAAGGCTGGCGCCGCGTCGTAGATGACTTTAAGGCCGTAGTTGTCGGCAATTTTTTGGATGCGCGCTACATCGCAGGGGCGCCCATAGCAATGCACCGGCATAATGGCGGTGGTTTGCGGGGTGATGGCAGCTTCGATCCTGTCCGGGTCGAGGTTGAGTGTGGTCGGGGTTATGTCCACAAACACGGGCTTGATGCCGTTCCATAGCAGCGAGTGCGCCGTTGCCACAAAGGAATACGGCGTGGTAATGACTTCGCCCGTGATACGCAGGGATTGCAACGCGGTAATCAGGGCGATGGTGCCGTTGGCGAATAGGGCAAGGTGCTTGACCCCCAGATAATCGCACAGCGCCTGTTCCAACTGCTGGTGAAACGGGCCGCCGTTGGTCAGGATTTTGTTGTCCCATATTTGTTGCAGATAGGGGATGAACGCTTCCAGCGGAGGAAGGAAGGGCTGCGTTACATATATCGGTGGCGTTTTCCGGTCTTCTAACATGTAACGCTGAGTAGATAATTAATGGATGGTTTCTCAGCCGCAGCCAAGGCTTGCTCGCGCATCGGCAACCAACTCGACGAGGTGCTCTTCGAATACCTTGCCCATATAGTCCGATTCGTGGAAATACTTGTCCATGAGTTGTTTTGCCGCCCTGCCGACCTTGCCACGGTATTCAATGTCACGAATCAGGTGATTGGCGAAAGCAATATATTGATCCGTATCTTCGGCAAGCATCATCAGACTTTCGCCCGTTGCGGGATCCAGGAATAGCGCCCGGGCTTCGACGATGTCCCGATCGCTATCCGAACCTTCCGTAATGGAGGCGAGGATTGAAGTCAAGCCGATATGCTCCGACTCTGCGCCCCGCTTCAAGACATAGGCATTGCCCGCCGAAAAGGTTTGAGCCATGGTGAATCCGGTGGGCAAACCGAAGCAATCGAGGTGGATGTCCAGAACGCGGGAGAATATTTTCGTGTCTACCCAGCCCATGAACAGGCAACGATCCGCAAGCCCCCGTTCTCTGAACATGTTGGCAATACGGTTCACAACAGGTTCGTTCTCATGCCCGAACCACAAATACGCCGCACCGGGACTTTGCCGCAGGATAAGCGCAACAACATCTACAAAGGCATCGTCGAGCTTTTCTGCCCGGGCAATCGTCCCCAGCAGGGTCGAGAATTTTTTGTGTAATTGCGCCCGTATGTCCGCAATTTTGGCGAGTTGCTCCACGCTTTCCGGCGATCCGATGGCGGGGAAGGGGTAGGGTGAGGGCGCAGTAACCGTTTGCCATGGGCGCCCCCGGATCAGCTTCGTCCCCCGTCCGAAAGAGGTGAAGGCAAAATAGGCGTTAAGCCGCGGAGCATCGATGCTGTGAAACAGCATGGTAAAATAGACTTGTAGCGGCGCCAGGCCGATGGATGAGGCAAGACATGCGATTGCTTCGTAAGAGGAAAAATAGACGGCTATGGAAACCCTGTCCCGGCGCGATTGCTCCCTGACCGACACCAGCCTCGCCGCCATATCGTCATCGAGTGGGGGGGGGCTTTGCGCGTCGAAATCGACAAGCGGAATCCCCCACTCTTGACACTTGGACGTGAGCGCTTGCGGGGACTCGACCAATGTGTAAACAACCGGGAGTATCCGGCGGTTTTTTAGCTGCGCAACCTGCTCAAGTATAGTCATCAGCAACGTGAAGCCCGAGCCGAAGGCGATGGAATAGTCGACAATGAACGCAACCACCGGCGGCCCATCCGATGCGCCTGGAAATGGCAGCTCCGGAAGTTCTTTGCGAAGGCTTTCTCCAGCCTCGACGAACAAGGGATTGAGCTTGTCCATGCACCACGCCCATTGTTCCTGAGTATGGGGAGACAGTGCCGCCGTCTTAAAAATAAACTCGTGTAGCCGCAAGGCATTACCAAAATCGCCTTTTGCAAGCGTGGCCGCTATCAGCGGGACGGCAATATTCTCAACCAGATGCTTCTTATGGCTTTGTGGCGCGGTTCTATCGAAACCGCACATTGCCAAAAAGTGGGTCTGTTCTGTAATGTGGTTCCTTTCCAGCAGATAATGCACCGTATCCGCCCATAAATCCGGGGCGACCTCCTGCTCTAAGGCGTTGGCGATTATTTTGCAGGTTAAGTGTTGTGCGACATCGACGTCCGCCGGCATCAGTCGCTCTGCCCGCGCCATGAGCTGCGTGGCCAAAGCGAATTCCTGCAATTTCCACAAGGCAAGTCCGAGCATGCCGTTCGCTTGCCAAACATTCGCATTCAGTTGAAGGGCGTGTTTTAAGTATTCGAATGCGCCCCGGCTATCTCCCCGTCCCAGCAATATGCTCCCAAGATTGAAAAGCGCATCGAAATGATTCGGGGAAATTTGCAGAATTTGTTGCAACACCGCTTCGGCCTCGTGAATATTGTGGCCCGCAAGCAGCGCGGTCGCTTTCTTCGAAAGATCGTCGATGTGCGACACGGGCGCAGGCTGCCAAGACAGAGGAGACATCGCATGCCGATAATTTATCTTGTACGAGAATAACGTCTTGCGCGCGAATGTTGAATTTTCATTCGATTTCATAGGGTAGGCATTCTGTTCGGGTAAGGCGGGCCGTTTCCACGATTTCCGCAGAAACAGGTTAAATAAGTCTCCACATTATACGGGTGAACGCAAAATAGATGACAAAGTTGTTTAGAACCACCATGTTACACGTCCTGGCAAGCGGTCAACTGAGCTTTCTAGGTTCAAGCCCGTAGTGTATCAGCGATGCCACAGGCGCTCCAATGAACAAGCTGTCGGCACGGTAAATTTGTTCTCAGAAATTCATGATTGAAATCAATGATAGCCAACAATTATGAAAGTCGCGGTCGTAGGGTGGATAAGCGTAGCGCATCCACCGTGCCAGAGCAAGAAAGGTGGATGCGGCTCGCGCTTATCCACTCTACATTTTTTCTGAGAACAAATTTACCGTGAAGCTTGTCGGCTTTATGTCTTGCGCGACGGCAATAGACCGGAGCAGCAGCGCGCCCGCGAGACGATTCGGCCTGTTTGTGGTTTAACCTAGAAACCTCCGTTGAACGGGCTGGAGTGTGCGGTTTTCCGGGTGCAGGGCAAGGCGCAACGCTGAAGAATGTTGTTCCATTCTGAGAAGTTGCAACGCCGCCATGCGCCCGGAAAATCGTGCAATCCAGCCCGTAGCGTTCTCACCAAACGGGTACACGCAAAATGCATGACAAAGCTGTTTAAAACCAGCATGTTACACATCCTGGCAAGCGGTCAACGGAGGTTTCTAGGTTTAATGCAGGCTCGCGGTTTGAGGCATGTCGCCGCCCATGTCATCGGCGGTATCGATCACCATCGAGTGCAATTCCACGTCGAACCATTCCCAAAACATCTTGAGCGTGCGCTTTTTCGGCCAACATTCTTCATCGATGCACCACGATGCCAGCTCCATGTCGAAAATCTGCTCAAACATGTCGTCGATGTAGGCAACGGCTTCCTCCGGTTCATCGAATTCCGGGATCAGCAGCGCGCTACAATCCACCCGTAGCGTCTCCAGAGTGAGATCGAGGTCCCAGTCCGGCGTTTCCTTTAGCCAGTCGAAAAACAGTTGCCTCGGTTTGATTACGGCAAGGCTGCGGTCAACGTATTCCATGGGTAATCCTTTCGTTGTAATCGTGGATGACGAGCGTCCGCCCCAATATACCCGCCCGCGTCCTCATTGCGCAAGTGCAACGCTACAGGCAGCAACGGCAACCGCCTCCGTCGCGGCGGCAAGCCGCGATCCGGGCGAAAGTATAAATTTACCTGGTTAGCGCTAATTCAGGTAAATTGGGTTATCAGGGTAAATTTGTTCTCAGAAATTCATGATGAAAATCAATGATGGAAAACGTTCGTGAATCCCGGACAATCTTAGCGCAACTTTGCTCGACGCTACTTGACTCATGGCGGCAACCCATAAAGACAAAACCTTTTTCACCGCAGAGGACGCAGAGGAAACCCCTCATGCTTTTCCTCTGCATCCTCTGCGGTGAATCGGTTTTTTCGTGCTGAGAACAAATTTACCATGATTGGGTTGCTGTTAAGCATCGACCCACATCTCGGCGATGCGCTGGAGTTCATCCTGGGTCGCCATGAATGCTTCAACCACCTGCGGGTCGAAATGCGCGCCGTTGCCTTGTTGGATGATGGTGACGGCTTGTTCGCGCGTCATGGCGGTTTTATAGGGGCGCACCGTCAGCAGCGCGTCGAACACGTCCGCCACCGCCATGAGGCGGGCGGACAGGGGAATGCTTTCGCCCGCCAGCCTATTGGGGTAACCCGAGCCATCCCATTTTTCATGGTGGCAACGGGCAATTTCCATCGCCATTTCCAGGAAATCGCCCCGTTCCCCCATGTGGTTGCCCGCCGTGCGCAACATTTCATAGCCGCGTTGCGCATGGGTTTTCATGATTTCGAACTCTTCCGGCGTGAGTTTGCCGGGCTTGAGCAGGATGTTGTCGGGTATGGCGATTTTTCCTATGTCGTGCAGCGGCGCGGATTTGGCGATGAGTTCGATATGCGGCACGGTCAATTGGGCGGCATATTTGGGCGCACCGGCCAATTGCTCCGCCAGCACCCGCACATATTCCTGGGTGCGGCGGATGTGGTTGCCGGTGCATTCGTCGCGAAATTCGGCCAGCGAAACCATGACCATGATGGATGATTCCTGCAAACGGTTGACTTCGGAAAGGCGGCGTTCCACCTCTTTCTTCAACCAGGCATTCTGGTCTTGCAGGAAATCATGCCAGGCCTTGACCTGCAATTGGGTTCTAACGCGCGCCAGCACGATCGGCGGACTGATGGGCTTATGGATGAAATCCACTGCGCCGACTGAAAAACCCAGTTCTTCGTCTTCGATTTCGGTTTTGGCGGTCAGGAATATTACCGGCACATGTTGCGTCGCCTCGGCGGCCTTCAGGCGGCGGCATACTTCGTAGCCGTCCATTTCCGGCATCATGATGTCGAGCAGCACCAGGTCCGGCGGTGCGGCAGCCGCCAGGTCGAGGGCTTTGGCGCCGTTGTTGGCTACTTTGATGCGATATTGATCCTTGAGCAGGCTGGCGAGCAGGCTCAGGTTGGCCGGGGTGTCGTCCACCACCAGCACGGTGGGGCGCTCATTGGTCGAGGGGGTCATCCTAGAAACCTCCATTGAACGGGCTGGAGTGTGCGGTTTTCCGGGCGCAGGGCATACCCGACAGCCTGACGGCTTGGGCACAAGAGGCGCAACGACGAAGAATGGTTGTTCCATTCTGAGAAGTTGCAACGCCGCCATGCGCCCGGAAAACCGTGCAATCCAGCCCGTAGCGTTCTCACCAAACGGGTGAGCGCGAAATATATAACAAAATTATTTAGTGCCGTCATGTTACACATCTTGGCAAGCGGTCAATGGAGGTTTCTAGGATCATGGGCTATCCTTCATTGGGTGCGGCAACCGGCAGTTTCGCCAGCAGTGCCAGTGCCGCGTCAAATTCAAAATTTTGCAGAGACGTGGCGATGCGCTGCGCGACTTGCGGCGACAGGGCATGGGCGAATTCCCGATGATGATTTTCCCACAGTTCGATGGCGTCGCTATCGCCTTCGCTCAATAATTGCCGCAGTTGCGGCAGGCAATCGGGCAGCTTGCCGGGCTGGGGCGGCGTAGCCGCTTCCGCTACGTCTTGCTCCCCGGCGAAGTGCTGTTGCAACGCGGCGAGCAGCGGCGCAAGCAGTGGCATCAGCGCGGCCAGGGCGGCGTCGGCGGCGTCGGCTTGCCGCGCTTTGCAGTGCCGTTCGAGGTCGCCGGCCAAGGGCTGCACGTCGTTGGCGCCGAGGGTGCCGGCCAGCCCCTTGAGCGTGTGCGCCAGCCGTTCGGCCTCCGCCCATTGCGCATTGGCGAAATAATGCGTAAAGGTGTTGTTGCAGTCGGCATAGTCGCCGGCGAACATGGCCAGCATTTGCAGGTACAATTTCGGCTTGTTGCCGGCGCGGCGCAAGCCGCCCACGGTATCCAGCCCCGCGATGTCCGGCAGTGCCGGGGACGGGGGATAGAGGGCAGAGGACGGGGATTGAGGCGCTTTTTCTGTCTTCTGTCCTCTGTCCTCTGTCTTCTGATCAAAATAGCGCGCCAGCATGGCGTATAAATCGTCCGGTTCTATCGGTTTGCTGAGATGGCCATTCATGCCCAGCGCCAGGCAGCGTTCACGCTCTTCGACCATCGCATGCGCCGTCATGGCTACGATAGGCAGCGGGAAATAGCGCGGATCGGCGCGCAGCCGCCGGGTTGCATCAAAGCCGTCCATCACCGGCATTTGCAGGTCCATGAATACGACATGGTAATGGTCGGGAGCCACAGCCGCCAGCCGGTCGAGCGCTTCCTGGCCGTTATTGGCGACCGTGACTTCGATGCCGCGGCTTTCCATTAGTTCGACCGCCAGTTGCTGATTGATCGGGTTGTCTTCCACCAGCAGCACGCGCATTCCGTTGAGGTTCGCGTCGATGCGGCTATCCAGGCTGCCGCTATGTTCATCGACGGTGTTGCCGGTCAGGGTGTTGAGCAGCTTGCGCAACGCTTCCGGCAAGACCGGCTTGGCCAGGAAGTGCTGCGCGCCGAGACGTTCGGCGGCTTCGTGTATCATTTCCGAATCGTAGGCGGAAACCACCACCGACAGCGGCGGGGTGTCCATGCCGCTGTTGTGCAGCGCCCGCAGCAAGGCGCCGCCATCCATCTCCGGCATCACCCAGTCCACCAGCAACAGGTCATATGGCTGACCGGCTTCGCACGCCTGCTTGATCGCGTCCAGCGCCTCCGCACCGCTCGCGGCGCACGCAACCTGCCGTCCCGGCGCTACGCCGACACCCAGCGCGGTGAGCAAATCGGCCAGCACCAGCCGGGCTTCGGGCTGGTCGTCGACCGCCAGCACGCGCAATACGTCCACGCCCGGCAACACCGCGACCGCAGGCGCCGTCGGCTGGGCTACCGGGAATCGGGCGGTGAAGATGAAGCTCGAACCTTCGCCCGGCGTGCTTTCGACCCAGATGCGCCCGCCCATCAGCTCGACCAGTTTTTTCGAAATGCTTAACCCCAAGCCGGTGCCGCCGTATTTGCGGGTGGTCGAGCCATCGGCCTGAGTGAATTCCTGAAACAGGTTGCCCAGTTGTTCGGGCGTCATGCCGATGCCGGTGTCATGCATGGTAAAGCGCAGCAGCACTTCGTCAGCACTGCGCTCATCGGTGCTGATGGCCAGTTTGACATAGCCCTGGTGGGTGAATTTGACCGAATTCGATAGCAGGTTGGTGAGTATCTGGCCCAGGCGCAGCGCATCGCCGAGCAACGCCCCGTTTTCGCCGAGCAGCAGCGGATCGGTGATGTCGAACAGCAACTCGATTTCCTTTTCGCGCGCGCGCTGGCGCAGCAGCGACAGCGAATTGCCGGCCACGTCTTCGAGGATAAAGCGCGCTTGTTCCAGTTCCAGCTTGCCGGCCTCCACCTTGGAAAAATCCAGGATGTCGTTGATGATGCCGAGTAGCGACTTGGCCGCGTTATGCACTTTGTCGATATAGTCCCGCTGGCGCGGCGTCAGGTCGGTTTTGAGCGCCAGATAGGCCATGCCGATGATGGCGTTCATCGGGGTGCGGATTTCGTGGCTCATGTTGGCGAGGAACATCGACTTGGCGCGGGTGGCCTCCTCGGCCTTGCGGTTGGCCGCTTCCAGCGCCTGCTGCGCCTGCTGGCGCAGCTTGATGTCCCGCTCGATTGCCTCGGCCATCGCGTCGAAAGTCGCACCCAGCGCCAGCAATTCTTCGACGCCGCGTTCGCTGCCGGCGTCCCGCACCGTGGCACTGTAAACCGCCGACCCCTCTGCTTTGCCGCCTATTCCTGTGCGGGTGGAATAATCTCCCTGCGCCAAGCGTCCGGCAGCCTGGGATAGTGCGTCTATCGGCTGCAAGACCCGGCGGCGGATCACTTGGGACGCAACCAATACCATCGCGAAGGTGAACAATACGCTGCCGAAAGTCAGTAATATCCAACGCTCCAGGTCTTTCGCCGCCGAGGCGACAGCGGTGTTGGTGCGTTTATCCACCATGGAAGCCAGTCCTATCACGGACTTGGCCAGATTGGATTTGAGCTGATTGTAGTTTTGGCTATGCACTTGCCGGCTGGCAAACTCCAGGTTGGGCTTGCCGTCCGAGACGAAATCCTCGGTGACCGGGTCGTAAAGCCCTTGGGTGGCGGCGAACGCAATCTGCTCGACCTGTTTCATTGCCTCGGTCGCGGCGAAAACCTTGCCGAGCGCATCAAATTCATCGATGCTGAATCCCAGCGATTTCATACGATTCGCCAGAGAATGCAGTTCGCCATTTTGCGGAAAACGATGCTGAATCTCACCGGCAATCGCCATGTCCCAATAAGCGCCGGGAACATAGTTTTCCGGCTGGGGCTTCTCGCCCTGGCGGATCGCCAGAATGTCGTAGTAATACGTCAGATAGCGCGTCTGGCCGGTGCTGGTGTAAGCCCTTACCAGGTGCGTCAACTGTTCGGTTTCTTGTTGCAACTCGTTGGCCAGCGACATGGCGCGGTGCCGGTGGTCCTGCACCGTCACCACGCCGTCGTGCGCCTGCTGGATCATCAGCAGAAATATCGCGTTGGCACTCAACGCGAACACCACCGCCAATGAAAACCACAAGGAGAATTGCTTGAGTTTCAGTGCGTTCGTCTTGCGCCTGGGCGCAAGCGTCAGCGCAGGCGAGGACGCCACGTAAAGTTGAGCGTTGCGTAACGCGATTGCGGCGACCGAGGCCAGGGTTTGCGCACGTTTCAAGTCGGCGGCGCCAAAGCCTCGCGCGCGACGCGACGCGAGCACCAGCAAGCCAAGCTTCTCGCCATGGGCGACCAGCGGCAGCCATAGCAATGCGCCGAAATCCGTATTGATCCGCGCCTCCGGCGGGGATGCCGACAAATCGTTGACAATGTCGCCGGTTTCATGCGCGGCCATGGCGGCGAAGCGGCTGCTATCCTTAAGCTTGGCGAACGCTTGCGTAGCGTCCTTGCCGAACGACTGATCCAACTTGTAGTCGCCGCTGTCGGCGGCGTACAGAAACACCGCGCCATAATCCGCCGTGCTGTTGCGCCCTTCGAATTCCTTGAGCAGGGCGGCAACCACCGCAGCAGGCTTGAGGGAATGATTGAGGTCGGTGACGGCGCGTTGCAGCAAGGCCACCTCGCGGTAGCTTTCCAGCGTTTCGCGCGCCGCCGAACGGCGGGCGTGTTCGGATTCAAGTACGCCTTGCAAGGCATGGACGAGAAAACTTCCACAGATTTCCGCCTGCGCGCCTGCGCTTCCTGCCGGCAGGTGCAGCAGCAGCAGCCCCACGCGCTCCTCTTCCAGTATCAGCGGGAAGGCTTGCACATCCGGCGCGCCTTCAGCCAAATCGTGGCCGGTCTCGTTGATTTCCGCCAGCACCTTGCCGTCGATCTGTAGCGCCACGCTGCTGCCCGGCGGCAGCAAGGGGCGCGCCATATCGAATTGCCGACGCACCCAGGCGGGCTTGAGATGATTTTCTGCTTTTATCATCCTGGATTTCTCGGTTGAGGGGGGAGAGCGTGTGGTTATGGGCGGGCACGTGTGCCCACGCGGAAATAACCTTCGCGCTCCGCCAGGCTAAGGTCGGGTAAAGATAACAGGGGCGCCATTCGGCACTAGGCAGTAAATTAAATTAGCCTTGCTTGCAACGCAGCTATTTTGCACGACTTTGACGGTCTTGTTGTCAATGACCGTCAAAGTCGATGACGACGCGGCATAATCATTGGTGGTGACGGTCGCAGTGTTCCCGTTCAATACGCCGGTATAGGTTTGCGTAGCGGTCAATGGCGTGGGATTCGATTTGAGCGTTAGGTTGTTTCCGCTCTGCGTAATGATATAAACCATGGTAAACCCCTGATAGTTTCCCGTCCATGCACCCGAATAATCGGCGGCTGTCGGCGTTGTCGCCTGCGACGCTTCCCATGCGCCGATGGCATCCGCAAAAGCCGATACGGTGCCTACGGCGCTCACCGCGCCGCCGGTATACGGACCCATGATGGAAATCACGCCGGAAGCGTCAACCGCCAGGCAGTTGCCGCTTGCCTGATAGCATCGGTAGTTATATTGCTGATATTGGCCGGGCGTGGCTGTCCCGGTGAAAATGCCGGGGAAATTGGCTTCCGCATAGGCAAACACCTGACTATCCGTAATGGCGCAGGCCGTGGTGGAGAATAGGGCAAATAACAGCATGGCGGTTAATGTCTTGAATGCGTTCATGGTTACTCCGGGGGTGTATCGAAAAATACGAACCTGAAATTAGCCTCATTTTACCGTAAAGCCCGGCCAATGTTTTCCCATTTGCCGTCCTGCATATCGACACGTCGGCAGGGGGGCGGCGGGATTTCGGCGCTATCGTCCGTTCCCGCCGGTTTCCGGTTTTTCCACCCGAATCACATTGGGGCGGCCTTCTTCGCCGGTATAAAAAACCGCCAGCTTGACGGTTTCGCTTCCCCGGTTTTTACCGTTGTGCGCCAGATTTTGCACTTCGACAATAGCTTCGCCCGGCTTGAAGACAAGCGTCTTGTCGCCGGATATTTCCACCTCCAGGGTTCCGGCCAGCACATAGGCGTATACCGGCACGGTGTGCAGATGCCAGCCGGTCTCCACGCTGGGCGGAATCTCCACGATCATGGCGGTCACCTCGGGGCGCTCGGTTTTGAGGTAAACGTGTTTTTGACCGTTTCCGGCGGTGGTGGTGACAAGGATTTTCTCCGCCTTGACTGCGCCCACATAGCCTTCGGCCTGAACTGGCGTGACAACGGCACACAGGAGGGTAAGGAAAAATTCGAGTTTCAAAAAGCGGGTGTTCATGATGGTTCCTTGTTTGCATATAAAAATAATTCTGAAAAATGCAGATCAATACAGAAAGCCGAACATCCAAAGCGGTATCTTGTTCTTGAAGCCGACTTCAATATCGTCGGCTGCGACAAAAGCATCCGCCGCCCCGCTGACTTGTTTGAACCCCTTCTTCTTGCCGCCTATCTCGAAGGTATGCCGGCCATTGACGATGAAATCGCCGCTGCCGGCAAGCTCCACGGTGCTTTCCAGCAAGGGGGAATGTATGCTGTGAGCATTGCGCAACTGATTGACGAAGAACAACTCACGCAACGCTCCGGTATTGACCTCGTCGGCAATGGCGTACATCAGGTTGCTGTTTTCCAGCAATATCTTTTCCGGCTTGGTCAGCACTTCATATCCCCTGCCCTGTGAGCGCACCAGATTGAGCAATTTCGCATCTTGCAGCTTTTCCAGGTACTCGTACAGACGGGGGCGGGAAATATCCGTCGCCTCGGCCAGTTTGACGATATTTGGCACGAACGGCACGCTGGTCGCCAGCAGATAAAGCAGTTTCTTGATCTTCGACACCTGCCTTGGCTCGATGCGGTTCACGAGCGGCAGGTCCACCTCAAGAATGTGATTGATAACTTCACGCAGCTTGAATTTATAGAGCGCTTCACCTTCTAGGAAAAATGGGTAATAACCGGTCTGGAGATAGTCGCGGAATTCCTTCAGCGGTTTAATCTCCCGGCATAGCTCGCCGGCTATTTGTTGGTGAGCGCCGAGCAGCGTTTCCAGTGTGTAAGCCGGGTGTGCTTGCCGATGGATGAAGTTGACGTACTCCCGCAGTGAAAGCCCGTGCAGATTATAGATAATGGCGCGACGACTCAGGTCGCCCTTCTGTTTGGCGATCTGCAACAGGCTGGAGCCGGAAAAAACCAGCCGCATATCCGGCAAGGCATCGTAGATGGATTTTACATGCACCGACCAGTCGGGGTATTTGTGGATTTCATCCAGGAAAAGCGCCGTTCCGCCAAGCTGGTGAAACTCCCTGGCGAAGTCGAACAGATGACGTGCCTGGAAATAGGGGCTATCGACCGATATATACAGCGCGTTGCCGCCATCGCGATAGGCCTCCTTGACATGCTGGAGCATCAGGGTGGTCTTTCCCGTTCCTCGCGCCCCCAGGATGCCGATACAGCGTTCGCCCCATTCAATCCGTCCATAGAGGTAACGTTTGGTCGGGGTCAGGCTATCAAGAAGTCGTTGCTGCTCACGGAAAATGTATTCCATTTGCCTTTCTCTGGCTATTTTGTAAATTCAATTTTACATTGTTTAGGTATTTTTGATAAGAGTATTTTACAAAATTGAGCAACCCGGCAAGTCATTTTTTCAGGGTAAATTTGTTCTCAGAAATTCATGATGAAAATCAATGATGGAAGACATTCATCCTAGAAAGCTCAGTTGAACGGGCTGGAGTGTGCGGTTTTCCGGGTGCAGGGCAAGGCGCAACGACGCGGAATGGTCGTTCCATTCCCTTCTCAAGGAGTTGCAACGCCGCCATGCGCCCGGAAAACCGTGCAATC
>Ga0172380_10004257_pt1 | contig 18563 bp, 17 predicted proteins | sample Leawe162metaG_FD_119747 | JGI IMG/M metagenome (GOLD analysis project Ga0172380, IMG submission 119747) | Leachate microbial communities from a municipal landfill in Southern Ontario, Canada - Leachate well 162 metaG | ecosystem: Engineered > Solid waste > Landfill > Unclassified | place... | reverse complement strand
AGCCATGGCTGTCTTTTGTTCGGCAGTCGCAGTAGCAATGCCGAATTCTTTTACATCAGCTGTAACTAATTTACTGGAAGCTTCTTCAGCAACAACATTTCTAGAAACACCTAAGGCCTGAACTAAAGTTTCAACACTTAAAGGATCTGTGACCGGAGTCATGGTGGCTTCTTTCGCAGCTTCGACTGTTGCAGGAGTTTCTTCTGTAGTAACTGGTGTAACGACTGGAGTTACAACTGGGGTGACGACTGGAGTAACTACAGTTGTAGTATTTGAAGAAGATGAGGAACTACTACTACTACCACCGCTCGCGGCAGTTCTAGTACCAACAACAAAGGAAGATAAATGAGTGGTGGTGAATGAACATATGCTACTAGATACTACACAAGTATCCCCTGTATTTTCCCAGGAACCAGTCGCATCCTTTCGATAAATTTTTAATGTTTTATCATTATCTTCGCTACCAACATTAATAGAGATGGTAATCGCTGGCGAAACAGTTAAATTCATACCAGAAACACCGAAAGACATGGCTGAAGCAGCTGCGGTTAAACCAGTAGTAGTAAGACCACTAGTTGATACGGCATTAGCGCCTGTTAAACCAGAGAAATTTCCAGCGGCAGAGGCGGTAAACCTAGTATCAGCAGGAATAGTAACGGTCACGCCCTCAGCAACTGTTAAAGTCACTTTATGTTGAAAAACAACATAGGTTGTATTGGTAATATCAGTGCCATCAGGAATTAAGATGCCACTCTGAACCAAATAAGGCATATCAGCTGGAGTAACATTAAAACCAGTAGCTGTATAAGTCACGCCTGATCTTATAAGACCATAACCATAATCATATTCGTAAACAGTTGGATCAGCATTTCCTCCTGTACGATAACCAGCAATGGTACCACCATCAAAGCCATTACCACCACCATAACCATAACCATAACCATAACCCCAATCTTCACTACCGGTTATACGGGCGAATTGAGCGTAAACGACAGGGCCAAAAACCAAAGCCAAAGTGGCAATAATTAAAAACCCAAAGATCATTCTTGATAATCTTTTTTCCGAAAAGATAAATCCCTTAATCTTGTTCATTTTTTTAAAATAAATTACTTATTAAAAATATATAAATTTTAAGCTATTTTTATATGTTAATATTATACCATTTTATAAATACTCAAACAACTGTTTTTAAATAGAGTTATCCACAACTGCCTATTTCCCTCCTTTTAGCTCTCTAATTTGAATTAAAACCGTTATAACTAAAAAATAAAAAGCGTAAACGGCTATTGTTTCAGCTATAATATCTTTTTTAAAAACCAATAATACAGGACAAGTTATTAAACAAATCATAGCTAAAATGGCGGATAAACGACTATTAAGAATAAATAAAAGAGAAATTAAAGCATAAATTAAAATTAAAAAATCTAACACCTCGATCCCTTTAAATACGGCAAAAATCAGAACGACAATGATAATTAAAATTCTAACCCACTCTTTTTTAATAAAATACCTTATTTTTTCCAAATCTTTCTTCAAATTTAATTTTAAAAACAAAAAAAATAAAACTGTAAAAAAAATAGCAAAGCCATGAAATGCTGGCCAATAAAAAAAATTCCGCAAAGTATTGGAAAAAAAAGAAACCACTAATGACAATAAGTAAAAACTAAAAAAATAAGGATAAAATACTTGAGTAATTTCTTTTAATTCTTTTTTTAAAATTTTATAATCAATCTCTTTTTTCATATAATACTTTATGCTATCCTCCGAGCTTTAAAAAAATCAATTACCAATAAAATAATCATGGCCATTGAACCACTACCAAAAACAAAAGTAAGCGACCTAATAATCTCCAAAATATTATTATGAAATAACAATAATAAAACAACTTCTATTATGGCGACTATAGTCAGAACAACTAAACCACGTTGTTTTGCTAAAGCTAAAAAATATTGAGACAAAACAGTTAGTAAAGTCAAAAATAACATCGCAAGGGCAAAACTTGGTAAATATTCCGCTATACTTAAATATTTTACTCCCACAATAATTTTAATAACAAACTCAGGAAAAACAGCAATCACAAAATAGGTTGGCAAAGTTAAAACGGACATTAAGGCAAGTGACTTGCCTAAAACTTTATAACGACGCAAACTGTTATCATTTTGCAAACTGGCCAAAACCGGAAACATCACCAAGGGTACCGATCCGCCAATAAAATAAATTATCCGACCGATAGTAAGAAGCGCGCCATATAAACCAGCTTCATCTGGACTAAAAAAATATTTTACCACCAACATGTCAAAATTATAAAAAAATTGGTAAAGAGCTGTGAACCATAAAACAATTAGGGCATAACGCCACATTGTCCTAAGTAAAGGTTTTGATTCAGTAATAGATTGAGCTAATTTTAATTTCTTAACTTGCCAAAAACCAACTACAAAAGCAATTAAACCAGCGAAGGCGAAAGAATAAGAAGCGCCCACTAAACCCCAAGGGAAAACAATTACCAATAAAATAACTAATAACAAACGACCACTGGTATCTAATAAGTTATTTAAAGCTAACGCGGAAAAGGCCTGCTTACCGGTTAGGGTTGCGCGATTAACCATCATTGGAAAGATATAAAGCAAACCCAACGAAGAAATTATTAACACAGCCGGCTCACTGATTTTAAATAAATTATTTAAAACTTGAGAAAAAATAACAATACCAGCTAGAATAAATAAACCGACAAAAAATAAACGCGATAAAGCTCGACGACGCAAAACACTAACACCTTCGGGATTAATTGAAGATAATAAAGAAAACTCTTTAATTAACGTTGTCGTTACTACAGCGCTGATAATCCCAATAATTGTAGAGAAAGACAAAAGCGTCTGAAAATCGCCATATTCGGCAATAGATAAATGACGAGTTAAAATTGGATGAACAAGGTAAGTAAAAAAAGCGCCAACAAAATTAGTGGCTGTCAAAAAAAATGTTCCTAAAACAAATTTATCTTGTAACAAATTTTTAATATCTAACTTCATAAACAAATAAATTTTCTGTTTCTTTTATTAGCTGTAGATAAGACAAGTCATTAAGCCAAAGATACGATTTAAAATCAACCTCTTTAGCTAGAATAACATAGCGAACTGATTCTCCTATTAAAGTCGGCATTCCTCCTTCGCCTTTTAATTTCAACCAATCCATAATAGCATCACTATTAAAATTTCCACTATTATCATAAATACCACCGTACTCCATATTGGTACCGCTTAAAACAGGACAAGGAAAAAAATTTGGAGCAGGATTTGCTATAATCTTTCCGGCCCAATCAAAACTCATATACAAATGCCAAGGTAAAAATAAAATTCTATCCGAACAGCTTTTGCTTTGAGAAGATTTGCTAAGCAATAAATTATTTACTTCCAACCAATCATTTGGATACATTGTTGGTTTTACCTGACGATTAAAACCCCACAATAAAGATGGCGCCAACATCACAATTATAACCGATAAAATTATTCCGCTTAAAACTTTATTTTTTATAATAATCCTAAACTTAGTTAAACCAGAAACGCCGAGTGTTAAATAAAATAAATAAATTGGAATAATAACCGCGACCCATTTTTGAGGTTCTCGTAAACCTTTATAAAGAGGTAAATGCTCATAAAGAAATGTAGTTAATCCACGCACGATTGGTGCCTTGATACCAACCGCCAATAAAACAGCAATAATAAAAACAACTAACAAGCTAAAACTGAAAATTTTATTTTGACGAGTATTTTTGCGTAAACTTAAATAAACACCATATAAAATAATCGGTAATAATAAAATAAAACCCCTTTGCCATCCGGTGGCATCAGTTAAATCCAAATAACGAAGCTGATCTTTCCCCCAAAAACCTGACATCATCAAAACATTAGTTACGGTCTCCATGGAAGTTTTACCGGCAGTGGAAAAAGCGATTAAATCTTGAGGCGTAACCTCTTTTTGAAAAAAATTATTCAAGGGTGAGGAATTAATAAATACGGCAATCAACCAATTGGCATTGATAACTAAAATAATAATAATGGAAAATAATACGGAAAATTTAAATTTTCTAAACAAGTTAGAAGTTTTAATTTCTTGCCTTTTTATAAATATGCCAATTAAAAATAATAAGTAAAAAGGAAGCATTAGAAAAATAAAATGAGCGGAAAACATTAAAGCAATCGCGCTAAAAATAGCAACCAGATAAAGCTTCTTAAAATCCAAGGTTTGCCAAGTTTTAAATAAATAAGTGGTTATAAAAAATAGACAGCCATAAGCGATTAAAATACCAAATTGTCCATAGAGCGCGCGATCATATACAAAAGGATTAAATAAAGCAAATAAACTAAGAATAAAAATCAAACCTCTGGAAGAAATTGTGTCTTTTTGTTTATTATAATATTCTAAAATTGTTTTAATTAAAATTCTGCCACCGAATAAAATAAGAATAAAAATACTGGCAATAAAAATCTTTTGTAAAAAAGCAATAGAAAAAACAATAGACAGACTCTTTACTAATAGATTGAACAAAAACCAAGGACTTACTAGATCAAGCTTAATATTTGGTCCATAAACAAAATCAGTAAAAAACAAATAACCATCTCTTAAAAACCACGGAACAGTTATAATTAATACCGTTAATAAATAAAGAAAACTTATTTTTATCATGTTTTTCATAAATTTTATTTACTTTTTAAATATTTTTTTACGCCTCTTTATAAAAGAATAACCCAAATAACCAAAACAACCAAACATAGTTATACCTGAAATTATTAAACCAAGATAAAAATAAGACTGGGGCCCGAAGTAAATACTTAATTCTATATCAATTGAGCCATCATCATTTTCTTTGTAATACTGTTTGGGGAAATTTTGTTTTATGTAATCTGGATCTATTAAAAAGGAGTTCAATCCGGCATCATTCTTTATGTGATATTTTTTATCAATAAAATAATTGCTACCAATTAGCGCATCAAACCAGCCGAATTTACCAACCCCAATATTCCAATCATCATGATACCTTTCGGAAAAATTTAAATATTCTTTTTCTTTTATATTTTTTATAGAGACATAATATTTAGCGGAATTTATACGTTGCCAGTCGACAATTGTAAAATCTAAATTTTTATAAATAGTCTCCTGTTCTTTGGTAATATATATATGATCTTTGTAATTTTTATTTTCATAAATTACTAATTTTTCTGTTCCAATATAAATCCTCTCTAACCATTTTATATTATCAAACTCTTGTATATACCATTCTCTGATATTCAAATCATTCTGACCACCATAATAAACAAAAAAGTCATCATTATTATCCTTATCTTGAATTGGAATACTAATATACCTAACCGATGAAATGTTAAATAATTGATTTGAAAAATCATGCCTAAAAACGTCCATAATTTCATCTCGGATCAACCTGTCTTTATAATATCCATAATTAATAAACTCACCCCATTCATCTGCTATAATATCAATATTACTCATACTCGGATTTCTATCAGTATAAGTTCCCCATCTTGAATATCTAGGAACCCAAAGTATTCTAAAATATTTATTTTCATTAGCAATATTTTTTCTGAACACTAAATAATCATTTGGAATTTCTTTTGAAACAAACATTGATTTTATTTCATTCGTAATAAGCGGTTTTGCATTCCATAAAAGAAGAATTGCTATAAAAAATGTTAAAGAATATTTGAAATAAACTTGCTTTTTATTTTTATTAAAATTTTTCCATAACCAATTAATAGAAACGCCGATTAAAACAGAATATCCAATGGCGGTTATAAAATAAAACTTACTCGCTTCTCTAAAAGCGTTAAAACCAGGAAAATTATTAAACAACCACCCGTAAAATTACCTAAAAGGCAAGCCCGCTTGTTTTGACAGAAAGATTCCCAATAAAGACAATAAGCCAAAAAAAATAATATATTTATCTTTTATGTTTAATATTAAACCCAAAAAAGCCACTATTGGAATAAGCCAAAAAAATATAGGAATTGGCTGTATAACAAACCAACTTAATTCACCGCCAGACCAAAATGGATGAAACAATGTTATGGCCTTAGTTAGATCATAAAAATTACTACCAAATAAAGTTCTTGATAAAATAGAATTTTCTGTAAAATAACCACTCTTAATAGAAGGAATTATCCAAAAAATATTCAAAACAAAAAAAAGAATAATTGGCTTTAATGTTATTAGGAGCCATTTTATTTTTTGTTTATAATCACTTATATCTTTTATTATAAATAGAAAATACAGTGCGTAAATAAATAACACCAATAAAGCTAAATAAGCCATTCTTAGATCGCTAATTCCAACTAAAAAAAGAAATAGTGCGGTCACTATAGAAAAAGAAGTCTTTTTAGTTTCAATAAATTTTATGAAAAATAAAAAAGCAAAAACAGAAAACACCGAGGCGATAGATAATAACAAATGACCCTGAGTATTTATAGCGAGAAAATAAGTATTACAACTAAAAACAAACGAGCCAATCAAACTACCAATATCTGATTTTGTAATTTTTTTAACCAATAAAAAACTGCTTACTCCTGACAAAATTACCCACGGCCAAATTATTAAAAATTTATCAGCAATATTAGAATCAAAACCCAAAATACCAAATATTCCAAATAATAAATTACCCGGACCTAATAGACGCCATGGTTCCAAATTTAAACTACCCAAAGAAAAAGAACTCCAAACTCCAAAATAAGGCATCTCTCTTAAAGAATCAAAAAACTGAAATCTATAATCAGAATAATTAAAAATTGAAAAGGATAGCCAACTATGATTAATGACCAAGGAAACTATAATTACACAAATTATATATATATGCTTTTTGAAAAATTTAACCATTACATCTATTTTTTAAGAATAAAAATATTATCAGCCGATAAACTCCTAGAAAAAAAACAAACAATGCGATCGACAACATTTTCCCAAACCGGAACGGAAATTATTTTTACTATCTTAAACCCTTTTAATTCCAATAAATCCCTTAATGCACCATATGTAAATACTCTTATATGGCCTTCAGTTTTATTGAATTGACCTAAAAATTTAAATTTCCTACCCAACTTAACTTCCGAAGAATTTTCAAGAAACAAGGGATTAATACCAAATAACAACAAGAATCTATTTACATAATATCCTAAATTAGGGGTAGACAAGATTAAAATACTTTCTTCGTTCATTAAATCCATCATTTCACTCAATAAACTATCCGGACTAAATAAATGCTCAATAACCTCTCCACAAAAAATAATATCAAATTTTTCCCCACCATATCTATTGGTTAATTTCTCTTCATTAAAATTAATTACTTTATAATCATCAACTTGAGCATTTATAACTTCATAAAAATCACAAGCATAATATTTATCTTCTTTTTGTTTATAATTAAAAAGTTCACAATTATGTCCACAACCAACATCTAATATTCTTATAGGATTTTGATGTACTCTCTTATAATTTAAGTACTCATCCGCGAAACACCTCAATCTAATATTGAAACCTGATGCGGTTTTTCTTTGTAATAAAAATTCTTTAAAATTTTTCATATTTTATTCTTTATTTAATAAAATTTTGTATAGATTAATAAATACACCAATGAAATAAATCAATAAATGACCAATAATATAAGTCACAAAAACATAAAAATGAATAAATAATAATGGATATGTAATTATAAATTTTTCAGCCCCACCATAACGAAATAATTCTGATTTTATTTTTTCTGAACTAATTATTATTTTTTCTATTTTAGACAAATTAACATCTCTCACCATATAATACAATCCCTTTAAAATAAAATATAGTGAAATAATTATCAACATTAATCTAAAATCACCAACACGGTCAAATATATAGTCAAAATAAAAAATAACAAAAGACAAATCAATTAAATAATCTTTTATTTTATCGAGAAATGGATCAAAAAATTTACCAAAATTTGATGTTTGATTTTTTAATCGGGCCCAAATTCCATCTACATTATCAAGTGTATAAGATATTAATAAAAAACAAATAAATAAAATCCGAGCATCAAATATCAACAAAAAATAAATAGCAATCAATACAAAGATAAAAGAAAGTAATGTAATAAAATTAGCGGTCATCGGCATTCCTTGAAATATATATACTAAAAAAGCAGCTAATTTATTATCAAGATAAGATAAAAAACTAGAAGGTCGCGCATGAACAAGTACGTCATTATAAGATTGTTTCATAAATTTTATGATCTATTTTTTATTATAAAAAAATTATACCAAATCATGTTGCGTGATATTTTTGAATATAAAATCAAAGGAATATATAATAAAAAAAACTCCACAAATCGATTATTAAATAAAAATATTTTATTTTTTAAAAAAGGAAAAGCTTTTATATATTTAGCTATCAAAAAAACATAGTAGGTATAATAATTTGGTAAATGATTCGTCTCATAATTTTCATCAAAACAAACCAACTTTTTATATTCTTCAATGGTTCTGCGAATACAAATATAATTATTTTTATTTTCGCAAACCCTTTCTTTTGTCGCTGTTGGTTCTCTAAAAATTAAAACGCCACTCCTACTCAATCTACTAAATAATCTCTCAAATAATAAACGAACATCGTTGTCATTAATATATAATAGACAACCTCCTATAAATATAAAATCGAATTTTTCATCTTTATCTAAATGATCTTCAAAATTTAATATATTATCCTCAAAAAACTGAACATTTCTTAATTCTGAGCATCTTTTTTTGCCCATTTGGATTAATGGACCAGAAAAATCTATACCAATAAGGTTCTTAAACTTATAACGCCACTCATAAATAAAATTACCAGTACCGCATCCTAAATCTAAATAATTCCCATCGATATTAAATCTGCCATATTTATTTAAAAATTCTAGCTCTTTATTAAACCTATACAAAGCGATATCCTCAAGATCAACAGGTAAAATATAACCGGCAGAATAACTGCCAATCTTTTTATCACCAATATCATTGTTCCAATATTTATTTATTTCACTATATGCCATTTTGTTAATTTTTTATATTAAAAATAATTACAATTCCCACTCATCACAAATACAAACACTTGAAAAATAACGTCTAATAGCTTGATTATTAATTTTTTCTTTAATTATTTTTTTAGCATATTTAGTCGCCTCTTTATCACTTTTAAAACCCTCCTTCAATATAGATAAAGGCATTCCTAAATGGATAATTGAATTTTGAATTGAATGCCAAGTAATACCACTCTCCAATTGCATTTTTTTTGTAACTATCTCGATAATATCTGAAGTATTAAATGTCTTAAATTTAATCAAAATCCGAGAATCCCCTAGTAAATTACCAACGTCGCTCTTTCTTGTAACAGTTGCAATATTTTTATAACTATTTACTAAACGATTCAAAATCTTTACATCTCCTATTAAATCTTTAGATGCTAAAATATTGTAAACCTTTTTATTTGTATATATATAACAAAGGTTATTATTCATAGTATAAGAATCTTTTTTGGACTCTTTAATTTTTATCTTTTTATCACGCAACAACTTTAAAAAAATACTTTGTTTAATATCTAAATAATGCTCATTACTTTGCAAATCCACTTCGTCTGGATTAAAATAATTAACTATCTGAACTGGTACATATTTTGCATCTAATTTTTTCAAAGCCTCAAGTCTATTAGCTCCATCAATAACAAGTAAATGGCCATCATGATCAATAGAGCCAACTGTAATTGGATTAAAAAATAATTGACTTCTAGAAATACGATCTATTAATTTTTTAGTACGTAACGGATCGTTACTCTCATAAACTAACAATTTAGAAATTGGCACTATTCTTAATCTCTGAGTTAAATCAAAATCTAACATATTCTCTCTTTTTATTTTACGTAAACTATTGTAAACCCTCTCCTTTATATTGGTAGTGGAAACCTCTTTAGTATAAGGAAATTGAATAATTTTTATATTATTTTTCCTGGCAAAATTAATTACAGTCGATCGATCACCAGTTTTAAGCCAATCTCCTCCCTGAACAATTATTTTAGGTTTTAATATTTTAATCATTTTTCGCTGATCAATATCATGATAAGACAAAACTAAATCCACAAAAGGAAGTTCTTTTAACATAAACATCCTCTCCTTGCAACTCATAATTGGTCTTCTTCCTTTTTGCTCCAAAACAGAATCATCTTCTTGAACCCCAACAATTAACCTATCACCCATAGCTCTTGCTCTACGTAATATATTAATATGACCTGGATGTAAAAGATCAAAAACACCGGTAGTATATACTGTAATCATAAGAATATTTCTTAAAATTTATTTTCTAATCTTAAATGTCATAAAATGACAATGAATTTTATCTAAATTACCAAAAATAGCAGGAAATGGAAAATAACCAGAGCCCCTTATTTCTTCCACCTTAAACTCAAAAATTTCAAAATATTCCTTTAATCCCCTAATATTATAAATACGCGAATGACACCATGATTCCAAATTACTTTTTCCTTTATGCAGTGCCAATGGATTACCAATGCCGTCTTTTATATTGGAAAAATTAGTCAATGAAAATATTTGCCACCCCATAATACTTGCAAAAATATTACACCAACTACTAGCATTTTCGGTGCTAATAATAGCACAGCCCCCCGGCTTCAAAACTCTATATATCTCTGAAATAAAATTATCCGAATCATATAAATGCTCGATAACCTGATTGGCATGAACTATGTCGAAAAAATTATCTCCAAAATCAAATTTAGTATTTAAATCAAATTTCTTTACCAATAATCCATTTTTATTTGCAATTTCAATTCTTTCATCCATAATATCTACGCCGTAAATATTTTTTATTCCAACTTCGTCGGCTATTTTTTTTATTAAAATACCGTCATCGCAACCAAGATCAAGAAGTAAAATATTTTCCTTTTTATCAAAAAGTTTAGATATATTTTTATGATTCAAATCTACGGCTTTTTCGTAAATATTTTGAAATAAATTTTTAAGCATCTTTTTTAAATTTAATAAATATATTTGCAAAACCACTGTCTTTTTGATACTCAATGTTTTCTTTTTTACCAAAAACTTCATTTAAAAATCGTCTTCTTCTAAAAATCCACTTCGCTATATACATATTTAGAGTAGAAAATAATACCCAAAAACCACCCTTTATTTTTACATCAACAATTTTAAATCCTTCGCTCATGGCAATTTGTGTCAATTTTTTTTCAGAATAATGACGATGACCGATTAACCACCAAGCCGGATCCATAACATTAGAAAAAAAAGATGCGTTAGGCGTCGAAAGATAAAAAGTTCCTCCTGGTTTTAAAACCCTATAAACTTCACCAAACATTCGGCATTCGGAATTTTTTGGAATATGCTCAATAACTTCCCATGAAACCACTGTATCAAAAAAACAATCAACAAAAGGAATATTATCGGCCGAGCCAATGCAAAATTCTATTTTTTCACTAACAATATTTTCCTGCGCAACTTTTAAATCCTTTTCCGTAATTTCTATGCCAGCCATTTTTTTTATTCCTCGATCCAAAAAATTTAATTCACACCAACCAAAACCACAACCAATATTTAAAATATCTTTATCTTTCAAATCTTCATTAGACACAAAATTAACACTTGCTAATAACCTTCCCGTTAAATTTCGCGCTGGTTTTTCATCTAAAATATTATTCATAATATAAATTACTTTTACTGTTATAAAATTCCAAACCCTTCATAAATAACATCGCGCCAAACATAATGGGGTGACTAAAACCATTAATTATAATTTTATTTAAAGGAAATCTAACAAAAAAACTCATTTGTTTTTTAAATTCTACTGGATGTTTTTTGGCATAAACATTAAAAAAATTTGAGGCATAATATTTTTTTTTCTTACTACTGCCAAATAAATCAATCTCGCCCTCATCATGTTCTACAAAAATATTAGCTCTGGATATTTTATAACCAGCGCTTCTTAATCTTATTGTCAAATCCCAATCCTCTCCAGCATATAAAATCTCATCATACCCACTCAACTCATTATAAACATTTTTTTTAAAAAATCTAGCTCCTTCCATATAATAATTACCGACGTAAAAATTTCTTTCGAAGGCCTTCACTTTTGCCCAAAAACCCACACCAATTGACTCTTCCGGTAAAATAATTGCGTCACATCCTTCTTTTTTACACACCTCTACACAATCTTTAACCGAATTAATGTTAAAATAAATATCACTGTCGTGAATTAATAAATATTCACCTTGCGCCTGTTTTGCCCCAAAATTTCTCTGAGCACTTCTTTCTGGACCAATATTAAATACTTTATCTGTATATTTTTGAGCAATTTTTTTGGTTTCATCAATTGAATTATTATCAACCACAATTAACTCTATATTTTTATAGCTTTGATTCTTTGCGGATTCCAAACATTTATTTAAAGTCCTCGCAGAATTAAAAGTTGGAATTATTATAGATACTAATAGATTCTGATCAATCATTTTTTATTTTTTACTTAACCTTTCCATATCCGCATCAACCATCATCTTTACCAATTCTTCAAACTTAACTTTCGGTTCCCAACCCAAAACCTTTCTCGCTTTATCCGACTTGCCTTGCAAAACAAATAATTCCGCAGGGCGTTTAAATTGAGGATCTATGACAATATATTTTTCCCAATCGGAAATTCCAACATGCTTAAAAGCTATATCGCAAAAATCTCTGATTGAATGGGTAATGCCAGTAGAAATTATAAAATTATCAGGTTGTTCCTGTTGCATCATTAGATACATAGCTTCAGCATAATCACCGGCAAATCCCCAATCTCTTTTGCTATCAAGGTTTCCTAATCTTATTTCGGTCGCTAAACCTAACTTTATTTTCGCTATCCCGTTGGTGATCTTTCTGGTAACAAATTCTTGCCCCCTAATCGGACTTTCATGATTAAAAAGAATTCCATTGCAACAAAACATTCCGTAACTTTCTTTGTAATTATTAACTATCCAGTAAGCGTAAAGTTTTGAAATGGCATAAGGACTTCTGGGATGGAAAGGAGTTTCTTCGTCTTGGATACCATTCACATTGCTATTACCAAACATTTCCGAAGTTGAGGCCTGATAAAATTTCGTCATCGGAGAAAAAAACTTAACAGCATTAAGCAAATGCAATGTTCCGAGAGCGTTTATCTCGGTTGTTAAAGTAGCTTGATCCCACGACCCGCCGACAAAAGATTGAGCGGCTAAATTATAAACCTCATTTGGTTTTACAGATTTTATAATATTTATCAACGATGCTTCGTCAGTCAGATCACCGGATAAATACTCAACCTGATCGGTTATACCCAAATAATCCAAGTTGGAAAAATTAGGATTGGAGTGTCTTCTAATTAAACCGTAAACTTTATACCCTTTTTCCAGTAATAATTTGGCTAAATATGGCCCATCTTGGCCAAGAATTCCGGTTATTAATGCGCTTTTCATAATATTGATTTTAAATTAATAAATAATTATTTTTCACAAAAATTTTCCAAATAGTTTATGAATATTTTATAACTATTATCGTAATTATAATTAAAACTATCTTGCCACGCGTTCAACCTGTATTTCTCATACAAAACTTTATCTTGCAACAATTGGGTGATCTTTTTTGATAATTCTTGCGGATTATTTTTTTCCGTAACCAAACCTGTTTGATTATTTTTTACCGCATCTCTCAAGCCATCAACATTATAAACTATTGCCGGTGTTCCTTGAGAATTTGCTTCCGTTATAATAAGTCCCCAACCCTCTTTTACCGAAGTCGCGCAAATCAAATGTGATCTTTGGATAATTTCTAATTTTTTACGATTATCAACTTTACCAAAATAAGTTATATCATTTTTATATTTTGAATTAGCGACTTTTTTAAAAAATTTCTCAGCATACTTAGTGCCTCCCGAACCTACCATGAATAATTTTGCTGTTTTTATTTCCTGCTTTAAAATTTCAAAAGCTTTCAAAACATGAATTGATCTTTTCATGTCCCTAATAGAACCAAGACATAAAATAGTGGGATTTTCTTCTTTTTTTTGATTATTAAACTCTTCCAATTTAATCGGCTCTGTTTCTAAACCAATCGGGAAAATTGAAATATTATCTTTTTTAAATCCATACTTTTGAAAATCAATTCTCGTACTCTCTGATTCCGTTAAAACCTGTTGTTTTCTAAGTAACCACAAATATATCGGCTCTATTAAATAACCCAACAAATTCAAAGGAAAAATCATTTGATAAAACCAAACTTCACGGCACAGCTGATAACTTAAAATAATATTTTTTTCTTTGGCAAAGAACTTGCAAAAAAATGGAATCGTATTAATCTCATCTATCACCAAATCAGCCCAACCGACTAAATTCTTTTTATAATACTTATAAGCTTGAAAATAAACGCTGAAACGATTGCCCAATCTGATTATTTTAAATCCTTGGCGTGTTTCTTCCCGCGCGCCACCTTCAAATCCACCGACTAAAAAAATAACCCCGTGTCCGTCAGCCGCTAATCTGACAGCTAATTCCTCATTTACCACCTCAGCCCCACCTGCCTCTGGATGTGATCTGTCTTTCCAAGTAAACCAAATAATTTTCATTTCTTATTTTTTAGTTCTAAAATACTCAATCGTCTTCTTCAACCCGTCTTCTAGATTTATCTTCGGTTCCCAATTTAATTTTTCTTTAGCTAAAGTAATATCCGGTTTTCGCTGACGAGGATCATCAGCCGGTAACGGTTTATAAATTATTTTACTTTTACTTTCCGGAATTAATTTTAAAACCATTTCCGCTAATTCTTTCATAGTAAATTCTCCCGGATTACCGATATTTACCGGACCAATAAAGCCTTCCTTATTATTCATCATTTTAATCATTGCTTCAACCAAATCATCAACATATTGAAAACTTCTGGTTTGTAAGCCGTCACCGTAAATCGTCAAATCCTCGTTTTTTAAGGCCTGAACAATAAAATTGGAAACAACGCGACCGTCACAAGGATGCATATTCGGACCATAAGTATTAAAAATCCGCACTACTCGAATATCCACCTGATTTTGACGATAATAATCAAAAAATAAGGTCTCAGCGCAACGCTTACCTTCATCATAGCAAGACCTAATACCAATACAATTTACCTTACCCCAATAACTTTCCGGCTGTGGATGAACTTCTGGATCACCATAAACTTCGGAAGTTGAGGCCTGCAAAATCCGCGCTCTAGTTCTTTTTGCTAAACCCAACATATTGATAGCGCCGTGGACTGAAGTTTTAGTCGTCTGCACCGGATCAAATTGATAATGAACTGGTGAAGCCGGACAAGCAAGATTATAAATCTGATCGACCTCTACATACAAAGGGAAAGTAACATCATGACGTAAAAGTTCAAAATGTTTATTGTCTAAAAGTGGTAAAATATTATCTTTACTGCCAGTAAAAAAATTATCAACACACAAAACATCATTTCCTTCCTCCAGTAATCTTTTACATAAATGCGAGCCGATAAATCCGGCGCCACCCGTTACTAAAATTTTTTTCATATTAAATAGTTATAAAGTTTTTTTCTTTCTAATTATATATAGTGGTCTACCTAAAACCTCATTATGAATATGCGCGACATACAAAGCAACCAAACCAAGCGAACATAAGACAATTCCTACTAAAAAAGTAATAAGTAACGCCAACTGCGCCGGACCGGAAAAACTCATTGGATAAGTCCAAGCGAACAAATATCTACCAAGTAGAATATATAAACCAAACGGACCAACGGTAAAAATAATCAATAATCCCAAATAACCTGCCCATTTTAACGGAATTAAACTGAGGGAAACGAAACTATTTACAGCCAAAGTAATTAATTTGCGGATATTATAGCCGGCTTGACCGCGAGTTCTGGCGCCAGCTTCAAAATAAACATAATCACGTTTAAAACCGAGCCAAGAAATAAGGGCTCGCGTCATCCGTTGACGTTCTGGAAATTTATTGAACTCATCAATCACTTGTCTATCCAACAAACGAAAATCGGTCGCGTTCGGCACTAAAGCGACTTCGGAAATCCTTTTGATAATTTTGTAAAATAAAATTGACCCAATTTTTTTAATCAAACCATTATCATTATTTTTTTGCCGAACACCAACCACAACTTCAGCGCCCGCTTCCCATTTTTTGATAAATTCCGGAATCAAAAACATTGGATGTTGGAAATCAGCGTCAATCATAATTGCTAAATCCCCGCGCGTTTGATTCAAGCCGGCCGTTAGAGCCATTTCTTTTCCAAAATTGCGAGAAAACTCCAAAACATGAACTCTGGAATCCGTCAGCTTATTCAATTCCGTAACTGATGAATCAGTACTGCCATCATCAATAAAAATCATTTCCCAATTATATTTTTCATCCAAATTAGCCAAGGTGCCAGCTAAATCAACAAAAAAACGCGGAATATTCTCCGCTTCGTTATAGACCGGTATGATGACTGAAATTAAAGGCTTATTTTCCATTGCTTCTAAACTAAAAATAATCGTTGATTTGCCTTATTATTTAACCACTTTTGTTAATTTAAAGCAATATAAAAACTACCCTCAAAATATTACTTTTTCAATTTATAATAAGTCGCTTTGCCTTTTCCTAATTTCTCAATAATATCCAATTTTATCAATTTCCTAAAATCAAGATTTCTGGTTGGCTTGGCTCTTACGGTCAATTTCGCATAATCACGATCACTTATATAACCCTTCTTTTCTATATAATTTATAATTTTTTGATGATAATCTTTTAGTTCATCATCTGGAATTACGCTTTTTAAATTTAATTCCTTGCCAACCCTGAGTAATTCATCAATAATTCCGTCGGTAAAATATTCCAACCAAGAAGTAAAATCAATGGAATCTTTTAGATCATAATAATTTCCAATAACCCCGACTTCTTCAAAATACTTAGTAACATTTTGATTATAATAATTTTCAAAACTAAAAAGATTAAAGGTATTCAATCCCATTTCAGCCAATAATACCTTGGTAGCCGCGCGAGCTGTTCTTCCATTACCATCAATAAAAGGATGAATAATGACAAATTGTTTGTGAAAAATTCCAGCCAAAATCAAAGGATCAATTATATTCTTATTATTTTTAATATACTTAAATAATTCATTCAGCAACAAAAGCACTTCTGATTGCTCAGGTGGAAGATAAATAGTCTGGCGAGTTTTAGGATTATTAACAAAAACTGGTTCTTGTCTCAATTTACCACAACAATAATCCTCAATCAAACCCGTAGTGATGGTTTCCTGAATTTTTAAAATTAAAGTTAAATCAAAAATCTGTTTTTCATTCTTGATTAAATTATTTAATTCAATTAATACTTTATTATAATTTAAAACTTCTTTTTCGCTGTCACGAATATGCTCCGGCGCTGTTTTTAAAATTCTCTTAACATCAGTCAGCGGTAAAGGATTACCCTCAATACTTGTAGAAGAAAAGACTGATATTTCTCTAGCTCTTTTTTCCAGCTCCACAAAAACTACACCCGAAAAAACCTGATTATTCAAATCAGCAATTATTGAGGTTATACGCTTGATATTAGCTAATAACCTATTAGAAATTGTGTATTTAGGATCAAACATACGTTTTAATAACTTCTACTTATAGACGTATTATAGACGATTATTAGACGATTGTCAATGTCAAAATAACTAATTAGACCTTATAATATTCCTTATACCACTCAATAAATTTCCCGATTCCTTCCTTTAAATCTACTTGTGGCGCGTAAGAAAGTCCTGCTTTGGCATGAGTAAGATCAGCCCAAGTGACTGGCACGTCTCCTGCCGGCATCGGCGCGTATTCTTTTTTAGCTTTCATCTTTAAAGCATCCTCAATGGTCGCGATAAAATCTTCCAGCTCTGTCGGATTGTCATTACCCAAATTAAAAATTTCATAAGGATAGGATTTTTCCAAAGCAACTAAAATGCCAGCGACAATATCGCTAACATAAGTAAAATCGCGTTTCATTTTTCCGAAATTAAATACAGCTATTGTTTCACCCTTAGAAATTCCGCTCGCAAAAAGCATTGGCGCCATATCAGGTCTGCCATAAGGTCCATAAACTGTAAAAAATCTAAGTCCGGTACAATTGAAACCGAATAAATGATGGTAGGTGTAAGCAATCACTTCGTCAGCTTTTTTGCTGGCAGCATATAAAGAAACCGGATGGTCAACAGAATCACTTTCGGCAAATGGAGTTTTAGTGTTTCCGCCGTAAACCGAGCTTGATGAAGCGTAAACAACATCTTTAACATTCGCCTTTTTAGCTGCTTCCAATAAAGAAACAAAACCGGTAATATTGGCGCTAATATATAATTCCGGATGAAGAATACTGTGTCTAACGCCGGCGTAACCTGCCAGATGACAAATCTTATCTATTTTATGAGTAGTAAAAATTTTGTCTAATAATTCCAGATCATTTAAATCTCCACGATACGAATGATAATTTTCAAATTTTTCCAAAATGCTGTT
>Ga0172380_10004255_pt1 | contig 18567 bp, 18 predicted proteins | sample Leawe162metaG_FD_119747 | JGI IMG/M metagenome (GOLD analysis project Ga0172380, IMG submission 119747) | Leachate microbial communities from a municipal landfill in Southern Ontario, Canada - Leachate well 162 metaG | ecosystem: Engineered > Solid waste > Landfill > Unclassified | place... | reverse complement strand
CTTTTAGCACATATCTTTCAGTGATAACTGTCTGCTGCGGCTATTTATGGACTCTGTCTGCACCTAATAACGGTCATGACATCCCAATCTCATCACCTTAAGGATGCGAGATATCCTCCAAGCTTGTCAAGTCCATTTTGAAGCAGCGCACTGTCGCCAAAACCAAAACCGAGCCTGAAACACTTTTTCTCTTCAAAACAGTCCCCGTGACAGAGAAGGACTCCTGTCTTTTCGTATATATCCGTGCATAGTTCCACTTCGTCGATATCGTAGTCATAATGGACCAGCATTGTAGTTGTAAAACTCTCTCCGTAAACAGAAAGATGTGGCTGTTTCCTGATCCATTCATCAACGATTTTTTTGTTTGGCCTTACTATCGCGCGTGCTCTCGCTAGCATTTTGTCGCTGTTCTCAAGAGCTATGGCAGAAAGCAGTTCATCGAAGACCCCGTTGCATATCGAGTCGTAGGAACGCCTGTTTTCAAGTATGTCGTATGCTTTTTTGTCACGCGTGACGGCCCAGCCAACCCTTGTACCTGCCATTGAGTAGATCTTGGACATGCTGCTTGTGGCTATGCCCTTTTCATAGAGATCTACTATAGATGGCATGTATTCTTCGGCAAGCCCCCTGTATATCTCGTCACATAGGATATATGAGCCGTTCTTTTCAGCTATGGCTATAATTTTGCACAGCTCATCAGCGTTCATATAGGATCCTGTCGGGTTATTGGGGTTGGTCAGTGTTATCAGTTTTGTTTTGCTGTCTGTCAGAGAGTCGAGTATCTCCGGATCGATCTTGTAGCCATCCTCCTTTTCCAGGTAAAGGGGACGCACTTCGATACCCAGGGCTTCAGGGATCGAATAGTGCTGCTGATAGTTGGGCATTACTGCCACGACATTGTCTCCCTTTTCAAGCATTCCCGTAAGCACCGCTGAGTTTGCCCCTGTACCTCCGTGGAAAGTGAGGACCATTTCGGGTTTTGCACATTTGTATGTTGATGCGATCGCATCCAGAAGTCGGGGCAGTCCAAAGAATGCACCGTAGTGAAGGTGGGTCTCAAAGAAATATTTAGTCAGCTCGTCTTTGTTTTCTCCGCCCAACGCTGCCAGTTCGTCCAGTGAAATAGCCTTCACGCAGCTAGCGCCCAGGTTGTATTTGCAGTGTGCATCGCGGGGGTTCAGCCATTTTTCAACTTTAAAATCTTTGATCGGCAAAACTGTTTCCTCCTTTTGCTGTCAAAGGCAATCATCAACACCGCCTCTGGGTAAGCAAGTCTTATTCGGGTCAGGGAATTGCCTTTGCAGTGCTATCTCTTTAGAGCTGGATCTCTATGGTTTTCTGCTCCCCTTTTCGGGATACAGTGATCTTTACTTTTGCTTTTATGTCCGCTCGGCTCTTAAGATATGAATCAACACGCGCGATATCGAAATTTTTAGTGTCATAGGTGTCGATCATGACAAGCGTGTCTCCCGGCAAAACTCCTGCGTAGAAAACGGCTGTTCCTTTTAAGACATCTTTGATAAGAAGTCTCCCCTGAGGATCCCTGGAGAATTCCTCAAGCCCAAAACCAAGATAACTTTTCGAAGGAGGAAGGGGCTCGGGTTCTTTATAGTATGCGCTCGACTCCTCTGAGACCGAATAATCGGGAGCAGTTACCCTCACTGAAATTTTTTTGCTCTCCTGACGGATCGTGTATTCTAGTCTGATGTTCTCTTCAAATCCACTGACCTTGAGTACAGCTACTCCATTTCTGTCATCAAGGAAAGTCTTTTTTCCTTCGCCTTCCCAGGATTTCACCAGCAATTCTACTGCGCCGGAAACGCCCCTCTCAAAAATAAGGTCAACAGCGTGTTCCATCTCTTTTCTTGAACTTTCCTTCGCGTGTTCCCTTATCTCCCTGACTTTCTGTTCGTATGCTGCCTGTTGTTTTGCTGCCTCTGCATCATTGTTGCTGTTTCCGGCAGCTAGAGTCCCAAGAAGAACTGCCAGGCCCGTGGCGTCTACCCAGACCTCAGTATGGCTCGAACTATAACTGTGATGTTCGGTATAAGCATATGCTGTCTGAATAGGGGCGATCAATAAAATCAGAAAAAGTGCTGTGACCCTTATGTATTTTTTCATCTGGATCTTTTCCTCCTGATCTCTTTCGTCTTATCTCGCTGTTTTGAATGTTTCAGCTGTACTGTGGAACAAATCGAGGTTCTCCGGAATCGCGGATCTTGCTATGCCAACCATAACGTGACTATTCTTGCCGTCAAAAAGCATCGTTTGGTATATCAGTTTTGTTTGTTCCCCGGCAGTATAACCAATTATCTCAATGCCGGTGAGCCCATCGATCATTACCGTTTTTTCAGAAATGATGTCGACCTTTTCTCCTTTTTCTATCATTTGAAGTTTTTCCTTTGCAAAACCAAGCTGTTTATCAGGCGTTACAAAGATATTCGATAGGCGTGATACGACAAAGAGAGAACCGTCATCTTTTTTTGTTGGGAGAAAACCATCCTTTGTATATACCACCGCACCCTCAAGCAGACTGGCCAGCTTGAGGGGAGTCCCGTTTACTTCCACGTTTCCCTGCGGAATTTCTATCGGAAAGGAACTTTTTTCATTTTCCCAGTATGCGCTTTTTATCGTTTTCAGTACAGCCTCTCCGCGACTCTGGTCTCTGGCAGGGTAAAGGCCGTTTATCATCCAACATTCTTCTCCCCTGTCAACGATGAGGATCCATTTGCCGAGCTGACTGGAGCCTTTTTTCTGGAATATCTTCATCATCATCGCCGATGAACCGTTCCATATAAATTCATTTTTCATCTTCAGTTCCATACTTGCCTTTTTCAGGTTTTCCTCAGTGAATTCTTCCAGAAGGGCAGAGTATGGCAGGCGTATGACTGAGGACTCCAATGATACTTTTTTTGTTTTATCCACGCATCCTGCCTGCGATTTTACAAAGCTGCAGCCCTCAGGCAAAACCACATATACCGGCATGGCGAAAACTGACCTGTGCAGGGGGTTCTTTTCTGTGTTTATTTCTTTCGGTCCTTCAGCGGCAGCATTTCCCGCGATCAAAAAGAAGAACAGAAGAATGGGCAGGATCCTTGCTCTTTTAAGAAATAACTTCATCACTCAGTTTCAGAATCCCCTGAACCAGGTGCTCGCTTAAAGGTCTCTGCCGCTTCATGCTCCTCGTCTGAAAGAGGATCATCTGGGGTATCTTCAGTGTCAGGCCGGATCGGTTCGTCCTGTGTGATGCCCGGTATCTGAGGCAGGCCCGGTGCTATTTTTTTCAGCAGATCCCTGAAAAATCCCTTTACCTTGCCTGAGGAAAGATTTTCTGTAAGGGCATCAGCGCTCTGTATGGCGCTCTCGGTGCCTATTGCTCTCAGTTCTTCCACTTCTTTTTCTGCGGCACCGTAATCCTTTGCCCTTATGTAGAGAAGACCGAGCTTATATCTTGCATCTACGTTATCGGGCTCGAGTATCACAAGTTTTTCATAATACTGCGCCGCAGTCTCGTAGTCTTCCATCCCAAGATTGGCCTCAGCAAGCCCCTTTAAGACCCTGGATTCCGGTCTGAGACTAAACTTTTCAGCTTTCCTGAAGAGCTCTGCCGAGCCATAAAAGTCTCCTGAACGGAGAAGAGACTCTGCTTTTAATATATTCCTCTCCCGTAGAGTCGCAACAGCAAGAAGAGCCGTCGCGGAAAGAAGTATTATCACCAGCATTACGACAATACCGGAAAAAAAACCTCCTCTTTGCCTATTCATACTTTGTTCCTCCAATCGATTCAAAGATCGGCTGCTATAGACCCATTAATGGACCATTGCGCAGCATTTTTAGATCGTTCTCAGGACAGGCTCGAACTCCAGTTGTATTTTATCAGTTTCATCAGTTCACCGGTACGTTCTATCAAATGTATTCCGCAGAAATCCATCGGGTAGAAAAAAATGTCATTCAGCTTAAAACCGAAATAATTGCACATCAGTGTCCAGATAACTCCACCGTGTGCAAAGACCAGAATGCTGCCTGAAGGGTTGTCGTCAAGTATATCCTTAAAAGCCGGGACCGTTCGTTTCTGAAGGTCTTTGAAACTCTCTCCTCCCGGCGGGCCGACAGAATCAAAGGATGTTCCCCTCTTTTCGTAGAGTTCGTTCCACGTGGACCTAACCTCGTCGAAACTTCTGCCTTCCCACTCTCCTAGGTGTATCTCGCGAAGTCCTCTTACCTGCCTTATCTCGCAGCAACGTCCTGCCAGGGCTATCTCAGCGGTATCCATTGCTCTCCTGAGATCACTTGAAAAAACAACCCCTATTTCAAGGTTTTTCAGGGCATTGGACAAATTACTCGCCATAATCATTCCCTCTTCAGAAAGTGGGTAGTCAGTCGATCCGTAATATAGCTTCCCGTTGTGGGGAAGATCCGGCTTAGCGTGGCGTATAAGATATATTTTCTGTTTTTCCGTATTATTCAATAAGCTGCAGCTCCTGACATACTGAGGCCGCCATAGGACGATCCTCATAATAGACTTCCTTATATATACAACTATATTCTAACCCAATAATTTTGAGGGCATTTTGGCACAAATCCAAAGATTCAGATAATCTCTTCGTCTGACTTATCCCATGGCGGTGATACGATACAGAGAAATTCCAGTATTTTATCACTGTCGTTTACCGCATACTGTTCCGCTGAAGGAGGGACCATAACAGCAATTCCTTTTTTAAGAGCTACCGGTGTCCCATTTATAAAAAGAGTACCGCTTCCCTCTATTACCCAATAAACTTCCGAAGACTTCATCATTCTGTGAGGTATGGTGCAGCCATGAGGGAGGATCTCGGCATGGGACAGCGAGAAGCCGCAAAAAGGAAGTTTTTCATTTTTGGGGTGGAGTACTTCAGCAAGGGAACAAAGATCTCCTACAGTAGAATGTTCAAGCTCAGCTGTATTTTTTACCACAATACCCTGTTCCATTTTCAGCCCCCCATTTTTGTATGTACCATTATACAGAGAGTTTAGGAATTTTATCTGACTCTTTTTCGTCTCCTCCGTGCCTCGTGATTAAAAAAACAGGATCCCAACAAAAGGAATTCCTGCCTTATGCGATAATCTATTTCCCTGGCTCCGGTATTATTAATTACATTTCCATTTTGCTGTAGCCTTTGGGGATCTTGAAGAGGTTTTCATCTACCTTGTTTCCATATTCGATTATCTCCATCAGAGCTTCGTCAGTTTTCCAGTATCTCCATTTGTCCGTGCCTTCCTCGAAGTAATAAGTCTGGGAAATGTCTCCGTTGACTGTGATCTTATCATAGTCATATGTTTTGCCCGCTATCTTCTCTTTTCCTGAAGATCTGACCATCTTAACTTTTTCAGCTTCTGACAAATCGCTGCCTTCGTTTATGTTAGGAGCTTGATAGGACTCGCTTGGCATCTTCATGTACATTTTGTCTTCATGCAGCAGGACCACTGTAGATCTGGCCGCGGTATCGGCAATGGTGCTTATGTGTGTTGAGTCACTTATAACATCCACATAAGTGAATTTGCCTTTCACCGCCATCGTGGTCATACTATCTTCCCTTCCGTCGCCTGTCTCCATCGAGGCCTTGAATTTAAGGAATATTGCCTGTTTTGAAGGATTCAGGTCCCGGCCCCATATTTTCAAGGCTCTTTCTCCTGGCTTGAAGGCTGCATCACTTACTGCCGAGCTCAGCATGCAGATCGCGGCAGCCCCTATGATAAGGACAAGGGTCTTAAAAAAAACATATCTCTTTTTCATAATGATTCCCCCTGATGTTTTTTTGATACTGACTAACATTCTAAAGATTTCTTCATACAAGCACCATTAATTTATCATAAATTCACCCGTAAATAAAAAATTTTTGTCACAAGGGATTGAACATCTATTTAATTACTGAGGGAGAAACCAGAGAGGGGGCCATTCGGCCCCCTCTCTGGTTTACATATTTAAAATTGCCTTAGACTTCTCTTGGCTGAGCTTTATAGTGGGTATGGAGCAAATGGTGTGATTTTTCGCCGAGGGGCTTGCCAAGCCAATTATCGTAAAGGGCAACGATGTCGGGGTTTTTGTGAGACTGGCGGATCATCTTTGACTCATCGACCCTGTAGGTGGCCGCAGTTCTGGCTGCCCTGACTTCAGCATTAACAGGCTGGGGCTGTCCGCCGCCGCCTATGCAGCCTCCGGGACATGCCATGACTTCTATAAAGTGGTAATCGGCCTCTCCTGCACGGACCTTGTCCATTAGGATCCTTGCATTTTTGAGTGTATGAGCTACCGCAAGCTTCACAGTGACGTTCTCTCCGTTTATAGGAACATCAACAGTGGCTTCCTTGATGCCTTCCATTCCACGAACCGGCATGAAATTGATCCCGGGAATATCCTTGCCCTCATTGAGTACTGCGTAGACCGTACGCAGCGCTGCTTCCATGACTCCGCCCGTTACGCCAAAGATAACTGCGGCACCGCTCGAAAGACCAAGAGGACTGTCATATTCTTCTTCCGGCAGGTTTTTAAAATCGATGCCCGCGTTCTTTATCATCCTTCCAAGCTCTCTTGTAGTAATGACCGCGTCAACATCAGGAATGCCGGGATTGCTCTGGAGCTGCGGCCTTACGCGTTCAGCTTTTTTGGCAGTGCAGGGCATTATTGAAACACTGTATATCTTTTCAAGCGGGATACCCTGAGTCTCCGGCCAGTATGTCTTAGTAAGGGCGCCGAACATGCCCTGAGGTGATTTCGCCGTTGAAAGGTGCGGGAGAAGATCGGGGTACTTCATTTCGATGAAATTGATCCACCCCGGTGAGCAGGATGTGATCATCGGCAGCGTTCCCCCGTTTACGACCCTGTCAAGGAACTCGTGTCCCTCTTCCATTATGGTAAGATCTGCGCTGAAATCCGTGTCAAACACCTTGTCAAACCCAAGTTTGCGAAGCGCAGCTACCATTTTGCCGGTGACTATTTCTCCTGCAGGGAGTCCAAGGGCTTCTCCAAGCGCCACTCGTGTCGCAGGTGCTGTCTGGACTATTACATACTTGTTGGGATCTCCAAGTGCGTCAAAGACCTTTTCTGTGTCATCTTTTTCACAGATCGCCGCTGTCGGGCATACAGCGACACACTGACCGCAGTATGTGCAGGTGACCTTGTCGAGACCGTAGCTGAAGGCCGGTTCAACAAGGGTCTTGAATCCGCGGTTCACGAATGCATAGACATCCAGGCCCTGATGTTCGTGGCAGGCCCTGATACATCTGCCGCACAGTATGCATTTCTCTGGGTCGCGTACGATGCTTGGGTTGGATTCGTCTTTCTCAGCGTGGCGCTTTTCTCCTGTATAGGGTATTTCGCGAATACCAAGATCTGCCGCGATGGTCTGGAGTTCGCAGTTATTGTTCTTTTGGCACGTGAGGCATTCCTGGGGATGATTCGCGAGCAGAAGCTCCACGACCGTCTTTCTCGTCTCCCTGACAATTGGAGTGTTCGTATGGACAACCATCCCGTCAGAAACAGGGTACACGCAGGCAGCACCAAGTCCGCGGGCTCCTTCTATTTCGACCACACAGACCCTGCATGCTCCCTCTTTGCTAAGCTCCGAGTGGTAGCAGAGTTGGGGGATATGTATACCTGCAACTTGAGCTGCTTCTATCACTGTATAGCTGCTCGGTACGGATACTGTTTTGTTATCTATAGTTACCTTTACCAGTTCCATCTAATGTCTCTCCTCTCAACCAGAATCAACCGCGGATGATCGCCTTGAACGGGCATTTTTCCATACAGGCTCCGCACTTAATGCACTTCTCGGGATCTATTGTGTGCTTTCCTTTGGGCTCTCCGGATATTGCGTCTACAGGGCATACCTTTTTGCAGAGGCCACAGCCAACACACTTATCCGTGATCTTGTAGCCGATAAGCGCTGTGCAAACTCCTGCGGGGCATCTCTTCTCGTATATGTGGGCCTCATATTCATCCCTGAAGTAACGCAGCGTGGAAAGGATAGGGTTGGGAGCAGTCTGTCCCAGTGCGCATAAAGCTCCTGCCTTGATAGACTTGGCAAGTCTCTCCAGCTTCTCTATGTCGCCCTCTTTTCCTTTTCCATCTGTGATAGCCGTGAGCATTTCTAGCATTCGTTTCGTTCCCTCGCGGCATGGAGTGCATTTACCGCAGGATTCGGACTGGGTGAAGTTGAGGAAGAACTTGGCAACATCCACCATACAGGTATCTTCGTCCATTACGACGAGTCCGCCGGATCCCATCATTGCTCCTGCAGCTATCAGCGAATCATAGTCCACGGGAGTGTCCAGCAGTTCTTCCGGAATACATCCGCCAGAAGGTCCGCCTATCTGGACTGCTTTGAATTTTTTGCCGCCCATGATACCTCCGCCGATATCAAAGATGATCTCGCGCATGGTAATACCCATGGGTACTTCTGCAAGTCCTGTATTGTTGATCTTTCCTGTAAGTGCAAAGACCTTAGTCCCCTTTGATTTCTCTGTGCCGAGCTTTGCATACTCCTCAGCTCCGACTCTGAATATATATGGAACATTGGCAAAGGTCTCAACGTTATTGATATTGGATGGCTTTTCCCAGAGGCCTTTTACTGCGGGGAACGGAGGACGTGGGCGCGGCATGCCGCGTTTGCCCTCTATTGATGCCATGAGTGCCGTCTCTTCTCCGCACACAAATGCGCCTGCTCCTTCTTTGATGTGGATTGTGAAATTGAAGTCAGTACCAAGGATCTTTTCACCAAGAAGCCCTGCTTCTTCAGCCTGTGCGATGGCCTGCTTCAGGCGTTTGATCGCAAGGGGATATTCAGCGCGGCAATAAATGTAGCCTTCGTCAGCACCTATTGCGTATGCACAGATTGCCATTCCTTCAAGTATCGCGTGCGGGTCGCCCTCAAGAAGCGAGCGGTCCATGAATGCGCCCGGGTCACCTTCGTCAGCATTGCATATTACATATTTTTTCGGACCGGGAGATTTTGCGCAGAACATCCACTTCATTCCTGTGGGGAATCCGCCGCCGCCGCGTCCGCGGAGTCCGGTTTTCTTCATCTCTTCGACAACCTGCCCCGGCGTCATTTCCAAAAGTGCCTTCGCAAGACCTTCATATCCGTCGGCTCCGATGTATTCTTCTATAGAATCGGGATTTATATGTCCGCAGTTCCTGAGAACCAGACGGTGCTGCTTTTTATAAAATGCGATCTCGTCGTAGTTCGGAACCTGTTCGGCTGTAAGAGGTTCCTTGAAGAGCAGACGTGATACTATTCTTCCCTTGAGTATATGCTCTTCGACTATTTCAGCGACATCTTCCGGCTTTACGCGAGTATAGAAAGTCCCCTCCGGATAAATTATCACAAGTGGGCCACCTTCGCAGAATCCGTGACATCCTGTTTCAACAAGGCTTACTTCGTCACGCAGTTTTTTTGCCTTAAGTTCTACTTCAAATTTAGCAAGAACATCCTTAGCACCGGATGCGGTACAGCCTGTACCGGTACAGATCAGTATGTGAGCTCTCACAAGAGCCATCGTAAATTCCTCCCCCAGATCCTATTCTTTATTGGGGATCTTAGCCACAACAAGATCCTCGACTATATTCCCGTTTACAAGGTGGTCAGCAATTATGCGGGGAACATCCGCCGGATATACCGGTCCATAGGTGACTCTGTCCTCACCTGGACGGACTATATCCATAAGGGGTTCCTTCTGGCACATTCCTATGCACCCGGTCTGAAGGACTGAAACATTGTTCAGGTTGCGCTTAGCGAGTTCTTCAAGGACAGCAGTCATTACTTCTCGCGCTCCCGCAGCTATGCCACAGGTTCCCATCCCAATGATCACCTGTGTATCATTATTCTTGCGGGCTTTTGTCTGAAGCTGTGAGTCCGCTTTTATCTTCCTGAGATCTTCAAGGCTTTTTATAGTCATTGATATCTCCTGCCTTTCCTACTTATTACAGTACTTGTCGAGCATAGGTCCGACCGCTTCTGCTGTGAGCCTTCCATGAGTATCATCGTTGATCATGAGGCATGGAGCCAGGCCACAGGCTCCGATGCAGGCCACTGTCTCAAGCGTGTACTCAAGGTCGGGAGTCGTTACCTGACCGTCCTTAAGTCCCAGCTTTTCACGGATAGCATTGAGAACGGCCTTTGCTCCGCGGACATGACATGCTGTTCCTTGGCATGACCTGATAATGTTCTTGCCGCGAGGTTCCAAGTGAAACTGGGAGTAAAAAGTGACGACACCGAACACCTGGCTGATGGGGACGTCGATCTCCTTGCTGATTTTGATCAGAACATCCTTCGGAAGATATCCGAATATTTCCTGAGCCTGCTGCAGAACAGGTATCACACTGCCTTTCGTGCCCCGATACCTGTCCAAAAGCTGGTCCAGCTGTTCCCAGGACTTCTCTGACATGTTCTCTAACATAAAACGCACCCTCCTTATGTTCTTCCCGAGCCCTCCAGTCCGGGAAGTCTGTATCTATTTTATTATTCTACCCCGCACTGGATCGTGATTCTGAACACAATGCGAAGAGTAATTTGGCAAGACGAGCTTGAGAAAAAATACACAAACTTTGGTAATTATATACTCCAAGAAGAAATTAAGGCAAGTTCAATCGATACGTAAAGTATATTTTGATTAAATTTAAGTATTTTTACTTGCATAAAATTACAGGGTAAACAAAACTAAACTGAACAATATCACATAGGTAAACTTTTAGGAAATATTTTCTGATATTTGTCCGTTATTATAGTTCACTTTAGAAACCATTGATTTTAATCATAAATGCTTACTTTCGCCTTCTTCTATTCATTATTTATTTTTAAATCTTTAGTTTGTTAAGATATGAGGCCATATCTTGATTATTTCTTGTTTTTTTGACACTTCTACCAAAGCATTTTGGCTTGTAATTTGCATTAATTACTGATAGACTTCTCCGCATAGATTGTGTTTCATTTCGCAAACTTGCCCGATAATTGTTTTTGGGGAACATGGGCAAGCAAGCTGATTCCGAAACTTAAATTCATTTTTTTGGGTTTTCTCCCTGTGGAGCTATCCGCAGGGATGTTTGTGCGCGCATAGAATTTTTTTCTTTAGTATAAGAGATTTTTTCTCCATGCGCTTACAGTATAAACGTTTAAAGGGGGAAACGAGATGTCCACAGCAACAAAAGATGTTGCACAGGTGACGAAAGATATCGTCGCTCCATGGAAAGGGAAAAGGGGCGGTATCATTCCCATCCTTCAGAAAGTGCAGCATGAATTCGGCTACCTGCCTGATGAGGCCATGGTCACCATATCCTCAGAAACCAAAGTCGCCTTGGCAGAGCTATACGGAGTAGCTACTTTCTACGCGCAGTTCCACCTCAAACCACGCGGACGCCACATTATCAGGGTCTGTCGCGGAACAGCATGCCACGTTAGAGGAAGCCTTGGTATCCTCGAAAGGGTAATTTCCGAGCTCAAACTTCAGTCCGGCGAGGTAACAACTCCCGATCTCAGGTTCACAATAGAACCTGTTGCATGTATCGGAGCATGCGGTCTTGCGCCGTGTGTCATGGTAGACGACGAGACTCACGGTCGCCTCACCAAGGACAAGGTCCCCGACATGCTTTCAAAATACGAATAGGGCGGAGGTGACAGAATATGCCTAAAATCAGCAATCTGGAAGAACTTAAAAAACTTAGAGAAAAGTCTATAGCTGTAACTGCCGCCCGTAAGGAAGGCAAATTCAGAGTCATAATCGGACTTGGTACGTGCGGGATCGCTGCAGGCGGAAGAAAGATAATGGAAGTCGCCATGGAAGAGATCTCCAAGCGTGGACTCAAGGATGTTTCAGTTGAGACGACCGGCTGCATCGGTATGTGCCAGAATGAGCCGCTTATGGATATAGTACGTCCGGGCGAACCTAGAGTAACATACGGCAACCTGAAGCCCGAAGATGTTCCCCGCATAATCGCTGACCACCTCGTAAACGGCAACGTCGTCGAGGAAAAAGTCATCGGAAGACCTGAATAGGAGGCGTAAGGATATGGCAACTTTCAGAAGCCACGTACTCGTCTGCGGAGGAACAGGATGCACCTCAGGAGGATCCGACAAGGTCCTTGAGACTCTTCGCGAAGGTATCAAGGCAAACGGACTCGATAAGGAGATCACTGTCGTACAGACGGGCTGTCATGGGATGTGCGAGGCCGGCCCCATCGTAATCGTATACCCCGAAGGAACTTTCTACACTCACGTAAAACCGCAGGATGCAAAAGAAATAGTAGCTGAACACCTTCTCAAGGGAAGGGTCGTTGAGCGCCTCCTCTATAAGGAAGCTATGCATTCCGAAGCTGTCCCGCACTACAATGAACTGCCCTTTTACAGCAAACAGGTAAGGCTTACGCTGCGCAACTGCGGTTACATTGATCCCGATTCACTTGAAGAATATATCGCACGCGACGGATATCAGGCCCTTGCAAAGGTGCTCACCGAAAAAACACCTGAGCAGGTTGTCGAAGACATGAAGACTTCCGGCCTTCGCGGACGCGGCGGCGGCGGATTCTCCACAGGTATGAAGTGGATGTTCTGTGCAAAATCGCCCGGTCCTAAAAAGTATGTAATATGCAACGCCGACGAAGGAGACCCCGGCGCGTTCATGGATCGTTCCCTTCTTGAGGGTGACCCCCACGCAATAATTGAAGGAATGGCCATAGGAGCCTACGCAATGGGCGCAGACGAAGGCTATATCTACTGCCGCGCTGAATATCCCCTCGCAATAAAGAGACTCCTTAAGTCAATAGGAGACGCGGAAGAGGCCGGGCTCCTTGGTGAGAATATACTCGGAACCGGCTTTAACTTCACTCTCCATGTAAAGGAAGGCGCAGGAGCCTTCGTATGCGGAGAAGAGACCGCCCTGATGAACTCCATAGAGGGCAAACGCGGCATGCCGCGCCCACGCCCTCCGTTCCCCGCAATAAAGGGTCTCTGGGAAAAACCTTCCAATATTAATAACGTTGAGACCTGGGCAAACGTGGCACAGATAATGTTCCATGGCCCCGAATGGTACGCAAGCTACGGTTATGAAAAATCCCGCGGCACAAAAGTCTTTGCCCTTACAGGCAAGGTAAACAACACCGGCCTTGTCGAAGTCCCGATGGGGACCACCATCCGCGAAGTCGTATTCGACATTGGCGGAGGTATCATGGGCGGCAAGAAATTTAAGGCCGTTCAGATAGGCGGACCCTCAGGCGGATGCCTCACAGAGGAACATCTCGACCTTCCGATCAGCTATGAATCACTGACAGCAGCAGGAGCCATAATGGGTTCGGGCGGCCTGGTTGTCGTTGATGAAGATACATGCATGGTCGACATGGCCAGGTTCTTCCTTGAGTTCACACAGCGTGAATCCTGCGGAAAATGCATCCCCTGCCGCGAAGGCACCAAAAAAATGCTCGACATCCTTATCCGCATCACCGAGGGCAAGGGACGCGAAGAAGACATCGACAACCTCATTTACCTTGGAACGCAGATAAAGACGGCATCCCTATGCGGTCTTGGCCAGACAGCTCCGAATCCCGTGCTTACAACTATTCGCTATTTCAGGGATGAGTACGAAGCACACATATTCGAAAAGAGATGTCCTGCCGGAGCATGCAAGGCTCTTATTACGGTCAAGATCGATCCAGCCAAATGCGTCGGCTGCACAAAGTGCACAAAGGCCTGCCCGGTAAGCGCAATTTCCGGAACAGTAAAACAGCCGCACGTCATCGATCAGACTCTTTGCACCAAGTGCGGAGCATGCGTCGAAGTCTGCCCCTTCAAGGCTATTGACAAGAAATAGGAATGAGGTGAGAAAATATGGCTAACGCAATAATAAATGGAAAAAGCGTAGAGTTCCAGCCTGGAATGACTATCCTCCAGGCCGCCAGAGCCGCTAACATTTACATACCGGTCCTCTGCGAGCACCCCGCGCTGGAGATAGCAGGGGCCTGCAGGGTATGTCTCGTGGAAGTGGAAAACAACCCGAAACTTCAGACGGCATGTTCCACTCCTATAATGGACGGAATGGTGATCAATACAAATACGGAAAAAGTTCGTACAGCCCGCAAGGCAGTCATTGAACTTCTTCTCATCCGCCATCCTCTGGATTGCTTCAGCTGCAGCAGCAACGGAAAATGTGAACTCCAAGCGATCGCATATGATCTCGGTATAGAGAAATCTCCTTTCTGGGAAGAGGGAGATACCTGCAAAGACCACAAACTCGATGACAGCAACCCCTTCTACATCCGCGACCTCAACAAATGCATCCTATGCGGACGCTGCATCAGGGTCTGTGACAAGCACTCACAGTACCACGCAATAGACTTCCAGAACCGTGGTATCGTTACAGCTGTTCAGCCTCCTGTAGGCAGAGGCCTGGAAGAATCTGACTGCACCTTCTGCGGCCAATGTGTCGCCGTATGCCCTGTCGGAGCCCTTTATGAAAAACCGGCTGTAGGCAAGGGACGTCCCTGGGAACTCAAGACCACCAGGACAGTCTGCACATACTGCGGAGTCGGATGCGAACTTCTTGTCCAGGTCAACGAAAGGACAGGCAAGATCGCTAACGTAACGTCAGACCATACGAATATGGATTCCCTGAACAAGGGCCGCACATGCGTAAAAGGCCGCTTCTCATGGGAGTTCGTAAACCATCCTGACAGGCTAACAACACCTCTCATCAAGGAAAACGGAGAATTTCGCAAGGCTACCTGGGATGAGGCTCTCGACAAGATAGCCGACGGTCTCAAGGCAAACAAGGGCAAAGCCGGATTCTTCTCCTCTGCACGCTGCACCAACGAAGACAACTACCTCATGCAGAGGTTCGCAAGGGAGGTGATGGGCACTAATAACGTAGACCACTGTGGCCATCTCTGACACTCCGCAACAGTTGCAGGTCTCGGTGAGACCTTCGGAAGCGGAGCAATGACAAACGATTTTGATTCCATCAAACATGCCGATACTATCATGGTGATCGGTTCCAACACGACTGAAGCACACCCTGTCGTTGGCATGATGATAAAAGAGCAGGTCCGCAAAGGCGCCAAGCTTATCGTCTGTGACCCGCGCAGGATCGAGCTTCACGATCTGGCTACCGTTAAGATCCAGCAGAGAAGCGGATCTGACGTGGCACTCCTTAACGGCATGATGAACGTCATCCTTGCCGAAAACCTTCACGACCCGAAGTTTATCGAGGAGAGAGTGGAGAAGTTTGAGGAACTTAAGGCCCTAGTCGGGAAGTACACACCCGAGTACGTTGAGGGCATTACAGGCATTCCTGCGGATACGATCCGTGAGGCTGCACGCCTCTATGCATCAGGACCAAACTCAGCACTCTACTACACAATGGGCATCACACAGCATACGACCGGTACCAACAACGTCCGCAGCTGCTGCAACCTGGCGCTTCTCTGCGGAATGCTGGGCCGCCCGGGAACCGGCGTCAACCCGCTCCGCGGACAGAACAACGTCCAGGGTGCATGTGATATGGGATGCCTCCCGGCAACCCTACCCGGCTATCTGAAGGTCGGTCTGCCCGCAGCAGCGGAAAAGATCGAAGCTCTCTGGGGATGCAAAATGCCTCAAGAGGGCAAGGTAGGACTCTCTGTTGCAACCATGATGGAAGCAGCGGGAAAAGGCGAACTCAAGGCACTCTACATCATGGGTGAAAACCCAATGGTAACTGACGCGGATACGAACCACGTTTCCCACGCCCTTGACACGCTCGACCTCCTTGTCGTACAGGATATTTTCCTGACGGAGACAGCGCAGAAAGCCGACGTAGTACTCCCTGCCGCATGCTGGCCTGAAAAGCCGGGAACCTGCACCAATACGACCCGCGCCGTCCAACTGCTTCGCAAGGCAGCTGAAGCACCGGGAGAAGCAAGGGAAGACTGGACTGTATTTGTCGAACTTGCAAAACGTTTCGGACACGACTGGAACTTCAAAACAGCGTCCGATGTCTTTAACGACATCGCTAAGTTCGTTCCTGCATATGCAGGCATGAGCCATGAGCGTCTTGACAAAGGATACCTCCAGTGGCCCTGCCCGACACCGGAACACCCCGGAACGCCAAACCTCCACACCGCGAAATTCGCAAGGCCCAACGGAATGGCAACATTCTCACCCTGCGAGTGGGCTGCACCGCATGAATGGCCTGATGAGGAGTACCCGTTCATTGCAACTACCGGACGCAACCTCTTCCACTACCATTCCGGCTCAATGAGCCGCAGAGGTGCATCAGGCAAATATGTCAAGGAACTTTACATCGAGGTCAACCCCGTTGATGCAGCAGCCATGGGCGTAAGCGAAGGCGAAAAAGTAACAGTCAAATCCCGCCGCGGCGAAGTAACAGGCGGTGCGAGGATAACCGACAGCGTACCGGAGAAAATGGTATTCCTCCCGTTCCACTTTGGAGAGGCTTCTGCCAACCTGCTGACTGCTTCAGTGTGGGATCCCACTTCTGAGACCCCTGCCTTTAAGGTCAGCGCAGTAAAAGTATCAAAGGCTTAAACAGCCTTAGCAATAAAACAGAGGGGCGGATAATATATTCCGCCCCATTACAATAATAACGGAGGCGTTTTAAGAAATGAACTTTAAACCACCTGTAGAAATTGCAAAGAGTGCCTGTACTGTAGCAAAAGCCAAAGCAGGCCTTTCCATTAAGGCATTGCTCGTAATGGGTTTCCTTGCAGGCGCTTACATCGCGTTCGGCGGCTTTTTGATGACAACCGTTACTCAGGACGTGGCTCAGTATGCCGGCGTCGGTATCTCAAAGATGCTGGGAGGAATGGTGTTTGCCCTTGGACTCATGCTCGTCATCGTTGGCGGAGCAGAGCTCTTCACCGGAAACTGCCTCATGCCCATAGGCATGCTTAACGGATGCGTATCTTTCCAGGGCGTACTAAAAAACTGGACTGTAGGTTACATCGCAAACCTTATCGGATCTGTATTTCTCGCTTGGATGATCTATAACACAGGGCTAGCAACTGGAGCAACGGGAGTCAATGCACTCAAGATAGCAGTTGCAAAGGTCAACCTCCCGGTAAGCCAGATGGTATTCCGCGGCGTCCTTTGTAACTGGCTGGTCGTTATGGCAGTATGGATGTCATTCTCGGCAATGGATGTAATGAGCAAATACATCTGCTGCCTCATCCCGATCTCAGGATTCGTAACGATGGGGTTTGAACACAGCATCGCAAACATGTACTTCATCGCACTGGGAATGTTCATCAAGGGCGGAGATGCGGCAACAGTCGAACTTGCAGCAGTGGCACCTGACAAACTGGCTGCCCTCACAATGGGCGGGTACTGGGGAAACATAATTCCTGTAACAATCGGGAATATGGTCGGTGGCATCCTGTTCGTCGCTGTTCTTTACTACATGGTGTTCTCAGGAGCTCTTGACGAACCAAAAGCATAAATCAGCTGATCATGAAACCACTCCTTCATAACAAGACCCTGGTATTCACTCCGGTCGGCGGTACAGCATACAAGGAGCGCCTCCACGCTTCGCTGCTCTTGCTGGCCGGCGGTCAGGGCTCAAGGATGGGTGGCAGGAATAAACTTTATCTTGAGCTCGAGGGTTCCCTTCTTATTGAGGGCACCCTCGAGATTGTTGCACCACTTTTTAAAGAAGTCATCCTGCTGGTTGCTCCCGGAGAATCTACAAAGGCAAAAGAGACCCTCTCTCTGCTTGTCAATAAATGGGACATAGCAGTAGTAGAGGACAGGGTACAGGCAAGAGGACCGCTCGAAGGTCTTTACAATGGTCTGTACCATATGAAAGAAGAATGGGGATTCCTTCTGGGCTGTGATATGCCCTCCCCTGACCCGGATGTAATAAAAGGGATGAGCAGTTTCTGCAGCGTAAACAATGATGCCATTGTAGCTGAAAGGCAAGGATTTTTGGAACCTCTCCATGCATTCTATCGTAAAAACTGTATTGGAGCTGTTTCTGATGCCATGCTGCGCGGAGATAGAAAAATAAAACAGTTCTACAATGACATCAGGCTTACCGTGATCAACGAAAAAAAGCTCAAAGAATTCGGTGATGAAAGAAGCTCCTTTTTTAACCTCAACACCCCCCACGATGTGGAAAAAATGAAACTCAGCCAGGAAGTGAGATAACGATGAAGGAACTTGCAGATGGTTTCAAGCGTTTTGCAGCAAAGGCTGACAGGGATTTTTATGCCGATCTGGTCGCCGGACAGCGTCCTCATACCATGATGATCTCGTGCAGCGACAGCAGGATAATACCGGAACATATATTCGACGCAAAACCAGGAGAGATCTTCATACTCCGGAATGTCGGGAACCTCGCCCGGACAGAGGAATCTTCAGTGAGAGCATGCATAGATTATGCGTTAAAACACCTGAAAGTAAAACGGATCGCAGTGTTGGCCCACAACCAGTGCGGAGCAGTAAAGGCAACAGAAAATAAGGAGCACCTGGATACAGAAGGACTGAAAAAGTGGCTGGAACAGGAAGAATATGCGGGGCCAGATCTTGAAGGAGCCGAAAAGGCCCAGGCAGT
>Ga0172380_10004254_pt1 | contig 18568 bp, 17 predicted proteins | sample Leawe162metaG_FD_119747 | JGI IMG/M metagenome (GOLD analysis project Ga0172380, IMG submission 119747) | Leachate microbial communities from a municipal landfill in Southern Ontario, Canada - Leachate well 162 metaG | ecosystem: Engineered > Solid waste > Landfill > Unclassified | place... | reverse complement strand
GTGAGTTTCAATATCAGGGGACTGCCCACGCTCGGGTCCACCAACAGGGGTCGTCCCAAGGTTGCCGGATCCGCGTCGCCGCCCCAGTGAGCGGAAACCAGTCCGAGTTCGGTCGAGCCGTAGAGGTTCTTAAGCGGCACGCCCATAGCGTGAAAACGCCTGAAGATCTCCGCTGAAAGACCCGACCCGGCACTCACGGGATAGCTGGCTCGTTTCATGCCAATGTTGTCGCGCACTGCCCGAAGGACAAGCCGTTCCGCCAGCCAATGTGCAACCGGGTGGCGTTTTCGATCCTGAACCAGCGCCCAATCGTAGAGCCGCCGGCGAAATCTCGAGGCTGATAGCATGCTCGATGCGATGGACGACGACATCATTTCCCACTGCCGTGGTGTAAACAGAAGAAACTGCGGACTAATCTCCCGCAAATCGCCCGGCACGGTGGCGGGCTTCTCCGCGAAATGGACGATGGAGGGCGTCAGCAAGCCCATGGCCAGACCAGTGATCTGCTCGGCTGCCCATGCCGGAGATATGTACGAAAAGTAGTCAATGTTCTGCGGCAGCTCGAAACTTGCCATCAGCCGGTAGGCGTTGTCCAGCAGATAGCGGTGACTAAGGCGGACGCCTTTAGGCTTGCTCGTCGTTCCCGACGTGTAACAAAGCGTCGCGAGGTCAGAGTCGTTGCCGCTGGCGACACGGCGCTCCCGTTCAACAATGAGCGCCTGGCGGGCCGCGGTTTCGCAAGGCGCGCTGTCGACAAATGCCACAAGCGATTGCAGCCGATGGTCCTCATACGTCCACAAGCCACGGGCGTCGAGGTAGATGACGCGTGCAACCGCATTGGGCTCGCCGCTCGCAAGGAACTTGTCGACCTGTTCCTGATCCTCCGCAAAGAGGAGTTTTGCACCGCTGTGCGCCAGCGCGAAAGCCAGTTCGTCGCTGCTGGCGTCGGGGTACAGGTGCGTTGCCGCAGCGCCAGCGCACTGCGCGGCGTATTCGATCATGTAAACCTCGGGCTGGTTCTCGCTGATGACGGCCACCACGTCTCCAGGCTGGACTCCCTGGGCAATCATGGCTATTGCGAGTGCCTGAACACGGTTGAGCACGTCTTCCCAGGAGTGGGAAACCCAAATCCCGTGGCGCTTCACGCGCATGAAATCATTCTTGGGGAATCGTCTGGCCTGCTCGTGCAGAACCTGGGGCAGGGTTCGCCCTGCAGGTGACCGGGGATCCGTACCGTGCCGGCCCTCAAGGACTTTTACTTCAGCCTGCATCGCCGCTTCCCAGGTAGGCATCAATGACGCGTTGGTCGCAACGCACCTTCTCCGGGCTGTCAAGCGCGATCGACTTGCCCCATTCCATCACCATCACCGTATCTGAAATATCCATGACCACTTCCATGTCATGCTCAACAAGTACTACAGGAATGCACCGCTCCTCGTGAATATCGAGGATGTAGCGCGCGAGGTCGGCCTTTTCATCTGGGTTCATGCCCGCCATTGGCTCGTCCAGTATCAGAACCTTGGGATCGAGCGCCAGGGCGCGCCCAAGGTCAACACGTTTGCGCAGGCCATAACCGAGTTCTCCCACACGCTCATGCCGCAACTCTTCGAGCTCGAGAAATTCAATGATTTCTTCAGCCTTCTCCGTGAACTTCATGGCCTCGCTTTGCGCCCTTCCCAACCAGAACATGCCTGAGAACAAACCGCTGGCCATGCGGCAATGGAATCCCGACAGGATGTTCTCTCGAACAGACATCGACTCGTAGGTCTGGATTCCCTGAAAAGTGCGGGCGATACCGATCGCAGCCCGTCTGTGCGGAGGCAGTGCGCTGATGTCACTGCCATTGAAGCGAACCACTCCCTCACTGGGATGGTAGAAGCCGGAGAGACAATTCAGGAGGCTGCTCTTGCCAGCGCCGTTGGGACCGATGATCGAAAGCAGCTGCTTTGGGTAGACGGCCAGATTTACGCCAACCAATGCAGATATGCCGCCGAATCGCAAATGCAGATTCTGCGCTTCGAGTAGGGGCTGCTCGTCATAGCCAGTCATATCAAGGGCCCTCTCGGCTACCGATGAGAGGATTTCCGGCAACCTCGGTTTTGCGTTCGTCGCGGATCAGAAATGTCCCATCGACAATGGTGTCGTCATGGCGCACCCCGACTGCTTTCAGACGGCAAGAATTGACGAATTCACGCATGATGAACGGATGATCATCAAGTCCTGGCGCATTGGCGTGCAGCAAGATCTGGTCGAGACCGTTCGCGTCACGGGAGACCGAGATACTGCAGGCTTTCAACCCGACGCGATGCGCGAAGTCGCGCAGCTGCGCCTCGTACAGCAACATCCCCTTTACACGCACGCTGTTGCCGGTTCTTCCCAACAGCACCATGCGCTCGGCACTCGCGCCAGACTGCGGATCGGCTGGGACCAAGCGGACTAGATCGCCCGTCGCAAATCGTAATAGAGGGAACCCGGCACTGTCCAGGCTGACAACGAGTTCACCGACCTCTCCTTCGGGCACGCGTTGCAGGGTCGCGGGATCGACAACTTCGGCAACCACATCGTCATGCAGCATCAGGAGTCCGTCTCCTGAGTCCCCCCAAGCGATGATGCCCGCTTCGGCGAATCCATACATGTCCACGCAACGCACACTATGGCGCTTTAGCAGGTCGTCCCGTATGGCCTGCGCCATTGGCTCAGCGCCGGCCATCGCAACGCGGATCTTGACGCTGGCGGCCTTCTCGCTGTCCAGCAGAAGGCGCAAATGACTCGCGATCCCGACGAACGCGTTGGCGGCCGCCTTTGATGCAAACTGCGCCTGAAGTTCGATGTTTTGCGGTCCTGTTGGCAATACACAGCATCCAATCCGGACCAAGGCCTCATGGAAAAGCATTCCTGCTGGAGTGAAGTGGTAACTGAATCCATTTAAAACACGGTCTTCCCTCCTGAAGCCAGCTTTCAAGAGCAACTCCGCCAAGCGCTCCGCAGCCCTGGGCAGGATGGGTTCTATAACGCCGCTTGGTGAGAAAAAAAGAGCGGTCGGCTCGAAGGTCGTGTCAAAAACGCCGCCATCCGGTGGCTTGTGCGCCTGCAGTAAAGGCAGTTCCGTCTTGCACAGGACCGGGATACGACCAATATCGTCCCAGTCCGGCGCTGTCCCTGCCTTTTCGGCCCGCGCTGCGAGATTGGGCGTGTGCGCGCTGTAGCGCGAGATGATGGCCCGAACCTTTTCCGCATCAATTGCCGTTCGGCCTGTACTTGAGTCGGTCATCACAGTCACCATTGGTCGAAGGCAGGCGGGCGCTTTTCGATGAAGGCCCGCATGCCCTCATTCCATTCCTCGCCGCCGACCAGCATCGAAAGCGCCTCAAGGCCGAAATGCTGGGCCGTGCGCAGGTCACTGTCCTCGCTCAGATAGATTGACCGCTTGGACTGTGCAATGGCGCGCGGTGCACGGCCCCTGAGTTCGATTGCGAGATTGAGAGCCACCGTTTGAACCTCTTCGGCCGGCACGACGGCGGCGGCCAACCCAAAATGTTCTGCGTTCTCCGCGTCGATGTGTGACCCGCGCAAAATCCATTCCATCGCCTTGCTTCGGCCGACGTGGCGAATGAGCTTCTGCACCCCGCCGGCACCTGCGATCGCGCCCAAGCGCGTCTCGGGCAGGCCGAGCTTGGCGGTATCGGCCAGCACTCGCATATCGCAAGACAGGGCAAGTTCGCAGCCCCCGCCGAGCGCGAACCCATTGACTGCCGCAATCGTCGGGAAATGCAGATCTTCGAGTCGATCGAACAGCCGCGATATGCGCGAAAGATATTTGTCCCGTGCGTCGAATGGGGTGAAGAGATGCGCTCGCTCGCCCGCGAAATAGCGCAGGTGCGCCCCGCAACAGAAGACGCGGTCTTTGCCGGTCACGATCAACGCACGCGTGTCGGGTTTGTCAATAAGATCCAGGACGGCCTCAAACTCGTCCAGCAGTTCGAGCGATAGCGTATTCATTTCGCCAGCGCGCGTAAGCGTGAGCCGGGCTATGGCCCGCGTCGGCCAATCAAGACTCACTGCTTTGCCATTGAAAACCGAGTTCATCGTGATCTACTACGCTGCGCCAAAATTCACGTCGAGGCCTAGGCCGCGCGCAATCAGCATGAGTTGGATCTGGCTGCTTCCGTCGCCGATGGTGCAGATTCGGTTGTCCCGATACGCTCGCGAAACGGGGCAGTCGTCCATGAATCCCCAGCCGCCGTGCACCTGGATGGCCATGTCGGCGACTTCCGTGCCGGTTTCACAGGAGAAGTATTTCGCCAGACCGATATCTAAAACGCTGGCCGCACCGCGATCAGCGAGCCAAGCTGCGCGGTAGGTCAACATCCGGGCCGCCATCACCTTGACCTGCATCTTGGCGATCAACTCCTGGATGAGTTGCAACCTTCCGATCGTTCCGCCAAAGGCCTTTCGCTCATTTGCATACTTGACTGAGTGGTCCAGAGCGCCTTGGGCAAGACCGAGCGAGCAGGCCGACAGGAACACGCGCGCCTGCTGGTAGCCCTTGTGAAGCAAATGCCGCCCCTGGCCCTCGACGCCCATCATGGCGTCAGCGGGAACGACACAATCATCAAAATAGAGTGGCCGGGTGTCCCCCGAGCGCCAGCCCATCTTGCTGTAACCCGGCCCCTGGGTGTAGCCGATTGCTTCCTTTGGAACGACAAAGAGCGAAAACTCCTTGCGTTCGGCATCAGGTGCACTCGTGATGGCCAGCGTCAGCGCGCAGGTCGAAATGTCGGTGCCTGCGTTGGTGATGTAGGCCTTTGTACCATTGATGCTCCATTCGTCACCCTTTCGCTTGGCTCGGGTCGTGAATCCAGCCGTATCAGAACCGGCCTGCGGTTCCGTGCCCGCCAAAGCACCCAGCCCCTGCCCTTTGACGATTGCCGGAACGTACCTCGCCTTTTGTTCAGGAGTTCCAAATCTCTGCAGGATCAGGCCTGTTGCGACACTCACCATCATCGACACCGCGATGGTCTGGTCTGCCCGCGCGAGCTGTTCTACGGCAAGGGCCATCTCGAAGGTGCCCATGCCAAGTCCGCCGAATTCCTCCGAAAACGGTATGGCAGTGATCCCGAGGTCGCCGATTTGCTTGTAGATGTCATAGGGGAACGTGCCGTCGCGATCCAGCGCTTCTGCCCGTGGGGCGACTTCTTTCTGAGCGAAGTCAGCAACTTGCTCCTGGATCTTCTTCTGGTCTGCTGTGAGGTCGAACTGCATGCGAAAGCTCCGTACTTGTCGAAAAGGGATGAAAACAGGAAAAGACCCATGTGTCTCAACGGTTATTCAACTAACTGATGAGTTAGTTTTCGAACGATACAACAATTTTCTTCTGGAATGTCTAGGTATAAACCATAGGTTGTGTGAAATGAGTAACTCGATGGTTAGTGTGTTGACTGTCGGGTTAAAAGACGCTAAATTATCGACTCCCTTGATGCTGAAAGGAAGTGATGGATGTTTTTGTCATAGGCTTAGCGATGCAGCCCGCTTCGGATGCAATCCGCAACGAACGGCTTGAAGAATTTGTGCAGCGCACATCCAGATCCGCCCTGGATGACGCCGGCGTCTCACGCGAAGAAATTGACCATGTCACTCTTGCAGCGTGCGATGAATTGGACGGTCGAAGCATCACCAGCATGCTGCTTGCAGCTCCGGCCGGCGCGTACCTGAAGGACGAAATGCGCGTCACGGATTCAGGGCTCGCTGGTCTGCAACTGGGCTGCATGCGCATCGCTGCCGGCGATCTGCACCTGGGCATCGTCGCCAGCTGGAATCAGAGTTCAATTGCTCCAGTGGAAGACATTGCCCGGATGCGTGCCGAGCCTTTCTACCTGCGCCCTGTCGGGCTCAACCTTGGCATTGCGGACGGGCTATTTGCAAATGCCGTGGCACACGACCTGGCGTTAACCGAGCACGCTGTTGGGCAGCGGGTCATTCAGCGATTGCAATCCGCAGCTTCCAACCCGAGGGCTGTGAGGCGCAAACCACAAAGTATCCGCGAGATCAATCATTCCGAGATGGTTGCGTTCCCGCTGCGCGAGGGGCACCGCGCCCCTATCACGGACGGCGCGGTTTCAATGGTGTTGGCTTCGGGCGAGTGGGTCCGAAGCCATCCTGATGTCAAGCCACTCGCGCGCATCGCTGCGTCATCTTCGGCTATTGACAGTTACCGCTTGGATCGCCAGCGGCTTTCAGGTTTGCACATATTTCAGCAATGTCTGAAGGATGTACTGGCGAGAGCTGGTCTTGAAAGCGTGAATGACGTTGACGTGGTTGAACTAGAGGCTCAGAGCGGGTGGTACGACCTGGCACTGACCCAGATTCTTAATGCTGGCGAAGATGTCGCGGTCAGCCCCTCTGGCGGTACCTGGGCCCAAAATCCGTTCTTCTGCACCGGCCTGGTCAACGCTGCTGAAGCGGTTCTTCAGGTCGCTGGGCGCAGCGGTGCACACCAGATCGATGGTGCCAGGCGAGCGCTGGCACACGGCGTCGCCGGATATGCGCAACAGGCGCATGGATTTGTCTTGTTTGAAGGAGCACTGTGATGAAACGGCCGAATGTCGCAGTGGTTGGAGTGGGACAGACTGACTTTCGTTCCCGTAGAGACGACAAGACATATCCGGAGCTTGCCCAGGATGCCGTGCTGTTGGCGCTAAAGGATGCCGGCATGCTGCCCGAGCAGATCGACGCCATCGTGTTCTCGATGGCTCCCACGGAGTTCATGGGTGTCCACGATTGCGAGAAGTGGTCAGTGGATTACACCTGGGCCAGGGGCAAGCCGTTCATGCGTGTGCATACCGGCGGAGCGACGGGTGGCTCGGCGGTCCAGGCAGCCTATGCCCACATCGCATCAGGTCAATATCGAACCGTGCTCGTGGTGGGCGCCGACCGGATCACTGAAACGCCAGATGCGCAACAAATTCTGAATCTCATCTGGGACCCGTTTTACGAGCAGGATTTTGCGCTCAATACCGTAACGATGACTGCACTTGCAGCCCAGCGCTACATGTACAAATACAAGACCACGGAGGAGCAGTTCGCGCGCGTGGTGGTCAGGGCAAGACGCAATGCGCTAAACAATCCAAGTGCCCACCTGAAGGGCAAGATCGAGGTCTCGGACGTCATGGCATCACCGCGCATCTCGTGGCCTTACAAGCTGTTCGACATCTGCCCGCGGTCTGCAGGCGCGGCTGCCATGGTGCTGACGACGCAAGACGTGGCAAAGGATTACTGCGCAAGACCCGCCTTCTTGACCGGAGCAAGTGGCGTATCCAACACCGTCTTCATGGGCGACCGGATGGGTTCAAGTGCCGATATGGATATCGCCGATCAGGCAGAGTTGGTCAAGGCTGCGAATGAGTGTTACCGACAAGCCGGCATCACGAATCCGATGAGCCAGATTCAGGTCACTGAAATCTACGATCCATTCAGCTCATTCCAGTTTCCGCAGCTGGAATCCTTGGGATTCTGTGATCGCGGTCACGCTCAAGACCTCAGCGACGAAGGCGCCTTCGACATGGGCGGCGCGGTTGCAGTGAATCCTTCTGGCGGCACCCTGTGTACCAACCCAATAGGCGTTACGGGCCTGGTCCGGGCCGCCGAAGCCGCCCGACAGGTCATGGGTCGATCTGAAAAAATGCAGGTCAAGAACGTTCACAACGCGCTTGCCACGGCGATTGGCGGATCGACGCAGTTCTTCACGGTTACTATGTTTAGCGATGAACCGCGCGGCGGTGCGACCATTCTTTAAAGGAAACAAGAAAATGTCCAAGAACGCCTCAAATGCGGCCTCAATCTCCAACGACTCGGTCACGCCTGCCGACCATGTGATTCATGGCGAATGGCATGTCCGCTACGACTACCCCGTCGGCGAAGTCGGTGCGAAGTTTTTCGATGCGCTCAAGCAAAAGAAGATCTTGGCAACAAGATGTTCGGCCTCGGGTCTGAGCTACTTGCCGCCGCGGGCCTACTGCGAGCGCAGCTTTGAAGCCTGTGACGGGTGGGTCGAGGCGGGATTGCAGGGGACAATTGAGGCGGCGACCATCGTCACGGCAGCATTCGACAATCTGCCCTCTCCGCCCTATGCCATTGCCTACGTGAAGCTCGATGGCATCGATACGGCTCTGGTAAATTTCGTGAAAGATATTGACCTGTCGGATGTCGTTTCCGCCGCCGCCCGCCTGACCCCTGGGACGAAAGTGAAAGTGCAATTTGTTGACATGCCAGTGGGACGCATCACCGATTTTCACTACGTTCCGGCGTAGGCGCATGCTGGAAAAGCGGCTGGCAGTATGCTCGTCAATCTGTATTCATGGGGCGTGTGGACGATGGGGTTGGATACTGGTGCGACACCTTAAGGGAGAATCAGTCTAATGGTTACCTGGAATAACGCCGTTCCCGAGGCGTCGAAACAATTCGACGCAAAGCGCGAGGCGTTGCTTCGCGAGGCAGCGGCAACATTCAACCGCAGTGGTTTCCATGGCACCTCGCTGGAAGAGATTGCGAGGAAGCTGGGCGTCACAAAGGCGGCGTTGTACACGTATGTGTCGAGCAAGCAAGATCTGCTCTATTACTGCCATGCCGCCGCCATGGATACGGCAGTCGAGTGCCTCAACGAAGCGCGCGCCATGAAAGTCTCGGGCCTCAAGAAGCTGACCGCGCTGCTGCAAAAGTATCTTGCTCTCATGCTCGGAGAGAACACCTATGTGATTCTCCTGGAAGAGAACGCGATGAAGCCGCTGCATGTACGTGAAATCGTGAAGCGCCGCGATGCGTTCGAGCGCGGGCTGCGGGATTTCGTCGATGAAGGAATCGCCGACGGTAGCATCGTCCCGTGCAATTCGAAGCTCGCTGTCTTTGTCGCGCTCGGGGCGCTTAACTGGGGGCGCAAATGGTATTCCGCACGCGGAGATTGGACGGGTCCGCAAATATCGGTTGCCCTCACACAGATGATTGAGCGAAGCCTGGCGAGCCAACCTGTCTCTGAAATGGTCGTCGACCCTTCTAAGATCGAAGCACCTCCTGCCACCGAAGCGCCGATCCCGGTTATGAGGATGGGCCGGTCGCGCCCGGCATAGGTGCTGCGTGCCGTTTCTCGCTCTCGTCGCTCGGCCAGTTTGCAACTATGGATCTGCCAGTCTTTATCACGCTGTTGCGGACGACGACCTTTTGACCAGGCTGCCGACTTTGACTGCCCCAGGGCAAACAGGCTGAAATCGTTGCACCGAGCGGGTGTCACGACCAACGGGGTGGGTCAGCGGAAATCGGCAGCCTGGGTCAAATCGGTGTCGGCGCCAACAGCCTGGATGCCGCCGCTCAAAATTGAAACCTTGTAATCACTGCTAATTCACGGCAGCGGTAATAATGATTTCGACCTTCATGTCCGGACTGCCGAGGTCGCATGCACTACAGGCGCGGACTGGCGGACTGCCCTGATCGACCCACGCGTCCCACACAGCATTCATTTCGGAAAAGAACCGCATGTCTGAAATCATGACATGCGCCATCAGAATCTTCGACTTGTCGCTGCCCGCCATTTCGAGACGTTCCTCGACATGCTTGAGCATCTGCTCGGTCTGCGCGGCGATCGACGCGCCTGGGTCGAACGGACGATTGGGTATGGCAGCGAAATAGACAGTTCCGTTGTGAACAGAAACCAGGCTGGCTCGCGCTCGCGACGGGTCGTCGGCCGGATTGCGGCCAATGCGTTTTATTTCCATAGTTTTCTCCTTTTGGTTTCAAATTGTTGGGCTACCCCAATTCACGCAAACAAGTGTGTTCGCTCCTTCATCCCGATCGCAAGCCGCGCAAGCCTGTTCGTGCACGCAATGCGCCTCAACTGAATCTGCTGCACGCGTACGGAACCGGGTCGATGCCCAACTGTTCCCCATTGATCATGCGAGCTACCAGGCGAGCACTGGTGGGCCCGCTGGTCATTCCGAAGTGGCCGTGGCCAACGGCAAGGAATAGGCCGGGCCGGCCTGGCGCTTCACCTAGGATTGGCAGGCTGTCAGGAGTCGAGGGACGGTGACCCATCCAATAGCTCGGCTCTCCGGTCTGAAGAGTTGGAAAGATGCGCTTTGCATGCCCGACCAGCAACATGGCTCGCCGCTCATCAGGAGGGGTATGGAGACCCCCGATCTCGACCGTTCCCGCGGCGCGCAGGCCGCCCTCCATCGTTGTCAGACCAAAACCGCGACTCTTAATCGACATGGGTATGGGCAATGTGATGTTGGGCGATGGCATCATCGCGTGATAGCCTCCCTCCGTTTCCAGAGGCATGTGCAGCCCTAGCGGATCCAGTAACTCCCGCGTCCATGCACCGGTCGCCACGACGACGCGCTGCGCCGAGCGATTGGCCAGGTTGGTCATGATCATGTAGCCGGGAGCGCCGCCGCGCGGAATGATTTTCATGGCCCGCTCGGCAACGATAACTCCACCCGCGGCGATCAGGAGTTCTCCCAGAGTTCTGACCAGGCGCTGCGGACTGACGGTGTAGGCGTTGCCGGGAATCAGCATTCCTCTTGTGATGTCCCTTGATATTTCTGGATAAATCTGGCGCAGATCATCGCCATTGAGCCGCTCGGCGCGGATGCCATGTCGCTCGGCCAGCACCATGTCAATCTTCGATTCCGCACCCTCGCCTTCCCAGATCCGTACATGGCCGACCGGACGGATCAGGTCAACGTAGAGATCGCCCATCAACAATTCGCGCAAACAGACGAGTGCGTCGCAATGGAGCGCTCGCATCGCGTCGGAAATCTGGATCACACGCGACATCTGGCTCGCCTTGATCCACCGTAAAAGCCACGGGAGCGCGCGCGGGAAGTAGGCTGGCCGGACTACCAGAGGGCCCTCGCAATCGGTCATCCAGCCAGGAACCTTGCGCAGCATGCCGGGCAGCGCAATCGGCACAGATGTATCCGGGCTGATCAGGCCGGCATTCCCGTACGAGGCACCGCCTGCCGGTGGCAACGGGTCGATGACGGTGACTTGGTGCCCCGAGCGTTGCAGGTAAAGCGCTGTCGACAAACCGACGACGCCGGCGCCGAGCACAATGGTCAAGGGCTTGCTACTGTCCATTTTGGTCATTCTTCAGGTTAACGATCAGACTTCGGGGCAGTCTGGTCAAACGCTCGGGACCGTGGTCGGTCACGAGCACCGTTTCGCTAAGCGATGTGCCTTGCGCAGATGCGTACATGTGGAACACCATCTGCGGCTCCAGGCGCCATTGCGCTCCCGGGTGAAAGATCCGGGTGAAGTCGCTGGTGCGCGGTCCCGCGTGTGAATAGAAACCGAGGGTGTAGCCGCTGATGTTGTCGTACGAATCGCGCAATCCGGAGGCGAGAAGTCCATTGCGAAGGATGGCATCGACATCCTCTGCGACGGCTCCTGGCTTCATTGCCGCGATCTGGCGGTCCTGGATGTCGCGCAGCAGCGCGGCGGCTTTCTTCATCTCTTTCGAGGGCTGCCCCACGACCACGCAGCGCATCAACCGTGCACTGTAGCCCGCGACGAGGGGTGCGAGTTCAATGTGGACGACGTCGCCGTCGACCAGCCGTTCGTTCTCAAGATGTCCATGCAAAAAATCCCAGCCGCGGCCCGCTGAGATGGGCCCTGGCGCGCTCGGATCGGCACCGAGTTCGACGAACGCCGCGACTGCCACTTTGGCTGCGTCGCGTTGTGAGGCGCCGCGCACGCACGCAGCCGAAGCGCGCACCATGGCTTGGTCGGCAACGTCGGCAGCGCGCCTGAGGAGCGAGATTTCGGTCGGCGATTTGGTCAGCCGAAGTTCCCAGATGACATTGCCAATGTCGACAAACGTTGCATCGACAAGCACCTCGCGCAATCGGGCAAAACGGGCAAGCGGCATGCAGTACGAGCCGAAATCAAGGCCGATTTTCGCGCCTTGCATACCTCTCTTCGCCAGCACCGCGGCGAGCACCGGCATCGGGTCTTCCCAATCCCTGAAGGTTGGCACATCGGTGATCCAGCTTCGTTGCCGGCACGGGCTCGCGTCGAGCATTCGGATCAAGAAAAACGGCTCGCCTTCAAGCGGTACGCCAACGCAGCGCCAGCGATTCTCTGAATTGCCGAATCCAGACAGCCAAGTCATCGCCTCGATTTCATCGAACAATGCAACGTCGACACCGGCTTGGCGCATGCGTGTACGCAACCGCGTGATGCGATCGCTGAATTCGGCTGCGTCAAAATAGGGATGTTTGCCAGGCTGCATGGGGGAGTCGTTGTTAACGATCATTTGAGTTACTTGCCAACCGCGCCAGTCTGACCTGACGCATAAAGGCGTCAAGCAGAAGTACCACGCCAGTCACGCCGATCAAGAAGGCACTCACCGCAGCAATGACCGGCTCCACCTGCAAGTGCAGGCTGTTCCAGATCCGAACCGGGAGCGTCTCTGAACGCACTCCGGCCAGGAACAGCGAAATGATGAGTTCGTCAAAGGACGCCAGAAAGGCAAACAGAGCGGACGAAAGGATACCCGGGAAGGCGAGCGGGATCACTACCTTGGTAAAGACGCCAAATCGACTACAACCCAGGCTCAACGCGGCGCGCTCGAGATTCAGGTCCACCCCCTGCAGCGACGAGAGCAGTATCAGCAATACGATGGGCAACGCAACGACCGCGTGGCAGAGTCCGATCCAGAAAACATTGCCGACGAGCCCGAGCCGGCCGGCCATGAAATACATCGCGATTGCGGTGATCACATTGGGAATAATAATGGGCAAGAGCATGAACGACAGCAATAGCTTCTTGGCCCGAATATCGCTTCGAACAAAGGCATAAGCTGCGAAAAAGCCGAGCGCGGTCGCGATCACGCAGGCGATGATTGCGATCAACACGCTGGTCCACAATGCATGCTGCCACCTGGAATCGCCGAAGAACACTGCAAACCAGCGTAGCGAAAGCGACGTGGGCGGGAATTTGACATAGCCCTGGTCGCCAAACGCAAGAATGATCACAATCACGATGGGCAACATCAGAACCAAGCACGCCACGGTGACATAGACAGTCAGGCCGCGGACAGGAGCTCCATTCGACATCGTTCAGGCTCCCATCATTCGGCGCACATCGGTGACCCGGTAGTAAACGCCGTAAAGTAAAAGTGTCACGAATAAGAGAAACAACGACATGATCGCCGCGCCTGACCAGTCGAACATGATCTCCACCGAGCGCTCGATCAGCATGGCGATCATGACGTCCGATGGGCCGCCCATCAGGGCCGGCGTGATGAAAAATCCGATGGCCACGATAAAGACTATGAGCGATCCGGAGACCACGCCGTACACACTCAAAGGAAAATAGATCCTCGTGAAAGAATAGAAACCGTTGGCGCCCAGTCCGCGCGCGGCTCGCATCAAGTTTGGATCGATTGCCTTCATGGTGGCGTAAAGTGTCAGGACCATGTACGGCAGCAACACATAGACCATCCCGATCAGAACTCCGGTCTTTGTGTAGAGCAGTGTCAACGGCTCAGTGATGACGCCCAGAGAGAGCAGCGCCTGATTGATGATCCCGTTCCGGCCAATCAGCACCATCCAGGAATAGGTGCGCACGATGATGCTGGTGAAGTAGGGGACGATAATGCAGAACAAGACCAGCGTGAAACGCAGACCCTGGCGATTCGCAAGGTAGTAGGCCAGCGGATAACTGATCACGAGCACGAGCAAGGTGACCAGTAGCGATATCCAGTTGGTTGTCGCCAGCGCTGTCACGACAGCCCTGGACGTGATGATCGACCATGCTTGCGTGAGCAACTCCGCTGCCGTGCCCACGCCTGCCAGAGTCTGGATGAAGAACCAGATTAGTGGCGCAACAAGGACCAAAACCAGCAAGAGCACCGCCGGCAGGATGAACACCGAGCCATCACCGAACTTGTTCGATCTGGCCATAACTAACGCTGCAGAATGACGCCGTCGGCAACCGGCCAGGACAGGACGACATTCTCTTGAGCAGTTCTGAGCAGGCCGGCGCTCGCATTCTGTACGTCCACTGTCACCAGGATGTCAGGGCCAATTTCGATCGAATGACGAAGAATGTTGCCCAGAAACGATGTCTGCACCACCCGGCCGTTGGCACAATTTACGGCCGGATCCGTTGCAATTCCGACCTCGCTTGCGATCGCCACCCTTTCCGGTCGCACAAAAAGATTGGCGCGTGCTCCGCGCTCGACCGGTTCCGTGAGGCGCGCGCTCAGAGCGAGACCTCCGGCAGTGCGCAACACCGCAACATCGCCACTAACCTCTTCGATCGTGCCCTCGATCAGATTGGCTTCGCCCAGAAAGCGCGCGATGAATTTAGTGGCCGGGTTTTCGTATATTTCGGCGGGACGCCCGACCTGCTCAATCTTTCCACTATTCATGATCGCAATCCGGTCGGACATATTCATCGCCTCTTCCTGATCGTGCGTCACATAGACGACCGTCATGCCGAGCCTTTGCTGGATATCCTTTATCTCCACCTGCATCTGGTAGCGCAGGTTCTGGTCCAGCGCTCCAAGCGGCTCATCCATAAGAACGATGCTGGGCTGAAAAACGATAGCCCTCGCGATCGCGACCCGCTGTTGCTGGCCGCCGGACAATTGGCGCGAAAAGCGGTCCACGAAGCGTTCCAGACGAACCAGTTCCAGCGCCTTGCTGACGCGTTCTTTGATCTGATCTTTGGGCACCTTGCGGGCCCGTAGTGGAAAGGCAACGTTGTCGAATACGTTCAAATGAGGAAAGATCGCATAGTTCTGAAAAACCATGCCGAAGCCGCGCCTCTGCGGTGGCACTTCGACAATGTCCGTACCATCGACGAGAATCTGCCCGTGATCGACCTCGGCAAAGCCAGCAATCATCATCAACGTCGTTGTCTTGCCCGACCCGGACGGACCCAGCAGCGAAAAGAATTCACCCGGAGCGATCGTCGTGCTAACGGCATCGACAACACATTCGTTGTTGTAGCGCTTCGTGACCTGTCGAAGCTCGATCGCGCCTTTACCCTGCCCGGACGTGGAGTGGTTCATTTGCTCTGTTCTGCGTGTAGCAACTTCGACTTAGATCGCGGAGAGGGCTTCAATTATTGGTACGGATCGAAGAGGTTCCACCACCAGCTCAGCTAATAATCCACTTGGACCAGTACTGTCCAACCTTCTCTCGATTGTCTGCCCACCAGTTGATGTCCAGTAGAAAGCCCTTCGAACTGGTCCACGGTGTCTTGGTCGCCGGATCGATCAGATCGCGCGAGGTGGCGCCGTAGGCTTTGGTGTTCACCGGGATTACCTTGTACTTGGCCATCCACCGGGCTTGTGATTCGGCGCTCGAACTGTAGTCGATGAACTTCTTGGCATTCGCCAGGTTTTTGGCACCTACCGGAATCCCGTAAGCCTGGACCAGCAACATGTTCTGATTCCACTGAATACCAAGTGGAGCGCCTTGATCCATCACGGCCGCCGCCCGGCTGCTCCAGAGGGCGCCCATCGAGACTTCGTTTTCGGCCAACATGGTCGCGGACAGCGCGCCGGTGTCCCAGAATTTTGGAATCGCCGAGCGAATGCGCGACAATGACTTGAAGGCGCGGTCGAGGTCCATTGGGTAGAGCTTATTAATCGGTACGCCATCTGCGATCAGCGCGAATTCCAGGCTCGGCATTCCTGAAGACATGTCGGGCAGTGTGCGGCGTCCGGGAAACTTCTTCAGGTCCCAGAATTCCGCCCACGATTTCGGCTCGGTCCCGACTGGAATCGCCTTGGTATTGAAGCCCATGACCATTGCGTAGATGAAGCATCCGAGTTGGTACTTGCGCTTGATAACCGGATCGATATCGGCCGGTTTGGTGTATTTGAATTCATCGTAATTAATGGGCAAGAGGTAGTTACCCCTTTCCAATTCGAGCAGGAAGTTGTCGCCCGTATCGATCACATCAAGCTCGTTCTGGCCTGACTTCAGCATCGCCATCATCTTGGAGGCGGTCGCTGCCACGGGAACCACTTCGATGCCAGTCTCTTTGCGAAACGGCTCGTAGATGGCCTCGCGCTTCAAATCGTCGTACGTGCCGCCAGGTGTGCGGACAAAGACCTGGTTGGCCGCAAAAGCTTTGGGTGTCCAGAATGACGAGGCTGCCAGCGATGCGCCGGCCAGCTTAAGCGCTGTGCGGCGTGCCGTGGAGAAAGTGAACTTCTGCGAATCTACGTGCTTCATTTATTTGGCTCCTGTGAAAAGTTAGGTTAATACAACGAAAGTCGCTTCAGAATCTGGATAGTCGATGGGGCTCAGGATCGACTAAGGGTGTCTGCTTCAATACGATCTGTGACAAGAGTCGGCCGGAGACTGCGCCAGCCGTCACTCCCAAGTGACCATGGCCGCAGGCAACGAAGAGACCCGGATGATCTACGACCTCGCTCAACACGGGGACGCTATCGGGTGTGGCCGGACGGAAGCCCATCCATAGTGAACTCTTTTCGAACTGTAGACCTGGAAGGAGGTCTCTGGCATGCTTAAGCAGGATGTCCTGCCGTCGCTCATCTGGAGGCAATGCCAGACCACCGATCTCCACGAGACCTGCTATCCGCAGTCCGTTTTCCATTGTTATGGCGCCGATCGCCTTTTCCTTATGCAAAATGGGTATACGTAGGCCGATTGACGGTTTGACCAGTTCCACGTGATACCCACGCTCGGCCTCCAGAGGCAACCCAATTCCCAGGGGCGCAAGAAGCTGCTTGGACCATGCCCCGGCGGCGACCATGACACGGGCAGCACGGACATCACTCAGATTAGTCAGCAATCTGTAGGAAGCTCCATTTTGAGGAAGCAGTTTCATCACCCGTTCCTGCACAATGGCACCGCCGGCCTCGACAAGGAGCTTTGCAAGAGTCTGCACCAGGCGCAGTGGATTTGCCGTGTAGCCGCTCTTCGGATACAGGACGGCCCGTTTTATCCTGGGTGATATTTGCGGGATAAGATCGCGCACATCCCGAGCGTTAAGATTCTGCGTTCGAATTCCGTAGAGGTCTCGAAATTCACGCGCCAAACGATCACCCGCAGACTCCTGCTCGTTCTCCCACACGTGAACCTGACCGGTTACTTTTATGTGATCCGCGAAATGAAGCTCTCCCAGCAAAGCCTGATACTGGTCGAGTGACATCTGATGCAGCTGGTGCAGAGCGGCGGATGCCCTCGTCATGGGTTTCGTACGCCCGGCCTGAATCCAGCGTAGAAGCCACGGGGCGGCCTTTAGGAAGTAGCGTGCATCGACAGACAGCGGTCCCGTCGGATCCAACAGCCATTTCGGGACTTGCCGTAACATGCCTGGCATTGCGATCGGCATGCAGCTGTGTGGGCTGATCAGACCGCCGTTTCCGTACGAGGCACCGCTGCCCGGCGCTTGGGTGTCGTACACGGTCACCTGGCAACCGCTGCGTTGCAGAAAGACGGCTGTGCAGAGGCCGACGACACCCGCTCCAACAACAGCGACAGTGTTCATTGAGACAACCTGCCTTGGCTCATGCGGTTGCGTGCCCACGTGCGCATGCTCCCGATCGCTACTAGCACGTGGAGGACCCTTGAGGCGTTCGCGACCACGGTGGACCGGCTGGTGTAAGGGGCACAGAAGTATTCCTTGTAAACACTGTTCACCCCAAGCCCGTCTGTCAAGAGTACTGGCATCTGAAGCACATTCAGCAAGCTGCCGCCAACGGTCTTTAGAACAACTCTCAAGTTTTCAAAAGTCTGACGCGCATGCGCTAAGGAGTCGCCGCTGATCACCACCTCTCGCGTCGGAGGAACGCGAGAAAGTTGGGGGGTGTAGATCGTGTCTCCGACATCAGCGTCATCGCTGACCGGCAAAGTCGACCGTCGCTGCATATCCAACACATCAAACATCGAGGACCCTCTTCTAAAGATTAAAAAATCCGGCGTGCGAGATTTGCATATCGTTTCGGCATCATGGCAGACTGGATGCGAAATGATATTCATATTTCGAAATGCCTCATTTCGTTTTCTGTGCACGTATCTTGTCGGTGACGATTGATCCTGTGACACACGTCGGTTTTGGATGGTCTGGATTCTTTGAAATTCCACTGTGAAACACAGTACATGGTCAAAGCGTCAAACAACGAATCGAGTCCGATGTCACTACATACGTCTTCTGTCGAAGGTCCAAACACCGGAATCAGGCCGAAACGCGATGCCAGTTACACCAGTTCCAAGCCCAGTCTTCGCTCGACTTCCTGCCCGCCGGGCATGGCGCCAGCACGTTCAGGAAACGAAGTGCCCTTAAATCGTGCGCTTGCCCCAGCTTGCGCAAGGTGTCGGCGTGTCCGAGCGAAATCGAAACAACATAGGGAACCTAGCACGCAGCCATGATGTCGACCGCATCGTTCTTCTGCTCGGGCCTGCATTCCTTTCTAATCAAATGGGAGATCCCCCGGCTTTGCCGGGGTGGCAGTAGGAGTTTGACATATACGTAGGTGTCCATCGCAGAAACTACCAATCGTGAGCCGCCAAGCAAACGAAAGGAGGAGAAACTG
>Ga0172380_10004253_pt1 | contig 18570 bp, 21 predicted proteins | sample Leawe162metaG_FD_119747 | JGI IMG/M metagenome (GOLD analysis project Ga0172380, IMG submission 119747) | Leachate microbial communities from a municipal landfill in Southern Ontario, Canada - Leachate well 162 metaG | ecosystem: Engineered > Solid waste > Landfill > Unclassified | place... | reverse complement strand
GGCTGTGATCGACAGTGGTACACGTCAGGTTGTGCTGGTTCAACTTACAGAAGGGCGGTATGAACCGCGTGAGGTTAAGCTTGGTATGCGTAGCGATGGTTATGTTGAGGTGGCGGAAGGATTGAGTGAGGGTGAAAACGTGGTAGTTCGCGCCAATTTTCTGATTGATGCTGAAAGCAATCTTAAAGCCGCACTAGGGAGTTTTGGTGAGCACAGTTCACATGCAAGCAGTTTGCCAGAACCTGCGGAAACTACTCCTGCACCGATAACTGGGCACGAGGGACACTGACATGCTGGAAAAAATTATTAACTGGTCAGTACGCAATGTATTCCTTGTCCTGTTAACCACATTATTTATAGTGGGTGCCGGTGTTTATTCGTTGCTGAAAACGCCTCTGGATGCCATCCCGGATTTGTCCGATGTACAAGTGATTGTCTATACCGAGTATCCAGGACAGGCGCCACAGGTTGTAGAGGATCAGGTGACCTATCCGCTCACAACCTCGATGTTGTCAGTACCAAAATCGAAAGTCGTGCGTGGTTTCTCGTTCTTTGGCGCCAGCTTTGTTTATGTGATCTTTGAAGATGGTACCGATATTTATTGGGCGCGTTCTCGCGTGCTGGAATACCTGAACAGTGTGACTGGCCGATTGCCACGGGGCGTTACGCCAACGCTGGGTCCTGATGCTACTGGTGTAGGCTGGGTTTATCAGTATGTGGTATTGGCAAAGAATCGCTCTCTTGAGGAATTGCGCGCCATCCAGGACTGGTATTTACGTTATCAGCTGACCAAGGCGCATGGCGTTGCAGAAGTTGCCAGCGTTGGCGGCTTTGTAAAACAGTATCAAGTCGTTCTGGACCCACGCAAGTTGCAAGCATATGGTGTATCGCCATCGCGTGTTACACAGGTGATTCGTGAGAGCAATCGCGATGTCGGCGGACGCGTAGTCGAAATGACGGAAACCGAATATATGGTGCGTGGTAAAGGATATCTGCGCGGCATCGGTGACTTGGAGACACTGGTAGTCAAGGCCGATAAAGGTACGCCGGTATTGCTGCGTGACTTGGCAAGGGTTGAATTGGCACCGGATGAACGGCGCGGCATTGCCGAGCTCAATGGTGAAGGCGAAGTCGTAGCCGGTATTGCCATGGCTCGCTATGGCCAGAATGCACTCGAAGTCATCCACAATATCAAGCAAAAACTTGTTGAGATTGCGCCTGGTTTACCACAGGGCGTTACGGTGGAAACAGTGTATGACCGTTCCGATTTGATTCATCGGGCGATTGATAACCTCAAGACCACGCTGCTCGAAGAAAGCATCGTGGTCGCATTGGTTTGTATGCTATTCCTGATGCATGTGCGAAGTGCGCTTGTAGCGATTGTGATGTTGCCGGTTGGCGTTTTGATTGCGTTTTCGTTGATGCATGCACTAGGACTCAATTCCAACATCATGAGCCTTGGTGGCATTGCGATTGCCATTGGTGCCATGGTAGATGCTGCCATTGTGATGATAGAGAATGCTCATAAACACATTGAGCGGGCACCGCCTGATGCACCCCGATTGCAGCTTATTATTGACGCCTGCAAAGAGGTAGGCCCTGCGCTATTTTTTAGCCTGTTGATCATTACGGTTTCCTTCTTGCCTGTATTTACGCTGGAGTCGCAGGAAGGCCGCATGTTTCAGCCGCTGGCATTCACCAAGACATTCTCGATGGCCGGAGCAGCGCTGCTTTCGGTAACGCTGGTACCGGTGCTGATGCTGCTGTTTGTACGCGGCAAAATCATGGCGGAAGGTAAAAATCCGGTAAACCGTTTCCTGATCTGGATTTATAGACCAGTCATTGCATCAGTCATGCGCTGGAAGAAGACGACCATCCTGCTTGCACTGCTTATGCTTGGCGTATCTGTTTATCCTCTGACTAAACTCGGCAGTGAGTTCATGCCAACCTTGAACGAAGGGACTTTGCTCTACATGCCAGCCACCTTGCCTGGACTGTCTGTGACGAAGGCGGCAGAGATTATGCAGACCCAGAACAAAATCATTAAGAGCTTCCCGGAAGTAGCTTCGGTTTTTGGCAAAGCAGGTCGCGCTAATACGGCTACAGACCCGGCGCCTATGGAAATGTTTGAGACAGTCATTAACCTCAAACCGGAGCGTGAATGGCGTCCTGGCATGACTATCGACAAGATTATCTCTGAGCTGGATAAAGCCGTGCAATTGCCTGGCGTCAGCAACGCCTGGACAATGCCGATTAAGGCACGTATCGACATGCTGTCAACAGGTATCCGCACGCCAATCGGTATCAAGGTGTTCGGCAGGGATTTAGGCGAAATGGAAAAACTCGCCAAATCTATCGAGTCTGTAGTTAAAAACGTGCCGGGAACTACGAGTGCTTATGCAGAGCGTATCACTGGAGGTTATTACCTGAATATCGAGCCGGATCGCATGGCACTGGCTCGCTATGGTTTAGCCGTGGGCGACTTGCAGGATGTGATCAGCAGCGCTCTTGGTGGGGAAGTGGTTACCACGACTGTTGAAGGACGAGAGCGCTTTGGGGTAATCACGCGTTATCCACGCGAACTGCGTTCAGACCCGGATGCAATCGCGCGTCAGGTACTGGTGCCTGCCATGAACGGAGCATTGATCCCTCTGGGCCAATTGGCGCATATCTCTTTAGAAAAAGGGCCACCTAGCATCCGTACCGAGAATGCTTTGCTATCTGCTTATATTTTTGTAGACATTCGAGACAGAGACATCGGTAGTTATGTGGCCGATGCGCAGAAGGCAGTCCGTGAGCAGGTTAAATTCCAGCCTGGATATTACGCAACATGGAGCGGCCAGTTTGAATATATGGAACGTGCCAAAGCCAAGATGAAGATAGTGATTCCGTTAACATTGCTCATCATCTTCGTATTGCTGTATCTAAACTTCAAGCGCTTAACAGAAACGTTTATCGTCATGCTGTCAGTACCGTTTTCGTTAGTTGGCGGGATTTGGCTGATGTATTGGCTAGGTTACAACATGAGCGTCGCCGTTGCCGTCGGCTTTATCGCATTGGCAGGAGTTGCGGCGGAGACCGGTGTGATTATGCTGATCTATCTCGATCATGCCTACAAGGAGCTCAAGACAAAACGCGCGTCTGAAGGCAAAGCCTTCACTGTGGCCGATATTTATGAAGCAGTGATGGAAGGTGCGGTAGAGCGTGTACGACCAAAAATGATGACTGTGGTCGCTATCATGGCAGGGTTGTTACCTATTATGTGGGGAAGTGGCACCGGCTCTGAAGTGATGCGACGTATTGCTGCACCGATGGTAGGCGGTATGGTTTCTTCAACCGTATTGACGCTCATCGTGATTCCAGCAATTTATGCACTTATAAAACAAATATCACTCCAAAGAAAAGGAGCTCCAAATGCCTGAAATAATTCCTAACCTGCATCCGTTGATGGTGCACTTTCCAATCGCACTTATCACGGTGTCAGCAGTTTTCCATGTTGTTGCAGCCGCAACGCGTGGGAAGCCTTTTTCCAGAAACTTTGCCATTCTTGCGCATACTTTATTATGGTTAAGCGCGCTATCAGTATTGCCTACCGTATTTTTAGGCTGGCAGGCATACAATAGTGTGAACCATGATGATATCAGTCACGCGGCTATGTTAATCCACCGCAACTGGGCGTTGGGAACATCGGTAGTTTTAATCATCTTGGCGAGCTGGGATGTCTGGCGTAATAAGATAGATTCACCGCTTGTTTGGTGGTTTGTAGTTGCGGTAATTGGGGCATGGAGTATGGTTGCTATTACGGCATGGCATGGTGGAGAACTAGTCTATCGACATGGTTTGGGAGTCATGTCGCTGCCAGTACCACAAGATGGTGCCGGCCATGGTCACCACGGTGACAGTACGGCAAGCAGTGGTGAGCATCCTCATGCGGATACAGTGCCAGATGACCAAGTTCATGAGCATTCCCGGCATGAACATACGCACTGATTCAAGGAGAATCATGATGAAAGATTTAACTGAAGATCCAGTATGTCACATGATGGTTTCGAAATCGTCTTTTAATACCGAGTATTCTGGTATGACCTTCGCATTTTGTTCAGGGCAATGCCGAGACCGTTTTTTGGCAAACCCGCACCTGTATATGGGCTTCCCCAGACAGAAGGCGCCAGCACAGCAGGGCGTTGAAGTCGTAAAAAACCGAAAAATTCGTCTCAACTGTCCGCTTGATGTGACACAGTCTCAACTAGTACAAGATGCACTGACCAGCATGATGGGGGTTCAGGATATCCATGTCGATGGCAATCTTTTGGAGATCAGGTATGACCTAGTCCAAGTTACTGCGGAACAAATTGAGAATACGTTGGTATCAGTCGGAGCCTCGCTTGGGCAGGGATGGATTGATCGCATTAGGCGCGCTTTCATCCACTTTAAGGAAGAGTCTGAAATTGGCAACCTTGAAGTGATAAAAAGCAAAAAGTCTTGCCATTAAGTCGATACATTGTGATGCTGCTGAAAACATAATGCGAGGATAATAAATAACATGATTCGCGATCCTGTTTGTTTGATGACCATTGATCCACGCCGTGCAGCGGCGATGATCGAGTATAAAGGGCAGGCTTACTATTTTTGTTCTGAAGATTGTAAGCAAAAGTTTCTAGCCCAGCCAAGTATGTTTCTCAATCAAGTCCCAAGTTTGCGGCTAACGGTTGGCGTCATGGGTTCAGCAAGCGGAGGGTTCACGCCAGAGGTAAAAGCGCTGGTTTTTGCATTGGGTCAAGATGTTGCTGAACGTGGATTCGTTCTGATTACAGGTGCCTGCCCAGGTCTTCCGTATGAATGTGCACGAGGTGCGCATGACAGGAGCGGATTGTCGATAGGCATTTCCCCAGCACTTAGCCAAGATGAGCATGTGCATAAATATTTCTCTCCAGTAGATGTCTTTGATGTGATTATCTATACAGGTAGTGGACTAATGGGACGAGAGGTTATCAATATTCGTTCAAGTGACATGGTTGTAATCGTGGGTGGAAGCTCCGGAACGTTAGGTGAGTTTGCAATCGCCTATGACGAGGGAAAGATAATAGGTGTGCTTGAAGGCAGTGGTGGCATCACGACGCAATTACCCCAATTGGTCACCAGTTTTGGCAAGGACACAGGTGCTCAAGTGATTTATGAGTCTGATCCCCACCTGCTTATTAGTAAGTTAGCTGAGGCATATACAAGTCATCACTACAAGCGTCCATCCTGTTTCTGTGATGACTCCCATGCCAGCGCGGGTTGAAGTCGCCTGTTCGGCGCGAAGCTTTTTTCTGTAACTTGGATAGTTGCGGCGGAGAATGTATGGGTAAACTGAAATGTAGCGACGGAGAGCGGCAATCAAGAAAGTTATTTTTGTGCAATCAATGTAAAGGAGAATAAATCATGGACAAACTCAATCCCTGGCGTACCGGCGGCGCAACGGCGTTGACAGCAGCAGTGATCAGTGTGGTATGCGCGGTGGCGGTTTACCTCTGCCCGCAGGGAACGGTTGACGTTGTCAATTCCTGGGCACATGGCCTAGATTTTACAATGTTAAGGAGCGACAGGCCATGGACCCTGAGTGGCTTGGCTTACGGCCTGTTCAGCGTTACGCTGACTGGCTTTCTGGTCGGTGCGCTGTTTGCAGGTTGTTATAACCTGGTGGGCAAATGCCAGTGCTGCCGCTAACCATGTGTATGCAGCGGAGCAATCTTCCGCCACATTAAGTGTTCGTAAACGCCCGACCAATAAAGGCCGAAAGCGAAAGCGAACAACAGTTCCTCCAGCGGTATACCGAGCAAGAGGATGCCACTGATGTCCGGCAGGTTCCATACCTGCTGGACATAGCCGGGGGAGGACGCTTCCAGAACAAGGAAGAAAACAAAATAGTAGGCGAGAAACAGCACCCCGCCCACCCAGGTCTTGGTCTTGAGGTCGGGTCGACAGAGGGTGGTGGCGATGGCGCCAACTACCATGGCGGCAATAGAAGCGTAGATCGGGTTCCATGGCAGAAAATAAAGAAGCAGAAAAGCGATGAAGGGTGAAGCGAGTGCCTTGTAATGATGGCGATGCAGCGGCTGACGCTTTTCTGTCTCAAGTACGGGAATGTCATTGCGATGAGTGAGAACGGAATAGAGCACGGAACTGACGCCGCCGATGCCAAAACAGAATATCAGGCTTTCCAGATCGAAGCCGGTACGCTGAGCCAAGTCGAAAAACGTTGGCGGATTCCAATACTCGGGCACGAATAGCGGCTCGCTGAGGCCGAACGGAGCGGTAGCCAGGCTGACTATCAACATCGTTTTTCGGTGGTGTGGAAAGGCATAAAATATGACTGCCCAAGGGATCAGGAATGCTAATGACCATGCAAACCAGACATATTGTAGTGGAATCATCGTGGTATTGAAGAGTTAAGAGTAATATCATTATAACGAATAACGAAAGGAATAATCATGGCAATTGATCCGGTTTGCGGGATGACGGTGGATGAAAAATCAGCGGCTGGTAACACTGTTCATTCTGGAAGGACATTCTATTTCTGCTCACCCAAATGCCAACATGAGTTTGAAGCTGATCCAGCAAAGTATGCGGGAATCGGCGGGGCGACTAACAGCCTCGATCACGCTCAACGCCATGACCATGGCATGATCGAGGCAAAAACATCAATAACCGCTGGAGAAAAAGCAAAAGACCCTATCTGCGGCATGATGGTAGACAAATCCACAGCGCTGAAAACTGATCGTGCCGGAAGAGCCTACTATTTTTGCAGCGTAGGTTGTCAGCGTACCTTTGAGTCGCCGGAGCAGGAACTAAAATCCATGCGTACCCGAGTCATGATCGCGATGTCGGGCGTGCTGGTGTTGGCTGTCATGCGTGCTGCGGTATTCCTTGGGCTCGCCGGCGGTGCGATGACCTTGAGTTGGGTGCCGGTTGACGCGTTGCCGTGGGTTACCTGGGGGGTGTGGATGATGATACTGGTCACGCCGGTGCAATTCATCGGCGGCTGGGGCTTCTACAAGGGGGCATGGAACGCGATTCGCGCCCGCAACATCAATATGGATTTCCTGATTGCGCTCGGCACCTCGGTCGCGTACTTCTATAGCGTCGCGGTAGTGTTTTTCCCTCATGTGTTGCCAGTGGCGGTAGATCAGCGGCAATCCTACTTTGAAGTATCGGCAGTCATCATCGCCTTCGTGCTGCTCGGCAAGTACATGGAGGAAATTATCAAAAAACGTTCCTCGGCGGCGGTACGCAAGCTGCTGGATCTCAAACCCGCAACCGCACATGTCATTCGCGAGGGTCAGGAGATGGAGGTACCCGCAGAAAGTGTGATGGTGGATGAAATCATCGTGGTGCGCCCTGGCGAGAAGGTTCCCGCCGATGGCGTAGTATTTGAAGGCAGCTCCTCAGTGGATGAGGCTATGCTCACCGGCGAATCCATGCCGGTGGAAAAATCATCAGGCAGCGCAGTAATCGGCGGAACAATCAATCGTACCGGTCTGTTTCGCTTCAAGACGACACGAGTCGGTGCGGAAACCGCGCTCGCACAGATCATTAAGCTGGTGGAAGAAGCACAGGCTTCCAGTGCCCCTATCCAGCGCCTCGCAGACCAAGTGGCTAGTTATTTTGTTCCCACAGTGGTGCTGGTTGCGTTTGCCGCTTTTGTGGGTTGGTGGTTGATGGGTAATTTCCCACAGGCGCTGATGGCCTTCATCGCGGTGTTGATTATCGCCTGCCCATGCGCTCTCGGCATCGCCACCCCGGCGGCGTTGATGGTGGGCGTGGGTAAGGGAGCTGAGGCCGGTATTTTGATCCGTGGTGCAGAAGTCCTGGAGCGCGCGGAAAAGCTCACTACAGTGGTGTTCGATAAGACTGGGACGCTGACTCGTGGTGAGCCTAATGTCACAGATATCATTGCTATTGGCAGTCAGCCTGAGGCAGACATTCTGCGTGCCGCCGCCGCAGTGGAGGTCGGCTCTGAGCATCCGCTTGGCGAAGCAATCGTGCGTGCCGCGCAACACCGCGAACTCGTGTTACCTAAGGTGGAAAACTTCGAAGCCATTCCCGGTCATGGCATCCGCGGCAACGTTGATGGCATGGTCACGCTTCTCGGCAACCGTAGGCTGTTCGAACGAGAAGGTATTGATACCAAGACGGCGGAAGAAATCATGGCAAAGCTGGAAGCCCAAGGGAAGACGGCGATGCTGGTCGGTCTTGACGGCAGTCTCGCTGGTGTCGTCGCTGTGGCAGACACGCTCAAGCCCGAGGCCAGAGACGCTATCGCTGAACTCATGAAAGAAAATGTGGAAGTCATCATGCTTACCGGCGACAATCGTCGCACCGCCGAAGCCATTGCCAAAGAACTAGGTATTAAATGCGTCATTGCTGAAGTGTTACCTTCAGACAAGGCTAAAGTCATTCAGGATTTACAGAAACAAGGTAAATCAGTCGCCATGGTGGGCGACGGCGTTAACGACGCGCCCGCGCTGGCGGTTGCCGAGATCGGCATCGCCCTCGGCTCCGGCTCCGATGTAGCCAAGGAAACCGGCGGTATCGTCCTCATCAAGAATGATGTGCGCGACGTGGTGGCAAGCATACGTCTGTCACGCGCCACCATGCGCAAGATTAAGCAGAACTTGTTCTGGGCGTTTATTTACAACGCTATTGGTGTGCCAATTGCGGCATTTGGCTTTCTTAACCCCATTATCGCGGCAGCGGCAATGGCGCTGAGTTCATTGTCAGTGATTGTGAATTCAGCGTTACTTAAACGAACCAAGCTTTGAATTTAGGGTTAATTAAAAGTAAATGATGGGTGTTTTGATTCAACCGTCATGAAAGGAGGCTGAAATGTACTATTTTTTAATACCACTTTTCATAGGCTTTATATTTGCGGGTTCTAGCGCATTTACAGCTGCTTTTTCTCGTTCGTGGGGTGTAAATGGCGGTCGGCTGGTTACCAACCTGTTGCGTAATATGTTAGGTATACCACTCTACGGTTATGGTCTTGTGCTCGCTTGGTGTGGAACTTCAACCTTGATATTCAATTTGGGAGCTATCGGGCAAGGCTTAGGCTGGCTTTTGATAATCGCAGGTGCCGTGCCAGTCATTGTAGGTCATTTGCAGCTTGGATGGCGTACACATATGCCTTCTATGAATGATTCACTGATGGATAACGGACTTTACGCCTATGTTCGGCATCCTATATATGCCGGCGGTCTGGTTGTTTTTATTGGGCTTGCATTAGTGCATTTCACCGCACCATGGTTAATGGCATCTATCCTTTCCATTATATTTTTTACAGTGATGGCTAAATTGGAAGAAGTTGATTTGTTGCAGCGGATGCCAAAATATAGCGATTATATGGTTCGAGTACCAGGTTTCCTGCCAACTTTTGCGAATGATACCCTCAGCCGATGGGTGTGGATCTGTCCCGCATTAGGATTGACATTAGCAACACTGGTGTTCTATATGTGGGGTTTTACTTTATGGACATCATTTGTCGCCGCACTGATGCTTGTTTGTCCAAGCATCGTATTATGGGGATTGGTAACCTTACGTAACTAATTCCAATCGCAATAGAAACGATAACGTTGTTGCTCTTCCTTGCCGTACTACAGTACTGTCTGCGTCAGGACGTCTAGTACTCGTTTCTATTGCGAATTGGAATAACAACTATTACAACTAATTAAATATCAAGGGGTGGCATCATGAACGACGAACATGAAACGAAACATCTTTTCAGAGGGCAATGGGTGTTCTATGGATTTCTGATATTTGCCGGATTACTTCTCTTTACAGAACACCGCGCCCATGTTCTTGGTTTTCTGCCCTACTTGATCCTGATTGCTTGCCCTTTGATGCACTTATTCATGCATCATGGGCATGGTGGACACAATCATCATGAAACAAAAGAGGGAGAACAAAAATGAATGCACCATCTTCTAATTATGGTTTGTGGTCACTTGTTATCATTAACTCTCTAGTATTCATTATCTTCGCTTTTAGTTTTGCCAAGCCACAGAGTAAGCGTGACTGGCGTTCTTTCAGCGCGTTCTCAGCATTTCTGGTAGCGTTGTTTGTTGAGATGTACGGCTTTCCGCTCACCATTTATCTGTTGTCAGGTTGGCTTACAAGCCACATTCCGGGTATTGACCCGTTTTCTCATGATGCCGGGCATTTGCTTGAAGATTTGTTCGGCTGGCGCGGCAACCCACACTTCGGGCCATTTCACTTGATTAGTAATGCTCTGATTATTGCCGGGTTTTTCCTGTTATCCAGCGCCTGGCGAGTACTATATGCCGCTCAACGCCAGCATGTTTTAGCTACCACCGGACCGTACGCAAAAATCCGGCATCCGCAATATGCTGCGTTTGTAATGATTATGTTTGGATTCCTACTGCAATGGCCAACCATCGTGACCGTGGTGATGTTTCCGATTTTGCTCTATATGTACGTGCAGCTTGCCCGTACCGAGGAACGGGAGGCGAGAGCTGAATTCGAGGAGAAGTATGACTATTATGCGGAGACGGTGCCGGCATTTTTCCCTCACTGCCCCAGATTTAACCCGAATTGATATTTTTAAGGTAACTCTCTCACCGCCTAGAACCCAATAAGGATGCGCCTAAGGTCTGCTAGGCGCACATAGCGTGTGGCAGGAGTTAATACAAAATCTCCGCCGGCCACCAAGCTACCCGCTAACAATAATATAATCTCACTAAGCCTAGGAAATCCTGCGTTATCAAACATGACCCCAACGAAAATGGCAATATATCCGTATTGCAAGAACAGTGTATAAATTTGATGAGAGGCGGCTTCTATTGATGGTTACTTTCTGGTTAAAAATATTAAAAACTGCCAAGGTATTAAATCAGCGCACGGTAATCTAATAAGATTGTGATGAATTGGTTTGTAGCAAAATCTAATCTAATTTAATTCAATTTAAAGTTAGTCAACTTGTTACGGGGCGGCTTCAAGGTTGAAGTGCAAAAATTGCTTCATGTATCCAGGAGAACACGATGGCACTCATCTCATTGCGTCAATTATTGGATCATGTAGCTTAACACGATTACGGCATTGCGGATGTTGCGTTATATCCGTACATAGCCCTTGCCCATGAAGGAAAAGTTGATCTATCGCGCTTTTCTTCTACAGTTGCTTGGTTAGCAAGATTCAAAGCATTGCCTGGATACGTCAGTATGCCTGGAATGTAGCATGATTTTTACCTCAATAATGACTAAACCACTTATCCATAAAGGAGAATTAGCATGAATGTAACTACTGAAGCCCGCCCACCGTTCCCTCCATTCACGCGGGAAACTGCTACACAAAAAGTACGCATGGCTGAAGATGGTTGGAACAGCCGCGACCCTAAGCGCGTTGCGCTTGCTTAGGATAGCCACATAATGAAAAACAACACCGAATACACCATCAAACGTACAATTATTGCACTACCACTCGCGACTACCCTGCTTATTGCTGGATGTGCGACTACTGCACAGTCACCCGAAAAAGCCTCAGCCGACAAGGTCACGACGACTCAAGAGACTCAACAATATGTAGCACAACCTGCCGCACATTTAATTGCACTATTGCCGATGCGCGGTGGGTATGGTGCTAATGACCACGATGCATACGAAGCGAAGCTGCGAGCGAAGTCGGCCCAGCGCTGTTTTTATCGTTTATATTAATTCCACCATTATGTTCGCCTGTTATTTACGACATTGCTGTAAAAACTGTTGCTGCTCAAATTCCATCTGCTTTTCAAAAGTCTGCATAGCACTAGTTAAGCGCTGAATAACTAGAGCCCCCTCAACTATTATTAAAAAACGTTCTGACCATACTTCTGCATTTTGTTGACTCATGCCAACTTCTTTTCCTAATTTATTCAGCGCCGCCAGCCATGCGTTGTAGTCGTTATTCTGTAAAGCTTTTATTTCTTTATTGGCTTTGCCGAGATTAAGCACATTTAAAAGACAATTTTTCCTTCCATCTTCATAAAATGTCTTGATAATGGAAATCATATTGCTAAATCGCCTCTCCGGCATCTCTTTACTATCTAATAGTGGCTCAATCACATGTTTATGTAGCTGTGAACTAACATAAATTACGACAGCTTTAGCCATATCCGCCTTACCTGCAGGAAAACGATGATATAGGCTAGATTTTTGTAGCCCTGTCACTTCGGATAATAGGGAAATCGTTGTTCCTTCATAGCCGTGACTCCGGAATATCTCAAATAGCGCTTCTACTAATGAGTCGTTATCAATTATTTGCTGTGCCATAAAGTACCACCTTAAAAATATATTTGACATCATACCGAACGTTCGTTATATTGTCATTGTACCGAACGTTCGGTACAATATGCAAATTAAATTTAAAGGAGAATATTATGAACAAAACAGCAATCGTTATCTTTTCAGATCCAAACAATGGCGAAGAAGCATTTGGCCGTGCTTTTAATGGCTTGGCAGCAGCATATGAAATTAAAGAAGCTGGTGGTGAAGTTTCAGTTACCTTTCAGGGTGCCGGCACGCGATGGCCAGCCCTGATTACGAAAGCAGATCACCCATTGAACGGATTGTATGAACTCGTAAAGGGAAGTATTGCAGGTGTGTCATGTGGTTGTGCTGATGCATTTGGTGCGACTCAAGGTGCAAAAGCCTGTGGTATGAACATAATTAGCGAAACCCCTATTCCAGGAACTACAGGAGTGGCAAGTTTTGCAAAATTATTAAAATATGGCTCAAATGTTTTGACGTTTTAATCAAAATCATTCAAAAGGCTGGCAGCTGCTTTGCTGCCAGCGCTTGATAAGAAATCTAGTTGAGGCTTGGAGTCAGCATAATGTTGATTATATTTTGCAAAGTAAAAGATTTTTTGAAGGTAAAGCCTAGATAAATTGCAGCCTAAAACATCATGAAAAATGACAACATCAAGAAGTTGCTAAATAGTTTTGAATTGTTCAGCGAATTGAGCAATGACCAAATAGACCTTCTAACAAAGCATAGCAGGATACTTTTCCTAACTAAGGATAACTATGTTTTTAACCTTGGAGATTCGCCACAAGGACTTTATCTGCTTATGGCAGGACAACTCAAAGTTGGCGTGGTTTCAACTCAAGGAGTAGAAAAAGTAATTAGCATAGTAACACCTGGTGAGAGCTTTGGAGAAACTGGGTTATTTCTCAAACAACGGTTACCATTTTATGCGAAATCAATAAATGAATCGCAAGTCTTGCTCTTACCAGAATATATCGTAGATTCGCTATTAAACAATTATGCAAGTATCGCTCGCAAAATGCATGAAAGATTGTCGGCTAGTTTGCATCATATGATCCATAGCGTCGAAGTTCTATCACAGCAAAATGCAATTGGACGTTTTGTCGTTTATTTACTCCAAATAAGCACTAATGCAAACGATGCTAAGAGTTTCATGTTGCCGACAAGAAAAAGTAATATTGCTTCGATTCTTAATATAACTCCTGAGACTTTGTCTCGTAGCATTAGCACATTACAAAAAGTTGGGTTAATTGAAATTAAAGGTGGACATATCACCATATTAGATACTGTCAAACTACGTAACTTTTTGGTGCATAAGCAAAGTGAGTCTGCTATTGGAAACTTTGACGTCAAGCAGGCTAAAGCCAGCTTTAGGCTTCCTAGGCCGGCATCTCAATCAGATCAGGCCGACGTCACGGCCTGAAAAAAATACATCACGATTAGGAAAAAATATGCCAAATGCATTTGCCACCATTAGTTTTACAGATAGCGTCAAAGCCGCTCAAACACGATACGGCAGCCGAGATAATAATCGTGGGTTCGAACTATCCGACGACCCACGTAATGAACTTGGTGAACTGGAAGCAGAATTCATCAATTCTCGCGATAGTTTTTACATGGCTACTATTTCGGAAAACGATTGGCCATACGTTCAACATCGCGGTGGTCCTAAAGGTTTTCTCAAAGTATTGGATGCACGCACCATAGGTTTTGCAGATTTTAAAGGAAACCGACAATACATTAGCGTTGGAAATCTCAATGCCAACCCGCGTATTTCGATGATTCTAATGGATTATCCTAATCGCCGTCGTCTTAAAATCTGGGGTACTGTGCGTGTGATACATGAGAATGAGGAGCCTGAGTTAATTGCACGCCTTGAGGTACCTAGCTACCGTGCACGGGTAGAGCGTGGCATTCTAATTCAAGTTGAAGCAATTGATTGGAACTGCCCACAGCATATTACGCCGCGCTTTACAGAGGCTGAAATGGACGAAATTGTTTTACCGCTAATGGAAGAGAATCAGCAGTTACGCGCTCAACACTCACAAATCACTACAGCAAAGATTAGTAGCCTAGGCGAAGGTGAACTCGCACTTGTGATCACTGGTGTGCGGCAATTGACAGCCCAAGTGCGCGCTTACGAATTACGCCACTCGCTTGGCGATGATTTGCCTAAGATTAGTGCTGGTTCTCACTTAAGTGTGCCTGTTCTACTTGCAGATGGAACAGCAAGTACCCGCCATTATTCTATTAGCGCTAACCCGAATCAAAACAGCTACTATGAAATTGCCGTACTGCTTGAAACTGAAGGAAATGGCGGCTCACGCTTTGTCCATGAGAGTTATCAGCTTGGCATGCATTTACGCTGTGGATTACCAAGTAATGACTTTGCTTTACATATGGATGAGCGCCCTGCTGTACTCATTGCTGGAGGCATCGGCATTACACCCATTATGGCAATGGCAAAAACACTAAAACAAGCGGAGCGCGTATTTCAGTTTCATTATGTTGGGCGCACCTTAAAAGAAATGGCTTATGTTGAAAATCTGCAGCATGAGTTTGGTGAGCAACTCAATATTTACACCTCTGAGCAACAAGGTCTCAATCTCAGCAAAATAATGGCTAACGTGACGCATGATGCAGTGTTCTACGTATGTGGCCCAGAGCGTTTGATTAAAGGCGTTCTAGAAACTGCTATTCAACTTGGCATATCAGAATCTCTCATCCGCTTTGAGCGCTTTTCTAGCCAAGTCAGCAACAATCAACAAAGCATTGAAGTTGAGCTACGCCGCACTGGTAAAACCATACATGTAAATCCAGATGAAAGCATACTCAGTGCAATAGAAGCAGCAGGAGTAAAAACTTTATCCGACTGCAAGGTCGGTAATTGCGGTGTTTGCGCCGTCAAAGTATTAGAAGGCACTCCAGAGCACTTTGATTCTGCACTTAGCGAACGTGAGCGCACACAAGGTAAAAAGATGTGCATCTGCGTTTCTCGTGCAAGCTCAGCCAAATTAGTGCTCGATTTATAAGGACCCAAACTTAAGGAAAATGCCATGATCGAACTCTACGAATTTGCACTTTCAGGTAACTGTCACAAAGTACGACTAATGCTTAGCTTTCTAGAGCTGAACTATACGAGCATTGCCGTAAATGGCAGCGTACGCGAACATAAGTCGAGTGAATTTCTTGCAATGAACCCACTGGGTCAATTGCCCATCCTTAAAGATAAGGACATCGTGATTCGAGATAGCCAAGCTATTTTGATATACCTGGCACACCACTATGGCGGTGAACAATGGTGGCCGCAAGACTCAGAGGCTTTAGCCAAGATTAGCGCTTGGCTTTTCACGGTATCTAATGAGATTGCACGAGGCCCCAACGCTTTAAGATTACATCATAAATTTGGCCGTAAAATTAACATTGAAGATGCTATGGCAGTGACTGAAACAATACTTAATATCATGGAAGATTATTTATCTAATCACGATTGGATTGCGTTAGATGTACCAACGATTGCGGATGTTGCGTTATATCCGTACATAGCCCTTGCCCATGAAGGAAAAGTTGATCTGTCGCGCTTTTCTTCTACAGTTGCTTGGTTAGCAAGATTCAAAGCATTGCCTAGATACGTCAGTATGCCTGGGATGTAGCATGATTTTTACCTCAATGATTACTAAACCACTTATCCATAAAGGAGAATTAGCATGAATGCACCTACTGAACCCCGCCCACCTTTCCCTCCATTCACGCGAGAAACTGCCACACAAAAAGTACGCATGGCTGAAGATGGCTGGAACAGCCGAGATCCCAAGCGCGTTGCGCTTGCCTACACGCTTGATAGCGTTTGGAGAAACCGCTCGGAGTTTCCACGTGGGCGTGCAGAGATAGAGTCTTTTCTAAGCCGTAAATGGGTGCGCGAAAATGAATACAGATTAATTAAAGAATTATGGGCTTTTGGGGATAATAGAATAGCAGTCCGTTTTGCTTATGAGTGGCATGATGATGCAGGCAACTGGTTTCGTTCGTATGGTAATGAAAACTGGGAGTTTGATGAAAATGGTCTGATGCAAAAGCGCTTTGCCAGCATCAATGATTTAGCCATTACAGAATCAGAACGTAAATTTCATTGGCCACAAGGTCGTCGTCCTGATGATCATCCTAATTTAAGTGATTTAGGTTTGTAGATAACCAATAATTGACTAATAGCGCAATGCTAAACCAGTTTAAGTGCCAATTATCTATAGTATTTTCCAATAGACGGGCGGAATGAAAGCTTAAATCAATTGCTAAGCTTTATTTTTCCGCCTGCATGCCCCTGGACTAACCCCCATGCATTTCTTGAATGCCTTACTAAATGAAGCCTCTGATTGATAACCAGACTGCTCAGCAACCGCCTGCATGGAAATATTGCTTATCTCTAACAATTTCCTGGCATTGTGCATGCGCCACCGTGTTAGATAATTGACAGGCGTCTGCCCCATTAAAAGTTAGAACCACCTCCTTCAATCAAATCACGATGGCTAAGAACTGCTTTCGTTATAAACTCAGAAAATACACGCAATCTTGCCGTAGTACGCATATCAGTATGCGTTAGCAACCAAAGATCGTGCCCAGAGTGTGGTGAACTTAATGGTAAGCGCTGCAGCGTTGGTTCAGGGTCACCAATAAAACATGGAATCATACCGATGCCCATCCCAGCCTTAGTCGCTTCTAGTTGAAGTAATAAGCTAACAAAAACATCTTTTACTGGAATATGTGGATAAGCTGTCCGCTTAACCCACGCTGGCTGGGAGCTACGATTGTCAAAGTTGATCCAGCGAGCTGTCGCATTTTGATTCAAATCATGTTGAGCTAAATAATCTTTTGTAGCATAAGCTGCATAAGAAATAGTTGCTAATTTTTTACCAACCAATTGCTCAGGGGGCTGCTGCGTGCAGCGTATCGCTACATCAGCCTCGCGCTTACCTAAATCAAGCGTATCGTAAGTAATGATCACTTCGAGAGAAATATCAGGATACAGGTTAGAGAATTCAGCTAAGTGAGGCATTAACAAATGCGTACAAATCACATCTGTCATCGTCACTCGAATATGACCACTCAATTTTGAGTCTTGCCCAATAATACGCCGTTCAAGTCCGTTGACTTCATTTTCCATCTGCTCGGCAACTGCTAACACCTCCTCCCCCGCGCCCGTGATGGCATATCCCGTACTAGAACGCTCAAATAAACGTACCCCCAATTTCTTTTCAAAAGCTTCAATGCGTCTGGCAACGGTCGAATGGCTAATACCGAGCTTATCTGAAGCCGCACGTACTGAACCGTGGCGACTTAGCGCTAGAAAATGCTTAATATCGTCCCAGTCCAATGTTGTCATGTTTTACCAACTCTAAATAAAAAACTTACTAAATGATGAGAATCATCATGAATTAGCTTGGCTAGGTCAAGCAACATGGTGTCACATTTTTGCACAACATGTCACCAAAAATTTGCATTCCAAAGCCATATTGATACACATATGATGACAAACGTAAATTCTGTAAACCATGGAAACTTAACTATGACCACAAAAAGCACCCTCATTATCACAGCCGTATTTAATCCAGACAATATGGCATCTGCACAAGAATATATGCAACGTGCTATATCTCTATTAGTAAAGGCTGGCGGCGAAATTGTTCGTCGTGTAAAAGTTGAGCGAGCCATACTGGGTGAACAAAACTACCATGCATGTCTTGTGATGGATTTTCCAACATCCAATGCTGTAGACACAGTATTCAACAGTAGTGAATACGCTGAAATCATTCCATTACGAGAGCTAGGATTCAAGGCAATGACTATTGTTATTGCAAACTCCATGTAACGTTTCACAAAAACACTTAGCTGAAGAAATTAAAGCATTTTTGCAAGCAGATTATCAAGAAGAACAGATACTGGAAAATATTCTAGCCATCTATTTAACACGCCGATTGATTCTACTTTTGCAAGCTACACGTAACCTGAAAGCAAATGATGAATCTACATGAATCAATATTTCCACTTAACTCATCTACAAACAAGGATAGCCACATAATGAAAAACAACACCAAATACACCATCAAACGTACAATTATTGCACTACCACTCGCGACTACCCTGCTTATTGCTGGATGTGCGACCACTGCACAGTCACCCGAAAAAGCCTCAGCCGACAAGGTCACGACGACTCAAGAGACTCAACAATATGTAGCACAACCTGCCGCACATTTAATTGCACTATTGCCGATGCGCG
>Ga0172380_10004252_pt1 | contig 18576 bp, 14 predicted proteins | sample Leawe162metaG_FD_119747 | JGI IMG/M metagenome (GOLD analysis project Ga0172380, IMG submission 119747) | Leachate microbial communities from a municipal landfill in Southern Ontario, Canada - Leachate well 162 metaG | ecosystem: Engineered > Solid waste > Landfill > Unclassified | place... | reverse complement strand
GGCGACGAAGGCGGCGCGCAGCGCCACTTCGGTCTTGCCGAAGCCGACATCGCCACAGATCAGCCGGTCCATCGGCCGACCGGCGGCAAGATCGCCGCGTACGGCGTCAATCGCGTTCAGCTGGTCCTCGGTCTCGTCATAGGGGAAGCGGGCTGCGAATTCGTCGTAAAGACCTTCCTGCGTCGTCAAAACCGGCGCCATGCGGGTCAGCCGTTCCGCCGCGATCTTGATCAGCGCATCGGCCATGTCGAGAAGCCGCCTTTTCAGCTTCGCCTTGCGCATCTGCCAGGCGCCGCCGCCGAGCCTGTCGAGCTGGGCTTCAGTTCCCTCCGAACCGTAACGCGACAGGAGATCGATATTCTCGACCGGCAGGAAGAGCTTGGCGTCGTCGGCGTAGAGCAATTCGAGGCAGGCATGGGGGGCGCCCGCCGCCTCGATGGTCTTCAGGCCGATGAAACGGCCTATGCCATGCTCGGCATGAACCACGATTACACCCTCGTCCAGCCCCGCGACCTCGGAGATGAAATCGGACGCCCGCTTGCGGCGCTTGGAGCGGCGGACCATACGGTCGCCGAGAATGTCCTGCTCGCCGACAATGACGAGTTCGCCCGCCTCGAAGCCGCCCTCGAGACTGAGGACCGCGGCGGCCGCCTCGCCCTTCTTCAGCGCATCAAGTTCCTTCAGCGACGCGACCGGCTTCAGCTTTTCGAGACCGTGCTCGCTCAAAACCTGCAACAGCCGGTCCAGGGACCCTTCCGACCAGCCGGAAACCACGACCTTTGCGCCGGACGAGCGTTTGTCGGCGACATATTTCGCCGCCTGATCGAAGACATTGATCCGGCTGCCGTCGCCGGTATCGATGGCGTTCTTGGCCCAGCGGGGGCCGGAACGGGCCGCGATCTCCAGGACGTTGCGCCCCTCACCTTCGTGCTCGACAAAAGGCGTCAGGCGGAGCGGCTTTACCGCGTCCAGCGCAGAGGAAAACTCGGCTGCCCCGAGATAGAGACGTTCGGGCGGCACGGGCTTGTAGGGTGTCCCCTGGGCCAGATGCCCCTTGCCAGGCGTAGCCGAGTTCAGCCGCGCCTCGTAATAATCGCGCACCAGCCTGGCGCGTTCCTCGGCCGCCTCGCGCACCGTATGGTCGGTGACGATCAGGAATCCATCGAGATAATCGAACACGGTGTCGAGGTGGTCATGGAAGAGCGGCAACCAGTGCTCCATGCCGGCATAGCGGCGGCCCTCGGATACCGCTGTGTACAGGGCGTCATCGCGGTTTGCCGCGCCGAAGAGCGAGAGATAGTTCTTGCGGAAGCGGCCAATCGTCTCCGGCGTCAGCGTGACCTCGCTCATCGGATTGAGATCGAGCGTGCGGGCCTGACCAATCGTGCGCTGGCTGGCCGGGTCGAAGGTGCGGATCGATTCCAGGGTGTCGCCGAAAAAGTCGAGCCGCACGGGCTCTTCGGAACCCGGAACGAAGACATCGAGAATGCCGCCACGCACGGCAAACTCACCGACCTCCCGGACTGTTGCGACGCGTTCGAAACCATTCTGTTCGAGGCGTGCGGCGATATCGTCCATGCGGACCTGATTTCCCGGGCGGGCGGAAAAAGCAAGGCTCCCTATGACCTCGGCGGGTATCACCTTCTGCAGCATGGCATTGACTGTCACGAGGACAATGCCGGGGTGAGGCTTCTGGTGATGGGCGATCAAGCCGCTCAGCGCCGTCAGGCGGCGCGCCGAGACGTCGGCGCTGGGTGAGACGCGGTCGTAGGGAAGGCAATCCCAGGCAGGCAGCGTCAGCACCGGTATTTCAGGCACGGCGAAACCGAGCACCTGCTCGATATCGGCCAGCCGCTGACCATCGGACAACACATAGGCGACAGGACGTCCCTGGCGCGCCAGTTCGGCGACGAGGAAGGCATCCATTCCGTCCGGCACACCGGCAAGCGTCAACGCGGTCTGCGATTGCGCTATCTTCTTTGCGTCGAGCAGGGAAATCATTCGGTCTTTCCGAGGCCTTCCATGGTGACCGGAGAGAAATCCGGACGCAGGGCGGCGATACGTTCGAAGAGCGGCGTCTGATGACGCGGCGGTATGGGCTCAGCACCGGTGATCCACTTGACGAGATCGTTGTCTTCCTCGGCCATGATCCGCTCGAGTTCGTCGAGGTCGGCGTCAGAAAGGGCGGCGATTTCGGCCTCTGCAAACTGGCCGAGAACCAGGTCCATCTCGCGGATACCACGGTGCCAGCAACGGAACAGGATGCGCCTGCGGCGCGGATCGAGATCGGCACTCGTGCGGGTCAATCCTGTCATTTGGGCATCCTTCCTGTTGATGCGCCTCTATAGCTCCTCGCATCCTGCTTGTCAGCCTTGCCAAGGGCGTATTTATCGTCGCATTTTGGCACCCATCATGCGCCCGACACTTCTCGATCCCCTGTTCGCTCCCGTGGCCTCGCTCTCCGGCGTCGGGCCGAAGGTTGCCGGGTTGATTGCCGGGCTGCTCGGGCGCGAGGACGCCGACGACTGCCGGGTCATAGACCTGCTCTTCCTTGCACCGCACCGGCTCATCGACCGGCGCAACCAGCCCGGTATCGCCCTTGCTCCGCAAGGGGCGATCGTCACGGTCACGGGCCGGGTCGACCGCCATCAGCCCCCGCCGCGCGGGAAGAACAACCTGCCCTACCGCGTGTTTCTTCACGACGCGACCGGAGAACTGGCGCTCACCTTCTTCCACGCCAAGGGACAATGGCTCGAGAAGATGTTGCCCATCGACGAGACCGTCATGGTTTCCGGCAAGATCGACTGGTTCAACGGACGGCCATCGATGGTGCATCCGGACTACATCGTCAAAGCGAGCGAAGCGGATGTCTTGCCGCTGGTCGAGCCGGTCTATCCGCTGACGGCCGGTCTTTCGCCGAAGGTGCTGCGCAAGGCGATCGAGCACGCGCTGGAGCGGCTGCCGGACCTGCCGGAATGGATCGATCCGGCTCTCGTCGCCCGACAGGGATTCGACGACCCAAGACAAAGCCTCACGCGCCTGCATCATCCGCGTGACGAAACCGATGTCGACCCCCAGGCTCCGGCACGCAGGCGGCTCGCCTATGACGAGTTCCTTGCGGGCCAGGTGTCGCTTGCCCTCGTGCGGCAGCGGCTGCGGAAGGTCGCCGGGACACCTGTCCATGCCACGGGGGCCCTGAGCGCGAAGATCCTTGGCACCTTGCCCTTTACGCCGACACGCGGCCAGACGAATGCGATTGCCGATATCCTCAAGGACATGAGCGGCGAAACCCGCATGCTGCGCCTGCTCCAGGGCGATGTCGGGGCCGGCAAGACGCTAGTCGCGCTTCTGGCCATGGCGGCAGCCGTGGAAAGCGGCGGCCAGGCCGTGCTGATGGCGCCGACGGAAATTCTCGCCCGCCAGCACAACATCACGATTTCGCGCCTCGCCGCCGAGGCCGGGATTTCGGTGGAGGTTCTGACCGGGCGCACAAAGGGCCGGGAACGCGAGGCGATCCTGCAACGCATCGCTTCCGGAGAGGCACAGATCATTATCGGCACGCATGCGCTGTTTCAGGATACTGTGAATTATCACAATCTCCTGCTTGCGGTCGTGGACGAGCAGCACCGTTTCGGCGTCCACCAGCGGCTGCGCCTGACGGCGAAGGGGATCTCGCCGCACATGCTGGTGATGACGGCGACCCCCATCCCGCGCACGCTGGTGCTCGCCGCCTTCGGCGATCTCGACGTGTCCAAACTGACCGAGAAGCCGGCCGGGAGGAAGCCTATCCACACCGTCACCGTACCGACGGAGCGCACAGACGAAATCGTGGAACGTCTCAGGGCGGCAATCGCCGATGGCAAGAAAGCCTACTGGATCTGCCCGCTCGTGGAGGAATCCGACCTCTCCGACCTGATGTCGGCGGAGGAAAGGTACGCCCTCCTCAAGCAGGCCCTCGGCCCGAATATCGGGCTCGTGCACGGGCGCATGAGCGGTCCGGAGAAGGACGCCGCGATGATGGCGTTCAAGAACGGCGAGACGCGTCTGCTCGTAGCGACCACGGTGGTCGAAGTCGGGGTCGACGTTCCGGATGCCACGATCATGGTCATCGAGCACGCGGAACGCTTCGGACTGGCACAACTGCACCAGTTGCGCGGGCGCGTCGGGCGCGGCGCCGACGCGTCCAGCTGTATCCTGCTCTACAAGGGTCCCCTCAGCGAGACCGGCCATGCGCGGCTCTCCATCCTGCGCGAAAGTGAAGACGGCTTCCTGATCGCCGAGGAGGATCTGAGACTGCGCGGCGAAGGCGAGCTGCTGGGAACCCGGCAATCAGGAACGCCAGGATTTCGCATTGCCAGTCTCGAGGCGCATGGCGACCTTCTCGATATCGCCCACAAAGATGCGGCATACATATTGGAGCGGGACCCGGATCTGGTCTCGGAGCGGGGCCGGGCCCTGCGGGTCCTGCTCTACCTGCACCGACGCGACGAGGCGATCCGGTTCCTGAGAGCCGGCTAGGCGAAACTCAGGGTTGCCACAGCGGGAAGGCCTTGCTGCTGTCTCTCGGCTGGTAGTCCGGCATGACCAATCCGCCCGAAATCAGCAGTTTCGCAGCCTCTTCCGGTGCCATCTCCAGCAGTTTGATGCGGTCGCGCGGAACGAACATCAGGAAGCCGGCAGTCGGAACCGGCGTCGGCGGCAGAAACACCGCCACCATCTCGGCCCCCTCCTCGTTCAAACGGGCCGCGATCTCACCCCTGGCATCGGTGGCGATGAAAACGAGAGCCCACATGCCGGGACTCGGGAACTCGATCAGCCCGACCTTCTTGAAGGAGGACGACTGGTCCTTGAGCACGGATTCGAAGATCTGCTTCAGGCTCTTGTAGAGCGTGCGCACCAGCGGCATGCGATGCAGGATCGACTCGCCGAAACCGACAATCGAGCGGCCTATCAGGTTCTTGCCGAGGAAACCGATCATCGTGATGATGATCACCGCGATCAGCAGGCCAAAGCCCGGGACGGCGAATTTCAGATAGCTTTCAGGATTGTATCGCGTCGGAATATAGGGTTTGACCCAGCTGTCGGCCCAACGAATGAAGGACAAGGTCAGCCATATGGTTATGGCCACCGGCGCGCAGATGATCAGGCCCGTGAGGAAATTGTTCCTGAGACGTGTCGCCAGCGAGATTCTCTCTGGGATGTCGTTCATTCGCCCGCCGCTATGTTGCGTTGCCGTAGAAATCCGGATCGAACGCGACAATGCCGGATGGCACGGAGCCCTGCAAGGTCGGGACGAGGAAATATTCCGTAGGCGCATCGGCCGCCTCAGGGGCCGGACCACCGATGAGCACACAACCACGCGCGCCGTGCGCCCTCAGCCGTTCCGTCCCCTTCTGTATCCAAGCCGATCCAATGCCGTGCGTCTGCCGGTCGGGCCGCTCCGGCAGTATCCTCATTCAACCGTTACCGACTTCGCCAGGTTGCGCGGCTGGTCGACGTCCGTGCCCATGAATACGGCCGTGTGATAGGCGAGCAACTGGATCGGAAGCGCGAACACGATGGGTGCGATGATCTCGGCCATATTCGGCAGCACGATCGTGGCCATGGTCGGCAGCTTGGAGGCCGCAGCCCCCTTCTCGTCGGTGACGAAGATGATCCGGCCGCCGCGGGCCGCGACCTCCTGCATGTTTGAGACGGTCTTGTCGAAGAAGCGGTCATGGGGCGCGATGACGATGACCGGCATGGTCTCGTCGATCAGCGCAATCGGACCGTGCTTCAGTTCGCCCGCAGCATAGCCTTCGGCGTGGATATAGGAGATTTCCTTCAGCTTCAGCGCACCTTCGAGCGCAAGCGGATAGCTCGTGCCGCGACCGAGGTAGAGCACATCCTTGAACTTCGACAGTTCGCGGGCGAGGCTTTCCATTTGCGGCTGTATGTCGTTCAGCACCTTGCTCATGATGCGCGGCATCTCGGCCAGGCTCTTCACAAGTTGCTTTTCCTCGTCTGCCGAGATCGTTCCGCGCGTCTTGCCGGCGGCGATCGCGAGCGATGCAAGTACCGCAAGCTGGCATGTGAAGGCCTTGGTCGAGGCCACACCGATTTCCGGGCCGGCCAGGATCGGGAAGACCGCATCGGCCTCGCGCGCGATCGTCGATTCCTTGACGTTGACGATGGCGCCGATCTTCAGGCCTTCCTGTTTGCAATAACGGAGAGAGGCGAGCGTATCGGCGGTTTCACCGGACTGCGAAATGAAGAGTGCCGCCTGATCCCTGGAGAGCGGCATTTCGCGGTAACGGAACTCCGAGGCGACGTCGATCTCGACTGGAAGGCGCGCATAGCGCTCGAACCAGTATTTCCCAACAAGGCCGGAGAGATAGGCCGTGCCGCAAGCCGAGACCGCAAGGCCGGAAAGCGCCGTGAAGTCGATCCCGGCCTCGTCGACCTTGACCGTCTGGGAGTGGAAATCGACATAGTGCGACAGCGCGTGGGAAATGACCTCCGGCTGCTCGTAGATCTCCTTTTCCATGAAATGGCGGTGATTGCCCTTATCGACCACAAAGGCGGTGGCCTGCGAAATCTGATGCTCGCGCTCGACGGGCTTACCCGAGAAATCCATGATTTCCGCGCTTTCGTGATGGATGATCGCGCAGTCGCCATCGACGAGATAGACAATGTCGTTGGTAAAGGGGGCAAGTGCGATCGCATCGGAACCCAGGAACATCTCGCCCTTGCCGAAACCGACGGCGAGCGGCGGCCCGAAGCGCGCGGCCATGATCGTGTCCGGATCGTTCTCGAACATCACGACGAGAGCATAGGCGCCGGTGATGTGGTTGAGCATGGCAAGCATGGCGGCGCGGTTGTCATAGCCCTGACGCCGGTATTTGGCGATCAGCTGCGCGACAATCTCGGTGTCCGTCTGAGTGGTGAAGTGGGCACCATCCCTGGTCAGTTCATCGCGCAACTCGGAAAAATTCTCGATGATGCCATTGTGGACGACGGCGACGCCCTCGACGAAGTGGGGATGCGCGTTGACCTCGTTGGGTACGCCATGGGTTGCCCAGCGGGTATGGGCAATGCCGATCGTTCCGCCCAGCGGCTCTTCCGCGAGCTTCTTTTCCAGATTGAAGAGCTTGCCCTCGGCACGTCGGCGGCCCATCACGCCGTTGTCGATCGTCGCAACGCCGGCAGAATCATAACCGCGGTATTCGAGGCGCTTCAAAGCGTCCACGAGGCGTTCCGCGACCGGCTGGTTACCGACTATTCCGACAATGCCGCACATGAAGTTCTCCGTCTGGTTTCACAAGTGATCGCCAGTCCTAATGATTTTCGAAAATTCCGCAATCGCGAGATCGGTCACATTCGATTTCGCCACGTTACGCAGAAGTCAGGCCTTGGACTTCTTTGCCGCCTTGATGGCGAGATTGCGCTCGCGTATGGCCTTTGCCCTTTCGGGCTTCACCACCTGATGGGCGCGACCGAGGGCAAGAGCATCGGCGGGTACGTCCTCGGTGATCACGCTTCCAGAGGCGACATAGGCTCCGTCTCCGACCGTGACCGGAGCAACCAGAGAGGTATTGGAGCCGATGAAGGCGCGCTCGCCAATCCGCGTCACGAACTTGTTGACGCCGTCATAGTTGCAGGTGATCGTCCCGGCGCCGATATTGCTTCCGGCGCCGACGAAGGCGTCGCCGATATAGGTCAGGTGATTGACCTTGGCGCCCGCACCGATTTCGGCCTTCTTGATCTCGCAGAAATTGCCGACCTTGGAGCCTTCGGCAAGATTGGCGCCGGGCCTCAGCCGCGCGAACGGGCCGACGGTCGCACCAGACGCCACATGGGCGCCCTCCACATGCGAAAAGGCATGGATGACCGCGCCTCCCTCGACCGTGACGCCGGGGCCAAAGACGACGTTCGGCTCGATGACGGCATCCTGTCCTATCTTCGTGTCGTGGGACAGAAATACGGTTTCCGGCGCGATTATGGTGACCCCGGAAATCATCAGTTCGTTGCGTCTGCGCTCCTGCCAGAGCCGCTCGATCTGGGCGAGTTCAGCCCGGTTGTTGCAGCCGGACAGTTCTTCTTCCGGCGCATCGACCGCCACGGTCCTGCCGCCGAGCGAACGGGCGATCTCGACGAGATCGGTCAGATAATATTCGCCCTTGGCATTCGCATTGCCGATCCGCCCGAGCAAGTCGAGTGCCTTTTGCCCATCGATCGCCATGAGCCCGCTGTTGCACCAGTTGATGGCGCGCTCGGCGTCACTGGCATCCTTTTCCTCCCGGATCGCCACGAGCTCGCCGTTCTGGACCAGAAGACGCCCATAACCTGTGGGACTGGCGGTGTGAAAACCGATGACCGCGATGTCGTTGCCTGCGGCGAGCGCCTCGCGGGCCGCCCGCAGCGGCGCCTCGGTGATCAGCGGCACGTCGCCATAGGCGACGAGGATCTCGTCATATCCGCGCGCGATCGCCTCTCGCGCCGCAAGTACGGCGTGTCCGGTACCAAGTCGCTCCCCCTGGACGTAAGAGGCGACATTCAGCCCTTCGAGCCGCGCAGCCTTCTCGACCGCATCCGCATCGCGGCCGACAACCAGCGCCACGTCGGAAATTCCGGTTTGCGCGATCGTCGCCATGACATGGGAGATCATCGGCCGGCCGGCGACGGGATGAAGCACCTTCGTCATCGAGGACTTCATGCGAGTGCTATCGCCAGCGGCGAGGATGACGGCGAGACAACTGCGGGCCATGAAATTCTCCGGAAATGCGTCTTGTGTCTGCAATCCCTAGACGTCGCAGCGGGGGGCTGCAAGACCGAAAATCTCGGAGGTTACCGGGGCCTAGCTTGCGTCGCCGGTTAGGAAAGTGGCACGCGCGCGCTCCCGACCGACCTGGATGACCTTTTCCATTGCAAGGCGCGCCATGGCAGGATCGCGGGCAATGATGGCGTCGACGATCGCCATGTGGGAGGCGCTGACTTCAGCGGCGCGGTGGCCGTCGGGCGAGCCCGAGGACATCCTGAAGACACCGAACAGCGCCGCCTCGATCAGGCTACCCAGGGTGTGCATGAACGGATTGCCTGACGCAGTCGCAAGCGCGAGATGGAAGCGCAGGTCCGCGTAGGCAAGGCTCTCGATCGTATGCTTCGGATTGCCAAGGGCCTCGGCAAGCCGCTTCAGTTCCGCGATCTGTTGCAAGCTCGCCCTTTCGGCAGCGAGTGCCGCCGCCGCCGGTTCGAGCGCCTGGCGTATATCGTAGAGATTGAGGAGGAACTCCTCGCTGACGCCCGCCTCGAAATGCCAGCTGAGAATATCGCGGTCGAACATGTTCCAGAATTGCCGGTCGGTAACTCGCGTGCCGATGCGTGCCTTCGGGACCACAAGGCCTTTCGCGGCCAGGGTTTTCATCGCCTCGCGCAGCACGGTGCGGGACACCTGAAAGCGCCTGGCGAGCTCCGGGTCGCCCGGCAGTATGCTGCCGACTGGAAAAGCGCCTGATACGATAGCCCGGCCGATCTCCTCGACGACCTGCCTGTGGCTCGTAAAATTCCTCCTGACAGGCGCCACGACGAGTGGCATTTCATTGGGCAAGCGACATTCTCCTCTCGCGGGCTAGCTGCCGGTCTTTCGCGACAGAGCCAGAATTCCTTTTTGCAGAAGGATAAACGCAAACAACAGAAATCCTATTAGGATTTTAGTCCACCAACTAGAGAGTGTGCCGTCGAACGTGATGTAGGTCTGGATCAACCCCTGGATCAGGATCCCGATGAAAGTCCCGGCGACGAAACCGGAGCCGCCGGTCAACAGCGTGCCGCCGATGACCACGGCGGCGATCGCATCAAGCTCGATGCCGACTGCCGACAGCGAATAGCCGGCTGACGTATACAACGAAAAGACTATGCCCGAGAGGCCGGCAAGGAAGCCGGAAAAGGCATAGATCAGGATCGTCGTGCGCCCGACGGCCACCCCCATCAGCCGCGCGGTCGCAGCGCCGCCGCCGAGCGCATAGACATTGGCGCCGAATCGGGTGCGCTGGGCGATCACCGCGCCGACGACGAAAATGAGGATCATCAACCCGCCGATCAAGCTAAATCGACCGCCATCCGGCATGCGGTAATAGGCGCTCTTCAGCACCTTGTAGAACGGATGGGTGATCGGAATACTATCGATCGACAGCACAAAGGCCATGCCGCGTGCCAGAAACATACCGGCGAGCGTGACGATAAAGGCCGGCATTTCGAGGATATGAATCATCGCGCCCATCGCCGTGCCAAAAGCGGTGGTGATCGCCAGCAGCAACGCGAAGGCCGCCAGGGGATGGATGGAGGTCGATTGCAAAATGACCGCCAGGAAAACACCCGAAAAGGCGATCACTGCGCCGATCGACAGATCGATGCCGCCCGACAGGATGACGAAGGTCATTCCGACTGCCGCAATGCCGAGGAAGGCGTTGTCGGTCAAAAGGTTGGAGAGAACCCGCAGCGACAGGATCGCCGGATACTGCAGCGCGCAGCCGGCATAGGCCAGAAGAAAGATCACCACGGTCGCAAGAAGCGGAAGATATCGCGAATTCATATGGATCATTCTCCGGCACCTGACGTTGTTCGGCGGAACAATACGCCAAGGGCCGGCAACGCCGGCGACTGGACGATCAGGATGATAACGATGATCGCCGCCTTGATGATCAGATTGAACTCCGGCGGAAAGCCGGAGAGCAGGATGCCAGTGTTGATAGACTGGATGATCAGCGCGCCGAGCAGCGAACCTGCGATGGTGAAACGGCCGCCGAGCAGGGAATTACCACCAACGACAACGGCAAGAATCGCGTCGAGTTCCAGCCAGAGGCCGGCGTTATTCGCATCGGCGCCCTTGATATCGGCGGCGACGATCAGGCCGGCGATCGCGGCGGCAAGGCTGCAGACGATGTAAACCACAACCAGCAGCACCGGGGTGCGCACGCCTGACAGCGTGCTGGCGCGGCGATTGATACCGACCGCCTCGACCAGAAGTCCGAGCGCCGTGCCGCGCACCAGAAAGCTGACGGCGAGCGCGAACAGAACCCAGATTACCACCGGCATCGGGATGCCGAGCAAGGCGCCAGAGCCGATGAATATCAGGCCAGGATCGTTGAAAGTGAGGATGGCGCCCTCGGTGATTAGCTGAGCGATGCCGCGCCCGGCGACCATCAGCACCAGCGTGGCGATAATCGGCTGGATGTTCAGCACCGAGACCAGGAGACCGTTCCAGATGCCGCAGGCAAGCCCGACCAACAGAGCGGCGCCAACGGCAAAGACCGCCGAATGACCATTGGCGACGGTAGCCGCGGCCACCGCGCCGCAGATGGCGATCACCGCGCCGACCGACAGGTCGATGCCCTTGGTGGCGATCACCAGCGTCATGCCTGTGGCCAGCAACACCACCGGCGCACCGCGGTTCAAGACGTCAATCAGGCTGCCGTAGAACCGCCCGTTCTGCACTCCTATGTCGAAGAATCCGGGAAAGGCCAGGACATTGAGCAGCAGGATGATCGAAAGCGCGATCAGCTGCGGCATTGCGCGCCGCAGGCGCGCATGGAGGGCGAGGGTCATGGGTTTGGCCTCCCGGGCGATTGTGATGCGATGGCATTCACGATGGCGGCCGCCGAAATTCCGTCGCCTGTCAGTTCTGCGACATGGGTGCGGTCGCGCAGCACGATGACGCGCGAACTGTAGGCGACCAGTTCCTCGAGTTCCGACGAGATCACCAGCAGCGACAGGCCGCGGGCGCAGAGGTCCTCGATCAGCCGGATGATTTCGGCATGCGCACCGACATCGATGCCGCGGGTAGGCTCGTCGAGGATGAGGAAGTCCGGATTGGTCGCCAGCCAGCGGGCGAGAAGCACCTTTTGCTGGTTGCCGCCGGACAATTGCCGCACCGGTTTCTCGCGCTCGCTCGTGCGGATATCGAGCGCCTTGATGTAGTGATCAGCCAGCGCGATCTGTTCGGCAAGCGGCAGAGGCCGCGACCAGCCACGGCGCGCCTGCAGTGCCAGCGCAATGTTCTCGCGCACCGACAGATCGCCGACGATGCCGTCTGTTTTGCGGTCTTCCGGGCAGAAGGCAAATTTCTGGCGGATGGCGTCGCGCGGCGAGGCAATTCTTGCCGCGTTGCCGTCGACCTCGAGCGTGCCGCTATCGGGCGGATCGACTCCGAATAGGGTTTCGGCCGTTTCAGTGCGCCCGGAACCGAGCAGGCCGGCCATGCCGACCACCTCGCCAGCCCTGATGTCGAGATCGAAAGGCTGGATATGGCCGCGCCGGCCATAGCCGCGGAAGCGCAGGCGCGCTGGCGCGCTGTTGAGCGCAGAGTGGCGGGGGGCGGTTTCCACCGCCTCGAGTTCGCGGCCCAGCATCATCGAAATCAGCTGCTTGCGATCAAGACCGGCGGTCCCGGCGGTGCCGACCAGCCGGCCATTGCGCAACACGGTGATGCGGTCGGCGATCTCGTAGACCTGGTCGAGGAAATGGGTGATGAAGATAATGCCGAGCCCGCGCGCCTTCAGGTCGCGCAGGATGCGGAAGAGCATGGCGACTTCGGCGGTGTCGAGGCTGGCGGTCGGCTCGTCGAGGATCAGCACCTTGCCGGAAAGATCCACGGCGCGAGCGATCGCCACCACCTGCTGGATGGCGACAGAATAGCGTGAAAGTTCGGCCGTCACGTCGATGTCGACGCCATAGCCGTCGAGCAGGGCACGGGCGTTGCGGTTCATGGTCGATACGTCGGTAAGCCCGAAGCGACGCGGCTGCCGGCCGAGATAGAGGTTTTCGGCGACCGTCAGGTTTTCCAGCAGATTGACCTCCTGGTAGACGGTGCCGATGCCAAGCGCCTGAGCGGCATTCGTGTCCTTGGGATCGATATCGACGCCGTCCAGCAGCAGCCTGCCGCCGTCGCGGCGGTAGGCGCCGGTCATGCACTTGACCAGCGTCGACTTTCCCGCACCGTTTTCGCCGAGCAGCGAATGAATTTCGCCGCGCTTCAGCGAAAAATCGACCGAATCGAGCGCCACCGCGCCTGGGAAATACTTGCAGAAGCCCGAGGCGCTCAGGATATTTTCAGTGCTTGTGATGTCTTTAGTCATGGCGGCACTTGCATCCGAGAAAGAGGCTGCCTGCAGCCGGCATCGGTCGCAAGATCGCGCCGACGGCAGGCGTGTTCAGTCCGCATTCGCCGGCCAACGCATGCCGGCAGGGATATGATCGTCTTCCTATCCTAGTAGCCGAGCCCCTTCTTTTGCTCGTAGACCTTCTTCGGATCGTCGGCCATGGTGTAGAGCTTGGATTCCGTCTGGATCCACTTCGGCGGCACGGTGCCGTCCTTGAGGAAGGCCTCGAGCGCGTCGAAGGCCGGGCCCGCCATGTTCGGCGTCAGCTCGACGGTGGCATTGGCTTCGCCATCGGCCATGGCGAGAAAGATATCCGGCACGGCATCGATCGAAACGACGAGAATATCGGTGCCAGGCTTGAGGCCGGCTTCCTTGATCGCCTGGATGGCGCCGACGGCCATGTCGTCGTTATGAGCATAGAGTGCGCAAATGTTCTTGCCGCCGTCCTCCGCTTTTAGGAAGCTTTCCATCACTTCCTTCCCCTTGGTACGGGTAAAGTCGCCGGTCTGGCTGCGGATAATCTTCAGGTTGGCGTGGCCGGCGATGCCTTCCTCGAAACCTTTCTTGCGGTCGATCGCCGGCGAGGAACCAGTGGTCCCCTGCAGCTCGACGACGTTGCAGGGCTTGTCGCCGACCGTCTTGGCAAGCCATTCGCCGGCAACCTTGCCTTCATGCACCAGGTCCGAGGTGACCGCGGTCATGTAGAGTTCCTTGTCCGCGTCGACCATGCGATCGAGCAGGATTACGGGAATATTGGCTTCCTTGGCTTCTTCCAGTACGTCGTCCCAACCGGTGGCGACCACCGGAGCGACCAGGATTCCATCCACGCGTTGCGCGATGAAGGAGCGCAGCGCCTTGATCTGGTTTTCCTGTTTCTGCTGGGCATCGGCGAATTTCAGATCGATACCGCGCTTTTCGGCCTGCTGCTTGGTCAGCGTGGTCTCGGCGGCGCGCCAGCCGGATTCCGAGCCGATCTGCGAAAAGCCAATGACCAGGCCGGTCGCGGAGGCGGAACCGAACATGCAGCCGGCAAGAATCGTCGCACCGGCCAAAGCTCTCAAAATTTTCATGATTTCCTCCCAAAAATCGTCACTCCCCGTGACAGAAATCATTAATCATATTATAATACTTTTGTAAATGCAGACTGCGACATTCTGACGCGAAAAATGAAAAGGGCGCCTTTCGGCGCCCTCGCTAGTTCGGTTGAAACTGGCGTACCAGCTTATTGCGGCAGCTTGTCGTCAACGCCGGCGATGTAGAAGTTCATCCCGAGCAGAGTGCCGTCGTCGGCCTTTTCGCCGTCCTTCAGCCAGACCGAGCCGTCCTGCTTGCTGATCGGGCCGGTGAACGGATGCAGTTCACCCGATTCGATCTTCGCCTGGGTGGCTTCGGCCATCGCCTTCACGTCGTCGGGCATGTTGGTGTAGGGCGCCATGGTGAGGATGCCGTCCTTCAAGCCATCCCATATCTGCTCCGACTTCCAGCTGCCGTCGAGAAGCGCATTGACGCGCTTGACGTAGTAGGCGCCCCAGGTGTCGACGATCGCTGTCAGCTGGGTGTTCGGTCCGGCGGCGATCATGTCGGAAGCCTGGCCGAAGGCCTTGATGCCACGTTCGGCAGCCACCTGCATCGGAGCGGTGGTGTCGGTGTGCTGGGTCAGGATGTCGACACCCTGGTCGATCAACGCCTTGGCGGCATCAGCTTCCTTGCCCGGGTCGAACCAGGTGTTGGCCCAGATGACCTTGACCTTGAAGTCCGGATTGACGGACTGGGCGCCGTGGACGAACGAATTGATGCCCATCACGACTTCCGGGATCGGGAAGGAAGCGATGTAGCCGGCGACGCCCTTGGTCGACATTTTGGCGGCAATCTGCCCCTGGATGTAGCGGCCTTCATAGAAGCGCGAGTTGTAGGTGGCGACGTTGGCAGCCGACTTGTAGCCGGTCGCATGCTCGAACTTCACGTCCGGGAATTTTTCGGCAACCTTGATGGTGGCATCCATGAAGCCGAAGGACGTGGTGAAGATCAGGGCGCAGCCGGAGCGGGCCATGCGCTCGATCGCGCGTTCGGCATCCGGGCCTTCCGGCACGTTTTCGAGGAAGGCGGTTTCGATCTTGTCGCCCAACTCCTTTTCGAGCCTCTGGCGGCCGATGTCATGCGCCTGTGTCCAGCCGCCATCAGTCTTCGATCCGACATAGACGAAGCAGATCTTCTTCTTGTCCTCGGCCTGGGCCGCGCTACCGATCGAGAAGATCAGCGCCGCCGTGGCGGCGAGTGCGAGAGCTAGTTTTTTCATTGTTACCCCTTTTGGTTTGAAGGTTTTTGGAAATGCTGTCCCTTGGACTGTTATCTGTCAGGTACGAAGGCCTTGCCGAGGGACGCCGGCGTGTTGATCAGCGTCGTGCGGCGATTATGGGAAATGATAATCAGGACGACAATAGTCGCCGCATAGGGCAGCGCCGAGAGAAACTGCGACGGTATCCCCACACCCATGGCCTGGGCATGCAGCTGCCCGATGGACACCGCACCGAACAGGTAGCCGCCAGCCAGCACCCGCCATGGCCGCCAGGACGCGAAAACAACGAGCGCGAGCGCGATCCAGCCACGTCCGGCCGTCATGTTCTCCACCCATTGCGGCGTATAGATCAGCGATAGCTGTGCACCCGCCAGTCCGGCGCAGGCTCCCCCGAAAAGCACGGCGAGATAGCGCGTGCGGATGACGTGGATGCCGAGCGCATGGGCCGAGCCATGATTGTCGCCGATGGCGCGCACCTTCAGCCCGGTGCGGCTCCGGAACAGGAACCAGTTCACCCCGACGACGAGCGCGAGCGACATGTAGAAGATGATGTCCTGCCGGAAGAGCACCGGCCCGAGGAAGGGAATATCCGACAGAAACGGGAGGGCGATCGGCTGCAGCTTGATGCCGGGCGCGCCCACGAAGCCCTCGCCCAGCATGCCGGATGCGCCGAGACCCAGTAAAGTCAGGGCAAGGCCGGTAGCGACCTGGTTGGCGACAAGCGTAAGCGTCAGAAAACCAAACAGCAGCGAGAACAGGCCGCCACACAGGATGCCCGCAACGACGCCTACATAGGGCGAGCCCGTCAGTTGGGTGGCGGCGAAGGCGCCGACCGCTCCCATGATCATCATGCCTTCGACGCCGAGATTCAACACCCCTGCCCGTTCCGTCACCAGTTCGCCGAGCGCGGCGATGACCAGCGGGGTGGCTGCAGTAATGACCGTCAGAAGGATCGCTTCCAAAATCATTTCGCGCCTCCGTCGATCAGGTTCCTGGCCCGGTCGAGAACGAGGCGGATCCTGTAATGAATCAGGGTGTCGCAGGAGAGTACGAAAAACAGCAGCAAGCCCTGGAAGACGCGGGTGACCTTGTCGGAAACACCGATCGAAAGCTGGGCTGCCTCACCGCCCAGATAGGTCAGAGCAAGCACCAGTCCGGAGGCGATGATGCCAAGCGGATTGAGCCGTCCGAGGAAGGCGACGATGATTGCGGTGAAGCCGTAGCCGGGAGAAATGGTTGGCTGCAGATGCCCGATCGAACCCGATACCTCGGCGATCCCGGCAAAACCTGCCAGGGCGCCGGACAGAAGCATGGAGAACCAGATCATCCGCCGCGACGAGAAACCCGCAAAGCGCCCTGCCCTTGCCGACTGGCCAAGGACCGTCACCTCGAAACCCTTGAGCGTGAAGCGCATCATGAACCAGACGAGGAATGCTGCCACAATCGCAAAGACAAAGGACCAATGGGCGCGTCCGGATGCCTCCATGATCGGCGGCAGCACCGCTTCCGGGGCGAAAGTGCGGGTTTCGGGAAAATTCATGCCCTGCGGGTTGCGCCAGGGTCCGCGCACGAGCCAGTCCAGGAACAGCTGCGCCATATAGACCAGCATGAGGCTCGTCAGAATTTCGTTCGTATTGAAATGCGCCTTCAACAGCGCAACGACGCCGGCATAGAGCGCGCCTCCAATTGCTCCCATCACCAGCATGAGCGGCAGGACCAGCGGTGAATGCCATTCGAAGAACACCACCGGCAGAATGGATCCGGCGATCGCGCCGACGATGAACTGACCCTCTGCGCCGATATTCCAGTTGTTGGAGCGGTAGCAGACGGAGAGACCGACGCCGATGAGGATCAGCGGCCCGGCCTTAATCGCGAGTTCGTGCAGTGACCACACCTCCAGCAGCGGTTCGATGAAGAAACTGTAGAGCGCGTCGACCGGATCCTTGCCTAGCAGCCAGAACATTATCCCACCGAAGACGACAGTCAGCAGCGTGGCCAGCAAGGGCGAAAGGAAGGAGAAAAGCCTGGACCCACCGGGACGTTTTTCGAGTTCAATGCGCATAAGCGGGCTCTGCCTCGGTTTTCTTTTCGTGCAGTCCCCCCATCAGAAGGCCTATCTTTTCCCGGGTCATCGTAGTTGCCGGAGACGGCTCGGAAAGACGCCCTTCGGATATGACGGCGATATCCGTCGCCACCTCGAAGATTTCGTCGAGATCCTGGCTGATCACGAGCACCGCCGAACCGTCACGCGCGAGGTCAATGAGGGACTGGCGGATGCGGCTTGCCGCTCCGGCGTCGACGCCCCAGGTCGGCTGGTTGACGACAAGAACCGCGGGCTGGCGGTCGAGTTCGCGCCCAACGATGAATTTCTGCAGGTTGCCGCCGGAAAGTGAACCGGCAAGCGGATCGTCGCCGCTCTTGCGCACGTCCATCGCCTCCGAAATGCGGCTGGCGGCGGCCTTGACCGTCGACTGGCGAATGATTCCGAGAAACCCGCCGGCGAGGAACGCCTTGCGATCGGATTCATGGCGCGCAAGGACGAGATTGGCGGAAAGGGTCATGTCGGAAACCGCTCCATGACCATGCCTCTCCTCAGGTACGAACCCCGCCCCCAAAAGGCGACGTTCATTGATGCCGAGACGTCCGACCGGATTGCCGCGGATCTTGACGGCGTCATTCGAGGCAACGGGATATTCGCCCGACAGCGCGTCGAAAAGCTCGCTCTGGCCATTGCCTGCGACGCCCGCAATCGCCAGAACCTGCCCGGCCCGCGCCTTGAGCGTAACGCCATTGAGCGCGACCGCAAACGGCGTCCTGGCGGGAACGGACAGATCCGTCACTTCCAATCGTACGGCACCATCATCCTTGCGCGCGATATTGCTGACCGAGGCGACGTCGCTCCCGACCATCATGCGCGCCAGCGATGCCGGGGTCTCCTGCCTGGGATCGCATTCACCGGTCACCTTGCCGTGGCGAAGGACGGTGGCACGGTCGCAGATGCGCTGAACCTCTTCCAGCCTGTGGCTGATATAGAGGACCGAGCGCCCTTCGGATTTCAGCTTCGCGAGGGTCTCGAACAGCCGGTCAGCTTCCTGCGGCGTCAGAACCGATGTCGGTTCGTCAAGGATGATGACCTTCGGATTC